>ULQZ01026183.1_pt1 | contig 23013 bp, 17 predicted proteins | sample 1955011 | NCBI WGS metagenome assembly ULQZ01 (sample SAMEA4835670, study PRJEB28245) | human gut metagenome | biome: gut microbiome; material: fecal sample | place: Denmark | collected 2008 | reverse complement strand
TAAAGGGTCTTCGTCCATAAAAATTAAGAGATAAGCCCTACAAGGATCAAATTGGTTCAAAACCGATTTGAAAACCTTGTAGGGCTTATTTATTTGCAAAAATTTTTGTTCCTTACTTGACAACCGCATATGGACAACCAGAGAAAAGCCTGATTTCATGCGGGTTTGCGCGGCTTGACCTTTTCACCTCAACTTGTTTCTGCTTGTTATGGTGCGTTACGGCCAGCGTGTTTTCAGGAGTTAATGGCTTCTGGTTGCGCTCTATACAGAAAATCTGCTCGACTAGGCGGGTATTTCATTCCGAAGGAATATATCTATTAGAGGCTGAGGTTTTCCACCCATGCAGACAAGTCAGCCTTGCTGGAACAAATGGATTATAGAGAACGAGGAAATCTTGATATGATGCACGGCGGTCTTTTTGCTACATCGGGTCTGCACAGGGCAGGCCTTTTTTTAATACGGAGGTACAAGCCTATGAAACTGACGTTTGAAGAAAAGAAGCTGCTCTACACCTATGGCTGCGCCGATCTGGAATTGACCCGCGAGCGGCTGTGCGGAGTTGCCGGGCTGACGGTTGACCCAGACCAGAACAAATTGGTGCTTGACTTCTGCCGGAAGCTGGAGGACGAAACGCTGGCAGACTGGTACGACCAGATGTTCTACTTCGTCCGTTCCGAGATGGAGCATTACACCATGATGCAGAAAATGTCACGGGACATCGAGGAGGACGAGGACTGGGGACCGACCATCTTTGACGAATCCGAGGAGGGAGAACTGATTGACGATGTTTAAGCTGGAGACCATGATCTACGCCAGCGAGGATGGAACGAATAGCGTGTTTACGCTGAATCCCGCCTTGCAGAAACAGCTTGATGCCCTTGCAGCGCAGCACCCGGAGGTGTGCTGCCGCAAGACAAAGGGAGAAGCCAGCGGTGTGACGTATCAGGTCAGGAATGCGGCGGTGCTGATTGAGCCTGCACTGCTGTCCTGAGTGTAAGCCCTTTTGCTATGGTAGAATAGAGCGCAACAGCCAAAGCGTCAGAGTGATGCTTTGGCTGTTTTTACATACCTTAAAATATGAATTATCTGTTGCGAGAGCAGGAGTTCCGTGCTATACTGGGACAATAAAGGTATAAAAGCAATCCCAGAGAGGTGTGCATATCATGTCGAAGCAGATTCATATCAGGCTGGAGGATAACGTTTTTGATGAACTGACCAGCTACGCAGATGAAAGCGGTCAATCCATGCAAAATTGTGTATCGGGAGTCTTAATCAAAATGTTGAACCAGCAGAAGCCCAGAAAAAAAGAAAAAGCATCCTTTACGTTTATCGACCTGTTTGCCGGCATTGGCGGCATGCGAATTGCCTTTGATCAGGCTGGTGGCCGATGCGTGTACTCCAGTGAGTGGAACAAATACAGTCAGCAGACTTATCTTGCAAATTTTGGAGAACAGCCGGAAGGCGATATTACCCAGGTGGACGCGGATTCCATTCCGGATCATGACATCTTGGTGGCTGGTTTTCCGTGCCAGCCTTTCTCAATCGCCGGCGTGTCCAAAAAACAGAGCCTTGGCAGAGCAACTGGCTTTGAAGATAAGACGCAGGGAACGCTGTTTTTTGATGTCTGCCGCATTTTGAAAGCAAAACGCCCGAAAGCGTTTATGCTGGAAAATGTCAAGAATCTGTGCAGTCACGACAAGGGACGCACGTTTAAAGTGATCCGTGAATCGCTGGAAGAACTTGATTATGAAGTGTATTATAAGGTTCTGGATGGGCAGGACTTTGTTCCTCAGCACAGAGAGCGTATTCTGATCGTCGGTTTCGACCGAAAACGTTATGGTCACGGATATAACTATAAATTTGCATTCAATATCACTCCGAAAGAACCGAAGCCTGTCATTCGAGACATTCTGGAAACGGATGTGGATTCCAGATATACACTGTCCGACAAACTCTGGATTTATCTTCAGAACTATGCAGCAAAGCATAAGGCCGCAGGAAACGGCTTTGGCTACGGGATTGCGCCATTGGATGGCGTATCGCGCACCCTCAGTGCCCGTTACTACAAGGACGGCTCTGAGATTCTGATTGAACAGCCCGGTAAAAATCCCCGCCGCTTAACTCCGCGTGAATGTGCACGTTTACAGGGATTTCCGGACAGCTTCAAAATCCCGGTTTCCGACACGCAGGCCTATCGTCAGTTTGGAAATTCTGTGGTTGTTCCCCTTATGGAAAATGTTGCATCCCTCATCGTAAAAGAAGTTGAGCGGCTTGACCACGAAAGCATTGAGGAACGAGATGAAATGATTATTTCAGAGGTAGGGTAAATGGACAGCATTGCATTACGGGCCATAACTGCGACGTTAAATGGCAAAAAGGTGTTCTGCAAATTTCTTTCGGCAAACGATACTGGTGTGACAGGTGCGCATCAGGAAGGAATCTACATTGCTAAGCCTGCCATTTCCATTTTGTTTGATCAGCCGGGCCATCGCGGAGAAAATAAAGATAAATGGGTTGAAATCCGGTGGCAGGGAGATTTTTCCACTCAGAGCCGTTTTATCTACTATGGCAAGGGAACAAGAAATGAATATCGCATCACCAATTTCAAGCGCGGATTCCCGTTTCTCCGTCCGGAATATACGGGTGCATTATTTGTGCTTGTTATGGACAGCGAGGAGGAGTATCAGGGATTTGTCCTGAATACAGAAGACGATATCAACCAGTTTCTTGACGCTTTTGGCATCAGTGCAACGGAAACAAACTGCCTGATTCAGACGCAGCAGGCAAATCCGGAAATTCAGGAAAAGGCAGCAATTGACCACTTTATTTCGAGCCTGAGGGTAGATTTTCCAGCATCCGAAGAAATGTCCGCAGCGGCAAGACGCATCCAGAATGCTGTATATGACCATGAAAATTATATCGTTGAGGACCCGGATTGCAAACTGCTGGACTGGACAGATGCCGAGTTCCGGCTGTTCCGTGCTCTGGAATATGCAAGGTATGGCAATATGATCACGCACGGCTTCCCGTCTGTAGAAGAGTTTATAAACACAGCCAATATTGTTCTGAACCGGAGAAAGAGCCGTGCAGGAAAAAGTCTGGAACATCACTTGGCTGCAATCTTTGATGGCAACAACATCCAGTACAAGGCACAGGCGGTGACTGAGGGAAACAAGAAACCGGATTTCATCTTTCCTTCTCAGGAAGCATACCACAACATCAACTTCTCCGCAGATCATCTGATTTCGCTCGCAGCAAAAACGACCTGTAAGGATCGCTGGCGGCAAATTCTGAACGAAGCTGACCGGCTCCGTGATAAGACAAAATATCTCTGCACACTTCAGCAGGGAATTTCGGCTGCGCAGATGGATGAGATGCAGTCGGAAAATGTTGTCCTAGTCGTTCCAAAGAAATACATAGGGACTTATCCCAGAGACAGGCGTGACCGAATCTGGACACTTGGAAAATTTGTGGCCTATGTGAAAGAAGTGGAAGGGCTTTAATGGCTGATATCGTATCGAAAGAAAAGCGACACGAGAATATGGCAGCCATTCGAAGTAAGGACACTGCTCCGGAAGTGTATCTGCGAAAATTGCTTTTTTCCAGAGGATACCGATATCGAAAGAATGATTCCCGCATTGCAGGCCATCCGGACATTTACCTGCCGAAGTACAAAGTGGCAATTTTTGTAAATGGGTGTTTCTGGCATCGGCATTCTGGATGCAGGTTTGCTTATATGCCCAAAAGCCGTGTTGATTTCTGGACGAAGAAATTCGAGGCAAATGTCAATCGGGACAAGATTGTGTACAAACAACTTTCTGAAAGTAACATTCGGGTTCTGGTTGTATGGGAGTGTACTATCCGACGGATGAAGAAAAAGTCGGAGTTTGCAGAAACTGTTGTTCGGGAAATTGAGTCTTTTCTCGTGGGAACTGATTTTTGGAAGGAATTTCCACTCCCGACCGAATGAGTCAAAAGAAACGAATTACAGATAATTTTGAATTGCAGCAGTCTGATTTCTTTGGATTGCTGCAATTCCTTTAGTAGTCATACTCTGCAATCTTGTCTGGATGCACAATTTCGGTTTACGACATGGCAAACTTGTGGTATACTTTTTACATTATAATAAGAATAGGCTGGCACTACATCATCAACTGATAAATACGGATTCTTGAACTATGGAGGATAAAGTATCATGGAAACAAATGAGAACATCCAGGCACTCGACTGGCTCCTCTCTTTGAAAAAAAAAGGAAAAGAGCCTAATCGTCTTGAACGGGCGCAGTTTTCATCTGAGTGGGCAAAGCTGGTTGAGAAGGAAGGTCTCTCCGAAAGAGCGGAATACTATTTGTACAGTGGTTATGTGTTCTGCGGTGCCAGACCCTTAAAAGATTATATTCAAAAGTCTGGCGATTCAACCACCATCTTAAACAACCTATATCATGGAAAGCATTTCAAAGCAAATTGCGCAAATACGTCTTCAGTTCTTTGCCATTTGCTTACATTGTATCTGAATGAGTCCAAACAGAATTTTCCTGTTATTATTTCCCTGATTCAGGAAATTCCTATTGCGATGAAAAACAAGGAAAGATGTTTATATGGACAGGCTGACCGATGCCTGAAAAAATATCTTTTTGATGAACTTCGTCCGGATACAAAACTTCCGTCATTTCAGACTTTATATGAACATGGCCTGAGTAAAAAAGATGCCTTGAGGTTTGCTGATGTCATAAACCAGGTGATTGGCGAAAAAAACGTCAATTATGAGAACTGGGCGGCAAAAAGCCGAAGAAATGTTAGTGCAGTCAATGCATGGATTCAAGGCATCTCACAAGCAAACATGGCGGAACTTAGCACTCCAAAACAAACTATTGAAAGGGAATCTTGTCCTCAGAAAGGAAAGCAATCTCAGTATGTTGAGCAAAGTGACAACAAGAGTCAGCCCTCGCTGAAGATTGACGATTCCAAAACTGTTTCAATTGAACCTGAAAAGGAGGCTGAAGCGGTAAGTACCACACCGGAATCCGGGTTCCAGATTGAGCGGCTAAATAAAGAACTCGTAGAAGTCAAAAAGGCGCTTGAAGAAGCTGTCTCAGTGAAAGATAAAGCACTTGCTGAGCAGATCGAATGTCAAACGAAACTCCAACACTTACAGCGAGAACTTACACAGAGCAGTGAAATGCTGCATGCGGCCGAAAGTAAAACTGCTGAACTGTCACAGGCTCTTGCGTCTCAGGCAAAAAAAAATGAAGAACTTGAACAGTCGCTGACAACTTACAAAGATGAAGCAGAGAAAGCTCTGGAAATGGTGGAAATCCTTCGCAGAGATAAGGACAAGCAGTCTGATGAAACTGTAAAGCGAATCGCCTCAAGACTGCGGACATATTATATGGACTATAAAGACGCGATTTCTCTGGAAATGAGTACAGATCTTGGCGAAAACATGAGAGATCAGCTTGGTGAGGTGTTCAAAATCCTTCAGGACACGGGAATTATTATGAAGTAAGGTGTGAAGGTTATGGCAAGCAGACTGGACAGCTTTTTTGGCATTGACTTTGGAACAACCAGCAGCGCAATCGTTGGCTATCTTGTCCTGAACGATAATGCAGATGAAATCAAGTACGGCGATGCGGAAGGTCGACCGATTCCTTCTGTTGTTGCAATTGATCGAAACACGGGTGAAGTGTTTACAGGTCGGGATGCCTGGGATAAAAAGATGGAACTGAGTGCGTCCTGTGAATATTTTTCTTCCATCAAATCTATCATTGACTCCGATCATCAATGGGAAATTGCGGGAAAGACTTGGACTCCGGTCGAAATTGCAGCAGAATTGTTCAAAGCTCTGAAAAAAGCGGTAGATGACCGTTCCGGCATCAATATGACAAACGCAGTGGTGGCAATTCCGGTTGGATTTAAGCCCCTGAAACGGAAACGACTTCGCGAAGCGGCTCGGCTTGCTGGAGTCCGGATCAGATCGTTCGTCAGTGAACCGACTGCAGCATTTTTTGCCAATTACAGTGAACTGCGTAGTTCATCGATCGTGGCGGTATTTGACTGGGGCGGTGGAACGCTCGATGTTTCCATTCTGAAAAATGAGAATGGTAAGATTTCTGAACTGGCAACTTCTGGTCGTGATGTGGCTGGCGATTATATCGATAACAAAATTGCGCAGCGTATCCATGCTAAAATTGCCAGAAAAAAGAATCGTGAAATTGCATTTGAAGATATGCCGGCTAGTGCGCAGGATATGCTTCGTGTTCGTGCGGAGAGAGCAAAACGTGCACTTGGTGATGATGATACTGCAACGATTTCCATCAATAACTACGGTGTGTATGGCGTATGCCGTGAAACGCTGGATTATGACTGGTTTGCCGATATTGTAAATCCGGAAGTAGATATGGCGATGGAATGTCTTGATGAAGCAATCTGCGAATCGGGTGTTGGCCTTGCCAATATTGACAGAATCGTTCTGGTAGGCGGCAGCAGCAATCTGCGTCCGCTCCTCGAAAAAATGGACAGAAAGTATGGCGAAAAGCTGTTTTTCCCAGAAGAAACAATGTGGAATGTTGGACAGGGAGCAGCAAAGCTTTCACTGACACCTGGATCGTATTATTCTAATCAGTCGGTCGGCATTATTCTAGACGATAACAGCTTTTTTGAACTCCTTCCACCGGAGACTCCTCTGAACGGCTGGTCGAAAAAGTGTCGTTTTGGGCTGACAGATACCAGCAAAGAAGCACGATTTGTATTCTCTGGAAGTCCGGATATCGACGCTTCATCGGAAAAATATCGGACTCTTGAAGTTCCCTCGTATCGCTTTATCGAAGAACAGATTGAGGTAATGGCAACTGTTGATTCTGATATGGTGTTTAAGCTTCTTGCTGGCAGCACAATGCGTGGCAGAGAATATCAGCGAGTATGGGAGTATCCCCAGCTGAAGTGTTATTATAAGCTGCCGGAAAGACAGGTTTGACAATGAAAATTGAAGTTTCCAGCTCTACAACGGATACCAGACCGACCAGTACGGTTTCTTTTAAAAGCAATCTCTATGAGGTGAAATCTGATTTTATCGTAAACGACAGGGTCTTTTTGTCACATATCCATGATCCGTTCGGACTGACGTTCATGAAGAATCGGGGCATCCGTTTTACGAAGGTTCAGGATGTCCAATATTTCAATGCATCGGGTCATTGCTCCTATGCATTTAAAGACGATTATCCCTGGGGTACAGTAATCGATCAGAATGGAAATGCCCATCAGGTATGCAGATGCCTGAATACCGAATGCGGTCATTTTAAAAGGTGCCGACCTGATTTTGATGTCAGCGAGCTTGAAGTGAAAGCGCAGAATGTCTCTTTTGTTGAAAAAATCAAAGCGGTCAGGACAGCTGTTGAAGTTCCGCTGGAAGTACCTGAAGAAGTGGCACCGGAAGAAACAGCAAAGGTTGCTGCAGAAGTGCTCTATGAAGAGCCGGAGCAGAGGGTAGAAAAGGTTGTAGCGGAGGAACCGGCCATCGAAAACCTTCTGTTTGAAAAGGCCACTCCGGAAGAGGAGAAACAGCCTGCCACAGAGCTGGTTGTTGAAAGAAAAACAGATAGTCAGGATATTCCAGAAGCTACGTTTGAATCGTTCTCTGTCGAGAATCAGGAAACCATCATACGCCTTTCCCCTGATGAGCGTACAATCGTAAATGCAGGACCCGGAACGGGTAAAACATGGACACTGATTGAGAAATTGAAATATATGCTGAACGATCAGGATGTTTCGCCGGAAAATATTCTGGTACTCTGTTTCTCAAGGGCTGCCGTTGAGGTGATTCGGGACAGGCTGAAAGCTGCAGCGGAAAAAGACGAACTGCCCATGAACTGGCATGTGGTGGATATTCGCACTTTCGATTCATTTGCTACATACCTTCTGGCTTGGGCAAAGGAGAATATTCCGGAACAACTGCCCGAAAAGTACGCGTTGGAATGCCATTCATATGATGATCGAATCTCTGAAGCAACAAACCTTCTTCAAAAGCAGGAGGATCTGCTGGCAGGATATCAACATATTATTGTAGATGAAGTTCAGGATCTTGTTGGCGTAAGAGCTCAACTTGTGATGGCGTTGTTAAACGCTCTGCCAGAGGAGTGCGGATTTACTCTGCTGGGAGATTCGTGTCAGGGAATCTATGATTACCTCTCAGATGCAGATAAGACAATCATGTCCTCTGCGGAGTTCTATCATGCAGTGTTCGATAAATTCCGACAGGCAAATTATTTCTCACTGGAGAAAAACCATCGTCAGAACGGTGTGTTTGGAGAATTGGCTGTTCCCTATCGAAATGCGATTTTAACGGGAAGCAGTCAGGATCAGTCCAGAGTTGCAGAGAATTTGCTTCAAAAAATCAGAACGGCAGACATTGACCTGAAACACTTCAGCATCTCTGATGCAGAAAGGTATACGAGAAACGGTACGCTTGGCATCCTGACAAGAACGAACGGACAGGCTCTTCAGATATCGTCTTGGCTGCGAACCGAAGGCGTGCCGCATCAGCTGCAGAAGCCTAATAGTTCCATGGATCTGGCAAGTTGGATTTACGATGTGTTTTCAAATGCAGACACTGACGTTCTGGATTACAGTGAATTCGCAGAAATCTTTGAAAAACTGTATTCATCCCAGACAGACCCGGCGCCCTACTGGGATGCGTTGATTTCCACACAGCAGGATGCTTCGAAGAATCATTATGAAATCTGTGACCTGCTTCATGGTCTCATTCGGAATATTCGCAATCCTCTGTTGTTTGAAAATCCGATTAAACAGCGTCCCAAAATCACGGTAAGCAATATTCATCGCGCAAAAGGTCGTGAGTTCGATACGGTGCTTATGCTTTCTGACCTGCTGAAAGGAGTAACTGACGAAACACAGGATAATCGTCTGGAGCACAAGGTGTGCTATGTGGCACTTACCCGTCCGAAGAAGAATATCGAACAGGTTGAACTTTCTCCACAATATATTAACGTCGAAAAAGGTTTGTCAAGAAGATGTTCAAAGGTTAAACCCGGCATCGGCAACAGAAAAGGTTACATTACACACATTGAAGTCGGATTGCAGAATGATCTGAACCAGCGATCTTTTGCAGAAAATGCGGTAACGCAGGAGTTGCTGTCTCGTGAACTGAAGCCTGGAACACGGCTGAAGTTTTTTATCTGCCCGGAATCTGCCGGTGGTGAAATTGTCTACCGAATTGCCACAGAGGATAATGAACAGCTCACCCTCGGATTTACAGGCTTTGGTTTTATGACTGGAATCGAGAGCGTACTCCAGCGAGTATGGAAGACATCAAAGGCGATAGACATCAAGTGGTTTCCAAGAATATGGACCGATATATACGTCGATGATTTTACAACGTGTCTTTCTACAAGCAAAACGGGAATATCTGGAGCCAAGCGTTTTGGTGATATGTACGTCTGGAAAGGAATTTCCGTAAGCGGATTCGCACGGATTGAAAAAGACACATACTGATTTGAGGTGGAATCGATGCCAGATTACTCAAAATTCTATGAAGCAAGAAATGTCATAACAGACATTCTTCAGCAGGATCTTGTGGGACCTGTAAAAGATGATGAAATCCTTTCCGAGCTTCCAACACAATACTATATTATGGGAAAGCTCTACCCGCAGAATAACATGGCAGACCCTGTTGATACGGCACGAAATCCACTGCTTGAGAATGAAACAGATCTTTATGATGCATCGGTATCATTAAGCAATCAGAGAAATCCGTCTTCGCTTGGTGTAACATGCACGCTGAAAGAGGACGTCAGATCAATTGTGCTGTCCGGTCAGTATGCATTCTATGTCCCGGTCCCTTTTGAAAGTGCGGCTTCTGCTGGAATCAATACTGAACGCTGGAAAGATTCTGATGTGCATCCGGAGACATTCTGGAAAAGAACCTGTCAGCCATATCGGATTGAGTATCGATTTGATCATATCAAGGAGAGTGAGCCGATAAAAATTCCAGGCGGTATGGAGCTTCTTGTGTGTACACATACTGTGCTTCCTGACAGGCGCAGAATTATTACTGCGGTTCTGATGAACGAAAATCAGACGGATGGGATGCAGGAGTCCACAGCCGAGCGATGCGCGTTCCAGGTCAGTCTGAAGATTGAAGGGCAGGAAGGCGCCAGCATCTTTTCGGACACCGTCAATCAGACGCAGTTTACTACGGATGATGAGCTGCGCGAACTGGAAATGCTTTATTCGGATTCAAAGTGCTATGGTCAGGGACATGGATGCTCGGTCGTCTGGGATATGGAGCATGAAGAACCTCTCTGGGTGGCATCAACATATCTTCCCGGATTTGATCTGAGGCAGATGATGGCAGCACAGACGGCGGATTCAAACGTTCTTTCGATGAAATATTTGGCATCGGAAAAAACAAAAACTGTTTTCGAAAAGCTGCATCAGTTTATTGATGGTTATAAAAAATGGATTGATAATACAGAAGCACAGATTGTCATGCTGTCGGAAGCGCATAAGTGCTGCGCAGTTGAGAACATGCAAAAATGCAGGCAGGCAGCTCTTCGGATGGAAAAGTCTGTCAAACTGATGGAGAACGGTCTACAAAACGATGGAAAAGCGTACCGGGCGTTTCAACTTGCCAATGAAGCCATGCTCCTTCAGCGTTCGCAGACTCTGATAAAAAGCGGGAAAACAGTTGATCCGGCCAGAATTACATGGTACCCATTTCAGCTTGCATTTATTTTGCATGAGCTTTCATCTTTTATTGATCCAACATCCAAAGAGCGAAGGGTTGTTGATCTGCTCTGGTTCCCAACAGGCGGTGGTAAAACAGAAGCATATCTCGGAATTACTGCATTTTCGGTTTTTCTTCGCAGGCTCCGCAATCCTTCGGATGATGGGGTCACTGTAATTATGCGATATACGCTCCGCCTTCTTACTTTGCAGCAGTTTGAACGTGCAAGTATGCTGATCCTTGCATGTGAACTCCTGAGAAAAAAATATGGCATAGGGGGCAGTGAATTTTCCATCGGGCTGTGGGTTGGCGGAAAACTGACACCTAACAGTCTGGACGAGGCTCGTACTGCGATTGCAAAACAGAAAAATGGTGCTCAGATATCTGAAGAAGAATCCAATCCGTGTCAGATCAAACTGTGCCCCTGGTGTGGGGCAAGGCTGTCTCCTGCCGATTATGAAGTACAGAAGCTGCATAAACGAATGATTATCCGATGCCCTGATAAGGCGTGCGCATTCCACAATGTAGCTGATGGATTACCTGTTCATATTATTGATGAAGCTATCTATGCACACCTTCCTACCTTTATTGTGGCGACAGTGGATAAATTTGCCCAGATTCCCCTGAGTGAGAAACCGGCGGCTCTTTTTGGAATATCGCCAGAAAGAAAACCTCCGGAGCTGATCATTCAGGATGAGCTTCATCTTATTTCCGGTCCTCTTGGCACAGTAACCGGAATTTACGAAGCTGCAATTACGAAGCTCTGTGAAAGAGATGGAATCGGTGCCAAGGTGATTGCATCTACGGCAACAATCCGAAATGCTAAAAAACAGATTCTGGCACTGTACGGAAAAAATTTCACACAATTCCCTCCGCAGGGAATTACACAAAAAGATTCGTATTTTGCAGTTGAGTCAACACCGGAGCAGAGACCCTCAAGAAGATATGTTGGTGTTATGGGGGTAGGTACAACAGCCACCACAGCACTTATTCGCATTAACGCTGTAGTTCTGTTTGCATCCAGGTATCTTGTATCGCTCGGATATCCAGACGAGGTTGTGGATAATTTCTGGACAATAACAGGGTACTTCAACAGTCTTCGTGAACTTGGAGGAGCAAGCACACAGATCCTAGATGACGTACAAAGCCGGTTTGTATATCTTGCAACGACAAAATTTCCACACCTGAAACTAACCGGAGATTCTAAAGTACGCTATGATCATCTGGTGGAACTTACCAGCAGAATGAACAACTCGGATATTACAGATATCATTCAGGATCGGTTGAAGAGAGCGTACCACGATGGCCGGCACAGGGATGTATATGATTTTGTTCTGGCATCCAATATGATATCTGTCGGTGTGGATGTCAGTCGGTTGGGAACGATGGTTGTTGCGGGCCAGCCTAAAACAAATGCTGAGTATATCCAAGCAACCAGTCGTGTTGGCCGAAACAATCCTGGACTTGTCATAACGATGTATAATCCGACTCGTTCTCGTGACAGGTCTCATTATGAGCAGTTTTTTAAGTATCATTCGGCGCTGTACCGCTATGTTGAAGCAACAAGTCTGACGCCATTTGCAGACAGGGCACGCGACAGAGGTCTGCACGCTCTTTATGTTTCGCTCTGTCGCTATCTGGTTCCTGGCCTTCTGGACAACAGTGCAGCAGGATACTACGATGCTGAGTCGCCGGAAGTTGAGAAAATTACAGATATGATCATTCAGTATGTGAATACAGTTGATCCGGAAGAATTGGATGCTGTGATTACAGAATTGCAGGATATTTCAGATGACTGGGCTGCCGAGACAGGTAAAACATTGCTATATAAGGATTACCGTGGCGGCAAATGCCTTCTGAAGAACGATATGGCAAATGATCGTTTTCGGATGATGAACAGTATGCGTAATGTTGATGTACAGTCGGGCATCTATCTTCTTGGGAGGTAATTATGGCTCCTCATTTTGGAAAAACTGTAAAAAAGCCAGTTGTTGGAAAGCTGCGAAGAACGCAGCTTGTAACAACGTTTGGAAGTGGCGCAATTGTTGATATGCCGGACTATTCCGTCATTATTGCAGCTACAGATTACTGGAACAGCAAAAGCTCGGTTCTTCACGAGCCAAATCTGGAAAAACTGTTAAAAGTTTCGTGTTTTAAAGAACCCTATGTGACGGATAATGGTAGCGATAAAATACAGCCGGATGTTCCTGCATTCAGATTCCCACTGATGCATTTCTGCCCAAAATGTGGAAAACTTATGCCCTACTGGGGATTTGGTGATGACGCCGGACATGTGTGTCGGGCATGCAATAAAAATATTGTCCCTTCTCGATTTGTTGCAGCCTGTGTTAATGGTCACCTTGAAGATTTCCCGTATAAATGGTGGGTACACTATGGAAATCCTTCCAGTTGCCCGGCCTATGAAAAAGATGACAGGATGAAAATCTCATTCTCAGATGAGACCGGTGGACTGGACAGTATTATTATCACCTGCACTGCCTGTGGCAAGTCAAGATCCATGGCCGGAAGTTTAAGCAGAGACGCGCTTAAAGGATACCATTGCAGAGGGAAACGCCCATGGATTGGTCTGAAAAAAGAGCACAATGATCCGAAGCCCTGCTCAGCTAAGTTAAGAGGACTGCAGCGCGGAGCATCAAATGTATATTTTTCGCAAACGGTTAGTGCGCTGACTATTCCGCCCTGGAGCAATAAGATAAATCAGAAAATTGATGAATACTGGGACAGTATCAGGGAGTACCTGGAGAGTGACCCGGATGAAAAGGCCCTGAAAGCAGCAATGAAAATGAATTTCAGCGACTTTCTGAATGAGAATCCTTTCTATACAGTCGATGATGTCGTACGGGAAATTTCTCGAAGGCAGCAATCTGACCAGAGTGACAGTGATTATACGCAACAGAAACTTTACGAGGATGAATATAAAGTTTTTGGACTGCGTAATTACGAACAGCCGGACGACGTTCAGTTTCGGATAGAAAGTACTGAGGTTCCGGAGGCGCTTTCGGAGTATCTGGAGGATGTCATACTTGTAAAGCGCCTGCGGGAGGTTCTTGCATTAAGGGGGTTTAGACGGATAACACCTGAAAAGCCGGAAACCGCAGATGAGATTTTTCAGGGCTTTGATCTTCCAGATGATTGCGTTCCGCTCAGTGAAAGTCCACTGAACTGGTATCCTGGAATTGAAATGCTGGGTGAAGGCATTTTTATCAGGCTGAATGAAGAAAAGCTTTCTGCATGGGAACAGAAGAATGCGAACTATTACAGCATGATGGAGGAGAGACTTCAGCACAGCAATGTGTCCTGCGAAAACTTTTCTGCCCGGTATGTCCTGCTACATACGCTGTCGCATCTTCTGATTCGGCAGCTTTCTATCGAGTGTGGCTATTCAGGTGCAGCAATTAAAGAAAGAATTTATAGCACATATCCTGACTCTACACAGCAAATGGCAGGTATTCTTCTCTATACATCCTCCTCTGATGCAGATGGCAGCCTTGGCGGTCTTGCAAGAAATGGGCTTCCGGAAATATTTGAATCAGTGTTTCAGAATATGCTGGAAGCTGCATCCTGGTGTTCATCCGATCCCATCTGTATTGAATCTACGGCGCAGGGCTATGATTCCCTGAACTATGCAGCCTGTCATGCATGCACATTGCTTCCTGAAACAAGCTGTGAAAAAAGAAACTGTCTTCTGGACAGAGGAGCTGTTGTAGGTTCTATTTTCGATAGAAGTCGAGGATTTTTTGGTGAGCTGTTTTAGTTCGAAGAATCATTAAATCGAGAGCAGTTGTTTATTGCGCCAAGCAGGGCAATAAACAACTGCTTTTTTAGGAGCATGATGCCATTGACCCAACCCAAAACCGACCTAGCCTACCTCCGCAGCGAAAAAGACAAAGCAGAGCAGAAGCTGCGCTCTTGTCAGCACCGAGAGAAGATCCTTGAACATCGGATGTCGGAGCTGAACCGGAGAGAGCGTGTGCATCGTCTTTGCACCCGTGCCGGAATGCTGGAAAGCTTTCTGGTCTGTCCGGGAGAACTGACCGACGATCAGGTGATGGAGCTGCTGAAAATTTCGTTCCGTCAGCCGGAAGTCGTGCTAGCGCTTGCAAAGATGGTGCATGACGTTCACGAAAAGCAGAACATTCCGAACCCCCTATGAAATAGGGCGCAATTATACACCGTTCCGGTGAAATTGCGGTCTTGCAGACGGCTCGATGAAATCGAAGCTGGCGTTTGTGCGCCAGCCCGATTCCATCCCAAGGAAAACTGCATTTTCCTTGCGCTGCTTTGCAGCTATCCTTTTGCGGCTCCCGCCTGAGACCGAAGCGCACAGCACTCCGCTCCAAGGCGGCGAGTACAACCGAATACGATTCCAGACCGTTCATCAAGAGCAATCTTGCTGGGCAGTCTTTTTGTTTGGAGGTGATGCCTATTCCGTGTCCGCATTTCAAAATTACCATCGTCAAGCGCAGCCAAGGGCAGTCCGCTGTTGCCGGGGCCGCTTACCAGAGCGGCGAACGGCTGTTCAGTGAGTACGACCAGAAAACGAAGTTCTACAACAAGAAGAAAGAACTTGTCCACGCCGAAGTCATGCTGCCGTCCCATGCACCACCCGGATTTACAGACCGTGCAACGCTCTGGAACGCCGTGGAAACCGTGGAGAACCAGTGGAACTCCCAGCTTGCCCGGCGCATCGTGCTGGCGTTCCCAGTAGAGGTGCCGAAAGAGCAGTATCTGAAAATGATTCGGGAATTTTGTCAGGAGCAGTTTGTTTCCAAGGGTATGATTGCTGACTTTGCCATCCATGACAAGGGAGATGGCAACCCACACGCCCACATTCTGCTGACGCTCCGGGCAATGGATGAACACGGCAAGTGGCTCCCGAAAGCTAGAAAGGTGTACGACCTTGACGAGAACGGCGAGCGCATCCGGCTCCCCTCCGGCAACTGGAAGTGTCACAAGGAAAACACAGTGGACTGGAACGACCAGAAGTACGCCGAGGTCTGGCGGCATGGCTGGGAGACCATCACCAACCGCTATCTGGAAGCAGCGGGCAGACCAGAATGTGTTGACCTGCGCTCCTTTGCACGGCAGGGCATATCGGAAGAAATACTCGTATGCAGCAGATATTGATTATGCCAGTGTGATAAGCGGCGTAAGAAAATTGATGGATATAGCAAGAACTGTAAGAACATCAGCTTCGATACCATTGATGAGTATTACGAGAAAATTATGAAGGTTTATAGGTAGGAGAAAAAAGTGAAAGGCACTATTTGTTGTGAGGAAAAGTGTACGGCGTGTATGGCCTGTGCAAACGCATGTCCTAAAAACGCTATTGGTATGCGGCCGCATTTGACATTGGTTCTGCCCGCGTTTGGGGCTTCCATACACGATATAGATTTTTCCTTAGATATATTTATTGAAGTAAAAGTGGAATTCGCATCTGAAAAGGATCGGATTCACAGAAAAAAGTGAGATTGCGCAATTATGCGGCGAAGCATCAAGTAAGAGTGAACAGGTAGCAAAATGTCTAAAATGTGGTGAAATATTTCTCTATGTGAATTTGTACCAAAATATCACAGAAATATTGACAGTTTGCTATAATAGAATCATGAAATTTGCGGGAGTTTTCGATAAGTAAACGAATAAGCCGACAAGCGTGTTTGACCACGGATTTCCTCCCCCTCACAACTATGAAAACCGAAAAAGCGTATAATCACTTACAAAGAGCAAGGGACGAACGCAAAGCAGATGGAGGTATTGTACATGGATGCAGCAAAAGGTACGATTACGCGAAGGATGGATGCAGTGCTGGATGGTCTGCAGGATGAGTTCAAAGCGCTGTGCGACAGAGCGGACTTCGAGAGTAAACTTACTGCATTAGAAAAGGCGGGAGCAAAGTCTGACCGGGCAAGCAAACTAAAAAGCCTGTTTGCTATGTTCGATATGTGCGGGATCGAGTATGAGCGCGGCAAGGATAATGTCTATTATGAAGAATTAGTGGCCAATGCAGATCTGCCCGATTTTTCGGAAATCGAAGACCGAATGCTCCTTGCACTTTTTGCGGTTTACAAATAATATCCATTGCCGGAAGATTATATGAAGCGTATCGTTGATCGGCTCTGTAGTGCAGAAGACGGATGGGAGAACGATACGCTGCGCCTACGAATCCTGAAACAGCTTATTAAATATGGAAACTATCTGTCGGACGCTGGGTACAGTGGAAAAAGAGTCATCTGCAATTATGTGAAGGAAAGGACCGAACAGAAAACCACAGATGAAACCGTACTGGCAGTATTGGACGATGGAGTATTTGATGGACTCGCAACCGCCACAAAAGAGCAGAGAAAACCAGACGGAAAATTCGGCCTTTTAAAAGCTGCCGATGATCTTGCAACGGGAAAATTCCGGGCCGGAGGCGCCACCAAAAAACTACTTTATCTTTTCGCAATGGTCTACGGGATGACCTACTATTCAGGTGACGCAAACGGTACAGAGATTTTCGACCCCAAGACTGATATTGAAACAAACCTGTTCCGGGATTACTACGCCAATAATCTGATGCGGTTTATTTCGGAAATGTACCGTGGCAAACTTTGTGAGTTTGAACTGGACCCGTCGGGGCAGGGAATAAACTACAAGAATTTCGCGGAAATGATCTACCTATACTACATTTCCAAAGATTCCAGCCCGCAGGATAAAATCAGACTGTCCAGCAAAATGATTGAGCGCGTCCAGCAAAGCCGGTTTAAGCAGGGCAAAATCGACACAGAAAAAGCTGGCGGCACGGCCTTTTACAGAAACCTCTTCAGCGAAGATATTTTAAGCCTGCCTGAATCGAAGTTTGAGGCGTTCCTCTGCGAAAATTATGACTGTGATACCTACGCGGGCACTTATGAAACAGATAAAGGCATTGTGAAAGACTTAAAAACCGGTGAGCTGCAGGTGGAAACAGAGCAGCGCACGGCATTCGGGATATACCAAACCGTGCTGGACAGCCTGACAGAATATGATGTAGCATTGGAAAACTGCAACTATGGGTTATGGTTCACAGATGTAGCGGCCTTCCGCAAAAAAGGATACGCCAATATTTGCGACCGAAAGCCGGAGATCGACAGAGATAAATTCGGTGAGTTTATGGAGCTACTCCTGGGTATCAATAACTTTATGGGATATACGGTTGACGAGGCAATCAGCTCCCAGAACGAGGCGCAGGAACGAACAGAGTTGTCGAAAATGAAGACAAAAGCCCTGTATGTAACCGGCCCGGATGCGGTAACCCGAACATCCCTGATCGTGGCATATTACTATTATTACAATGCAGTGCATGAGGACGATGGAGACGATAAATGGAAGAATTTTGAGGAAGTGTTCAAAAGCTTCCAGGCAGGCATTGATCCCAAACTGCGGGAGGCTCATTACCAGCCGCTGAGCGGCAAAAATATCTTCGATGTACTGGTGACTTTTTCGTCATACGCATATCTGAATATGTGATGACCGTTAGATAGAGACAAGGAGGAAAACGATAAGATTGATCAAGCAGCTAAGCCAGATAGGGGCGCACCATGCGCAGGCAAATGGAGAAAACCAGGATGCCCTATGTTACGGAAAAAGCAAGAATCTGTGCGTTATCTCTCTGGCCGACGGGGTCTCGACCTGCCGGGAGGCCAAGCGCGGCGCGCAGATTGCAAGCTAGGCAATAACGAATCTGTTTCTGAAAAAAGGCGACCATTTCTTGGAATTTGAGAAAGAGCAAATTGCCGATTTTGCGGTTTCCCATATCCTTTGCGAGCTGAAACAGGAAACCTTGAAATCCTCCAATCCGGTGGAAGATTTCTCAAGCACCGTCGCCAGCGTCCTGGTGGACAAAAAGAGCAAAAGGATGCTTTGCTTTAATCTGGGCGACGGCATCATTCTGGGGGCCGGTAATGGCACGTGCAAGATCCTCAGCATGCCGGGAGATAGTTCTTCTGGATGCTGTGTAACGACGACCAGACGGGCTGAAAAAATGGCATCGGTAAAGCTGTGTGACGTGGACTCCATGGATTCGGTGGTGATCTGCTCAGATGGCGCGTGGAAAGAAATGTTTCAGTGCAACAGGCTGAAGCCGGAAGTTGCCAGCATGATTTCCGGCAGCAAATACGATGCGCTCAAGGAATATCTTATCAGCCAAAACTGCTTTGACGACTATAGTTTTATTTCCTTGGATATGCGGCAGTTAAAAAGGAGAAGATGCGCATGAAAGAACGTCGATACCTGAAAAAGACGATCCTGCTTTGCGGAGAAAGCGATGGGGCGGCCTTTAAGCGGACTTTCCATATTGTGCGGATGGTCGACGAAGGGGCGTCCTCGGTCTGCTATGAGGCGTATCACGGAAACAGCGGGCGGGGCACGCTGAAAGAATTCTACCCGCAGGATGCCTATGGGCTTGAGCGCAGAGAGGATGGCCAGCTGGTCCATTCGACTGAGTTACGGGATGCACAGGATCGCTTTATAAAAGCGGAGAAAGCCTACATTGAACCGTATGAGATGCTTCTGGGCGCAAAGCAGAACGGCGCAGACCAAGATCTGGCAACGTTTATTCCTGCGTTTGAGATTTATCACGGCTGCGATGCAGACGGGGAAGTAGTCGGTACAACGTACATTTGGGCCCCGGAACCGAAACTGGAAACCTTTGATGTCATCTGTGAGGATATCCACAAGCACCCGACAACAAACCCCGAACATAAACTGGTCACCGTGCTGACGGCCATTGAATCGCTGACCAAGTGCATCTGTGCGCTGCATAGTGCAGAAATGCTGCATCGTGACATCAAACCGTCTAATTTCGGCTTTTTGAAGCGTGGGAAGGAGACTCTGACGCAGACCCTCTCAATGTTTGACATCAACTCTGTGTGTTCGGTCTATGGGGATACCAGCGGTGGTATTGGAACAAATGGCTACCGGGAGCCGGAGGCAGGGTATGAGGACGCGACCAACCAGACTGATATTTATTCTATCGGGGCAACGCTGTTCCATGCGATCGTTGTGACGGAGGAGACCAAGGCCGGGGGATACCTGTATGACAGCAGCTACTATGACCAACTCCGGAAACTGGTGGATCAGTCAAGGCTGATCCGGGCATCCGAAGCAAACTCTCATCCCCGGCTTCGAAACGCTTTGACCACCGTTTTGCAGAAGTGCCTTTGCGAAAGGACCTACCGCTACGCAAACTGCGAGGAACTGCTGGAAGATCTGGAAAATGCCCTGTATTACGCCCTTCCGTCGGAATTTGCCCAAAAGGTCCGTGCGGGCGAGCGCTGGGTTTTGACAGATGTGGAGAAAGCGCTGGATACCAACAAAGAGAAAAACTCTACTCTTGCCATCCAGTACCATCTGTACGCGCATCCGCTCTATGAGTGCGTCCGGGCTGAGGAAGAAACGATCCAAATACTGGTGATCGGGTTTGGAAACTACGGGCAGAAATTCTTGGATGTATGCCTGCAGAACGGTCAGATTCGCAATAAAAAGTTAAGTGTTACCGTAGTTTCGGATGATGCGCTGGATAAGGAGCTGTATCTGACGGAAAGGCCTGAACTGGCGCACTTTTTCAATATCGATGGCGCCATGGCAAAGGGTCGGGACGCTTATAGCCAAATAAATTTTGAAATTAAGAAACTGAACCGTGATGACTAGGCTGCGCTTACGGATACGCTGTCTGGCATCCTGTGTGAACACTACGAAAGCCGCCGCCCGCACTATGTATTTGTGGCGCTGGGGGATGATGATGTGAATGCCGCTGCGGCAAAGGCCTGCAAAACGGCCGCCGATGTGCTGGAAACAGATTGCGCGGTAAGCTTCGTCAGCGAAAAGCAACCGCCGGAAGGCAAACCGGTCCCGCTGCTGTACCCACTTTACGTGAATGCGGATATAAAAACTTCGCCGCTTTACACAGAAATTGAGCGGATGGCGTTTAATACGCATCTGATTTGGGAAAAGAACCTGAATGTGGATTACAGTGCCGTTCGGGCCGATTTCCGCAAGCCCTATAACCATGATGCCTGCGTTTCCAGCGTTCTTGCGCTGAAATATAAGCTGTACAGCATGGGTATCGATCTTGCAACGGTAAACTTCAACGAGGCAGCACGTCTGTACCAAGCGGCGACGGCCGGCAAGGGCAACCGCGGGCTTAAAAACGAGCTTGTCTGGATTGAACACCGTCGCTGGGTCACGGAGAAGATCTGCCAGGGATGGAGGCCAATCGAAAATCTGGAGGAGTGCGCACAGGGCGATACAAAGGACGAGCGGAGAAAGCGGCATGTTTGCATCGTTCGCAGCCGCCCGGACCAGAAGCTGGCACAGGAATTCAGAGCGGATACTAACTACGAAAAGTGGGACAAGGCATCCGACAAGGAATTGGATCAGCTGGACGAACTGGACCGTATGTCGGTGGAACTGCACCGCATGTTCGTGCGCAAAGCAAAAGAGTCGAAAAAGCAGAACCTGCTGAGCGGCAACAGCATTGCGGGCATTCGCGCCTTGATCGAAGGCAACAAGAAGGCAACAAGAAGGCAATCGCTGCGTTCCAGGAGTGGTACACCTGCCTGAAAGACATCTGGACAGGCGATAGGGGAAAAGTGCACCTTTACAAAGGCCTGAAAAACAGCTTCTTGAATGCGGCCGACGGCCTTTCTGCGGACAGGAAAAAGTCTGTCCGCGAGCAGGTAAAAGCGTTTGAAGCGGTATTTTACCCGGTCCTTGCAAGCATGGAATACCGCGATTGGAAGCAGGACGATGTCGCATTCATTGAGAATGTTCCTTTTGTTCTTACTTACACTGAAAACGCTTATCTGGTCGTTCCCTATGCGATGGGGGATAATTCAGATGAGTTTGAAAATGTGTCGGCAGCGACCGTGGTAAGCCCGGCTCGCATCCTGTATCTGTATATGGCTGAGACCAAACAGGATGTTAGGAGTCTGCAAAATTCCATCCCGTATGTGATGGAATATATGCGGAAAAAGAACCTGAAAGCTGCGGTTGAGTTTGTAATTACGGCTCCGGAAACTACGCCGAACATATTGGATGATGAGGCTGCAAAAGAGGTTATTCAGCTGGGCGGCGGAAGAATCCGGCAGGTAAAAGGAATCACCGTGAACAGCCGGGAAGAGATTCCCCAAGCGCTGGCACAGTACCTGGCGCACCGCGCCGCCGACAAGCCGCTGTTTGCGGTGGAAATGAACGAAACCAGGCTTTCTTATCTGCTGCAGGGCGCAGGATTCTATAACGATTTTGCCAGTTATGCCTTTGACTCGGCCAAAATGAGCTTTACGACCGCGACCGGGTGCGATATGCTGTGTTATATCAAAAAGACGCCGTACATCACAGTAACGGACATGGTGGCGTTCCGCCGCTCGTCCAGCGAAAGCAGCAACTAGCCGGAATTTTTTGACGACTACAAAGAGCTGTGGAAAAAATACACCGAGAGGAGCAATCTCTGGAAAAATCTCTGCATAATACTGGGAGACTACGCAGAAAAGAATGATACCCTTGTATCTCTCCGAAAAAAACACCTCGGGAGAAAAATCTGGAGGCGGCCCAGTACACCTATATCGTCCCCTTTGTCTGCAGCAAAAGCGCAGCCAAGATTTTGCGGTTCTTGCAGGAGCAGGAGCTCATCGAAACAGGCAGTTCCATAAACGGCTACACAACGGACTCCTGCATGGTAGTAATTGTAGACCGCTGTGGGTACAGGGCGTTTTATGACAGGCTGTTTGCCAACGTATATTCCATGCAGGAAAAATGCGTTGTAAGCAGCTACGGCAACAGCAGCAAGAGCAAGACCTTCCGGTATGTGCAGTTCTCGCAGGAAAACGAGATCAACGTTGCGTTTGATCTGGAACCGCTGGTCTAGTGTGATGTCCATGGGCAAAAGCTCCCCACGGGGCTTGCGTATGATGTACCGGCACGCTGTGCAAGGTGGAATCCCCGGCGGAAAGAATTTATCCGCAGCAATCTGCTGCAGCTCCTCTCGGTACGGCGGTATGATGACAGCACGCTTTCTTGGGAACTGCCGCCTGCCTTAAAAAAGAGGCTGGAGGATGACAACAAGCGCCGTGAGGAAACGCAGAAAAACCCGCGGGAAACGTTCTACCTGAGCCTGCGGGATGCCGGTGCCGAGGGAACCGGCAGCATCTCCTGCATCCAGTATAATGGCGATGGTACGCGAGTCCTTTTCGATTACAAAATAAGAGTGGTGGCTCTTTTTATGGAACCACCAC
>ULQZ01052646.1_pt1 | contig 23144 bp, 17 predicted proteins | sample 1955011 | NCBI WGS metagenome assembly ULQZ01 (sample SAMEA4835670, study PRJEB28245) | human gut metagenome | biome: gut microbiome; material: fecal sample | place: Denmark | collected 2008 | reverse complement strand
ATTTACCGGGAATAAACAGAAGGAGACCAGCATGAAGGAAATATAACATTTAATTCTGCAATACAAGGATTTATCTGCGCCGTTTCAATCCGTGTTCCTTATAATACCTGTCTTTATCCTCATACATCAGGCGCTCCGATTCGTTTAAAAGCAGATCGATATCCTTAGGACCGCGTTCTTTCCATATCATGCCAACCGCCATCGTAACCTGATGTTCTTTCATATCCATGCGCAGTTTCTCAACGTGTTCCCTCAGGTCTTTTTCCTCAATTCCAAGACAAAGTACTAAAAATTCATCGCCGCCGATCCGATACAGACCATACCCCTTAAATACACCCGCTAAGCACTCACATGCCCTGATGATCAACCGATCTCCGGCTTCATGCCCCTGCTCATCATTGACCTTTTTCAGCCCTGTGATATCGCAGTACACTACACCGATCTGTTCCCCATTCCACTCATGCTCCACAAACCAGTCGACCGCATAACGATTGCCAAACTGAGTGAGCTGGTCACGATAACTCATGCGTTCTAACTGACGGAGCAGATTTCTTCTCCGAATGGAGGAAACAATAAAAGATCCCATGATATGAAGCATATCGGAAACATAATCTAATGATTCTGCCGGTGGATTATCCACTCCGTAAAATCCAATGATCTTTTTCTCCCAATAAAGTGGAACAACCACCAGTGAATGGATATCCTGACGTTTCAGATTCTTATACTGTTCCGAATCTTCCTCTCTGATGTTCTCCAGATTTTCAATTACAATGTTTTTATCTTCTTGAAAATTCCGATACCAGTTGGCACATAATTCTGGTGGAAGGTTCTGTAAATTATCTTTCTCCGGCTTGATTCCATTTGCAACCCACTCGTAAGTGTTGTCATCGTACCCATTCTCATTATGCTCAAAAATATATGTTCTCTCTCCATCTAATGCCTTTCCTATATATTCCAGAATGATGTCCAGCGATTTATCCGCAGAAGATGTTCCAAGGGCAAGACGCAGTCCCTCATTAACGATTTTTTCCAGTTTTTCGTAGCGGCGTACCACATTTTTCTGATGTTCCTGAGAACTTATATTCAGAGCAATCTCTATTCTATATCGTCTGCCATTGTCCTCCACAACAGTATCCTTAATTTTAAAGTATTTATTTAAAAGCGGGTTAAAATACCGCCACTCCTTAAACTGTCCTTCCTGCAGTTCATCATTATTGCAGATCGTACAGGGCAGGCTTGAATTCTGAAGCAATTCATAACATTTTTTGCCGGCAAGTTCTTCTTTTGAATGTATCCCATAAGTATCTCTCATCTTTTTATTCATATAAACCAGTTCATGGGTATCCGCATCTGCAACATAAACATATTCATTCATATTTTCAAAAAAATTCCAGATTCTTTCCATACCATTCCCCATTTCGTGCTTTTTTATAAAAACAATATTCTCATTCCTGACAAGCCTGAATACAAACTTATTATCTATTATAACTCAAAATTCAACAATATACAGTATATTCTTTCGATTTGCTGCATCAAAACACTGTTTTTTTCATTCAGGGCGACAGAAAGGAACCCAAAACATTCATTTTATTGATTTATCCAAGGATCTCTGCTAAATCTGCTTCCGGTGTCACAATCGGTGCGATTCCATAATTTTCTACCAGATAATTCAAGATATTTGGTGAGATAAATGCCGGCAGTGTCGGTCCGAGTTTTATATTTTTGATACCAAGGTGGAGCAGTGTCAGTAAAATACAGACTGCTTTCTGCTCATACCAGGAAAGAACCATGGAAAGCGGCAGTTCATTGACTCCACATTCAAATGCCTCGGCAAGTGCTACTGCAACACGGATCGCACTGTAAGCATCGTTACACTGTCCCATATCAAGGATTCTTGGCAATCCGCCGATCGTTCCAAGATCAAGATCGTTAAAGCGGTATTTTCCACATGCAAGTGTTAAGATCATGGTATCCTTTGGCGTCTGTTTTACAAACTCTGTATAATAATTTCTTCCCACACGGGCGCCATCACAGCCTCCTACCAGGAAGAAATGGCGGATATCACCGGATTTTACGGCTGCGATCACCTGATCTGCCACGCCGAGTACCGTTCCGTGTCCAAATCCTGTCATAACCTTTGTTCCACCGTTGATTCCGGTAAATGCAGTATCCTCTTTGTAACCGCCAAGCTCTAACGCTTTTTCGATGACCGGTGTAAAATCCTTATCCTCTCCGATGTGAACCATTTCAGGATAAGATACTACCTCCGTTGTAAACACGCGGTCCGCATAACTCTCTTTGACCGGCATCAGACAGTTTGTCGTATAAAGAACCGGTGCAGGGATATTTGCAAACTCCTTCTGCTGATTCTGCCATGCGGTACCAAAGTTGCCTTTTAAATGCGGGTATTTCTTTAATTCCGGGTAGGCATGTGCCGGCAGCATCTCGCCGTGGGTATAAATGTTGATTCCCTTATCTTTTGTCTGCTCTAACAACAGTTTTAAGTCATAAAGGTCATGACCGGTAATGACGATAAACGGTCCCTTTTCCACCATCAGAGGAACTTCCGTCGGTACCGGGGTTCCAAAAGTTTCTGTGTTGGCACGGTCTAACATTTCCATGCAGGTAAGGTTTACTTTTCCTGTCTCAAGCACGAGTGGAAGCAGATCTTCCATCTCGAAATCCTCTCCGACTGCAAATAATGCACGGTAGAAAAAGTCGTTTACTTCCTCATTTGTATAGCCGAGTACCATGGCATGATAAGCGTATGCTGCCATACCGCGGATTCCGAATAAGATCAGGGATTTTAAGGAACGGATATCCTCATCTGCCTCCCACATCCGCTTCATATCATAATCGCTGGTATTGCCGCACGGTGACATGCAGGCTGCACATCCCGGCACCACTCTTCCTTTTTCTTCCCGGACACGGGCGATCATCTCACGCAGTGTCTCATCATTAAAATTCACATTCGTGATCGTTGTGAATAAACCTTCTATTATAATGCGGTCTGTCTGCTCTGTCTTTGGATTATTCATGCAGGCATGTGCAAGTCCCACAAGTGCTCCTGTCAGTTCATCCTGTAAATCCGCTGTCACGCTTTTCTTTCCACACACGCCGGCTGCCCCTGTACATCCACTGCATCCCGCTGTCTGCTCACACTGAAAACAAAACATATGATTCTCCCTTCTACTATCCTTCTTTTTAATCTAAAATTTTTCCGTCAATTGAGATCGTTACAACATTCCATGGAATGAATTTTCCACTGTTCTTTAATGCGGTCACTGCTGCATGTTCCAGTCCGCCACAGCAAGGCACTTCCATTCGAACGACCGTCACGCTCTTGATATCATTATTTCTGATGATCTCCGTCAGCTTCTCACTGTAATCCACGTCATCTAATTTCGGGCATCCGATCAGTGTCACTTTTCCACGGATAAAATCCTGGTGGAAACTGCCGTATGCGTATGCGGTACAGTCTGCTGCGATTAAAAGTTTTGCCCCGTCAAAATAAGGCGCATTGACCGGTGCAAGTTTGATCTGTACCGGCCACTGACGCAATTGGGAACTGACCGGTGAACCTGCATTCTGATTTTCTTCTGCAGGTTTTCTTTCAAGCTGGCGCATTCTTGAACCCGGGCATCCGCCAACCGGTGCCTGTCCCATCGCCTGCATTTTTTTCTTTTTATTTTTCTGTACGGCTGCCTCATCATAAGCTGCTGCCTCACGCTCGATAAAAGAGATCGCTCCGACCGGACAGTTTGGCAGACAGTCGCCAAGTCCGTCACAGTAATCATCACGGAGCAGTTTTGCCTTTCCGTCCACGATGCCGATCGCGCCCTCGTGGCATGCCTCCGCACAAATTCCACAACCGTTACATTTTTCTTCGTCTATCTGGATCACTCTGCGTACCATATGAATTCCTCCTGTTTTCCGCTTCCATTTTCTTTTTCTTTCGTTCTGTTCACAGGTTACTGTTCACAGATTCAGGCTATTCATCCTGTCATCTGTGCCCTTGACATTACTCGTACACTATACTAGAATTTTTTTCAAAAGTATGTTGTCATAACAACATTTTTAAAAATTTTTGAAAAAAGAAGGTTTTCTTTTATGGATTATCAGTTTTTAAGTCAGACAATGCTGTTTTCGGGCGAATCGCCGGAAGAAATCAAAGAAATGCTCTCCTGCCTCGGTGCAGTCACAAGAAGCTACGGAAAAGGTGAGATCATCTATCATGCCGGAGAATGCGTGCATTCGATGGGACTGGTGCTCTCCGGAAATGTTCAGATTGAAAGTGATGATGTCTGGGGAAATCACAGTGTACTAGATGACATAACTCCCGGCTTTTTCTTCGCCGAAACTTATGCGAGTCTGTTAAAAGAACCTCTGATGGTCAATGTGGTCTCTGCGGCTGCAAAGACCGAAGTGTTATTTTTAAATATAGGACGGCTGCTTACCACCTGCACAAACAGCTGCACACATCACAACCGCCTGATCCACAATTTGTTTTTTATTTCGGCACGGAAAAATCTGCTGCTTTCGCGCAGAATCTTCCACACCACACCAAAGTCAATCCGCGGGCGGCTGCTCTCTTATCTGTCTGCGCAGTCTGCTGCCGCAAACAGTCTTGATTTTACAATTCCGTTTAACAGACAGCAGCTCGCAGACTACCTGAATGTAGACCGCAGTGCACTTTCTGCAGAACTCTCAAAAATGCAGCGGGAGGGTCTCCTTACAACGGAGCGCAATCATTTTACCCTCTGCGAAGATCCTTTAGAATCTTAAACCATATGTACGCAGTACCAGTCTTCATCCACCTGTCTCACTTCTTCTCCGACAGAAACGATCGGATGATCCATATCGTTTAATGGGATATATTCCACGCACCCTTCCCTGCCGTCTGACATGATGACCTGCTGTTGTTTGTATACTTTTACCATATTTTTGATAAATATATTGAGAAGATTCTGGTCAATTCCTTTGCTGCCCTCGGTTACAAACCATTGCAGTACATCAAACGGAATCTTCTCTTTTTTGTAACTGCGTGCAGAAAGCATCGCATCATAAATATCAGAAATCGTTGTGATCCTTGCAAAATAAGAAATAGATTCTGCCTTTAAACCGTCCGGATAACCTTTTCCATCCAGCTTTTCATGATGCCAGCGTACCGCATAGCGTACATCCTCGCTGATATCATCCCCAAGCAGTTCAAAAGAATATAGCGGATGTCTTTTCATAACCTCAAATTCTTCCGGTGTCAGTTTCCGCGGTGCATTTAATATTTCTTCCGGGATCTTCGTCTTTCCGATATCATGAAGCACACCTGTTAAAATCAGACTCCGGATATCTTTTTCATCGAGTCCTAACCACTGTCCCATGATCCCGTTTAAAAGTGCAACGTTTAGGGAATGTCTCTGTAATGCCTCGTCAACCGGTCTTGGCACGGTAATACACTGGAAAATCTCCCCGGCATCCACGGATACCATTCTGCCATATACTTTCTCCATCATGCCTTCCACTTCAGCATGATTGACAAACATCGCATTTTTACTCATCTGAAGCACATGGTCGATGCCTTTGCGCAGTTCTGTATACCCGGTCCTGTTTTCCAACATTTTCTGCTGTATTTCAGCCGGACGGTCTTTTCCCTTCATGATATACTCATAAGATCCGCGGAATGTTGTAATATAATTGTTGCCATCACTGAAATTGATCAGTTTATCAAGTTTGCTTTTCGTGATAACTTCTCCGCTTGGCACTAAAAGTACGCTTCCATTATAATTGTAAAGATTATCTGATAAAACAAGTCCCTCCCACAAATACTCCATCGGTACTTTTTCGAGACGTTCTGTTTTTTCGTATTTTGCCATAACCGGTACTAGACCTCCTTGTCAACCTTGATTCCTTTTAAATCTGCCTCTAAAACCTTCATGCTGCTTTTAATGTCATCAAGTCCCTGCTCCACACCGTTCATCTGCTTATGTTCTGTCGTGAGTGTCAGCATCTCATCTAACTTCATATCCGGTGCCTCATGTCTCTGCTGTTTTTCCTTTGCACGGTCCACAGCCTCTTTGGTGCCCTCGATCAGAGCTTTTTCTACCGCACGTTTTTCCTCTAAGGCATCTAAACGTTCCTGACGCTTTTCTTTTTCGTCTGCGACATCCTTTGCATCCTCTTTTGCCTCTTCCATCTTCTCATCAATGCCATCTTTCACATCAGAGACAAGCATGGAGACCACATCATCGTTTGCAGCATCCATGATATCATCAGCAGCATTTTTCGCATCCACCATTCCATGCGTCTTTAATTTTTCGATCATAATACGCTTCACATTGCCGACGGCAGCCTGCATTCCACTGGTTGTATCGCGGATCGTAACCTTTTCTTCTACCGCCTGGGTATGGATCTCAAGTGCCCGTTTCTGGTACTCTGTGAGTGGCTGCTTATCGATCTCATTTAACTTTTTCCACTCATCCCTAGTCAGTTCCTCACCCACACCGCGCCTGTATTCCTGTCTCTTTTCCAACAGGTTTAAATCCTGCTGTTCTTTGGAATCATCTGCTACGTTGCACTGTTCCTTCAATGTTTTTTCCTGGTCTTCATAACCGGCAAGTGCCTTCTTTGCCTCCGTCCGCTGTGCGTCTAATTCCGCATAGCGTTGTCTTTGCGATGCGACCGTTTTTTCCACAGCCTGGTCGTTATCCCACGCATCTTTCACCAGTTTTAAGGCACTTTTCTGTGCCATCTTTTTTCGCTGTTCGATCTGATTTTTTGTTGTCAGTACCGGACTTCCCGCAAAAAATGCGCTTTTTCCCTGTTTATTTGCCTGCTCTGCTTTGTGCCCTGCCGCTGTATTCTGTACATTTGAAAAACCGTTTGCATTGATCGATAAATTCATAAACTCATTCCCCATTTATTGCATCCGTGAAAATCGATTCCTTTATAAATGTATCGGCATTTTTTTCTGTCACATTAATCAGAAATCAGGATCTGCCGCACTTTTGCCAGATCCATCTGCATCAGCACATGATCTGCGTCCGGTTTCTTCTCTGTGTCCGGTGAAATATTTGAATGAATGTAGAATGTATGCAGTCCGACCTCTTTTGCTCCTTTGATATCACTGACCGCATCGTTTCCGATCATAATACTCTCTTCCGGCAAAATGTGATGTTTATCCAGCAAAAGATGAAAGAAACGCGTATCCGGCTTTTTCACTTTGCACGAGGATGACAGAAAGATATCATCAAAATAAGGCTCCAGTCCCAAAAGTTTCAATTCATACGCCGTAAAAATACGCTGTGCATTCGAAAGCAGATATACTTTTTTTCCTGTTTCACGCAATGCCGCAAGAAGTTCCTTTGCCCCGTCATAAAGTCTGATATATTCTGTGGAAAGGATCCGGAAAAACTGTCCAGCATGAATGGCAAGTTCTATATCTGCCTGTACCCCTTTTTTCTGAAACAATGCAAGAAAAACCTCCTCGATCTCGATCTCTGGATGTGCTTCATGTGCATCGTCTTTTTTCATGGCTGCATCAGGTCCCATCTCCTGCCGCAATGCATCCTCTTTCTGCCCCGTGAGGCACGCATACGCGTTTTTCAGTTCCTCTGCAGTATAAACCGCACCATAATAGCCGTAAAACTGCGCCAGTTTCTCCCAGAGTTCCGTTTTTTCTTCATCTGTGTGGATATCCACCAGAGTTCCATATAAATCAAATATGTAATTTTCGTATTTCATGTCAATCCTCTCTTTTGTACAAAAGTCTTATTTTTCACAAAATTCTTATTTTTTCATGCCGTTTTCCACTTTACACAGCTTTGCTGCACACAATCCTGTGCATTTTATAAAAAATAACATGTTTATCTGGGAAAATCAACCGGATACATCACGAATCACACGATCCTAAATTTTTTCTGAGACACAACAGGATCTTTTTTTCAAGCCTGCTGACCTGCACCTGTGTCATTCCAAGTTCTTTTGCCGTTTCACTCTGTGTCCTGTTTTCAAAATAACGGCACCGGATGAGATTCTGTTCCCGCTCATCCAGCAGTTCCATGAGCTGCTCGATCACCATCCGGTTTAATACTGCCTCTTTTTCCGGTTCATCCCTTCCGTTTTCTTCCTTTTCACACAACTGATCGACCATCAGTAACTCGTCCCCGTCTTTCTCATAGACCGGCTGATAGATGGATTCCACATCTCTTGCCGACTCCATTGCCATAATGATCTCACCGCTGCTCAACCCTGTCCGCTCTGCGATCTCAAGCAATCCCGGTTCTCTTCCAAGTTCCCCCCACAGTTCTTCCTTTGCCCTCCCTGCCTTATAAGCGTTTTCTTTTAATGTCCGGCTTACCTTTACCATACCGTCATCTCTTAAAAATCTGCGGATTTCCCCCATGATCACCGGAACTGCATAAGTGGAAAATGCAAGATTTAACGAGAGATCAAATTTATCAACCGCCTTCATCAATCCAATACATCCAATCTGAAACAATTCTTCCCTCTCATGTCCCCGGTGTTCAAACCGGTTTGCGATAGTATGTACCAGTCCCAGATTTCCTGCAATCAGCGTATCCCTTGCACCTTTATCTCCTCCATGTGCCTGCTGCATCAGTTCCTTAAAACCCTCCATATCAGACGCCCATCCCTGCACCGATCTTTTTTTTCATCGTAACAGTTGTTCCTTTTCCGGGTGCTGAATGTACCTCGACTTCATCCATAAATGCTTCCATAAAAGCAAATCCCATGCCGGAACGCTCCAGTTCCGGTCTCGTCGTAAAAAAAGGTTCCATGGCTTTTTGTACATCCGCAATCCCGTGACCATGATCTTTCACTGTGATCTCTGCATGGTTTCCGCACAGTTTACAGGACACCTCCACCTTCTCCTCCGGACTGTCATACCCGTGGATGATCGCATTTGTTACTGCCTCTGAAACTGCTGTCTTAATGTCAGAAATCTCATCCAGTGTCGGGTTTAATTCCGCCACAAACGCAGCCACCGCCATTCTGGCAAATCCTTCATTCACGGACCGCGCATCAAATTCCAGTTTCATTTCGTTTTCATTAATCTGATCTGCCTGCATATCGATTCTCCATTTCCTCTTTTTATTCTTATTTTCTTCCAAAATCCCACATATCCCATTTCTCTTACCGGACATTCCCTTGTCTGGTCTATTTCAACTGTTCGCGTAAATTCGCTGATTTCATCTTTTCCTGGCGGATATTCCCTGCCTGGCCCATTTCCAAGCCAATTACATGTGTCTATTTTTATACCGTATCGACCCGGATCAGCTTTTGCAGGCCTGACACCATAAAAATCTTTTTTACGCGCTCATTCATATTGGTTGCTGCCACTTCGCCGCCGGAAAACCCCATGCTCTTGCATCTTCCAATGATCACACCGATCCCGGAACTGTCCATAAACTCTGTTTCCCGAAAATCAAACACAAGCCGTCTGACATGATATGCCCCGATCAGAAAATCTGCCTCCATCTTAAGCCTGCCCGCCTCATGATGATCTAACTCTTTTGGCATCTGTATCGTCAGACATCCTTCTTTTAACTGATACTTTTCTTCCATAAATGCTCCTTTCCTGTTACTTTTTTAATTGGTTTAAAAGTCACCTTTTGCTTTCAATACCCTATGAATAAAAAAAGACGTCTAATATCACTTAGACGTCTTTTGTATCATCTTTATTTAATTTTTATAATGATTTTTACTCTTCAATATTGATGTAATTCTGTGCATTCGCCGCGCGCTCTGTACCCGGATACAGTTCTACGATCTTCTGATAGTAAGTCTTTGCCGTTTCAAGATCATTATTCTTACGGTAAGCCTGTGCTAAATAGTACAGTGCATATCCATCTTTGTAGGTTTCCTCCATGTCCACAACTTTTTGCAAGCTGGTGATGGATTCCTCAAATTTCTGACTGTTATAATCGCTGTATCCCTGATTATATAAGGACTCCAGATAATCAGCATTGACCTGCGCATTAATCGTCTCATAAACACTCTTTGCGCTGTCACTTAAGTATTCCTCATTGACATTGCCAAGCGCATTGCCTGCTGCCTCAATATCTCCATCCGAATAGGATGCATATGCGGATAATAACTGGTCATATGTGCTGATCTTATTCTCGGAACCTTCTGCGCTGTCCTTGACCTCAGTGATCTGGCTCGTCAGATCATCAATCTGCTTCTGCAGTGTACTGATCTCCTGATTCTTGGACGAAACAGTGTTATTCGCATCGAGCACCTGCGCTTTGGCATCATTCTGCACCTGACGGCGCACACCCGGTACAACCAGAAATCCGGTAATTGCCGCACCGATTGCGATACCGATGACCATATTAAGAATCGTACTCATTGCGGAATTGTCCTTTAAATACTTCGGCTGGATAATCGTCTCATTGCCGCTCTGGTAGGAAATCTGTTCCTCCTTCTGTTTCTTACCCGGCGTATTCTCCTTTAATCCTGCATTCACTTCTTTTAAATAACGAAGTGTGATCGTGTTATTTGCATCAATCTTTCCGGCGTTGCGCAAAGACTTCTTGGCAAGATCATATTTGCCCTCCTGAATATAGAGCAATGCTAAAAGCTGATGTCCACTGACTAATTTCGGGTTCAGTGACAGTACCTTTTTCAACTGGATAATCGCAAGATCACGGCTGTCCTGTCTGCAGTACAATAACGCCTGATTGTATTTTTTAATGGTCTGATTGATTGTCTCAAGTCTTGATCTGTTATTCTGTATTTCATCCAGATAACGGCTTGCGGCATTCTCAGCAGGCTGATAGTTCTTACTGATGACCCACTCTGTCAATGCCTCCACCACTTCGCCCATCTCAAAGTAGATGAGTCCCAGCAGATTTCTTGCATCTATATTTAATTTATTGAATTTCAGGCTTGTTTTCAAGCTTTCTATTGCTCCTGAAAGATCACGGACACTCGCCTTTGCCAGTGCATCATTGTAATATTCATTGGATGCCATGACAATTTTTTTATATATTTTTACATTTACGCCGCATTCAGGGCAGATATTTTCCCTTCCAAGCTTTGCTCCACAATTATAGCACTTCATTCTTTCCCTCACTTCATGAATTTACATTCGACTTTTCCAAAAGATGTCTTACATATTATGTTTTAACTCCTGCATCATCTCTTTTAAAACATCTGTCATATCTGTTAATTCATGATTATATATTGCCTGTTCTGCCTCTTCTACCTCTAAGCTCGGTTTAAAATTCTTTAATTCTTCTTCAAAATTAATCATAATCGACCTGTCCTTTTCTGCCATTTGTTTATGGCAAACATCTATTTTAAGATTCTTCTCTCCACCACATAATTAAGGGCAAAAAGAATCACCACTATATTATAATATAGTGGTGACAATAATCAAGTAAATTTATATTAAGTTTTTCGTAAAACTTCTGCCATATTCGACAGCAGTTTTATGAGCATTCTCTCGTCTTGATCTTATCCTGCAGCTTGTAAAACTCAGCTGCTTTTACATAATTCTGTACAAGCAGCTTGGTATCCTCGATCTGGATCACAGCTCCCGGATAAGTCTCCCGCAAAACTGTAACACATGCACCGCTCGCACTCTCGATCAGATTGCGCAGCTGCTTTGCCTCTTCTTTGCTGTGTGCTAATGTCGCAGTATCACGGATCTTGATACGGAGCAATGTCACTCGCCTCGGATCGTCTTTGTAGCTGACTCCACGCGCTTTTTCCAGCTCTTCAAACTTGCGCAGCCCCTCTTCAATCTGTGCCAATCCCTGACTCAACTCCTGAATCGTCTTTTCTAACTGTCTGAGTTTTGCATATCCTTCCGGACTTGCACCAGCCATAATAACGGTCTTTTTCTCGGCATCATTTCCTAATGTCGTAACCTCGATTCCACACACTCCATGTGTAAGGCCACCGATGATGCTTCCGCGTTTTCCATTCATGATGATCTTTCCAAAGCACTGTACCTGACAATCCATCAGCACATCTGCACGGATATCGCCTGCACATTCAATACGGGTAAATTCAAAAAACTTTGCGGTAATACTGCCTTTTGTCTTTACTGATGCCTTATTTCCACCGAGCATTCCACTTCTTAAAATAATATCTTTCCCTGCCTCTAAAGTACATGCTTCAACGATTCCATCCACTGTGATCGTACCGCTTGCTTTTACTATAACGCCGCTTTCCACGCTTCCGTGGATCACAACATCACCATGAAAATCAATGTTGCCACTGGAAAGATCTGCATTGCCGGACAATTCATGTACCGGAAGGATCACAACCCTGTCATTCTGTGTCTCGATCTTACCACTCATCAGCGCAACATAGGTATTATCATCCTTGCGTTCAAATCCTTTTCCTTTCAGTGGAAGCTGTTCTCTTCCCCGCTTTGCAGGTATCGGCTTTCCAGTGACTGTCTTGCCGTCCATTCCCTCCACACAAGGATGGTACTCCGCGATCACCTGATCCTGCACCACAGACTCTATCGACTTTACAGACCAGTAATCCACGGTTCCATCCGGCCGCATCAACGGTTTTTTATCAAAGTTGCAGTTAAAATTGTAATCATAATAACCGTCTTTTCCGTCTACCGGCTCTGTTCCCTGCGCAACTAACGTCTCCACACCATATTTTTTTTCATCAATCAGCTCCGTCAACGCTGCTTCATCTATTCCGTACTTGACACCTCTGTCATCCAATGCTTTCTGCAATGATTCAATTGTATATTCTCCCCCATCGTCTGGTGTTATAAGCATAACATACGCTTCCATGCTATCTGCCGTCATCCGTACGATTGGTTTTTCTTCTGTTACCATAGGCGTGCTCCCCAATTCTTTCTGATGTATGTATATACAGTAACGTAGAATATTCCTTATCTTATATAATACTAGTATTTTTATGCTTTTTCAAGTAAATTCTTTAACACAACGCATCCTTTTTGGTGCTATTTTACCAAAAAGAGCTATACAAGGCAGGCACCACTTTACCGGCTGACCAGTAAAGATGATACCCATCGTGCATAGCTCCTTCTTATTATATCATGAAGCAATGCTTCATGATCATGATCTACACGAGCTTCGCTCGGCAGTCTTATTATATCATGTGCAAAATCAGCACATGATACAATTCGCCGTTCTTGCGCTCATTATCTTGCAATTATTTTGACATCTGTGCCAAACGTTCTTTGACCTGCTCCATCATCTGTTCGTATCCGGCAAGTTTGTCCTTCTCTTCCTGCACTTTTGCTTCCGGTGCTTTGCTTAAGAATTTTTCATTCGAAAGCATTCCCTTAGAACGTGCAAGCTCTTTCTCTAAACGTGCCTGCTCTTTTAACAGACGCTCTTTTTCTTTCTCGAAATCAACCAGATCTTCTAATGGCAGATACAGTGTAGCGCCAGGGATCACAACAGATACTGCATCCTCCCCGATGCCTGTCTTATCCTGCTGCACCATGACCTCACTTGCTCCGGCAAGGTTTGCATAAGCCTCTTTGGTCAGTTCAAAGGAATCACGCAAAGCGGCATCTTCAGCAACAATAAAGATTTTCGCTTTTCTTGATGGCGGAACATCCATCTCTGTGCGCACATTACGGACACCTTTTACCAGATCCTTGCAGTGCTCTAACATTTCTTCCTCTGCCGGGAAATTCCAGTCAGCACGGTACTCCGGCCATTTTGCAAGCATGATCGTGTCTTCTTCCGGATGCAGTGTGCAGAAAATCTCTTCTGTGATAAACGGCATGAACGGATGAAGCAGTTTTAATGCCTCTGTCAGTACGGTCTTTAATGTCCAGAATGCTGCGTTTGCAGATGCCGGATCATTTTCTTTATTATAAGTACGAGTCTTAGTGATCTCAATGTACCAGTCACAGAATTCATCCCAGATGAAATCATAAACTTTCTGTACGGCGATTCCCATCTCGTACTTATCCATATTTTCTGTCACGTCTTTTGCAAGTGTGTTTACCTTGGATAAGATCCACTTATCTGCCGGTTTTAACTCATCCAGTGACGGCTCCTTGATCTCGCTTCCCTCAAGGTTCATCATGATGAAACGAGATGCATTCCATACTTTGTTGGCAAAGTTTCTGGATGCCTCAACACGCTCCCAGTAGAAACGCATATCATTTCCCGGTGCATTTCCGGTGATCAGTGTCAGACGGAGTGCATCTGCGCCGTATTTATCGATTACTTCGAGCGGATCAATACCGTTTCCTAAAGATTTACTCATCTTGCGTCCCTGGGAATCACGAACCAGTCCGTGGAACAATACGGTATGGAACGGTGCTTTGCCCATCTGCTCATAGCCGGAGAAAATCATACGGATGACCCAGAAGAAAATGATATCGTATCCGGTTACAAGTACATCGGTCGGATAGAAGTAATCCAGATCTTCTGTCTTATCCGGCCAGCCTAATGTGGAGAACGGCCAGAGTGCGGATGAGAACCAGGTATCTAAGGTATCCGGATCCTGCTCCATGTGGTCACATCCACATTTCGGACATTTCTCCGGTGCAGTCTTTGCTACCACCATCTCACCGCAGTCCGGGCAGTAATAAGCCGGGATGCGGTGTCCCCACCAGAGCTGTCTGGAAATACACCAGTCACGGATATTGTCAGTCCAGTTAAAGTATGTTTTCTCCATACGTTTTGGAAGTAACTGGATGTCTCCGTTTTTCACTGCTTCCACAGCCGGTTTGATCAGTTCATCCATCTTTACAAACCACTGCTGTTTTACCATCGGCTCAACGGTTGTGCCGCAGCGGTCATGGGTTCCTACGTTGTGGGAATGCGGCTCTACTTTTACAAGCAGTCCCTGTTTTTCAAGATCCTCCACCAGTGCTTTTCTGCACTCGTAGCGGTCCATGCCCTCATATTTTCCGGCATAATGGTTCATTGTTGCATCGTCGTTGATGACGGTGATCTCCTCTAAGTTGTGACGTTTTCCAACCTCAAAGTCGTTCGGGTCATGTGCCGGTGTGATCTTTACACATCCGGTTCCGAACTCTTTGTCAACATAAGCGTCTGCGATCACCGGGATCTCGCGGTCTGTCATCGGAAGTTTTAACATCTTTCCGACGATGTCTTTGTAGCGGTCGTCGTCCGGGTTCACTGCAACTGCGGTATCACCAAACAATGTCTCCGGTCTTGTCGTTGCGATCTCAACAAATCTTCCCTCTTCGCCGACAACCGGATAGTTGATGTGCCAGAAGAATCCGTCCTGCTCTTCGTGCTCTACCTCGGCATCTGAGATGGAAGTCTTACATACCGGACACCAGTTGACGATACGGGAACCTTTGTAGATCAGCCCTTTTTCATATAATTTTACAAATACCTCAAGTACTGCCTCAGAGCAGCCCTTGTCCATCGTAAAACGCTCTCTCTCCCAGTCTGCGGAAGATCCCATTTTCTTTAACTGGTTGATGATGCGGCTGCCGTACTCGTCACGCCACTCCCAGCATTTTTCTAAGAATCCTTCTCTTCCAAGATCACGCTTGTCGATGCCCTGTTTTTTCAGGTTCTCGATTACTTTCACTTCTGTTGCGATGGAAGCGTGGTCTGTACCCGGCTGCCATAATGCGTTGTAACCCTGCATTCTCTTATAACGTGTTAAAATATCCTGCATGGTGTTGTCGAGAGCATGTCCCATGTGAAGCTGTCCTGTGATGTTTGGCGGCGGCATCACGATGGTAAACGGCTTTTTGCTGCGGTCAACTTCGGCGTGGAAATAGCCGTTGTCTTCCCATTTTTTGTATAAACGGTCTTCAATGCTTTTTGGATCGTAGGTCTTTGCTAATTCTTTACTGCAATTCTGACACATAATCTGTTCTCCTTTTTTAGTTCTGATAGATAGGCGGTTTTGATTCACAGGACATAATTTCCTATGAATTAAAAAAAGCCCTTCGTATTCCATACGGAATACAAAGGGCGAATATGATCGCGGTACCACCTTTGTTGGTGCTCATGTCCAGCCAGTTCCATATCTGACCGGTCATCCTGTAACGTGGATGAGTCGTGAATACCTGTGCATATCTGCAATGCCTGTTCTTATATCCTGTCATACAGCTATGCTTTCTCAGCATTCCGGTTCAAAAGCTACCTTCCACATATCTTTCTCTGGGATGTCTTTCAGCCGGTGAACTTCCCTCTCTGCAAAGAGTTTATGTGTACTCCTCTTTCTCACAACCTTTGTTTTTTGCTGTTTTTATCATACGAGGGGACGCGGGGTTTGTCAACTGTTTTTTTAGATCTCTTCCTCCACCATACTCTTGTTCCTCGTAAACAGATCATAGATACAAGGCACCACGATCAGTGTCAGCAGTGTTCCATATAACATACCTCCCTCAGTCACGATCGCCATCGGCTGCATCATCTCTGAACCGCTTCCAAGTCCCATCGCCATCGTGGACATTGCAAGGATCGTGGTCAGTGCCGTCATTAAGATCGGGCGCAGTCTCGTTCTTCCGGCTGTGACAATCGCCTCCTTTTTATCCATGCCCTCTCTTCTCAGCTGATTGATATAATCGACTAACACGATTCCGTTATTGACGATGACACCCGCTAACATGACAAATCCGATCATGGATACCACGCCGACTTCATTGTCTGTCACAAACAGAGCAAAGAAACCTCCCGTAAATGCAAGCGGAATCGTGAACATAATAATAAAAGGCGACAAAAATGACTGGAACTGTGCAACCATGATAAGATAAATAAATACCACCGCTAAGATCAGCATCAGATACAATTGGTTCATCGCATCCCGGATCGTCTCATCCTCCCCGGTCATGGAGATCTCATATCCATCCGGCAGCTTGATCTTATCTAATTCTTTCTGGATCTGGTTACTTACCAGCGTCACATTGTGATCTTCATCCACACCGGCTGTCACGCTGATATAGCGCGTCTGCGAGCTTCTGTTTATCACATTTAAGGACTCACCTTCCTCAAACTCTGCGATATCTTTCAGGGGAATATCTGTTGTCTCTCCGCTGATACGGTCTGTATAAGGAAATGTCAGCTTACGGATATCCCCTGGCGTGACATCCGCCTGTTCCCCACTCTGCACATATACTTTATAGTCTTTTAAATCCGTCGAGATCGTTGTGGATGACGTATTCGATGCAAGCTGTTTATAGACAAGCTGATACACCTGCGCTGTTGTCATGCCATATTTTGCAGCTTTTTCTTTGTCCACTTTTACCGTGAAAGACGGTGTCGTATCTCCAAGACCATCGTCCACATCTACAGTGCCCTCCGTCTTTTCCACGACTTCTGCGATCTGCCCTGCGAGTTTCTGCAGCTTATCTAAATCTTTTCCGCTGACCCGCACGGAAATACCGCTTCCGAAAAAGGAACTCATATCCGACGCAGAGCTGTCCGTATTCACGTCGCAGTCAAGATCCGCTGTAAGCGCCTGTATCGAGGCAGTGATCTCACTGCCAGTCGCCCCGGAATCATCGATGAGCACGTACATGGTCACACTGTCCGTACTGCCCATCGACATGATTCCACCGCCGCCTGCCATGGCTCCGATCGAATCCACACCGGAGATGCCAGAGATCTTATCCACAACCTCATCCGCGCGCTCCATCAGTTCCTCAAATGTCAGCTTTTCATCCTCTTTCGCTGAAACCGTGACCGTGAGCTGCTCTGTCTCCATATTCATGTCCATAAAGGTAAATCCTTTGGAAACGGAAAGCGTCACACTTGCCACCAGAAAAACTACCACACAGATCAGTACGATCGGTTTAAACCGCAGTGCCACACGCAGAACTTTTTCATATCCATCTAAAATGCGGTCAAACCACGGATGTTTGATTTCCCTGGTATTCTTCAGCGCACCGGATGCCATCATCGGTACAAACGTCAGCGCCACAATCAGACTTGCCGCTAACGTATAGGCGATCGTGAGTGCAATATCCACAAACAGCTGCCTTGTGATACCCTCCGTAAAAATGATCGGCGCAAACACACAGACCGTTGTGAGCGTGGATGCAAAAATAGCTCCTGCCACCTGTCCTGCTCCTTCAACTGCTGCCTTCCGGATCGATAATCCCTGATTCCTGAGCCGGTAAATATTTTCGATCACGACAATCGAATTATCTACAAGCATGCCGACGCCAAGCGCAAGACCGGACAATGAAATGATATTTAACGATATTCCGGTAAAATACATCAAAACGATTGCAAAAACCACACTGAGCGGAATAGAGCATGCGATCACCAGAGTCGGTTTGATATCCTTTAAAAACAGAATCAGAATAAGTACGGCAAGAATTGCACCTACAATCATATTTTCCATGACTGACTCCACAATGGTATCAATGTAAACTCCCTGATTCATCAAAATCGTCATGTGAAGTTTGTCATTTTCTTTTTCCAGTAATTCAAATCTGGTTTTGATCCGTTTTGTTACATCCCCGGTAGAGTACCCGGTCTGCTTCTCAATGGAAAGCATAATCGCAGGATTTCCGTTTACCTTGGAATAGGAATCTCCCGTATCGTCCACCACTTCTGTTTCTGCAACATCCGATAAGCGGATTGGCTCGATTCCATCCAGTCCTACATCCACAAGCACAAGATTTTCAAGTTCTTCCACGGATGAAACCTCGTCGCCGACACGCACTAAATACTGTTTCTTATTTTCATTGACATAACCTGCCGGCATGGAAAAATTCTGTGCTGTCAGAATTTGGCCTAATGTTTCCACCGACAGGATCTGATTCAGATCCGCAGACTCAAGTGCACTCTGTTTTGACTCTTCTAATTTTTCCTGTCCCTGCTCTAACCGGGCTTCCCCGACCGCAAGCTGTGCAGACGCTTCACTCATCTCTAAGATCCCGTCGATCTCCATCCGGTTTAACGTTACATACGCATCATCTAAGGTAGTTTTTCCATCTGTAACCTGTTCCTGTGCAGTCTGCAGAGCTGCCATTGCTGTTTGGATCTCAACCTGTTTTTGTGACAGCTGCGTAATCACCTGCGGAATATCATCGATCGAACTAAGACTCACATTTAACGCTGCTAACTGATCTGCCCACTGCTGATTTAAGGATGTATTCAGTTCTAACAGTTCTTCCTGTAATAATTCCAGACGTTTTCCTGCTTCCGCAATGCTCTCCTGATTTTCCCCGGTCATCGCAAGGATCTGATTGATCTGTTCCTGATCTCCGGAAATCTTCGCCTCCTCTAAAAGTTCTTCTATACGTCTGCTTCCATCGTCACTGTTCATCTGGGCTTCTTTTTGTGCCTGTTCAATGTCTGCTTTTAATCCCATTCCCTGTTCATAAATACTCTGGAGTTCCGGGATTGCCCGCTTTATCAGCTCATCGGTCGCTTTCAATACTGTATAATTCTGACTCAGATCTGATTCTGCCACAAACGCCTGCGACTTACCATTGATCACTTCATTTTCTGCCTGTCCAAGCTGGTTTGCAAGCTGATCTTTTCCGCTTTCCATCTGCCTGCGTCCACTCTCCACCTGCTCGGCAGCCTGATCGAGCTGTTCCTGCGGTTCAGTAAACTGTTCCTCGATCTTACTCTGGATCTTCTGATTCAGTGCATCGATTTTATCCTGATCTAATGTGACATGAATGTTCTCTTCCACAGTTCCGGTTGTAGAAACAGATGCCACACCGTCGATACTCTCAAGCACCGGCGAAAGTTCATTTTCCACATAATCCGAAATCTCTGACTGCGTCATGCCTTCCACATCGGCAGATGCCACCATTACAGGCATCATATCCGGGTCGATCTGCATGATCATCGGCTTCCCGGCACCATCCGGAAAACTGCCCTCTAACTGGTCTAATTTCTGCTGGATCTCGATAATGACCGAATCCATATTGGCATTCTGCTCATACTCTAAGATCACCATCGAATAATTATCGTAGGAGGCAGAACTCACATTTTTGATGCTCGAAGTCGTCGCCATGGATGCCTCGACAGGTGCTGTCACATCGGATTCCACTTTCTCCGGGCTTGCCCCCATATCCGTCGTAATGACTAAGGCATATGGCAGACTCATATCCGGCAGTAGATCTGTGGTCATTTTGGTTAGGGATACGGCTCCTAACACAATGACTAAGATCACGCCTACGATCACAGTATACGGTTTCTTCACACTTAATTTTGACAACACTCTCTTTTGTCCCTCCACCTGAATACGCAAGACATTTGTAATAAACACCTGGCAGCAAATATTTTGCCACAATATATTTAGTTTACCTGTTTCAAAATGGATTGCAAGACTTTCGTACCAGTTTATATTTTTTTAGATTGCTGATTAAGGCAGAATCCTGTGCACAAAAAAGCCCCTGTCAGCTATACACCTATACAAAACTGACAAGAGGCTTTTCTCTTATACCTGCTGTATTCCTACTCTTCCTCTGATTCCTCATCATCCACGATCGCTGCCGTAGCACCTGATACTGCTGACACTACTGCAACCACAGTCGCTATGATGACTACTACAAGTAAACAAATCAGAAAAATCCATAATCCTGTCTCTGTCATATTCCTCTCCATTTCTATGTGTATTTTACAAAGATCCAGCCTGTCCGTTCTTGTCTGCACCCATGTACCCCAACACATCCGATCCTTTATTTCTACTAATCATAGATAATAGTATAGCACACAACCGGCTTATTTACCAGTGACATTGTCAAAGATTTTCATCAAAAATAAGAGTTAAAAAATGAGACCACCCATATGGCAGTCTCATTTTTATGTAGTACAGCAATCCGTTTATTAACCCTTTACGCTTCCAAGTGCAACACCCTGTACGATGTGTTTGGATAAGATCAGATATACAATGATAACCGGGAAGATGGAAAATGCGATCATCACATATACCTGCCCCATATCAAACTTGAGCCAGTCAGCCGCACGCAGCTGTGCGATTAAGATAGGCAGTGTTTTTTTCTTGTCATCATGTAAGATCAATGCCGGTGTGAAGTAGTTATTCCAGCTGCTTACGAATGTGAAGATCATCTGCACGGCAATTGCCGGTTTCATCAGCGGCATTACGATGGAGTTGAAGGTACGGAATTCACCGGAACCATCAATACGTGCTGCCTCAATCAGTGATAACGGCAGTGTGCTCTCCATATACTGTTTCATATAGAAAAATGTAACCGGAGCCGCAATCGTCGGCACGATCAGAGGAATGAAAGAATCCTCTAATTTCATGTTGGAAACAAGTTTGATAAATCCAAGTGCAGTTACCTGTGTCGGAATCATCATGATCATCAAAATAAATGGATAAATGTATTTTTTCAGTTTGAAATCATATGCATGGATCGCATAAGCTGTCATCGTTGAAAAATATACGCTGAGTACTGCACTGAGCGAAGAAACGATCAGGCTGTTGAACATACCGTTCCATACCGGAAGCGTTCCATTTCTCAAATTCTTCCAGTTTTCCCACAGATGGCTGCTCGGAACCAGCGTAAAACCTGACTGTAACTCACCGTTTGATCTGGTTGCATTGATAAACAGTACATAAAACCAGAACAGACACAATATGGAAACAATGATCAGTACGATATATGCGATCAGTCTTCTTGCATGAATTCCTACACCTTTTTTCAGATTACGATTTTCATTCATGATCTTCACCCCTTCCTCTTATCATTGCCGGTTATCTTAAATACTACCAGGCTTAAGATACCTGTAATGATAAACAGAACAACTGACAATGCACCAGCCATACCATAGTTCTTGCTGTAGAGATGTTTATTTAAGAACATGATCAGCGTCATGGTAGAACGCATCGGGTCACCGGTTCCATTGGTTAAGATCTGCGGTACATCGAATAACTGTAAACCACCGATCAGAGATGTAATAACCACATATACAAGAATCGGACGTAACAATGGCAATGTGATCTGCCAGAATACCTGAGAAGAAGTTGCACCATCAACTTCCGCTGCCTCAAACAAAGAGGTATCAATACCCATCATACCTGCCATTAAAAGGATCGTTGTATTACCAAACCACATCAGACAGTTCATTAACGCGATCAGCCCTCTTGCACTGCCCGCATTGGATAAAAATTTGTACGGTGTATCAATAAATCCGATCTGCATCAGCATCGAGTTGATGGGTCCTCCATCGGAGAACAATGTAAAGAATAACATGGAAAATGCAGATGCCATGATCAGGTTTGGCAGATATACGACTGTTTTAAAGAAACGGGTTCCTTTTAATCTGAGACGTACATCAGAGAACCATGCTCCAAGTACCAGTGATAAAATGATCTGTGGTATGAAACACATGATCCATAATAACATGGTGTTTTTGGTATAAATCCAGATATCTCCATCTGAGAAAAGTTTTTTATAGTTTGCAAGTCCGACAAAATTCGGTCCGACCTGTGTCAGTCCTGACATATAATTTTCAAAGAAACTGTTGTAAATTGTGCTGATCAATGGGATCAGCTGAAAAATAACGTATACTACAATAAAAGGAATTAAAAAGATATATCCCCATTTATTGTATCTTACTACCTTTCCGCTGCTTTTCTTCATAACAACCTGACCTCCTTTTCCAGAGTGCATGATTTTCGTTCACAGAGCTCACAGCATCCCTCACTTTTACTCTGTGTAAGTCTGCTGTCAGCTCTGCGCTTACAGTTTTTACACACATTTGGATATAAAATGAGCCGCGCCCGCCTCCCTTACGGTCCGGCAGGCGCGGCATCTGTTCATTTTTTATACCATTGTCTGCTTAGTATGTTAACTCCGGATATTTTTCTACCACTGATTTGTAGAACAGATCTAATGCCTCTTCTTTGGTAGCTGTTCCTTCGAAGTAGTTCTTCATTGCGTTCTGGAACTCTTCGTTACATCCCTGATCGTATGCAGAAAGGTTGCTTAAATCAAGTTTGGAAACGCCTGAGCTGTAAATGCCAAGTGGGTTCTGTCCACCTAAGATCTTGCTTGAATAGGAGCTGTCTGCCATCTCAGCGATTACATCCTGGTTGTTTACAAAGTCATCATCTTTCTCGATGATCTCTTTCATAACATCATCATTGGTTGTCATCTGAAGCATGATATCTTTTACAAGGCTCTGGTTATCAGTTCCGTTTGCTGCACAGATCCATGTACCACCCCAGAAGAAGCCCTGCGG
>ULQZ01034526.1_pt1 | contig 23490 bp, 20 predicted proteins | sample 1955011 | NCBI WGS metagenome assembly ULQZ01 (sample SAMEA4835670, study PRJEB28245) | human gut metagenome | biome: gut microbiome; material: fecal sample | place: Denmark | collected 2008 | reverse complement strand
CTATAGAAAGGAGACTTCTTCTCACCTAATCTCTTTAATCTGATCTTTACTGCCATTATTGTTTCACCTCCTGTAATTAATTATATCTATGTTAAAAAGGCAACTTAAAACGTCCCTTTTTAGCACCTTTCATCATACCAGGCATCTGTTTCATCATCTTCTTCATCTGCTCAAATTGTTTAACAAGCCTGTTTACTTCACTGATATTAACACCAGCTCCTCGTGCTATTCTGTTCTTTCTTGATGGATTAAGAATATCTGGATTCTTACGTTCCTTAGCAGTCATAGAATGTATGATTGCTTCTGTACGCTTAAGATTAGCTTCTGCCTCATCTTCATCTGGCATCTGGATATTCTTCATATTACCGCCAAGTCCCATACCTGGAAGCATACTCATAATAGAACCTATACCACCCATATTACGAATCTGTCCCATATATTCAAGGAAATCGTCAAAATCAAATTCAGCTTTTTTAATCTTAGCTTCCATCTCTTTGGCTTTATCTGCATCAATCTGTGCCTCAGCCTTCTCAATGAGTGTAAGAACATCACCCATTCCAAGAATTCTTGATGCCATACGATCAGGATAGAACTGTTCAAGGTCTGACAGTTTCTCTCCCATACCAACATAAAGAATAGGCTTACCTGTGACAGCCTTAATTGAAAGTGCTGCACCACCTCTTGTATCACCATCTAACTTAGTAAGGATAACTCCGTCAATTCCAACCTTTTCATTAAATGAAGATGCTACATTTACCGCATCCTGTCCAGTCATAGAATCAACAACAAGAATAGTCTGGTCAACATTAACCTCACTCTTTATATTAATAAGCTCATCCATCATATTCTCATCAATATGAAGTCGTCCGGCTGTATCAAGAATTACTATGTTGTAATTATTCTCCTTGGCGTGTGCTATCGAAGCCTTAGCAATATCTACAGGGTTATGTCCTGTTCCCATAGAAAATACTTCAACGCCCTGCTTATTACCATTGATAGTAAGCTGTTCTATAGCTGCTGGTCTGTATACATCACAAGCTACGAGCAAAGGCTTCTTGCCCTTGGCTTTGAACTTTCCTGCAAGCTTGGCTGTAGTAGTTGTCTTACCAGCACCCTGAAGACCCGCCATCATAATGACAGTAATTTCATTCCCCGGCTTAATAGCAATCTCTGTTGTCTCAGAGCCCATAAGGGAAATCATCTCTTCATTAACTATCTTAATAACCATCTGTCCCGGTGTAAGACTTGACATAACATCCTGACCAATCGCACGTTCTTCTACTGACTTAATAAAGTTCTTAACAACCTTAAAATTAACATCAGCTTCTAACAGTGCCATCTTAACCTCTTTAAGTGCTGCCTTTACGTCAGCTTCAGAAAGGCGTCCTTTGCCGCGAAGATTCTTAAATATGTTTTGAAGTTTATCTGAAAGACTGTCAAATGCCATTATGTATCCTCCTAAAATGTTTAATAATCTTCGATAATTTCGTTAGACAGGTCTTTGATCTCTAATATCAGCTTCATATCTGGTGAAGCAATATAAGAATCAACAAGCTCGTCTATCTTGGTTACTTTGGCTTTAGTATCCATAAATTTCTCAATAAGATGAAGCTTAGACTCATATCCTTCTAATGTATTGGATACCCTCTTGATAAGGTCGTGAACACCCTGTCTTGATATATTATATTCATCAGCAATCTCACTTAAAGATAAATCGTTAAATACGGCATCTTCATATACATTGCGCTGATGTTCATTAAGCAGTTCGCCATAAAAATCATATAATAATGTCTGTTCTACAATACGTTCCACAACACACCTTAACTTTCTGGTTCAAATGATTTATAAGCCTTGAGTATAATATCATAGCAAATAAAAAGTGTCAAGCTTTTTTACTTGACACTTTTTAATATTTTTTGATTTAATTTTTAAACCACAAAACACCTTGGTTATTCATGTTAAAACATATTTACTATTTATCTGGTTATTTACTATTTATCCGGATATTACATTCTGTTATTCATCTGTGGTGCACTGCCATTAGAGCTTCCATTATTCATATTAGGCATATTACCACCATTGTTAGATGAATTGCCGCCCATTGATGGCATATCACCAGAGCTGTTTCCATTCATATCAGGTGCTCCATTGCCTGACATATCTGGCATTGAGCCGTTAGAATTACCATTCATACCATTATCTGATGAACCGTTATTAGGCATACCTGAGCCGCCATTGCCAGGCATATTCATTCCACCAGCTTTGCCAAGACCGCTTGAAACATTGCTTGTGACATCAGATGTAACTTCAATTGATAATGTAGTACTTCCTGCTGTAATGTCATAAGTATTACCTGTTGTTATCTTATCTGAATATACAATTGCTGCGGCATAAGCCTTTGATGGTGTATATGATAATATTTCATTGCCATTCGAGTCGCTTAATGTATACTTGCTGCCTCCACTTACAGATGTAAATGCAGTAACTATACAGGCTCCATTACTTGCACCTTTTGGAATTTCAAGCATTCCGCTTGAGCCAAATGCCATAACTGTTCCACCATTAATTGTACAACTGTCATCATAGTCAATTGCTGTATCGCCGTCCGAGGTTGGACCAAGTACAACGATATATCCACCATTTATTATAATGGAGCCATTGGCATCAAGTCCGTCACCGCTTGCATTTATCAAAAGATTACCGCCATTAATTGTTATACTTCCGTCAGATGAATTAATGCCATCATCACTTGAAACAACGCTTATATCTCCATCATTAATAACTATGTCATCAGCTTCAAGACCTTCATAGCACTGTGTTATATTTATTGTTCCACCATTGACAGTAAGCAAGTCATCTGCATGTACTCCGTCATCACCTGTAGCTGCATTTATAGTACCACCATATATATATATTACTGAATTGCAATGTACAGAGTCATCATCAGAGTCTATTGTTATGTCTCCGTCATTGATTATAAGCATATTGCCAGCTTTAATACCTTTTCTGCTCTCAGCTGTATCATCTGTGGTAGTTGTTGTCTTATTGTTATTAAAACCAAAACCACCACGGCCCATATACATATTATCTGTATGCGTCTGTGTTGTATCAGCCGCACCATTATTAGTCTTTATATTAATAGTACCATCATTAATAACAAGTATATTTTCAGCCTGTATGCCATCATTAGAAGCCTTAATAGTTATATTACCGCCTTCAATGATAACATTTCCTTTAGTAGTGTCTGTATCATAAGTTGACTTAATCCCGTCTGAACCTGCATTAATATTAATATCACCCGCTACAATTCCGCATAGGTCTTTACCAATTATACCATCCTCAGTACTTGTTATGTTTAATGTACCAGATACGATAATGCAGTCATCTGTACTCTTAATACCATTGCGGTATCCAGCATTGACATTTAATGTACCATTTCCATTGATTATTAAATCCTCTTTAGAATATATAGCGGCTGAATAATCTTCTTCTGTAGATAAACGACTGCTGTCTGTAATTGTATTAGTTGTGTTATCGGCAAGTGTAAGTATAACTTTCTTGGCATCTAACACCTTAATTGGTGCTGTTGTTGTATTGCTTATAGAAGCATTATTAAGAATTAATCTTACAGTTCCCTTATCTGTCGCATTAACGATTATATTTCCTTCTGTTACATTTCCTGATATAACATATGTTCCTGCTTTAGTGATTGTAACTGTTGAACCTGATATTTCAACCGATGAACTATCAGAACTAATCTGGCTTCCAAGTGTAATATGTGAAGCTGATGAATCATCCCATGATGATACCTTATCTTCATCATCTAATTCGATTGATAAATCTGAATCCGCACTTGAGGCAAGTTCCTCGAGTGATACAATGCTCTGGCTCTCTGTTGTTGTATTGTTATTATGAGTATTAGAACAGCCTGTAAATACAGCCCCCATTAACATAGCTGCTATTGTTGCATATAATAATTTATTCTTTACCATATGAGTCATCTCCTTTGTTGTTTATGCGATTATCATAATGGCAAATAGTGGTTTAAATATGTAAATTGTGTGTAAAAAATGTGAAACCAGCCACAAAACTGATTTCACATCTATACTTGTATATTATATACATTTTATGTAAGCCTGTTAAAATAAAACTTTTATGTATCAGCGTAACATATCAGTGTCACTTTGATAAATTAGATATTAACCTTAACAAGACGTGGTCTTAAACCGTTCTTTTCAAGCTCAGATACAATCTGGTCTTTGTGTTCATGTCCGAAAGCTTCAATAGTTATTCTCAATTCAACTGTAGCCTTTCTGTTAATGCTTACAAACTGGTTATGATCAAGCTTGATTACATTACCATTAGCGTTGGCAATTATCTGTGCAACTCTTACAAGTTCACCCGGCTTATCTGGAAGAAGTACAGATACAGTAAATATTCTGCTTCTCTGAACAAGACCCTGCTGAACAACAGATGACATTGTTATTACGTCCATATTACCACCTGAAAGAATTGAAACAACCTTCTTATCTTTAACCTTAAGCTGTTTAAGTGCTGCAACTGTAAGAAGACCTGAGTTCTCTACTATCATTTTATGATTTTCAACCATATCAAGGAAAGATACAATTAAGTCTTCATCAGGAACTGTTATTATATCATCAAGATTCTTCTGAAGATATGGGAATACCTTTGTACCCGGGGTCTTAACTGCTGTACCATCAGCTATTGTGCTGACAGTTGGAAGTGTTGTAACCTTTCCATTCTTTAAAGAAGCCTGCAGACAATTAGCACCGGCTGGTTCAACACCGATTACTTTAATATTAGGATTAAGAAGCTTGGCAAGTGTAGATACACCTGTTGCAAGTCCGCCGCCGCCAACTGGAACGAGGATATAATCAACTGTTGGGAGTTCTTTAATAATCTCCATAGCAATTGAGCCCTGTCCTGTAGCAACATCAAGGTCATCAAATGGATGAACAAATGTAAGTCCCTTTTCTTCTGCTAACTTAAGAGCATATTCACAGGCTTCATCATATACATCTCCGTAAAGTACAACTTCAGCACCATAACCCTTAGTTCTGTTAACCTTTATAAGTGGTGTTGTTGTTGGCATAACAACAGTAGCCTTTACGCCATACTTCTTTGCCGCAAATGCAACACCCTGTGCGTGGTTACCAGCAGATGCTGTTATAAGACCTTTCTTTCTTGCCTCTTCTGACATTGTGCTTATCTTGTAATATGCACCTCTTACCTTGTAAGCACCTGTATACTGCATATTCTCAGGCTTAAGATATACTTTATTGCCTGTCTGGTTGCTGAAATATTCGCTGAATATAAGGTTAGTTGGTAATGTAGCTTCCTTTACTTTCTCAGCAGCTTCTTCAAATTTCTTTAAAGTTAATTCTTCCATTGTAAATCTACTCTCCTTTAGGTTACTTTATATTATTAAATCAATTATTAACAATAATATACACCATTAATCTAATTATCAATATAAAATATCATTAATTGAATTAAAATATTACATTAATCATCATCTTCTTCATTATCTGATGTATCAAATAATGCGTTGACAAATGTATCTGAGTCAAATTTTTGTAAATCCTTAACCTGCTCACCTACACCAATGTACTTAACAGGTATTCCAAATTCTGCCTGAATAGCAACGGCGATACCACCCTTAGCTGTTCCGTCCATCTTAGTAAGAATAATTCCTGTTATATTAGTTACATCATTGAATTCGCGTAGCTGTGAAAGTGCGTTCTGACCAGTTGTCGCATCAAGGACTATAAGATTTTCCCTATACGCATCAGCATACTCTCTTTCAATAACTCTGTCAATCTTGCGTAATTCTTCCATAAGATTTTTCTTATTCTGAAGCCTTCCGGCTGTATCACATAAAAGAACATCTGCGTGCCTTGCTTTTGCCGCTGCTATAGAATCATATATTACAGCCGCTGGGTCAGAGCCCTCATTCTGTGCAATTATATCTGCACCTACCCTGTTAGCCCATTCTGTAAGCTGTTCAATGGCAGCAGCCCTGAATGTATCAGCCGCAGCAAGGACAACCTTTTTGTTCTGCTCTTTTAAATGGCCTGCAAGCTTTCCTACAGAGGTAGTCTTTCCAACACCATTAACACCAATAAGCATAACAATTGACTTAGTATTCTCAAATTCATATGCATTGGGCCCAAGGTTCATCTTCTCTTTGATTGTATCAATCAATAACTGCTTGCAATCTTTAGGGTCTTTTATTTTATTCTCTTTAACCTTAGCCTTAAGGTCTTCAATAATCTCATCAGTTGCCCTGACACCAATATCTCCCATAATAAGAGTCTCTTCAAGTTCTTCGTAGAAATCATCATCAATTGAAGAAAAGCCATTAAATATATTATCAATGCCCGATACGATATTATCTCTGGTCTTTGTAAGACCTTCTTTAAGTTTACTAAAAAGTCCCATATTAACTCTTCCTTTCTTTAGGCTCATTCAGATCATTGGCAATAAGGTCTACAGAAACAAGAGTTGATACACCCTTCTCCTGCATAGTAATACCATATAATCTGTCTGCCGCAGCCATAGTTCCACGTCTGTGGGTAATTACAATAAACTGTGTATGCTTTGTAAGCTTATGAAGATAATTAGCATATCTTCCAACATTAGAATCATCAAGTGCAGCTTCAATTTCATCAAGAAGACAGAATGGTGATGGCTTTAAGTTCTGTATGGCAAATAATAACGCTATTGCTGTGAGAGCCTTTTCTCCACCTGATAACTGCATCATATTCTGAAGCTTCTTTCCTGGTGGCTGGGATACAATTATAATTCCTGCTTCAAGTATATCTTCATCTTCCACAAGTTCAATTGTACCACGTCCGCCGCCGAATAATTCCTTGAATACCTTATCAAATTCTACTTTTATCTCTTCAAATTTGGCAGTAAACTGTGTTCTCATTCCATTATCAAGTTCAGTTATAACCTTCATAAGTGACTGTTCAGCCTCAATCATATCATCGTGCTGTGTCTTTAAGAAAGTATAACGCCCACTGACTTCTTTATATTCTTCAATAGCATTAACATTTACATCACCAAGCTTCTTAATAGAAGCTTTAAGTATATTAATCTGCTTTCTTAAGTCATTAAGATTAGTTAATTCATCACTCTTTAATTCCAATGCATAGCTGTATGTAAGCTCATACTCATTCCACATATAATCAACAAGCGAATCATTAGATTCATCAAGCTTATCGTGCTGGTTATGAAGACGCATACTTTCTTTTTCAAGAAGGATAATCTGCTCATTAAGGGTTTCTCTTTTCTTAAAGAACTCCTTATGGCTTGCAGTAACCTTTTCTTTGTCAGCTTTAAGCTTAGCCAGCTTCTCGTTATTAGCTTCAAGCTCTTTAACTGTCTTTTCAATGCTATCCATAACATCAGTTATTTCCTGCTGTTTAGTCTTTATTAATTCTGCTGTCTGATTTATCTTATCGTTAATACTCTCTTTTTCATTATCAAGACTATTAATCTCATCAGAAAGTCTTTGAATATTTTCATTAATAAATGCAGCTTTCTGTTCAACTGATGAATGTGATATCTTTAAATTCTCAAGCTTAAGTGATACTGCCGCCTCATTCGCTTTCTTTTCTTCAAGCAGCTTATTAAGGTTCTCAATCTCTTTTCTTGAAGCCTCATTCTCGCTGTCAAGCACATTAAGACTTCCGCTTACCTGCTGTTTATTGCTGTTGACTTTTGATATTTCAGCATCTATGCCTGCCTGTTCATTTACTGCATTTGAATATCCATCAATTATCTCTTTTAACTTGTTATCAGCCTGCTTAAGAGTTACATCTAAAGTATTCTTCTTAATATGTATCTCTCTTTGCTGTTTATTTAACTGGTCAAGATTATCCCTGTTCTTACCGACTTCACTTCTAAGCTCCGATATAGAAGCTTTGGTTTCTGTTATTGTCTTGCTTATGCTTGAAACCTCTGTCTTAAGCTCTTCAATCTCTCTTCTTCGTCCAAGAAGGTTGCTTGAATTCTTAAAAGCACCACCAGTCATTGAACCGCCTGGATTAAGCTGCTCACCTTCAAGTGTTACAATTCTTAATGAATATTTATACTTTCTTGCAATTACCAGAGCATTTTCTATATTATCAACTACAAGAATACGGCCAAGCAGATACTTGGCAAGTCCTTCATATTCAAAAGACACTCTTACAAGATTGCTCGCAACTCCTACAACACCCTTTTCATTAATACAATTATCATTCTCTAATGTATTTCTTGAATGAATAGCATTGAGTGGTAAAAATGTTGCACGGCCAAGCTTATTTACTTTAAGGTAATTAATAAGCTCCTTAGCAGTATTCTCTTTATCAGTAACTATGTTCTGGATTGTTCCACCAAGTGCAGTTTCAATAGCAGTTTCATACTGCTTCTCTACTTTAATAATATCTGCGATAACACCAAGAATACCAGGGTTACTGTCCTTTAATTCCATTATCTTACGGATACTGTTGCCATATCCGTCATATCGTTCAGTTATATTAACTAAAGATTCAAGTCTTGACTTGCTTCTATGATAATTCTGGGTAAGTTTATCAAGTTCCTGTGTCTTCTCCGTTATTACCCCCTTAATAGATGTTACATTGGCATTGGCTTGTGCAATTGAAGCATTGATACTGCTTATATTAACATCACATTCTTTTGACTGTGAAGTAATAGAAGCTATTACCTGTCTTTGTGCTGTTTCATCACTTTTTCCAGTTATTATCCTGCTGTTTAACTGCGATTTACGGATTTCAAGCTGTTCAAGCATTGTAATGAACTTCTGGTTCTCTGCTTTGATAGATGACTGTTCTGTCAGATTATCATATATAAGTGTCTGACGGTTCTCTATCTGTCCTGATATTCCGTCTATCTCAGCCTTTACAGCCTCAGCTTCCTCATTAATGGCATTAAGCTTTGTGTTATATTCATTAATCTCTGTATTAATCACCTCTGCCTGCTTCTTTAATTCATTAATCGAAGCTGTCTTGGCAGTCTTATCCTTCTCAATGTCATTAATTCTCTCAGAATGAAGCTGCTTGTTAGCGTTAAATGTCTTAACCTGTTCCTCAAACAGATTAATCTCACCCTTGAACTTCTGGTTATCAAGCTCTAATGCAGAAGATACCTGATTAGTCTGCTCAATTGTAAGATTAAGCTCATTAAGCTGGTTCTCAGCCGCTTCATATTCTGCCTTAGTAGCATCATATTCATTTCTTGAGCCAGCCAGATCATTATCAGCAATCTCTATTTTATTATCAAGCTCAGCAATTTCTTTTCTTATACGGTCAGTTTCTAATAAAAATGCGTTGACATCATATTTTTTCAAATCTGACTTTAAATTAAGATATTCCTTGGCTTTCTCAGACTGTACCTGTAATGGTCCAACCTGCTTTTCAAGCTCTGATAAAATATCATTAACACGGACAAGATTATTTCTTTCATTGTCAAGCTTCTTAATAGCCGCAGCTTTACGGCGTTTAAATTTAACAATACCTGCCGCCTCGTCAAAAAGCTCCCTGCGCTCCTCAGGTTTACCACTAAGAATTTTATCAATCTGTCCCTGTCCGATAATTGAATAACCTTCTTTACCGATACCCGTATCATAGAACATCTCTGTTACATCTTTTAATCGACAGGTATGTCCGTTAATCTTGTATTCACTTTCCCCTGAACGGTACACTCTTCTTGATACCGTAACTTCATCATATTCAACAGGAAGCGCATGGTCACTATTATCAAGTGTTATTGCAACATACGCAAAACCAACAGGTTTACGGTTCTGTGTTCCTGCAAATATGACATCTTCCATTTTCGCCCCACGAAGCTGCTTCGCACTTTGTTCACCAAGAACCCATCTTACAGCATCGGCAACATTACTTTTCCCAGAGCCATTAGGACCTACAATGCCTGTAATTCCGTTATGAAAGTCAAATACTATCTTATTGGCAAATGACTTAAAACCCTGAACCTCTATACTCTTTAAATACATATATACAATTCCTTTGCTATTTTCTTATAGGAAATTCATATCCCTGCTTCTTTAATTCCACAAGTGCCTCATATGCCGCGTGCTGTTCAGCGTGCTTCTTGGTATGACCCTTGGCTGTAACGTGGAACATTCCATCGACCTTCGCACTTGCAATAAAGTCTTTATCGTGCTCTGGTCCTGATTCTCCTATAATCTCGTATACAACTTCCTTATGTGCCGCCTGTACGACTTCCTGTAAAATAGTTTTGCTATCATAAAAGAGTTGCTTGCTTTCCAAATCATTAAGAATAAATGATTTAACGAATTCTTTTGCATTAGCAAAACCACCATCCAGATATATTGCTCCTATTACCGCTTCACAGGCATCTGATACTATAGAATCTCTCTTTCTTCCGCCTGTTAATTCCTCACCTTTACCTAACATTATGAAATTATCAATTCCAATAGCTCTTGCACATATAGCAAGTGTAGGTTCACATACAATACTTGCACGAAGTCTTGTCATCTGGCCCTCATTCATATTGCTGTAATTCTTATAAATGTAATCGCTTGATGTAAGTTCCAGAACTGCATCACCAAGGAACTCAAGTCTTTCATTATCCTTATACTTCTTAATCGTCTTCTCATTAGCATAAGAGCTGTGAGTAAGTGCATTTTTTAAAAGATTAATATCTTTAAACTGATAATTAATTTTATCCATTAACTCAGATAAATTCTTATTATACATTCAATCTCCAATCTGGTGTCAATCTTATAATTATGTCCAATTTATTCAAAAAAGAAAATACAGTCAGATAAAATCCTGCCAGATTACTTTATATGTAACAGGGAATTCTATCAAAATTTCCTGTTACATAAAAAGCATTAATTTATCCGTGTAATATGCACACTTATAAATTAATGCTCTATTGACACATATTATAGACCCCTGCTATATCAACACCAATATTCTTTATATTAATTATTTAGCAAGTGCATTCTGAATCTGAGTTGCTGCATCTCCTACAGTAACAATATTCTCAATTGCATCGTCTGGAATCTGAATACCGAACTGGTCTTCAATCTCTGTTATAATCTGGAATACATCTAAAGAATCTGCCTTAAGGTCATCAACAAATGCTGATTCTTTAGTAATCTTATCCTCGCTTATATTAAGTACATCTGCAATAATTCTCTGTAACTTCTGAAATTCCATATAAATCCTCCATTCTGACCTGATATCTTAATTATATGAATATCAATATATATCAGGCGTTATACACAATTCTAAATCTGATATTCTTATTATAAATATAATATCTATTCTTGTATTACTATTATAAATATAACATCCGTTCTTGTACTACCATAAATATTATATCTATTCTTCTGTTAATTCCGGCATATGCGAAAGTGACTCAACAATCTGCTCATTAATATTGCTTTTTGAAAATGTCACGCATTGAAGAATTGAATTCTTTACCTCTTTAGCTTTGGCACTTCCGTGTGTCTTAACAACAAGACCATTAAGACCTATAAGTGGTGCTCCACCATACTCTGATGCATCCATAGTCTTAAGTGTACTCTTAATTGAGTCCTTAACAAGCATTGCTCCAATCTTTGACTTAAGATTAGAATAAAATGCACCCTTAATCTTAGATATAATTGTACCAGCAAGACCCTCGTAAAGCTTTAATATAACATTACCAACAAATGCATCACACACGATAACATCTGCACCGCTTCTTGGTATCTCTCTTGCTTCAATGCTTCCTATAAAGTTAATATCATCACACGCTTTAAGAAGTGGAAATGTCTCCTTAACAAGCTGGTTGCCTTTCTCCTCTTCAAGACCAACATTAACTATCGCTACTCTTGGCTTCTTAATCCCAAGACAGTTCTCCATATATATAGAACCCATCTTAGCCCACTGCACAAGAAAAGCTGGTCTGGCATCAACATTAGCCCCACTGTCAACTATCAGCACACAGCCTTTATCAGTAGGAACAATCGCACCTATTGGTGGTCTTTCAACGCCTGGAAGACGTCCAACAATAACCTGTCCACCAACTAATATAGCACCAGAACTTCCTGCTGATACGAAAGCATCAGCTTCTTTATTCTTAACCATATTAAGAGCCTTAACCAAAGATGAATCTTTCTTATGTCTTATAGCCATAACAGGTGGCTCACCTGTTTCTATAACCTCTGTAGCATTAACAACTTCTATCTGCTCTTTGCTATAAGTATATTTGGAAAGTTCGTTATTAACAACATCTTCTTTTCCAACAAGATATACAAAACATTCTTTGCTTGTATTTACGGCATCTACCGCACCTTTAACAATCTCGCCAGGGGCATTATCTCCACCCATAGCATCAAGTGCAACTTTTATCATAAATATACCATTCCTTATATAAATTATGCCTTTTAAATATACTACTAAAATGCTATTTATGCAAGCAAAGCTTAAAAGAAAGCATATGCTAAAAATGTATTTCACCTATATTCTTAATAAGGATCCAAAAAGAATATATCTATGAACAGGAACACCTTTGGTCTTAGCCGTATCCGTCCCACCATCCAGGCAGATTAGAAACTTTCATTTATTAGAAACGTACACGAAAGGCATAAAAAATGAGCCTGCCCTCTAAAGGACAGACTCATTAAATAAGTTACTCTATAGAAATTAATCTACAGTAACGATTTCTTTCTTGTTGTATGAGCCACAAGACTTACATACTCTATGAGGCATCATTAATGCACCACACTTGCTGCACTTTACGAGATTAGGAGCGCTCATCTTCCAATTAGCTCTTCTCTTATCTCTTCTAGCCTTTGAAGATTTATTCTTAGGACAAATTGACATTCGGTTACACCTCCTTAAAATTCTTTAAAATATCTTTGAAAACAGACATTCTTGGATCCAGGATATCCCTGTCACAACCGCACTCTCCTTTGTTCAGATTCGCACCGCAAATCAGACAAATTCCTTTGCAGTCCTCCTTACATAAGGTCTTTCCCGGCATGGATATCAGTATTTCGCCGAAAACTAACTTGTCCACGTCGAGGTCGTATCCATCAATATAGTCTTTTTCTTCTTTTGCTTCTTCCTCGGATGCGTTATCATTAAAGTCAACAATCTCATCAACCGTATAGTCAACGCGTGTATCAACTGGCTCTAAGCATCTGTCACAAGGAATACTAAGGGTAACATAAGAATCAGCCTTAATAGAAAGCTTATTCTTACCTAGCTTCTTAATGATAACATCAACCGCAGGCTTATCAATTATATCATAATCAGAAGAACCTGTATTAAATGTATTCATCTCAATATCTGCTTTATAACTCTTCTCATCCTGTGAACCGGATAAAAGCTCTCTTAAATCAATTAGCATAATTGTCTCCAATTCATACTATATATAGTAAATAAGCATAACGCTTACCACACTTGGTCTATTATACGCACCTGATATTGGTTTGTCAATAACTAATTTAATATATTTAATCACGATATATCAAACCGCACGATATATTTATTCATAATATATTCAATTATAAAATATTCAACCATACGATATATCCAATTATGATATATTCAATCAATTAACACATGTCATTAATTACTTTACAAGTGCTAATGTTTCTCTTGCGATAGCAAGTTCTTCGTTTGTAGGGATTACGCAAAGCTTAACCTTTGATTCTGGTGTAGAGATGATGCCTTCAACACCGCAAGCCTTCTCAGAAGCTGCTTCATCAAGTTCAACTCCGAGGAATCCAAGGTACTTGCATACCATTGGTCTTAACCAAGCTGCATTTTCACCAACACCAGCTGTAAATGTGATAGCATCAACACCATTCATAGCTGCTGTATAAGAACCGATGTACTTAGCTACTCTGTAAGCATAAGCTTCAAGTGTAACCTTAGCTACTTCATTGCCTTCGTTAGCTGCTGCGTTAAGATCTCTGAAGTCAGAAGAAATACCACCTGACATACCAAGTACACCTGACTTCTTGTTAAGAATATTAAGCATTTCGCTTACTGTAAGATTCTCATGGTTGCAAAGGTATTCGATAATAGCTGGATCAAGATCACCTGAACGAGTACCCATAATAAGACCTTCAAGTGGAGTAAGACCCATAGATGTATCTACACACTTGCCACCGATAGAAGCTGAGATTGAAGCACCATTACCAAGGTGGCATACGATAACCTTAGCTGTCTTAGGGTCAAGGTCAGCAAACTTGATTGTTTCCTTTGATACAAAGCTGTGGCTTGTTCCGTGGAAACCGTATCTTCTTACGCCATACTTTTCATAGTATTCACGAGGAATAGCGTAAAGATAAGCCTTTGGCTCCATTGTTCCGCCAAATGCTGTATCCCATACAGCTACATTTGGCTTACCAGGCATAGCAGCTTCAACAGCTTCAATACCTATAAGGTTAGCTGGGTTATGAAGAGGTCCTAAATCGAAGCACTCTCTTACTACCTTCTTAACATCTTCTGTTACAAGACAAGACTCGATATACTTCTCACCTGCATGAAGTACTCTGTGACCTACAGCAGCAATTTCGTCTGTAGACTTGATCACACCGTGTTCTGCATCCATAAGAGCATCAAGTACAAGCTTAACAGCAATGTTGTGATCCTTCATAGGTGTTTCAACAACATACTTATCCTTTCCTGTTGGCTTATGTGTAAGGATAGAACCATCAATACCGATTCTTTCTACAAGACCCTTTGCGATAACGCTCTCATCTTCCATATTGATTAACTGATACTTAAGTGATGAGCTTCCGCAGTTTAATACTAAAATATTCATTCTTATTAATCTCCTATAAAATTAAATATAAGTTATATAATCATTTAATATAATATAAATCATTTAACAATACTTTCTTTATCGGTTCACCGATAGCACTATATTCAAAATAAAAATATCATATTAAATAATCAGTCTATGTTAGTTATACAAACAATATGAGGGGCAAATAATTCGTCCCTCATATTATTATAAATGATGTACCTGACTGCCGCGTGGCAATCATATCATCAAAATGTATGTACACAATTATTTAGCAGCATCCTGAGCCTGAACTGCTGTCATAGCTACAACACCAACGATATCTTCTGCGAAGCATCCTCTTGAAAGATCGTTAACTGGCATTGAAAGACCCTGAAGAACTGGACCATAAGCGCCAGCCTTAGCAAGTCTCTGAACTAACTTGTAACCAATGTTACCAGCTTCAAGTGAAGGGAATACTAATGTATTAGCCTTACCAGCAACCTTGCTGTTAGGAGCCTTAAGTGCTGCAACTTCTGGAACTAAAGCAGCATCTAACTGAAGTTCACCATCAACAGCAATGTCTGGGTACTTTTCGTTAGCAATCTTAACTGCATCAGCTACCATAGTTACTCTTTCGTGCTTAGCACTTCCGTATGAAGAGAATGAAAGCATAGCAACCTTAGGTTCTGCACCAACAAAGCTCTTGAATGAATCTGCAGATAATGCTGCAACTTCTGCAAGCTTCTCTGAATCAAGATCTGGGTTAACAGCACAGTCAGCGAATACGAATAATCCATTCTCGCCTAATTCACAGTTAGGAACCTCCATAAGGAAGAAACCTGATACACTGCTGATACCTGGCTTAGTCTTTAATAACTGAAGAGCTGGACGGATTGTGTTACCTGTTGAATGGCAGGCACCTGAAACTGCACCATCAGCATCACCGCACTTACACATAAGGCATGCATAGTACATATAATCCTTCTCCATCTGTTCCTTAGCCATCTCAGGTGTAATACCCTTCTTAGCTCTTAATTCAACGAACTTGTCGATATATTTCTGCTTATTAGGATCATTGAATGGATCTACGATTGTAGCACCTGTAATATCATATCCCTTGCTGTTCTCAGCGATTTCTTCTGGTGTACCGATGATTATAAGATTAGCGATACCTTCCTTTAAAATCTTCTCAGCAGCTGCGAATGTTCTCTTATCCATAGATTCTGGTAAAACGATAGTCTTCTTATCTGCTTTTGCTCTAGCGTAAATTGTGTCAATAAATGCCATGATTACTGACTCCTCCTTAAAATATGAATTTCGGCACATTATGTTTACCATTATGTTACCGCTACTTTTGCCCTCATTATATACCTTTTTTTTGCGTAAGACAAGGTGAGGATTGTTCTAAATGTTAAGCAATTTTACTGAATTATGTCTATAATCCAATGTTATTTAAGCTGCTGCATTATCATTTATGGTATCTATAACCTTTTTAATTCCAAACCACACAGTTAAATCTGTGAATATATCTACAACACTTCCTTGATCAGTAAATGGTGATTCCTGAAGAATTGAAAAATCTCTCAACATTCCATTGTGAACAATATATTCTACTATCTGATTTACGAAATAAATCTGTCTGCTATCAAGATTCGTATTAGTAAGATACTCTGAAAATGCCTCTTTAACAGCATTTGCTGTATTTTAATTTAGTCATTTATCAATCATTTGACTAAATTAAAACACTATATGACGTAATTAAATTTAAAATCGTCAATTCTTATCAAATATGGCAATTTAACTTTCATAACTTTTAACAGCTACAGTTCTACACTCAACACTTCTCTATATGGATTGACCGTAGACAATCCTATTTTAGCAATCCAACCATCTATAGGCATAAATAAATCCTGTAATACAGCAAATGCCTGTCTCATCTGCTCCTTATCAAGACATTTGCCAAGTGTAATATGCGGCATCCACGAATATGGCTGATAAAATTTGCTTATATTAGTTTCTGGAATTGTTGCAAATTCATTATATATTGATATTGAAAGATTCATCATATACTCGTTAAGTACAGGTGCGGCATATATCACGCGAGGAAAAAGCTGTCCGACCGATACTATATTTATCGTATTATTTATATTTACAACGCCTTTTTCATCTAAAGGCTGTAACTTTTCCCTGCATACCTTTTCAAATGCTGGAATTAACACATCAACATTCCTTGCCTCAATTGCGCTGATTGTAAGATGAGGCATAACATTATTCCTTATCATAAAATCATTGCCTGTTTTATCGGCAATTCTTTGTTGCAGATGTTTCAATATTTTATTAGTATTTTCATCAAAATACGCTGATATTAAATACATAATAAGTCCTTTTTAACCATTTTAGTTAGCCTAGCTTCTTTAAAATTGACAAATTTTCACATATAAAACCATAATGTATAATCATTTTACTAATTACATATTAAGTAATATTAAATTACAAACTCACCAGAATCCAAAATTTTACAATTAGTAGTTGATAATATTTTTTCCCATTCTTTAAGTTGAGCATTGTGCTCTTTATCATAAACATATACCTTTACATTTTTTACATTTTTAATTTTATTAATTATTGCAACATCTCCATATGGAGACATTCCATATATATCCAAGTGTCCTATTCCATCCAATTCTTCATATAATTGTTTACAATTAATTAGTAGTAAATCATCAGATGGATAGATATCATTAGATGGATAAAGTCCTGCTACATAATGCAATTTATCCTTATGCTTATTTGTACTTGAAAGTATCACATCTGTATTGTTTCTATATAATATATCTATATCATTTTCTTTATGTAATTCGTCTATTATTTTTTTATATTCCGGAATGTTCTTCCATTTTTCAGATATTAATATTTTTTTCTTTATATTATCATACATTGATAAATCAAATTTTCCATGTAAATATTTACATATATGATTTTCATCCCAAAATTCATAATAATTTAATGTAAATATATTTTTATAATCTGCTAATTTTAATGCAACATCCTGTCTTTTTAAATTTATTCCAGTTTCAACATTAAAAAAAATTGAAGTTAATCCTATATCAACAATAATATCTTCTAGCCTTATTTCATCATTTTTAGTAAAATATCCTTTATGATTTTCAATAATACTTTCTTCTAATATAGTAACTAGTTTTTCTATTGATTCATCTTCTGCAACATTACTATATTCTTCTATAATTTTGTTCATATTAACATCAAACATTTTTTCTATTAAAGGTTTATATATCTTTAAATTATTACTAAATCTTTTTCGTATTTCACTTGCTTTTAAACTATTAATCCCCAACTGTATATTAACGCCATTGCCTAATAATAATGATTTATCCATATACTACCTCCTTCAATTAATTTTATATTTAATATCTTATAAAAACACGCATAGTCATATATAACATATTGTATTTAGAATTTAAAATTTTCAATCTCAATATAATTAAATATATTTTTATTCTATTTTAAATACATTATATACTATTATGTATAGTTAAAACCTACATTTATTACGATGTTACCCAACCCTAATCGGGTTTTTAACATAATCGCCCAGTTCTTTAACTCCATACTTTCCAGCAGCAATCATATTATAAATATTAGCCGCATGTATATCATCAAGCAGCATTTCCTTATAGTCAGCGGTCTTTGTTATAAGTGGGACTTCCACAGTTTTTCTTATATATGAAAGATACTCCTGCCCCTTTTTATCAAATCCAAGCACTCTTATATATGGCGCATTGGAATATTTTTCCATGTGTTTTTTATCAAGCCCTAGCGTTATCCTTACAAGTGCTCTTTTTATTCTGGAAAGCGGCACTTCTTTTGTCTTTATATGTTCGCACAGGCTTCCAAATGAAAACGCCCCATTATCTTTACTTTCTGACATCTGTTGTACTGTCCTTGTTATCATATCCATAGCGGACTTATATAATCTGCCAGCAATCTCCTTGTTTACATCTGGATACTGCATAACATTTTCTATAAATACATTTTTATCATAACTACTCGCAAAAAGTATATCTAAAAGTCTGGTAAATAACGCTTCTGTTATGTCATCAGGATATATATAATTCGTATTTAAGGATAATATTAAACCTGCTTTTACAGGTATATATTTAGAAATATTATCCGCTTTAAGATTTCCTCTTAACGCCGTTGCACTGGCATAATCACTTCTTATATCTGTATCGTTATAAGCATCGCCCTGTCTTTGTACGGTATAAGGCTTAATAGCATAATTATTTTTTATGATAGCTTTCAGATATTCAACCGCAAGTATGTTATTAGAACTTGTAAGCATTGCCGCAGTGTCTTTATCCGTCAGCTTCTCCACAACCTTCTGTCTTGCGGCAGCATAGGATATTCCATTGGCAGTGTATTTAGATATTTCCTTATATAGTGTATCTTCGTTATCACACAAAATGTGTGCAAGCTTAGAAAGCCTTTCTATATTCCCGCTCTCACTTCCAAAAGCAATACTGTCGGCTTTTATATAATCAAGAACCTTTAAAGCACCAGCGGCAAAGCTCTCAGCACTAGACACAGCATAATTAACAGGCAGTTCAACGACAAGATTAACTCCGCTGTTGAGTGCCATAGAAGCACGCGTATATTTATCAAGAACAGCCAGTTCTCCACGCTGTACAAAATCCCCGCTCATAACAGCAACACTTATATCCGCCCCTGTAAGCTCCATTGCTTTATTAAGATGATATAAATGTCCATTATGAAATGGGTTGTATTCTGTTACAAGTCCTACTGCTTTCATATATAAATCCCCTTGTATTTTAATCTATCAATAATTCTATAAATATTTTGTGCTCATTATATCATAACATAAATTATAATAAATGTTATCTCTATTTCGATAAATCGTTAAGCATATCCAATTATAATTAATATAAAACAGGTGCGGAAAGTTTCCGCACCTGTAAGCATTAAACAAATTCTTATTCAACTCAAAACACTCCAATTAGCAGTATGCTAATGAATATAATATTTCATTCTTCTTTTATCAAATAACATTAATGATATATTATTAAATTTTATAATGCCAGCAATTCATCCCAATTAATTACTAGTAACCTTTTTAGTATAATAACTGTTTATATTTTATAAGGTACACATATTCTCGCAAGCACCTCATTAGTATTACATACTAAAACCTATATGTTTATATATTAAGTCTATCACCATAAGGTAATGCTTTTATATAATTTTCCATAAATGTCCAATCTGGAATATACCCTTCCTTTGAATATTTCTTTGAAGCATCAATAATTGGATCTCCTTTTAGATTTCTTTGAATCGGAAGTTTAATAATCGCTTCATTTATATGTGTACGATATTTCCTACCATATGAATATTTGAATTTTTCTTTATCTAAAATTGTTACTAAAAATAACGCAACATAGGGATTAAGTGCTTCATCATATCCAATAGACGTTGTAGTCGAACCTATAAAATCTTCATCCATATAATTCGTATATCCTACGGAACCTTCTCCGTCACAGATAAACATAATTCCATTTCCTTTCGATACAAGGGATTCTACACGAACGACTCTTCTCATAACTCCGTTATTATTCTTCTTTGCTCCAATATAGTTTATATCATTTCCATCATCTAAATTGCCAGCACTACCACATTTACAATTTTCTATTTCAAATAAACCTGATTGTGTATATGTTCTCGATATATAAAATTCCTTCCAATCGCTAATTTTCAGTTTTTGAATATTTATTCTTTTATTTTTAGTAGTGAGATATTTAAAGTGAAGTGTTTTTATGTATTGTTGCATCATATCAAAATCTGGTACATATCCCAAATCCGAATATTTTTTTAGAGAATCTATATAAACAGTTCCATCCTCATTATATTGTATCGGAAGCTTAACAAGCGTTTCTTTAATTCTATCAATTAAAAATGCTCTTCCATATGAGTATTTATATTGTTCTTTATTTAAAATAGTTACCATATAAAGTGCTAGTATTTCATTCAACCAATCAGCACGCACAACCACCATATGATCACCAGTAATAAACTTTTCTGATTGATAAAAACAAGTTGCGGTTGTATCACCTATTGTTATAGCATTTCCTTCTTGAATAAAACTATTATCAATAAATGATAAATCAGCAATCAATTCACAACCATTATTTTCGGCTGTTCGTGTAATATATCTTATACCCAATTTCCAATTAGCAGCAATTTGTAAATCATCTTTATTAATAGCTTTTGATTTATAAATATCTGAAATCAATCTTCCAAAAGTAAATTCTTTCCAATTATTAATATCAAGATTCATAAATTTTCCCCTCCTTCACTAAATAAGCAAGATAATTATTTAATGTTTGTTGAAAATCATCTTCGGAAAGTTTACTATAATCTGTTTTCATATATGCTTCGCATAACCATTCTGATTTTCCATTTATAGAAGCTGTTGCTGATTTTCCATCTATAACCTTTTTATTGTTAAATAAATATAGCCATTCTTCCTCGATAACTTTCCATTTTGAATTATTATTCTCATCAAATTGTTCAATTCTCCCAAGATTTTTCTTCTTTTTAAATCCATCTTCTTTGCAATATCCAAAAAAAGTTTCATTAACTGTACCATCTGCTTTTTTATGTGGCTTACCTAATGTAAATAGCATACAACAAGCAGAAGCAGAGGCACCCGGATAAAAAATTTCATTAGGTAATGTAAATACTGCTTCAAGTGTATTATTTTTTAACATTTCAATTTTTTCGTTTTCGATAATCGTACTTGTTCCAATGGCAGCAGCTACAGGAAGTAACACTGCAAGTTTTACCGTTTTTCTGCGTTTACCTTTAGCTTCACGATCCCTATTCATTTCTTCAATAACATCTGAAAGATAATGAATAAATACTAATCCTTTTGTAGAATCTTCCTTACCATCTTTTGCTTTTCCCCAATCTTTTTTGTATTTTTCTGGAATACCAATAGGTTTAGCATTATATGGGGGATTCATTAAAACAATATCTGGATCAGCGTTCTTAATGAACGTCTTGCAATCAAAACAACTTCCAAATTTAATGTTAGAGTTTCCATCACCATGAATAAGCATATTTGTGGTCGATAGACCATAAGCTTTTTCTTCAACCTCTATACCATATATATGTTCTTTCATTACTACATCTCGTAACGCTATTGCTTCCTCCTCAGTTTTATCTCGACTACAATCTGCCAACTCTTTAACCATAGCCTGTACCAAGAATGAACCACTGCCGCATGTTATATCGAGAACTCGTTTAGTTCTATCAACTTCCGTTAATCGACACATAAATTCTGTTATATGGTCAGGTGTAAATGCTTGATTTTTATCTGCCTTACCAGTGTATTTATTAAATGCAATAAAAAATAAATTAAGAATATCTTGCCCCTCAGAACTATTTACATCAATGTAACGATAGATATCCATAAGAATGGTGTCTAGAATTTTAATCCAATTGCTTATTGTCAATTTCTTAACCTTTTGATCATTAAGAACATTCTTTTGAAGTAATTCAATTTTTTTTGCTTTGTTATCAGAGCCATCAAGTAAACTATCCAATGTAGATTCAATAGCAGCACGAAGTTGTTTACCATCCATTACAGCCCAAAGTGTATCTAACGTCTTCCTTAATTCTTCATCAATTTTTTTAACTTCAAATTTCTCTACCAATTTTTTTAAGTAAAGAAGTGTTGTACCAACAAATTGACTACGAAGTCTCTCATCAATATCCATTTTGTGAAGGAGCTCATTCAAATCATATGTATTTTTCAGAACTTTTTCTCTGTCATTTTGTTTACTTGCATCAAATAAGCCAACATAATGCTCCATTTTATCAAGAACAGTTTCATCAGTTAAAATATGTTCATCATCAACAGCAGATTTCCAAACTTTGATTTCATTATTATTTGTGTTTGCAAGAATAGCAATAATTTTCTTATTATAATGCAATGCTCGTTCCTGCTGAAGATACTCATTAAGTTGCGCTTCATCCGATTTTTTTAGCAACTGTTTTGTTTCAACAAGTACAACTACATCTCCTTTTTCAAAGCGAATATCCAACTTAAAATGAGATATGCTGCGTCCTAGTGCTTTTTCAAGATTAGCCCTTGACCCTGCCTCCTGAATGTAGCTGTATTCACCATCTTCTATATTTGATGTCATATATCCACTGCCAATATGTTCAATCATATCGTGCCTTGTCATTTGTCTTTACCTCCGGATTCCCTTTCTTTTAAATAATTTTGTGCCGCTTCATTAAATAAGTCTGCCATACTATGCATATCCTTGTCATAAACAATAGCTGCTTTTAATTTATTAAATATTTCCGGATCCATTCGGAATTGAACCTGTCTTGTTCGGTTGGATTTATTTTCTTTAATCAAAATACACCTCCTTTAATGATATCATTAAACCTTGATATAATGATATCATTTTCAAATCAAAGCGTCAAGATTTCGAGCATTATCAAAAAAGATATGCATTTCAATACCACTTATATGATACATTTGAAAATTATCATCATTTATTTTTGTATATTAAATAACCAAGCATTATAAATATTAAAGCTAATAGAATCCAATTAATATATAATATCAAAAAA
>ULQZ01013269.1_pt1 | contig 23571 bp, 14 predicted proteins | sample 1955011 | NCBI WGS metagenome assembly ULQZ01 (sample SAMEA4835670, study PRJEB28245) | human gut metagenome | biome: gut microbiome; material: fecal sample | place: Denmark | collected 2008 | reverse complement strand
TCGGGCCGCAGCTACGTCTATCAGGCGATGCGCGTGACGGGCGCGGGAAACATTTACCTGCCTGTGTCGGAGACCCTTTCCGGAAAACTGCCCCAGAGCGTCATTTCGAAGAAGGCCGCGGCGGGCTATTCGAGCTACGGCAATCAGATCGGACTGGCTACGACCCATGTCCGCGAGATTTATCACGACGACTATGTCGCCAAACGCCTCGAAGTGGGGGCTGTGGTGGGGGCCGTGAAGGCTGCGAACGTCCGCCGCGAGCGTCCCGCACCGGGCGATAAAATCATCATGTTCGGCGGCCGCACGGGCCGCGACGGCATCGGCGGTGCGACCGGCTCTTCGAAGGAGCACGACGCCAAGTCGCTCGAAACCTGCGGCAGCGAGGTGCAGAAGGGCAACGCCCCCGAGGAGCGCAAGCTCGAGAGGCTGTTCCGCCGTCCGGAGGTGACGCGCCTCGTCAAGAAATCGAACGATTTCGGAGCGGGCGGCGTCAGCGTCGCCATCGGCGAACTGGCCGACGGGCTGGACATCTACCTCGACCGCGTGAAGACCAAGTACAGCGGTCTGAACTCCACGGAACTCGCTATCAGCGAATCGCAGGAACGCATGTCGGTGGTGGTCGAGGCGAAGGACATGGAGGAGTTCATGGGATACTGCCGCGAGGAGAACATCGAGGCGGTGCACGTGGCCGACGTGACGGACACGGCGCGCATGCGGATGTTCAACGGGGACAGGAAGGTCGTGGACCTCAAGCGCGAATTCATCGACAGCGCCGGGGCGAAGCATTATGCCGAGGCGCGGATCGGCGCGGTGGAAAACCGCGATCCCTTTGCCCGTGAAGTGGCGGGGGAGACCCTCGCCGAGCGTTTTACGAACAACCTCAAGGATAACAATGTCGTCTCGCAGCGGGGCCTCGTGGAGATGTTCGACGCGACGATCGGCCGCTCGACGGTGCTGATGCCCTTCGGCGGCCGCATGCAGCGCAGCGAGACGCAGGTCTCGGTGCAGAAACTCCCCACGGACGGCTATACCGACACGGCCAGCATCATGGCCTTCGGCTACAACCCCTACGTGGCTTCGTGGAGTCCCTACCACGGCGCGGCCTATGCCGTCGTGGAAGCTGCGGCGAAGGTCGTGGCCGCGGGTGCGCGTTACGAGAGGATGCGCTACTCCTATCAGGAGTATTTCGAGCGTATGACCCGGAATCCCGAGTCGTGGGGCAAGCCGCTCGGCGCGCTGCTCGGTGCGCTGAAGATGCAGGTCGAACTGGGCCTGCCTTCGATCGGCGGCAAGGACTCGATGTCGGGCACGTTCCAGGACATCAACGTTCCGCCGATGCTGATGGCCTTCGGCATCACGACGGTCGACGCTTCGAAGGTCATTTCCACCGACCTCAAAGGCGCCGGACACCGCATTTACCTCGTCCGCCATACTCCGCTGGAGAACCGGATGCCCGACACGGCGCAGCTGAAGGAGAACTTTGCGTTCGTCAGCGGGCGGATCGAGTCCGGGAAAATCCTCTCGGCGTGGTCCGTGGGCTTCGGCGGCGTCGGAGAGGGCCTTGCCAAGATGGCTTTCGGCAACGGCGTCGGCGCGGAGATCACCCTCGACGAGCCGAAATTGTATGAATACGCCTACGGCTCGATCCTCGTCGAGTGCGAGGGCACGTTGGAATATCCGCATGCCGAACTGCTGGGCTTCACCGTCGCCGAGGAGGCGCTGACGGTCAACGGGGTGAAGATGCCGCTCGAAGAGCTTTACAAGGCCAATACGGAGAAATTTGCGGCCGTTTACCCCGACAAGGGCCGGAACTCGGCGGAGGTGATGACCTCCGCACCCGCCCCGAAAACGTTCGTTTATCCCGGCGAGGCGGTCGAGACCCCGGTGGTCTATATTCCGGTGTTCCCCGGCACGAACTGCGACTACGACACCGCCAAGGCGTTCCGCGCGGCGGGGGCCGAGGTCCGGACGAGCGTCTTGTGCAACATCGCCGGCGACGACGTTTTGCGCTCGATCGCCGAAATGAAGGAGCATATCCGCCGGGCGCACATCTTCGTGCTCGCAGGCGGTTTCTCGGCGGGCGACGAACCCGACGGAAGCGCCAAATTCATTGTCAATGTGTTGAACAATAAGGATATTCGCGACGAAATCCACGCTTTGACCGACCGCGGAGGCCTGATCCTGGGCATCTGCAACGGTTTCCAGGCGTTGGTCAAGTCGGGCCTTTTGCCTTACGGACGTCTGGGCATGGTCACCAAGGAGTCGCCGACGCTGTTCCGCAACGACGTCAACCGTCATATTTCGCAGATCGTCTCGACGCGCGTCGCGACGACCGCTTCCCCGTGGCTCCGCGGCTTCCGTCCGGGTGAACTGCATTCGATTGCCGTCAGCCACGGCGAGGGTAAGTTCGTGGTGAGCGAGGAGCTTGCCCGCGAGCTGTTCGCCAACGGGCAGGTGGCCTTCCAGTACGCCGATGCCGCAGGGAACCCCACGGCAGAGGCTCCCTGGAACCCCAACGGATCGTCGTACGCCATCGAGGGCATCATCTCGCAGAACGGGTTGATTCTTGGAAAGATGGGCCACACGGAGCGTTACGAAAACAACCTGTTCAAGAACATCGCCGGCAACAAGCAGCAGTCGTTGTTCGCCAATGCCGTGGCCTATTTCCGCAAAGTGCAATAACCTTAAAAAAACGATAACCGATGAAAACCTCCCTGTTCCGATTTTGCGGCGTGCTGCTTCTTGCGGCGATGCTCGCTCCGGTCTGCGTTCATGCCCGGAAAAACCCGAAGAACCCGAAAAACAACATGCGCCTGCTGTACTGGAACATTCAGAACGGAATGTGGTCCGGGCAGGGCGACAACTACGACAAGTTCGTGGAGTGGGTCAGGGCGTACGATCCGGACGTCTGCGTCTGGTGCGAGGCGCAGTCGATCTACAAGACCGGCACGGCCGACAAGATGGATGTCGCCGACCGTTATCTGGTCGGGAACTGGGGCGAACTGGCCGCCCGTTACGGCCACAAATACTGGTATGTGGGCGGACACCGCGACAATTACCCGCAGGTGATCACGTCGAAATACCCGATCGAGAACGTCGAACGTATCGTCGGCTCGAAACCCGACAGCGTGGTGACGCACGGAGCGGGCTGGGCGCGCATCGAGAAGAACGGCAAGACGGTCAACATCGTAACGCTTCACACCTGGCCGCAGGGGTATGCCTTCCAGGCTAAGGACCGCGATGCGAGCCGTGCCGAGAACGGCGGCGACAAATACCGCCGCATGGAGATGGAATACATCTGCAACCATACGATCCATTCGGTTCCGGGCGCCGAAAAGCAGTTCTGGATGATGATGGGCGACTTCAACGCGCGTTCGTCGCGCGACAACTGGTTCTACAAATATCCGGCGGGCGACACGCGTTTCCTGGTGCACGACTACATTCTCCGGCACACGCCTTATGTGGACGTGATCGCCGGGAAATATCCCGGGGAGTTCAAGACCACGACGGGCGGCAAGTCGCGCATCGACTTCGTTTACTGCACGCCGCCGCTCTACGAGCGCATCACGCATGCCGACGTGGTGACCGACGCCTACACCGAGCCGGTCCGCGATCCGGCCAAACTTTCGAATTTCTGGCACCCCTCGGACCACCGTCCGATCGTGGTGGACTTCAATATGAAATGAGACAACGAATCAAATAATCAAAAAACACCCAAACAACATGAAACAGCTCGAAATGCTCTACGAGGGCAAGGCAAAACAGGTTTTTCGCACGGACGATCCCGATAAGATCATCATCCACTACAAGGATGCCGCTACGGCTTTCAACAACATCAAGAAAGCTACGATCGAGAACAAGGGCGTGCTGAACAACGCCATTTCGACCCTGATCTTCAAGGAGCTGCATAAGGCCGGCGTGAAGACCCACTATATCGAGACGATCAACGACCGCGATCAGGTCTGCCGCCGGGTGACGATCATTCCGCTGGAGGTGATCGTGCGCAACGTCATCGCCGGTTCGATGGCCCAGCGTCTCGGCATCGAGGAGGGCACGCAGCCCTCGAACGTCATTTTCGACATTTGCTACAAGAAGGACGAGCTGGGCGACCCGCTGATCAACGACCATCACGCCGTTGCGCTGGGCGCCGCTACGTACGAGGAGCTGAACGAGATGTACGCCATGACGGCCAAGATCAACGAGGTGCTCAAGGAGCTGTTCCTGAAGATGAACATCAAGTTGGTGGACTTCAAGATCGAGTTCGGCAAGACGTCGGACGGCGAGATCGTGCTGGCCGACGAGGTGTCGCCCGACACCTGCCGTCTGTGGGATGCCACGACCAACGAGAAACTCGACAAGGACCGTTTCCGCCGCGACCTGGGCAAGGTCCGCGAGGCTTACGAGGAGATTCTGGCGCGCCTGCAAAAAATCGTCGGGTAGTATGATGGAAGTGATCCGCGACCGTGAATTGCACGAGGAGTGCGGGGTGTTCGGCATCTACGGAGTGCCGAACGCCGCGTCGCTGACCTATTACGGTCTCCACGCCTTGCAGCACCGCGGGCAGGAGGGGGCCGGCATCGTCTCGGTGGACGAGAGCGGCACGTTCCGCCGCATCAAGGGCGGAGGGCTGGTGACGGAGGTTTTCGACGAGGCGAAACTCGCCACGCTGAAAGGTTCCACGGCCATCGGCCATGTGCGTTACACCACGGCCGGAGGCGGCGGCATGGAGAATGTCCAGCCGTTCCTCTTCCGCCACAACACGGGCGACTTCGCGCTGGCGCATAACGGCAATATCGTCAATTCGGAGTTGCTGCGCCGCCACCTCGAAAACAAGGGCAGCCTGTTTCAGTCGACCTCCGACAGCGAGATCCTGGCCCACCTGATCAAGAAGGAGACGCGCTACCACGACCGGCCGCGCATCTTCTCGATCATCGACGCGCTGAACATGCTCGAAGGCGCTTTCGCCTTCCTGATTATGACGGCCAACCGCATCTACGCCTGCCGCGACAAGTACGGCCTGCGTCCGCTGTCGATCGGCAAGCTGGGCGACGGATGGGTGGTGTCGAGCGAAACGTGCGCGTTCGACGTGCTGGGCGCGGAGTTCGTGCGCGACGTCGAGCCGGGCGAGATCGTGACGATTGACAGGCAGGGCATCCGCAGCCGCGACTACTCGATGTACAAGCGTCACGAAATGTGTTCGATGGAGTACATCTACTTCGCACGCCCGGACAGCGACATCGACGGCTGCAACGTCCACGCCTACCGCAAGGAGTCGGGACGCCTGCTCTGGAAGGAGGCTCCCGCCGAGGCGGACATCGTGGTCGGCGTGCCCGATTCAAGCCTCAGCGCCGCGATGGGTTACGCCGAGGCGAGCGGACTGCCGTATGAAATGGGACTTATCAAGAACAAGTATATCGGCCGCACCTTCATCCAGCCCTCGCAGGAGCTGCGCGAGAAGGGCGTGAGGATGAAACTTTCGGCCGTGCGTTCGATTGTCAGGGGCAAGCGCGTGGTGCTGGTCGACGACTCGATCGTGCGCGGCACGACCTCGCGGCGCATCGTCACGATGCTCAAGGAGGCGGGAGCCACCGAAGTGCACGTGCGCATCGCCAGTCCCCCGATGACCGATCCCTGCTTCTACGGCGTGGACACCTCGACACGCGAGGAGCTGATCTCGGCCCGCAAGAACACGGCGGGGGTCTGCGAGGAGATCGGCGCCGATTCGCTGGTGTTCCTCTCGCCCGAGTCGCTGTTGAAGGCGGGCAGCCGCAAGGAACTTTGCATGGCCTGCTTCACGGGGCAGTATCCCACGGCGCTCTACCAGTCGCCCGAGGAGGCCAACAAGGACGTAAAATGTTAGCGGACGCGAAGCGGTCATTGCGAGGAGGACGCAGGTCCGACGCGGCAATCTGAACCGGTGTTGTGACGTTACGGCATTTTTCCCGGATTACCACGGCATCTGGCGATGCCTCCCAATGACGGGCCCGGAGAATGGGGATAAAAACAGGGAATTTAAATTATTTAAACCATATATTGCTATGGCTCAAAGTTATGAAAAGGCCGGCGTGAATCTCGAAGCCGGATACGAAGTGGTGCGGCGCATCAAAAAGCATGTGGCCTCGACCTCGCGTCTGGGTGTGATGGGCAACATCGGCGCCTTCGGCGGTATGTTCGACCTCTCGGCCCTCAAGGTGGAGGAACCGGTGCTCGTGAGCGGGACCGACGGCGTGGGAACCAAACTCAAGCTGGCCTTCGAGATGGACAAGCACGACACGATCGGCATTGATGCCGTGGCCATGTGCGTCAACGATGTGCTGGCGCAGGGCGCCGAACCGCTGGTGTTCCTCGACTACGTGGCCGTGGGGCGCAACGAACCCCAGAAGATCGAGGCCATCGTCGCGGGTGTCGCCGACGGCTGCCGTCAGGCCGGCTGTGCGCTGGTGGGCGGCGAGACCGCCGAGATGCCGGGCATGTACGCCGAGGGCGAATACGACATCGCCGGATTCACGGTGGGCGTCGTGGAGAAGTCGCAGCTGATCGACGGTTCGAAGGTCAGGGCGGGCGACGTGCTGGTGGGCGTTGCGTCGAGCGGCGTGCACTCCAACGGCTTCAGCCTCGTGCGCAAGATCGTCGCGGACAACTGCCTGAACCTGCGCGAGTCCTATCCCGAACTGTCGAACAAACAGCTCGGCGAGGTGCTGCTCACGCCGACGAAAATCTATGTGAAGCAGGTGCTGGAGGTGGTTCGCAACTGCGACGTGCACGGCATCAGCCACATCACGGGTGGCGGTTTCGACGAAAATATTCCCCGCATCCTCCGCGAGGGGCAGGGGCTTGAGATCGACGAAGGGTCGTGGGAGATTCTGCCCGTGTTCCGCTTCCTCGAAAAGTACGGCAAGGTGGCCCACCGCGAGATGTTCAACATCTTCAACATGGGCATCGGCATGGTCATCGCCCTCGATGCCGCCGAGGCGCAGAAGGCCATCGGCATCCTCACGGAGCAGGGCGAGCGTGCCACGGTCATCGGACGCGTAACCGACACCGAGGGTGTCGTCATCCGATAGAGGGATGCGGCGCCTTGCGGTTTTCGCCAGCGGCAGCGGCACGAACTTCGAAGCCATCGTCACGGCCTGCGAGCGGGGCGTGCTGGATGCCGAAGTCGTGCTGATGGTCTGCGACAAACCCGGTGCGAAGGTGGTCGAAAGGGCTGCCGCTCACGAGGTCGGGGCGTTCGTCTTCGCGCCGAAGCAATATGCCTCGAAGGCCGACTACGAGCGGGAGATCGTCGCGCGGCTGGATGCCGCGGGCGTGGAGCTGGTCTGCCTGGCGGGCTACATGCGCATTGTGGGCGACGTGCTGCTGGGGGCCTACGGCGGGCGGATCATCAACATCCACCCCTCGCTGCTGCCGGCCTTCCGCGGGGCGCATGCCATCGAGCAGGCGCTGGAATACGGCGTCAAGGTCTTCGGCGTGACGATCCATTACGTCGACGCCGAGCTGGACGGCGGACGCATCATCGCCCAGCGGGCCTTTCCCTACGAGGGCGATGACATCGGGGAACTGGAAGCGATGATTCATGCCGTGGAATATCCGTTATACATTGAAACTATTAAAAAACTGATCGAATAATGCGCGCATTAATTAGTGTAAGTGACAAGACCGGTGTCGTGGAGTTTGCCAAAGGGCTGCGGACTCTGGGCTGGGAGGTGATCGCCACGGGCGGTACGATGAAGCTCCTGGCCGACAGCGGCGTGGAGGTAATCAACATCAGCGACGTGACGGGATTCCCCGAGATCTGCGACGGCCGCGTGAAGACCCTGCATCCCAACGTGCACGGCGGACTGCTGGCCCGCCGCGACGATCCGGAGCACCTGAAAGCCCTGAAGGATAATCATATCGAGTTCATCGACATGGTCTGCGTGAACCTTTATCCGTTCCGGGAGACGATTTCGAAACCCGGCGTGAAGATGGAGGACGCCATCGAGAACATCGACATCGGCGGACCTTCGATGCTTCGCTCGGCGGCCAAGAACTGGGCCGACGTGACGGTGGTGTGCGACCCCGCGGACTATGACGCGATTCTGGACGAGATTCGCGCCGGCGGCAATACCGAAAAGGCCACGCGCCTGAAGCTCTCGGCCAAAGCCTATACGCATACCGCCGAGTACGACGCGATGATCGCCGCCTATATGCGCGCGCAGGCGGGTCTGAACGAGAAGCTTTTCCTCGAGTTCGACCTCGTGCAGTCGCTGCGCTACGGCGAAAACCCCCACCAGTCGGCCAAATTCTACCGCGAGGGGAAGGAGGTGCCCTACTCGCTGGCATTCGCCAGACAGCTCAACGGCAAGGAACTGTCCTACAATAACATTCAGGACGCCAACGCCGCGCTGTGCATCGTGCGCGAGTTCGATAAGCCGTTCTGCGTGGGCCTCAAGCACATGAATCCCTGCGGCGCCGCGACGGGCAAGGATGTCGTCGAGGCATGGACCAAGGCCTATGAGGCCGACAAGGTGTCGATCTTCGGCGGCATCGTGGCGACGAACTGCACGGTGACGCGCGAGGCGGCCGAGCTGATGAAGCCGATCTTCCTCGAAATCATCATGGCTCCGAAATTCGACGAGGGGGCGCTCGAAGTGCTCTCGGCGAAGAAGAACCTGCGTCTGCTCGAGGTCAGCATGGACAAGGGCGACGTGGACCCGAAACAGTATGTGAGCGTCAACGGCGGCCTGCTGGTGCAGGACCTCGACGTGGCGACGAAGGCCGTTACGGCCGATATGTGCGTCACGAAGGCGAAGCCCGCTGCGGAGCAGATGGAGGATCTCAATTTCGGCTGGCATATCGTCAAACACGTGAAGTCGAACGCCATCGTGGCGGTGAAGGACGGCCGGACGCTGGGCGTCGGCGCCGGACAGATGAACCGCATCGGCTCGGCGGAGATCGCCCTGAAGCAGGCGCATGCCGCAGGCGTCACCGAGGGTCTCGTGCTGGCGTCGGACGGTTTCTTCCCTTTCGACGACTGTGTGACGCTGGCCGCCGAATACGGCGTGACGGCGATCGTGCAGCCCGGCGGTTCGGTCCGCGACGAGGATTCGATCCGGAAGGCCGACGAGAAGGGTATCGCCATGGTATTCACCGGTGAGAGGCACTTCAAGCATTAGTATCACCGGCGTTACCATTTTGGGGTAGTACAGAAATCCGACCGGATACCGGAGCCGTTGGCAAGGGACGGGCTAAAAGCGCGAGCGGAGGGGACGGTTTGTTTACAAACCCGCGAATAGTCGCCCGGAGCCCAGCGTTAGACCGTTCCGGGCAGGCGGAGGTACCGTCGGAGAGTTTTTGTGGCACTTTTTGCGGAAAAAAGTGCCGGAATCTGCGGAGTTTGTTCTGCGATAAAAAGAGATTTTGTTTATGAAGGTACTGGTTATAGGCGGCGGAGGCCGCGAACACGCCATTGTCGACGCGCTGTCGCGTTCGCCGCAGGTCGAAAAAATTTACTGCGCACCCGGGAATGCGGGCATCGCCCGGCAGGCCGAGTGTGTGGCCATTCGTGAAACCGAGGTGGAACGCCTGCGTGACTTTGCCGCGGAGCGGGGCATCGGCCTCACGGTCGTGGGTCCCGAAGTGGCGCTGGCGGCGGGTGTCGTCGACTGCTTCAGGGCCGCGGGGCTGCGCATCTTCGGTCCGACGAAGGCTGCGGCGCGCATCGAGTCGTCGAAGGAGTTCGCCAAACGGCTGATGGCTAAATATGCCATCCCGACAGCCGGATTCCGCGCATTCACCGACTATGCCGGGGCGCTGGCCTATGTGCAGGGGCGTCCTCTGCCCGCGGTGCTGAAATACGACGGGCTGGCCGCCGGAAAAGGCGTGGTGATCGCCCAGACGATGGCCGAGGCCGAAGCGGCGTTGCGGGATATGTTGCTCGACGACAAGTTCGGCGAGGGCAAGGTGGTCGTCGAGGATTACCTCGAAGGTCCCGAGTTTTCGTTCATGTGCTTCGTTTCGGGACACAAGGTGTGGCCGATGGCGCTGGCGCAGGACCACAAGCGCGCCTACGACGGCGATGAGGGTCCCAATACGGGCGGTATGGGCGCCTATTCGCCCCTGCCGTTCGTGACGGCGGAGGACGAACGCTATGCCCTGGAGAAGATCATGCAGCCCGTGGCCGACGCGATGATCGCCGAGGGGTGTCCCTTCGAGGGCGTGCTCTACGGCGGACTGATGAAGACTGCGCGGGGTATCGAGGTCATCGAGTTCAACGCCCGTTTCGGCGATCCCGAGACCGAGGTGGTGCTGCCGCGCCTGAAGAGCGACATCGTCGACATCTTCTGTGCCGTGGCCGAGGGACGCGATACGCAGCTGGAGTGGCACGATTTCGCCGCGCTGGGCATCGTGCTGGCCTCGAAGGGCTATCCGGGCGACTACGAAAAAGGACACGAGATCAAGGGCCTGGACCGCGTCGAAGGGGCTGTTTATCACATGGGGACCCGGGCCGACGGCGGGCGGATTCTCACCAACGGAGGCCGCGTGCTGTTCGTGGTGGGCAAGGGCAGGGACCTGGCCGAAGCGCGGAGGAATGCGCTGGCCGACGTGGCCCGCATCGACTGCGACAATCTGTTCCACCGCACCGACATCGGCCACCGGGCTTTCGACGATTTGGAAAGATAATACGAGCGATATATGGCAAAAATAATCAGCGGAAAAGAACTTTCAGCGAAACTGAAACTTGAAATGGCGGACGAGGTGAAGACCTTCCCCGCGAAATACGGCCGTGTGCCCCATCTGGTTGTCATCCTCGTGGGCGAGGACCCCGGCAGCGTGAGCTATGTGACGGGCAAGGCCAAGGCTTCGGCCGAGGTGGGCATCCGCAATACCACGATCCGAAAGCCCGAGTCCGTTTCCGAGGCCGAACTGCTGGACATCATCACAGCCCTGAACCTCGACGACGAGGTGGACGGCATTCTGGTCCAGCTGCCCCTTCCGAAACATATCGACGAGGACAAGGTGATCGCCGCCATCGACAAACAGAAGGATGTCGACGGCTTCCATCCCCTGAACGTTGCGGCGCTGTGGCAGAAACAGCCCTGCACGCTCCCCTGCACCCCGAAAGGCATTCTCAAGATGCTGCGGGCCGCAGGCGTGGAGATCGCCGGCAAGCGCGCCGTGGTGATCGGCCGCAGCAATATCGTGGGACTTCCCGTGTCGAAACTGCTCCTGGACGCGAACGCTACGGTGACGATGGCCCACAGTCGTACGCGCAACCTCGCCGAAGTGACGCGCGGGGCGGAGATTCTGGTGGTGGCCATCGGGCGGCCGAAGTTCGTCACGGCGGAGATGGTGTCGCCGGGCGCCGTGGTGATCGACGTGGGGGTGAACCGCGACCCGGAGACGGGCAAACTGTGCGGCGATGTCGATTTCGCGGCCATCGAACCCAAGGCCTCGGTGATCACGCCCGTGCCGGGCGGCGTCGGGCCTATGACGATCTGCTGCCTGATGGAGAACACGATCGAGTGTTTCCTCCGGCGAGCGGGCCGGTAGCCGGCGGAACGGAGCGAAAACTTCGGTTTTTTTGCGCCTCCGCTGAAAAAAATCAGCCGTTGACTCACGGGTCAACGGCTGATTTCGTTTTACAAGGTTTCTGTTATCAGAGGTTGATCGGTTCGGATATTTTGATATTGTCGAGGAACCAGCGGTTGGCTGTCGCCGCGGGCCACTGCGTCTGGCGGATCGTGATCTTGGTCTCCTTGGTGATCGTAACCCCGGACAGCAGAATTTCGGCCCTGATCCATTCGAGCTTATGGTCGTTTTCCCAACCGTGGGTCGGAACGTCGAATGTCGTTTCCTGGCCGTCGTTCTCCACGATGATAATCAGGTTCACAGGATCGACCTTGCCAGATCCCTGGCGCATCGGACACCAGTCGAACGAAATTCTGGGTTCGGCGTCCGATGGAATGTTATCAATCGATGGAAGGATGATACCCGCTTGATACGACGTTTTACCGAACTTGAGGTAATTGCGCTGGAGATAGATACACTCTCCCTCTGTTTTGGTGGTGACGCGCAGGAATTCGTAACCTTTTTCGAGAAGAGCGTTAAGAGCAGAAATACCTTCGGCTATCGGCGTCGGAAGTTGCGGGGCATATGCATCGAGGTTATTATCTTCGACGCTTCGGCCTGCTGGTTTTCCGTTGTTGTCGCCGGCCAAAGCCCACGGTTCGAGCCATTCGAAGTTCTCCAGGAAATAGACGATCTCGTTCAGGCCGTTGTCCTCGACATCGGTGGCCATGATGCGCTGTACAGGCTCGGCCAAACCGGCGTAGTAGCCGGTGACGGTTACGATATGGCCGGTCAGGGCGGAAAGGCCCAGACTCGACGGGGCGTCCACGACGCTGACCGAGTACTTGGCATCCTCCGAAACGGTGAGGGTGCTGCCGTTGAAAACGCCCTTGACGGTGACGTAGCCCCGTTTGGAGGAGGTGTAGTCGTCGATCTTTGCGCTGATGTCCTCCGGTTCGGGGTAGTTCACCGCTCCGCCGGACAGAACCGTCACCTCGTCGCAGTCGATTACCGTAGCGAGTTTCTGCGAGTCGGACGACTTGGTGCCCAAGAGCGAAATCTTGTCGCCGACGGCAACCGTCGTGGCGTCCGAGACGAAGATATTGTCCGTGTTTTTGTCGTCGCTGATGACGAAGCCTTTGGTCGTCACGGCCACGACGATCGCCGACGGTACGGAAATGACCGTTTCGTCCGCCAGGGCGGCGAGTTCACCTGCCGTGTACTCCTTCACATCGCGGTATTTGTCTCCGTTCTGCGTGATGAGCACCTGTGCGCGGCTTGCAAGAGTCCGTCCCTTGAAGACGAGGGTGGCCTTGCGGGGGTTGTCCTCCGCGCCGTCGCGCATGTTGTCGGTCACCGAAACCGTCACGTCCATGACGCCGGTTCCCGAGTTGGGCGTGACCGTCACCCAGTCGGGGACTTCCGTCACCCAGTCGGCGTCGGCATAGATGGTGATGATCTTTTCCGCCGCTCTTTCCGCTTCGAAATTCAAGGTGTTGGCGCTCGCCAGAACAGCTTCGGAAAGGTGGTCCTCATCCTTGTCGCAGCCCCAGAAGGAACATAGGGCCGCCATGAGGATCGGGGCTGTCATATATTTTACAAATCTCATAATCTTGTTTTTTAGGTTATTTCCGACTTAAAAATCGAGTCCGTCGCTCCATCCCGGATTCTGCGTGAGGTTCGGGTTGAGCGAACGCTCGCCGCTGGGAATCGGGTAGAGGTAATCGCGTTCCTCGTTGAACCGAGTGCGCAGATTCTTTACGGTTTTGTGATAGTAGACATAGCCTTTGTTCCCCTCGGAGAGGATGATGTCCGAACCGAGTTCGTATACCGAAACTCCTTCGCCGCCCTGGGGTTTGGTGCTTCCTGCCGCATAGAGAATCAGATCGGCCGTTTCTTTGCCCGCAAGCTTGTATTCGCCGGGGCCCGGGAAATACATGCCGGAAATGGCCTGGTCGATGCAATAGCCGGCTTTCCAGCGATACAGATCCTGAAGGCGGAAACCCTCCTGGATCAGCTCGACGGCCCGTTCGCGGCGGATTTCCAGAATGACGCCCTTGTTGGCGCCGGTCACGTTGGGATAGCCGTACTCTTTGGACTCAAGATACCAGTCGATATTTTTGTTGGCTTCGTTCATGTCGAGGCCCCGCATTCCCACCCGGCTTCGGATTTCGTTGACGGTGATCGCCAGATCGTTCTGCGTGAGCGTTCCCAGTTCGGCCTTGGCTTCGGCATAGTTGAGCAGCACTTCGGCATAGCGGAAAACCGGCATGTCGCAGGTCGAACGGTCGTTGCGGTCGATCTGTCCTCCCGAGGCCGTCGTGTCCTGAACGAATTTGATGGGTTGGTAGCCGGTGATCGTGACGCCGAGATCGGGTCCCTGTACCCGCTTGGCGCCGATGCGCTTGTAACCCGGGGTGCGGATCGACTGCGCCAGGCGCGGGTCGCGATCCTTCACCTCCTCGGTGAAAGGCAGCGTCTGCCACCCCTCCTGGTCGGTGAATGCGGTGCCGTCCTTCTTCAGGTACATGTTGATGAATTTGCGGGTGTAGCCCGGGCGGCCCTGTGTCGGCAGCAGCGTGTAGGCCGTCGCATTGTGGTAGACCTGGGCCTCGTAGCTGTTCCGGATGGCGAGGATATACTCTTCGGTGCTGGCATTCTCCTGTGCGAAGAGCATCATGTAGTCCTTGTCCGGAGTTTTGGTGGAGTAGAGCTTGTAGGGACCTTCGTCGATGATCGTTTTGGCGGCCTTGGCGGCTTCCTCCAGATAATAGGTGTAGTCATGTCCTTCGAGGTTGATGCCGTGGTATTTGCGGTAGGTTCCCTCGAAGAGGCAGAACCGCGCTTTCAGCGCCAGCGCCGCCCATTTGTTGACGCGGTAGGTCGATATATCCTCCGTAAGACCGCCGCTGTTGATGGCTTCGTCGATATCCTTGATCATATTGGTCATGATCAGTTCGCGTGAATCGCGCGGTTTGTAGAGCGCTTCGTCGGCCGAGCCGAGCTGCACCTCGTACCAGGGTACGTCGCCGAAGCGTTTCACCTTGTCGAAATAGAAGGCGGCGCGGAAGAATTTGGCCAGGGCCGTATACTCGGTCACAGCCTTCTTGTCCTCGCATTGATCGACATATTCCAGCAGGGTGTTTATGCGGCGCAGGTTGCCCCACGACCAGCCGCCGCCGGTGTTCGGAACGGTGCGCTTGTCGCCTCCGTAGAGAACATCGGAGAGGGTCATCTGAACGAGCAGGTCGTTCTGCTCATCGTAGGGCGTCTTGTCCAGCAGGTTGTCGTAAAAGGGGTTGGAGAAGAGTTCCAGATCGCTTCTCGTCTTGAAGTAGTCGAACTGCGTCACCCGATCCAACGGTTCTTTGTCCAGCAGGGAGTCGCAGGCCGATAATCCTGCAATCAGCGTTGCTGCCAGTATGATTAATCGCTTCATGGTATTCGGATTTTGAAATTATTAGAAGGTGATGTCGATGCCGAACATGAACGTCTTGGCCCACGGATAGTAGGCGTTGTTGTTCACGCCGGAACGGTTGATAGCCGCTTCGGGATCGACGTACTTGGAGTTCTTTTTGAGCGGCGACCAGTAGCAAAGGTTCTCGCCCGAGAAATAGATGCGGATCTGGTCGATGCCGGCCTTCTTGGTGAGGGTCGCGGGGATCGTGTAGCCGACGGTCAGGTTTTTCAGGCGCAGGTAGCGGATATTCTGCAGGTAACGGTCGTTGACCTTGCTCAGATAACCTCCCGATGAAGAATAGGCTCTTGCGCGCGGGAAATAGGAGTTGGGATTGTCCTCCGCCCATACCTTGCCGAGGAAATCCGTCGGGAGGTAGGAGAGGTAGGGATAGGAATAGCAGCCCCAGAAAGGCATCATTTCTCCGTGGGGATACCAGTAGTGGTTGCCGGTTCCCTGGAAGAAGACCGAAGCGTCGAAGCCCATCCAGCGGATCGAGGCGTTGATGCCGTAGGAGAGCGTCGGGAGCGAGTTGCCCAGGATCGTCCGGTCGCCCGGCTTGTCGACGGTGTCGTTGCCGACTCCCCAGACGCCGTTGCCGTCGAGGTCGACGAACTTCAGGTCGCCGGCCTGCCAGCCGCCGGTCAGACGGCCCGTGCTGTAATTCAGGTCGACCTCTTTGGCATAGGCCTGCGCCTCTTCGGTGGTCTTGAAGAACCCGTCGGTCTTGAAGCCCCAGATTTCGCCGATCTCCATGCCGACGTAATAATCTCCCTTTGTCAGGTTGGTCAATGACTTGTTCGGGTTGTTGTCGTATTTGGTGATGACGCTCTTGTAGTCGCTGAGGTTGAAACCGACGCTGTATTCGAACGGTTTGCCGGCGAGTTTGAACTGGTCGCGCCAGCTGACGGAGAGTTCATAACCCTTCGTGCGCAGTTCGGCGGAGTTCATGCTGGGCGAATCGGCCCCGTATACGCCGGGCAGCGCCATTCCGTCGGTCAGCATGTCCTTCGTGTCGCGGATGTAGACGTCGCCGGTGAAGTTGAGCCGGTTGTTCAGCATGGTGAGATCCAGACCCAGGTCCCACTGCTGGGCGGTTTCCCAGGTCAGGTCGGAGGCTACGGGGGCGCCCAGCGAGGAGTATTTGCCCTTTATGCTGCCGTCGAAGGTGTAGTTGCTGAAATCCTTGTTCGTGATCAGGCGCATGTAGGTGTAGTAGGACGACACGTTCTGGTTGCCCAGGCTGCCGAACGAAGCGCGCAGCTTGAGGTTGTCCACCAGGTCTTTGGCGTTGCCGAAGAACGGCTCCTCGGAGATGCGCCATCCGGCCGATGCCGAGGGGAACAGGCCCCAGCGGTTGCCCGGTGCGAAACGCGACGATCCGTCGTAGCGTCCGCTCACCTCGAAGAGGTAGCGCCCTTTGTAGTCGTAGTTGATACGGGCGAAGAAGCCTGCCAGGGCGTATTCGTTCTGGCCGCCGCCGTAAGCGCCCTCCGTGGGAGAGCCCGTTGCTAGATTCAGGTCGTCGAGGTTTATGGAGGAGAGGTTGATGCCTGCCACCGAGACGTTCTTGCTGGACCACGTTTCGTAGTTGAATCCGGCGGTTGCCGACACGTGGTGCGCCTCGCCGAACGTTTCGTCGTAGTTGGCGTAGACATTGGCCGAATAGTAGTTGCGCGTCTGAACCACTTCGTCGAGCTGGTTCATGCCGGCGCCCGTGTCGTAGGCGAGCAGCGGCCCGTCGGGGTATTCGCGGTAGTTCATTGCGGAACTGCGGCTCGTATTGCGGTTCTGGTAGAGGCGGTAGGTGAAGTCACCCGTGATGCTCAACGTCTTGAACGGCGTGATGACCAGGCGTGTCGTGTTCGAGAAGTCGTTCGAGCGGTCGACGTTGCGGTGCGTGCCCTCGTTGAGCAGGATGTGGCGTCCGTTGGCGATCTTGTAATCGAGATACGGCGTGCTGTAAAGCCACGATCCGTCGGGGTTCTTCATGGGGAAGTTGGCCAGTGCGTGGCGGGCGCTGTAAGCGATGGTGTTGTCTACGCTGCCGTCTCCCAGAGACTTGTAATTCGACGAGAAGAACGACGTGTTGTTCGAGAGCGTTGCCCACCGGTTGATCCGAAAATCGAGTTTCGCACGCAGGTTGTACTTGTTATACACGTCGGGATGTGCGCGCTGAATACCTTCCTGGCGGTCATAGGCGCCCGAGACGAGGTATTTGATGTCCTTCGTGCCGCCGCTGAGCGAGATGTTGTGCTGCTGCACGGGCCGACGCTGCTGGAAGAGCATGTCCCACCAGTCGTAGTTGCCGTAGTAGACCCACTGTTTGCGGCCGTTGCGGATCTCTTCGACGACCCACGGACGGTCGGGATGCTCGGTCCTGTCGTTCACGCGCGCCAGCAGCTGCTGCATGTCGTGATCGTTGTATTTGACATAGTTCGTTCCGGAGTCGGCCTGCCAGAACTTGTTGACCGTATAGACCGACCAGTAACCGCGGTTCTCGTAGTCGGTCGAGGTCGTGGCCTCCTCCCAGCCGAAACGGCCGCTGTAACGCACCGTCGCCTTGCCGTCCTGGGCCGAGCCGTTCTTGGTGGTGACCAGGATGACGCCGAAGGCTGCGCGGGCGCCGTAGACGGCTGCCGCCGAAGCGTCCTTGATGACCGAGATCGACTCCACGTCGTTGGGGTTGACGCGGTTCAGGTCGCCCACCACGCCGTCGATCAGCACGAGCGGGTCGGCCGAGTTGATCGAGTTGACGCCGCGGATGTTGATCGCCGGCGTGCTGCCGGGTTTACCCGAGGAGGTGGTGATGTTGAGACCCGCTACGGAACCCTGCAACATGCTGCCCAGCGAATGGGTGACGCGGTTTTCGAGCTCCTTGCTCCCTACGGTCGCAACGGCGCCGGTCAGGTTGACTTTTTTCTGCGTACCGTAGCCGATTACGACGGTTGCATCGAGCATGATGGCGTCCTCCTGCAGGTAGATCGTGATGCTGTTCCGGCTTGAGGGAACTGTCACTTTCTGGGGCAGGTAACCCAGGCAGGTGACCTGGAGAACGGCTTCTCCCGACGGAACTTGGATTTTGAAGGTGCCGTTTTCGGAGGTTGTGACGCCTTTGGTCGTACCATCGACCAGAACGGCTACACCCACGAGCGGCTGTTGATTGGCGTCGAGGACTTTTCCCGACACCTCCCTGTTCTGGGCCGAAAGGGCTGTTATTCCCCCTCCCAATACCAGAAGAAGAGATAGAACCAGTGGTCTTAATACTCTCATAAGATCTGTGTTTGTTGGTTAGTAAATGATGATTGTGGTTGGGTATGTAGCGAAAATCACTTGCGTCGGTAGGCATCCGTGGAGAATGCTTTCGGCCGCTGCATGTTTTCGGTCCACTCGTTTCCGAATTCGTCCTTGACGGTGATCACAAGGTCGGTGTCCGCATCGTCCGCCTTCACCTTGAAGAAGTGCGTGAACTTGTCGGTGATGAACGACGGGGTCGACTTGAGTCCCGCGTTGTTGAACCGCTTGACCGAGAGCGCCGCGATATGGAGCGGGTCGTAGGCCCAGACTTCGGTGTAGGGCAGCGTCTTGCGGTTTTCGTCGACGACGCTCAACGTCCAGTCCGAATTCCAGTTCCAGATGTTGATCAGCACCTCGTTGTCGTTGTTCTGCGGATAGGCGTTGACATATTGCATATAGGCGTTCTTGACCGAAGCGGAGATGTCGGAAGGCATCAGCGGAACGTCGGCCATCGAAAAATGCACGTTGTTCAGGTCGTAGCTGCGGAACTGGTACTCTTCGGGCCATCCGGTCGATTTGTAGAGACATTGGAAATCGGTTCCCGTGACATCCCAGATGCCGTAGCCGCCCGGAGTTCCGTCGGTTCCGATGTGGATTCCGGGCGTGAGGTTGCCGGACCACCACCACGAAGCGCATACCGAGCCGGAGTTATACTCCCGGAAGTTATGCCCGTCCACGATCGGAGCGTCGGGCGTCACGTTGAAAAGTTTGTGGGTATGCCCCGTCACGAAGCGGACGGTATATCCGTCGAGGATGTCGAAAAGCCGCAGGGTGTTGACCTGATCGTGGTCGATCTTGAATCCCGATGTGGTCGGATAGAACACCTGCGCATGCATGGCAACGACGACGGGGGTCGTCTTGGCCACGTACGACAGGTCTTTCGCCAGCCAGTCCAGCTGCTCGGCGGAGAGGCTCTTGACATAGTTGCGGGAAGTGCTCCCGTCGTAGCTGCTGCAATCAATGTCGTCCATGACGACGTAATGGACCTTGCCGATGTTGAATGAATAGTAGGTCGGGCAGATCTGATCCACATATTTGACCGCCGCATCGTAGTCCGACCTGGTCTGGAAGTCGTTGTCATGGTTGCCCATGGTGTGGAAGATCTGCAGATTCTTGATCTGGCTGTTGACGGTGTTCAGGTACTGGGGGAAATAGTAGCTGTTCGAATACCAGTAGAGGTCCCAGGTCATGTCCCCGAGGGTGAGCGCATACATCTTCTCGCCCTTGTGGCGGGTCATGTAGTCCGTAAGGTCGGAGGTGAACTGGGCGAACTGTCCCAGGTCGCCCGTTCGGTTGGCGAGGTGCATGTCGCCCAGCATGAAGATCTTGTAGGAGTCCTGTCCGTCGACCTTTTCGAGCTTGAAGTCGGCCCGTTCGACGACGTCGGCGCTGTTTTTGAGCGCGCGGTGGAACTGCGGGAGCACCCCGACGGACGGAACTTCGTAGCCGCTCGGGACGGAGATGAAGACATATCCCCACTTTTTGGCCGATTTGAGCTGGTAGATGCCCTTCTCGTTCGTGACGGTCACCTCCGCGCCGTCGGAGACCACGACGTTCTCCACGCCGACGCCGGCCGACGACACGATCCCGTAGACCGTGGTGCCTGCATCCGGTTTGAAATCTATGTCTTCGACGATGTTGATGTAGATTCTTCCGAACGATTTTTTGCGCGCGTCTCTTTTGACGAAGACTTTGTAGTAACCCGTTTCACACCCGTCGGCCAGGCGTACGGTGAAACTGTCGGAAGTGGTGTTGACGATGGGGCAGACGTAGGAGATGCCTGCGTCCGACTCAAGAATGAATGTGTCTGTGGTCAGGGGCGATTTCCCCCCCCCACTTACGGCGAAAGTGCACTCGCCGCCTTCGGTGACGTCTACCGACCCCGGAACCGTGAATTGCACGTCGAAATTATCCGCGGGGGTCTTTTCGTCATCGCTGCCGCCGCAGGCGAAGAGTTGCGAGACGGCGATGAGTGCCAGTAACAGATACTTTAATACGTTTTTCATTTTAAGTTCTTCGATTATAATTTTTTTATTTGTCCGCGTTTTGTAAATCCGGTTGTTTGGACACCTCGAAGGCCCGGAAAGACCCGGTCAGGGACTCCGTCCCGAAGTCTCCGTTTGCGGCCCTGCCGGCCTTCGCATCTTCCATTATATATATGGTAACCATCTGTTTACCGTGTCGCTTCTGTCTGAAAAACTTTTCAAATATAACTTGTTTGTGTTTCGATTGTGTTTCGAATACATTTCAAAATTAAACTTATTTTATTAAAAAACAAAATCGGATGATTTTTTTTGCAAATAAAAAATTTTAATTTTTAGTCGTGTTTCGTTTGGTAGATTTGCCATTTCCCTTTCATCTCTTTTTCGTTGCCCTTGATTTGTGGAATGGTTGTGAAGCGAAACTGTCGGGCGTCTGTTTTTCGGTGACGGCAGCTCGGAAAACGGCATGGCGGAGAAGAGTGGCGGGCGGAACCGGAGGTGTTGTCGGAACCGGTCCCGGCCGCTCGGGGCGGGCTGTCGCCTGCGCCGGGAGCGGCAGTGTGGCGGACGGATTCCGGCGCAGGCCGAAAAGACGCTCGCGGAGGTGAGTTCCGGAGGCTATGAATGCCAGGAGGCGGTGAGCTGTTCGGGGAGCGGAACCGAGGAGTCGCGCCGCCAGACCATCGCCCGGTCGGCGGCCGCGTCGCCCGTGCCGAAGTCGAAGCGGTCTGCGGAAACGAACCTCGCCGGAACGTCGCCAGCGAACCCGAAGCGTCCGTAAAATTCCCGGAGCCACTCCTTGCCGGGCGTCGGGATGAGGAGCGCCGCATCGTCGCCGCGCTCCGCGATGAGCCGCATCGCTTCGCGCATCAGCTGCGAAGCCAGTCCGCGTCCCCGGAACGCCGGGTCCGTCGCTACGCCATAAATATAGGTCGTGCGGCCCAGCTCCGTCCGGAACGGCGGGAGGTGGAGCATCGCCGCCATGCGGCCTTCGGCCTCGGCCGTCAGCATCCGGCGGCGGGAGTAATAGCGCATGATGAACGAGTCGGCGAACTGCTCGTCGTCGCCGAAGGCCTTCATCCAAAGCTCTTTGCAGGCCACTTCGTCGGGGTGCATGCAGATCGCCGCGAATTTGTGCTGGAGGAACGCCGGGTGGTAGGAGAGTTTGGCCTGCCGCAGTCCGTCCAGCCCGAGGTCCTCCTCACGGTTGATCAGCGTGAAACGTTCGGGGAGGTGCTGTGCGAAGAGTTTGTTGATGATCGTGAAAGCGCCGTCGAACTCCGTGTCGGCCTTCTCTACATGGGTGTCGAAGGTGTGGTCGTTGACCGCCGAGCCGTAGGTGAAGGCCGCGAGGCGGTCGCCGACGTAGATGCAACCGCCGATCAGCCCCAGTTCTTCGAAATGCTCGAAGGCCCGCTGCATGGCCCGCTGCTCGGCGCACAGCTCCGAGGTGTGGCCTTCGTGGGCCTTGCGCCATTCGCGCTCGAGGGCCATGCACTCCCCGAAGCGGTCGGGCGTCAGCTCTTCGTAGCGGTAGTCGGGATATTCGGCCGTGAAGCGGTTGATGTGGTTGCGCTTGGGCTGGTAGCGGCGTCCGGCAAGGTTGCGAAGATCGTCGGCGTTGTAGACGTAATCCTCCAGCGCGCGGTCCGACTCGAACGCGAAATGGCAGGGAACGATCCGGCGGATCGTGTCGCGGCCTTCGTCCGTCAGGCCGATGATCCGCAGCCGCTGTCCGTGGGCGTGGGCGTCTTCGCGCAGGAGGGGGAGGATCGGGCCGAAGTCGCCCTCGCCGACGGGCTGCATGTAACCGATGCGCTCGCCGCCGTCGATCTGGAAGCGGATCACCAGGAATCCGCCGATCTCGGCCCACGCGCTGTGGAACACCGCCTGCCAGCAGTACATGTTGGCGAAGGCGAGGTCGCAGTTGCAGATGCCCGAGGGCATGGTATAACGCTCGATGACCGCCCGGTCTTCGAGGCGCACGGGTTTGAATTCAATCATTTGCCGTATAGCTCTTTTTCTCGATATGGGTGTAATACTGCTGGACCAGCGCCCGGAAATTCTGTGCCAGACTGTCGGCGGCCGGGGTGGCCGGGCATTCCTGCACATCCATGTCCGAATCGTCGAGCACGATTGCGCCTTCGCCGGTCAGCGCGCGGAACCGTCCGTCGTAGCTGACCGACCAGCGGGGCCGCTGCGGTTCGTTCAGCACGTCGCGCCCGAATGCGAAATAAGGCTTCCGGTTGCCCGTGAGCCCCAGCAGGGTGGGCATGATGTCCAGTTGCTGCGTGATCTCGCCGACCTCGCCCCGCAGGGCGCCGTCGGGGGTGTAGATGAAGCCGATGACGTGCATGTTGCCCGGGTAGGAGCGCGTCTCCTCCGCGAATTTCTCCGACGACACGTGGTCGGCCACGAAGACGAAGATCGTGCGGCGGAACCACTCCTCGCCGCCGAAGCGCTGGAAGAAGAGGCGGAACGCCCGGTCGTCGTAGGCGACGCCCTTGTGAATCCGGGTGTAGCCCTCGGGCAGCGTCGCGGCGTACTTTTCGGGTACGACGAACGGGTGGTGCGACGAGAGGGTGAACAGCGCGGCGAAGAAGGGTTCGGGCATCGCCGTCAGCTCCTCGCCCGTGAATTGCAGGAACTCTTCGTCCCAGATGCCCCAGTAGCCGTCGAAATCCCCCGTGCCGTGCTTCGCCTCGTAGTCCTCGCGGCTTACGAGCCGCTCGACGCCTGCCGAACGGGCATAGGCCCCGAAGCCCATCGAGCCGCGTTCCGAGCCGCAGAAGAAGGCCGTCGCATAGCCTTTGTCCGCCAGCATGGCGGGCAGCTGGCGGCTCTCGCCCAACGATTGGGGCATCAGTACGAACGGCGTGCGGAACGAGGGGATGCTTCCCAGCACCGAGGGCATGGCCTGGATCGAACGCGAGCCGTTGGCGTACATCCGTTTGAATGTCAGACCGTTGCGCATCAGCGAATCGAGGAACGGCGTGAAGCCCTTTTCCGGGAGGTCGGCGTAGAGTTCCGGATGGAGGAACGCGGAGTGCTCGGCCGACATGCTCTCCATGATGAAAATCATCACGTTGCGGCCTGTGAGATCGACCGCCGCGCTGTCGGCGGGCCGGTGCACGGGCGTGAAGCGCTGCGGCAATTCCTCCGGGGTGAAATATTTCCTGTATTTGACGCTTCCCGCGCTGCCGATGGTGCGCAGGATGCAGAACGGGTTGCTTAAAATCAGATTGGCCTTGCCGCTGTCCGCCGTGTAGAGCATGGCGTTGG
>ULQZ01036160.1_pt1 | contig 24074 bp, 14 predicted proteins | sample 1955011 | NCBI WGS metagenome assembly ULQZ01 (sample SAMEA4835670, study PRJEB28245) | human gut metagenome | biome: gut microbiome; material: fecal sample | place: Denmark | collected 2008 | reverse complement strand
TATAAGATGTATGCAGTTAGAAATCCCGACAATGAAGTCCCAGGGCGCTGCAAAGAACGAAGCAAACAACGTTGCGCAGGCTAAAACGGTTTCAGAAAAGCCAGTTGAGAAGATTGATTTTTCAAAGGTAGAAATCGAACCATTGTTCAAAGATGAGGTAGATTTTGAGACTTTCAGCAAGTCCGATTTCCGTGCAGTAAAGGTAAAAGAGTGTGTCGCAGTGCCGAAGTCAAAGAAACTTTTACAGTTTACTCTGGATGATGGAACAGGCGTGGAACGTACCATTTTAAGCGGTATTCACGCATTCTACGAACCAGAAGAACTGGTAGGTAAGACACTTATAGCTATCACAAATCTGCCACCTAGAGCAATGATGGGAATTGAATCTTGTGGAATGTTACTTAGTGCAATCCATGAAGAAGAGGGCGAAGAAAAACTTCATCTTCTGATGGTAGATGACCATATTCCGGCTGGTGCAAAATTATATTAATATCAGGACACTTCGCTTTTAGTGAAATACTAAAGGCGGAGTGTTATTTATATTATAGGAAATTACTCTGTAATGTTCCTATAACATAAATAACACTCCGGGCAGGATCGCACTGCGATGGAGAGTAATGATACTGCTGCAGGTATGCCATATATGGCATATATAAGGCACAAAAAGGAATATGTCAATATCCCCCCGCAGGGCTTACTGATGTCAGAATTGTCTGATATCATAAAAGCCAGTTACCAATAAAGAAAAAGCGAGGGAACATGAAATGAAAAAGGGTTTATTGACAATGGCCGGAGTGCTTCTGACTGTATCACTGGTCAGTGCCGGAACAACAGTGCCTGTACTGGCAGAGGAAGAAACAACACTGGTATACGGAAGCGGAGATTATACCAGGATCAATCCTGCTATGGATGAACATGGAGAGATCAATATTCTGATCTTCAACGGTTTAACTGCACATGACGGAGATAATCAGGTAGTTCCGGGACTGGCAGAGAGCTGGGATTTTGATGATGAAACCAATACTTATACATTCCATATGGTAGAAGATGCGAAATGGCAGGATGGCGAACCTGTGACAGCAGAGGATGTTAAGTTTACTATCGAAGCAATCATGGATCCGGAAAACGGTTCTGAGAATGCACCCAACTACGAGGACGTAGAGGAAATCAATGTTATTGATGATCATACGGTTGCGTTCAAGCTTGAGGACAAAAACGTTGCATTCCTTGACTATATGACAATGGCAGTTCTTCCTAAGCATCTGCTTGAGGGCGAAGATATGCAGACCTCTGATTTCTTCCGTAATCCGGTAGGAACAGGTCCATACAAGATTGAATCCTGGGATGAGGGACAGGCAATCACACTGGTTAAGAATGAAGATTATTTCAAGGGTGAGCCTTCCATCGATAAAATTGTATTCAAGATCGTACCGGATGACAATGCGAAAGCACTTCAGTTAAAATCCGGAGAACTTGATCTGGCATTATTAACACCAAAGGATGCAGCTGCTTTTGCTGATGATGAGGCATATACATGCTACGATATGAAGACTTCTGACTATCGTGGAATTATGTTTAACTTTGGAAATGAATACTGGCAGAAAAACCGTGATCTGATCCCGGCAGTATGCTATGGACTTGACCGTCAGGCGATCATCGACGCAGTTCTCCTTGGACAGGGAATGCCGGCTTATGGACCTCTTCAGAGAAATATCTACAATTATGAAGATGTAGAGCATTATGATTACAATCCTGAGAAATCAAAAGAAATTCTGGAAGCTGCAGGATGCGAGATGGGTGATGACGGATTCTATTATCGTGACGGCGAAAAAGTGGGATTTGTAATCAGCGTAAGTGCAGGAGATCAGGTACGTATTGATATGGCTCAGATCGCAGCACAGGAACTGAAAGAGATCGGCATGGATGTATCAGTAGAGATCCCTGCACAGACAGACTGGGCAGGACAGATGGCATTCCTGATCGGATGGGGAAGCCCATTTGACGCTGACGACCATACATACAAAGTATTCGGAACAGATAAGGGAGCAAACTACTCCGGCTATTCTAATGCAGACGTTGACAAGTATCTGACAGAAGCAAGACAGTCAGCTGATCCGGAAGTTCGTGCAGAAGCCTATGCTAATTTCCAGAAAGCTCTGGCAGAGGATCCGGCTTATGCAATGATCTGCTATATTGATGCCAACTATGTTGCTGACAGCAATATTAAAGGAATTGATTCTGATACAATTATGGGACATCATGGAGTTGGAATCTTCTGGAATGTAGCAGACTGGACTATTGAATAATAAAATGATATCAGGGTCAAAAGGTCAAAAAGCCATTCATGCTTGCGCCATAAGACCTTTGACTCTAACATCATAAAAAAGATAAAGGTTGTGACGGGGGCACTAAAGGTGCCCCCCTTTTTACACGAGCGGAAAAAGGATTGAAAATGGAATATTTATTAGAGGTTAAAAATCTTTCAGTCAGCATTGACGGTCCTGCCGGAGAAGTCCAGGCAGTAAGAGATGTGTCTTTTTCATTAAAAAAGGGAGAGGTGCTGGCTATAGTTGGAGAATCCGGATGCGGGAAGAGTGTGCTTTGCAAAAGTATCATGAAGCTTTTGCCGCCAAGTGCAAAGATTAAAGAGGGCAGCATTTGTGTGAACGGACAGGATATCACCTGTTACAGGGAAAAGGAGATGCAGAAACTGCGTGGAAGAGTTTTTTCTATGATCTTTCAGGATCCTATGACGTCCCTGAATCCAACTATTAAAATTGGAAAACAGATTGGGGAAGCAGTGGTGATTCACAATAAGAACTACACGAAGGAACAGGTAAATAAGAAGGTTCTGGAGCTTATGGAACTGGTAGGTATCTCCCATCCAAAGGAACGATACCATCAGTATCCCTGGCAGTTCTCCGGAGGAATGCGTCAGAGATGTGTTATGGCCATTGCTCTGGCTGCAGATCCGGATATTTTATTTGCAGATGAACCAACCACTGCACTGGATGTGACCATACAGGCACAGATTCTGGATCTTCTGCGGGAAATACAGATGAAGCTTGGAACAGCTACCATACTGGTATCCCATGATCTGGGAGTGGTTGCACGTGTGGCAGACAGAGTGGCAGTCATGTATGCAGGCAAGATCGTAGAGATCGGTACAGCAGAGGAAGTGTATTATGATCCCAGACATCCATACACATGGGGACTGATGAGATCACTGCCTGCATTTGCAAATGGAAAAGAAAGCCTGTACACCATCCCCGGCATACCTCCTACTTTGATAGATCCGCCGAAAGGTGATGCTTTTGCATGTCGAAATGAATATGCCCTGAATATTGATTATGAAGAAATGCCGCCTATGTTTAAGATAACAGATACTCATTATGCGGCAACCTGGCTGTTGGATCCAAGAGCACCGCAGATCAAATCACCTGTGGGAGGAACAGCGCATGAGTAAAGAAGTTTTATTGGATGTCAGGCATCTGACTCAGCAGTTTCATCTGACAAAAAAGATCAAGGTAAAGGCTGTAGATGATGTCTCATTTCAGATCCATAAAGGTGAGATCTTTGGTCTGGTAGGGGAATCCGGTTCAGGAAAGTCCACAGTTGCCAGATGTTTGATGAATATATATCAGCCGGCTCAGGGAGAAATTTGGTATAAAGATGTAAATATCTGCGACAAAAAGGAATTCAAAAAGCATAAAAAAATGCTGCAGACCCGCCGCCAGATGATATTCCAGGATTCCGCATCCAGTCTGAACCAGAAAATGAAGGTGTCAGATATTATTACGGAACCAATGAGAATCCAGCATATCACACCTCCGAGAGGAAGCTTTGTGAAGGAAGCTGCTTTTCAGATGGAATATGTAGGACTTGAGAACAGTTTCCTGGACCGTTATCCATCTGAATTATCAGGGGGACAGAGACAGCGAGTGGCCATAGCCAGATCTCTGTGTATGGAACCGGAATTTCTGGTGGCTGATGAACCGATAGCTTCCCTGGATGTGTCCATACAGGCACAGATCGTCAATCTGTTCCGCCATCTGCAGGAGGAGCATGGATTTACATTTCTGTTTATAGCTCATGACCTGGCTATGGTTGAGTATCTCTGTGACCGTGTGGGAGTTATGTATCATGGAAAACTGGTAGAACTGGCGCCATCAGAAGAATTGTATTCCAATCCGGTGCATCCTTATACAAAAACATTGCTGTCTGCAATTCCTGTTCCTGACCCGATCAGGGAGAGAAAAAGAGTTCTGCAGTACTATGATGGCGAAGGAATGGAAAACAGCGTGTGGACAGAAGTGTCACCCGGACATTTTGCAATGCTTCCGGATGAAGGAAAGGGGTGCAGTATATAATGAGACAAAAAAAGTTAGTCTACTATGGTAAAAAATGCCTGATATTCCTGATCTCAGTATTTATATTGTCTGTAGCTGTATTTTATGTAGCCCGTCTTGCACCGGGAGATCCGCTGATCTCCTATTATGGTGACCGTACAGAGAAGATGAGTCCGGAAGAACGTGAATGGGCTATGGGAAAACTGGGATTGAACGAACCGATTTCTGTGCAGTATGTGAAGTGGGTAAAAAATGCCTTTCATGGAGAATTTGGAATTTCATTTAAATATAAACAGGATGTGGTAGAAGTGATCGGCGGCCGTATTGGCAATACACTTGTACTTGGAGGAATCGGATTTATCATTATGTTTGCCGGAGCCTTGCTTCTGGGAATCCTGTGTGCCTGGTACGAAAACCGGCTGGCAGACCGGCTCCTGTGTAAGCTGGGAACCATATCCAGCTGTATTCCTGAGTTCTGGATGGCTCTGGTTCTGATCCTTGTTTTTTCCGTAAATCTTAAGATCCTGCCAAGCAGTGGAGCTTACAGTACAGGAAATGCAGGAGATATCGGTGACAGAGTGCTGCATCTGATCATGCCTCTGACCATCGTGGTCATGGAGCATTTATGGTATTATGCTTACATGATCCGAAATAAGATCCTTGAAGAGGTTCGCGCAGATTATGTACTTTTGGCAAAGGCAAAAGGTCTGGATAAGAAAAAGCTTATGTTCAGACATTGTGTCCGAAATGTAATGCCTGCTTATCTGAGTATTATGGCCATTGCAGTCCCCCATGTACTTGGAGGAACCTATGTGGTAGAAAGTGTATTCTCTTATCCCGGAATCGGAGCTCTGTCCTATGAGAGTGCCAGATATCATGATTACAATCTGCTGATGCTGCTTTGTATGATGTCAGGAATCCTGGTTATTTTCTGTAATATCGTCAGTCAGACTATTAATGAACAGATAGATCCCCGTATGAAGGATGAAGTAATAACCGAGAAATCGGAGGTAGTAGAAGGATGACCAATCATTTATTTGAACTGGCAGGAAACAGAAAGACAGAAACCGTAATTCCCAAATCAAAGAAAAAGTGGTATCAGGGAAAACCCGTTGTTTCAGCAGCAATCCTGATTCTTATCGTACTGGGCTGCCTGTGTGCGGAACTAATCATGACAAAGGATCCTGCTTATATGGATCTGTTAAACTATAATAAAGCTCCTGACAGGGAGTTCCTTTTTGGAACAGATACTATGGGAAGGGATATTTTTTCCATGATCTGGTATGGAGGAAGAATCTCGATCCTGATCGGTGGATTAGCCACAGTTATTTCTACTTTTATTGCAGTGGTAGTCGGTGCCTTCAGTGGAGTGGCACCTGCCTGGCTTGATGAACTGATCATGAGATTTACAGAAATATTCTTAAGTATACCAACTCTGCTCCTGATCATTTTGCTGCAGGCTATTATGGGAGATGCCAATATCCTGAGTCTGTCCTTTGTGATCGGTGTGACCAGCTGGACCAGTATTGCGAAAGTAGTACGCACAGAGGTACGGCAGATACGAAACAGTGAGTATATCATCGCTGCAAGATGTATGGGAGCAGGATTTTTCCGTATTTTGTGGAAGCATCTGGTGCCGAACTTTTTCTCATCCATTATGTTTATGGTAGTCATGAATGTAAGAACTGCAATGATTTCTGAAGCTACTTTAAGCTTTATGGGCATTGGACTTCCGATAGAGGTTATCACATGGGGAAGTATGCTGTCTCTGTCCGATAAGGCATTAATGACAGGTTCCTGGTGGATCATTCTGATCCCGGGACTTTTCCTGATCACCACAGTGCTCTGCCTGACCAATATAGGAAATGCCTGCAGAGAGCAGACAAACAGAAAAGAAAGTAACTTTTAAAATTTGACCGAAATCTCGCTGTTTTGTTGCTGATTTGTCTGATTTATGATATTATGGAAATATCTTAAAAAATCTAAAAAATAAGGCAGGAGTGGTCAAAATGTATCAGGAAGAATACAAACGTTGGTTGGCAGCAGATCTGCAGGATGCGGATCTTAATCCGGAGTTATCCAAAATCGAAGGAAATGATGAAGAGATCAAAGATCGTTTCGCAGTAGCGCTGAAATTCGGAACAGCCGGACTTCGCGGAGTTCTCGGAGCCGGAACCAACCGTATGAATATTTATGTAGTTCGCCAGGCAACACAGGGACTTGCGAACTGGGTAAAAACACAGGGCGGTAATCAGACAGTAGCCATCAGCTATGACAGCCGTCTTAAGAGTGATGTATTTGCAAAAACAGCAGCAGGCGTACTGGTGGCAAATGATATCAATGTCAGAATTTATGACGCACTGATGCCTGTACCTGCACTTTCCTTTGCAACACGTTACTATGAATGCAATGCAGGTATTATGGTAACAGCATCCCACAACCCGGCTAAGTACAACGGATACAAAGCATATGGTCCTGACGGATGCCAGATGACAGACGATGCAGCTGCCATTGTATATGAAGAGATCCAGAAAACAGACGTACTTACAGGTGCGAAATATATGTCCTTCGCAGAAGGTGTAGAACAGGGAAAGATCCGTTTTGTAGGGGATGACTGCAAGCAGGCTCTCTATGAAGCTATTGAATCCCGTCAGGTTCGTCCGGGTCTCTGCAAGACAGCAGGACTGAAACTGGTTTACAGCCCGTTAAATGGATCAGGACTTGTACCTGTAACTCAGGTATTAAAAGATATCGGAATTACAGATATCACAATCGTTCCGGAACAGGAATATCCGAACGGATATTTCACAACCTGCAGCTATCCGAACCCGGAAATCTTTGCAGCTCTGGAGCTTGGATTAAACCTCGCAAAAGAAACAGGTGCAGACTTAATGCTTGCAACTGACCCGGATGCAGACCGTGTTGGTATCGCAATGAAATGTCCGGATGGTTCCTATGAACTGGTAACAGGTAATGAGGTAGGTGTACTCCTTCTTGACTATATCTGTGCAGGCCGTATCGAAAAAGGCACAATGCCAAAGAACCCGGTAGCAGTGAAATCCATTGTTTCCACACCACTTGCAGATGCAGTGGCAGAGCACTATGGAGTAGAACTCAGAAGCGTACTTACAGGATTCAAGTGGATCGGCGATCAGATCGCACAGCTTGAAGCAGCAGATGAAGTAGACAGATTTATCTTCGGATTTGAAGAGAGCTACGGATACCTTGCAGGACCATATGTACGTGACAAGGATGCTGTTATCGGATCTATGCTGATCTGTGAAATGGCTGCATATTACAGAAGCATCGGAAGTTCCCTGAAACAGAGAATGGAAGAGATCTATGCACAGTACGGACGTTACCTGAATAAAGTAGACAGCTTCGAATTCCCGGGATTAAGCGGAATGGATAAGATGTCAGCTCTGATGCAGGGACTTCGTGACAAACCTCTCACAGAGATCGCAGGTCATGCAATTGTAAAAGTAACAGATTACCAGAAACCGGAAGAAACAGGACTTCCTGCAGCAAACGTACTGATCTACAAGCTGGATAACGGCGAGACAGTAGTTGTCCGCCCATCCGGAACAGAACCAAAGATCAAGATCTATTACACAACTCTCGGCAAAAACCTGGAAGAGGCAGAAGCTGAGAAAGAGAAGCTTGCAGAAGCATTAAAACCGATTATGGCATAAGCAATTGTAAGCAGAACTGAATAAAATATACCAAACCGGAAAGGCTGTGCTCATTGGAGGTGCAGTCTTTCTTTTTGTAACCCGCAGGGGCCTTACTGTTACTGTGAACAGTAACGACTTACTTGATTCGGTTAAATAGGATTGATATAATTAACACTCTTTGCTACAATAAAAAACAGCGAAAATAAGAATAAGACTGCTTATGAATGAAAGGAAAACATACGATGGAAGAATATGAAGTAATCAGCATCCCGGTATCTGACGGAACAGAACGGGATTTTGCGATCATGGATACCTTTGAATTTGAAGGACAGGGATATCTGGCAGTTTCTCTGATCGAAGGAGATGAGATCCAGGAGGGCGTTTACATTTACCGTTACCACAATGCAAAAGATGGAGATGTTGTGGTAGAGCAGATCACTTTGCCTGCAGAATACAAAAAGGTGACAAAATTTTACGAACAGATGTAAGCAAAAAAATATCTCGAAAAGAACCTGCATCTTGTGATAAAATAAAAAAGAAAATCAAATTTTGATCAATAAAAACAGGAGGAAAAACGATGGAAAAATCAACCGTTTATTTTACTGATTTCAGATGTCCGGTTGGCACCAGCCAGCTTGATAAACTGAAGAAACTCTGCGTTACAGCCGGAATCAAAAACATTGATATGGATGGAAAATTCGTGGCTATTAAAATGCATTTCGGAGAACTTGGCAATCTGGCTTTCCTGCGCCCAAATTACGCAAAAGCAGTAGCTGATCTCTGTAAAGAGCAGGGAGGACTTCCGTTCCTCACAGACTGCAACACTCTTTATCCGGGAAGCCGCAAGAATGCACTGGAGCATCTGGAGTGCGCAAATCTCAATGGATTTAACAGCATTTCAACAGGATGCCAGATCATCATCGGTGATGGCTTACGCGGTACAGACGAAGTAGAAGTACCGGTAGTTAACGGTGAATATTGTCAGACTGCACTGATCGGACATGCAATCATGGATGCAGATATTTTTATCAGCTTAAGCCACTTTAAAGGACATGAAGCAACCGGCTTCGGCGGTGCACTGAAGAATATCGGAATGGGATGCGGAAGCCGCGCAGGTAAGATGAAACAGCATGCCAGCGGAAAACCTGCAGTAAATGAAGAACTCTGCCGTGGATGCCGTCGCTGCGCAAAAGAGTGCGGAAGTGATGCGATTACATATCCGAATAAAAAAGCAGTTATTGATTATGATAAATGTAAAGGCTGCGGCCGTTGTATCGGAGCCTGCGGTTTTGATGCAGTATACAATCCAAACAGCAGTGCAAATGAACTTCTTGACCGTAAGATGGCCGAATATGCACAGGCAGTCTGTCATGGCCGTCCGCATTTCCATGTAGCGCTTGTTCAGGATATCAGCCCGAACTGTGACTGCCATGGCGAAAATGATGCACCAATCCTTCCTGATATCGGAATGTTTGCAAGCTTTGACCCGGTTGCTCTGGACCAGGCCTGCGCAGATGCCTGTCTGAAAGCAACTCCAATCGAGAACAGCCAGCTTGGAGAACACCTGGCAAAACCTGACTGGCATTGCCACCACGACCATTTCAAAGATTCCAACCCGAACATTGAATGGCAGGCAACACTGGATCAGGCAGAGAAGATTGGTCTGGGAACCAGACAGTATGAACTGAAGATTGTGAAATAATATGTTTATCAGCAGTGGAAAATAAATGCGAAAAAGTAATAAACAAAAAGGACCGGATGAATGAACTATATTGTCTTTGACCTGGAATGGAATCAGAATCCTTCGGGAAAGAAAACACGTAACGACAGGCTTCCATTTGAGATTATCGAGATTGGGGCTGTAAAAGTAAACAGCAAAAAAGAAATAACGGATCATTTTCACCGACTGATCAAACCACAGGTCTATAAATGGATTCATGACAGCATCCATGAGGTAATTCATGTAGATTATAAAGATCTAATGAAAGGAGTGCCCTTTGAGCAGGCAGTCAGGGAATTTATTGACTGGTGCGGAGAAGACTGGTACTTTTTTACCTGGGGAAATCAGGACGTGATGGAACTTCAGAGAAATATGAAGTTCTATGGCCTGCTGGATCTGCTTCCCGGACCTGTGACCTATTATGATGTGCAGAAACTATACAGTATCAGTTATGATGACGGTACACACAGGTGTGCATTGGAGCATGCGATCGATGAGCTGAAAATAGAGAAATCCAGGGGATTTCACCGGGCGCTTGCAGATGCGTGGTATACAGCGAAAGTCCTGGAGAAAATAAATAACATAATCATCATCAATCATCCGTCACTGGATGTTTACCAGAATCCAAAGAAGAAAAAAGACGAGATACATATTTCCTATCCGGATCATGACAAATATGTATCCAGAGAATTTGCCACAAGAGAGCGAATCATGAAAGACCGCGAGGTGACCAGCACCAGATGTCCGGTCTGTCATCTGCCTGCAAAGCGCAAACTCCGATGGTTTATGAATAATCCAAAGGTTTATTACAGCATATCCAATTGTGAAGAACATGGGCTGATAAGAGGCAAGATTCGCATCCGAAAAACAGAAGATGAGAAATATTTCGCTGTGAAGACATTGCGTTTCACAGATACAGAAGAAGCAGAGGAACTTCGTGAAAGAAAAGAAGTCCTCCGCCTCAGGCGAAAACTAAAAAGAAGCGTTGAGAAGGAAATCTGAAAGGATTTCCTTTTCATATTGCATTCCATATCCGACCATATGGCCGTCTAAATAATATTTACTTTTAATTCGCTTTGGACCGACAGAATTGTTCAGAAGTTTCTGCTTCTTTACAAGCTGGCTCACATCGGTTCCTGTGGGGACAGTTACGTACACATGTCTCATATAATAGAAGGAACACAGATTATTCCAGTCCTTTAACAGGTGCTTTTCGCATGGGAGAAATACTGCCGGTACCGGATTGGTATCTATATTCAAGTCTACTTTTTCAAAATTGTCGAAGCCGTAATCCAGCAGAGAAGTTGTGTCAGGAAAAGCACCGTTTGTAGAATTCAGCACAACTGCAATGAGAATGGAATTTCCTCTCTTGGCATAGGTGACAAGCGTACTTCCCGCTGCATCGGTGTATCCGGTCTTTCCTCCCAGAACCCCATCGTATGCATAAGATTGTCCGGGCATCATCTTATGGTGATTGAGAAGATAACGGGTTTCAGACTGCTTATTAGTCGGAGGAATCTCATAAACCTGTGTGGTCACAAATTTACGGAATCTGGGATTATACCAGGCTGCCTTTGCAATCTTCATCATATCACCTGCGGTGGTATAATGCGTCTCATCCGGAAGACCATTTGGATTATTAAAATGGGTGTTCTTACAGCCAAGCTGAGCTGCCCTCTGGTTCATCAGTTCAACAAACTTCTTTACAGAACCGCTTGTTTTTTCTGCCAGAGCAAGAGCCATCTCATTGGCGGATTCCAGCATCAGAGCCATCAGGGCCTGCTCTACTGTGAAAACCTCTCCTGTTTCTGCGTAAATGCTGGAGCTTCCGGCCTCAATCCCATAAGCCGCTTCCTGCGACATGGTGATCGTATCGTCCATATTCAGATGTTCACAGGCCAGAAGAGCGGTCATGATCTTAGTGATACTGGCGGGATATAGCTTATCCTTGGCATTCTTGGAATAAAGAATAGTATCAGTGACTGCATCCATCAGCACTGCGGACTGTCCCTCGATATTAGGACCTGTGGGCCATCCTTTGACAGAATCGATATCTGAGGCCTGTGAATAGGTTTCTGAATGACCGGCTTCAGGAGTGGCAGAGGTCTCGGCAGCGTAAGTGACTGCAGGCTGGGAGGTCAGAATCCCTGCACAAAGCATTCCGGTGAGGAAACGTTTCATTAATTTATGAAATTTTGTTTTAAACATTTGAAATTACCCTTCATTAAATATACATAGTAGTTGCTTTCCATATCCTAGAGCGTGTCTGAAAAAGGCTTTCTGCAAGATGTGCGTCACAATTTGTGGTATATTTTGCCCGGATGAGGGCGCCGTAGCGGGCTACGGCAACTGAATTCGGGTGAAATATACCGCAAAGTGGGGCGTGCAGATTGCGGGAATGATTTTTCAGACACACTCTAGTACATCGTTTTAAATGACGTTCGGACAAAATATTCTACCTTATTATATCATTAATTACAATGCCTGTGTAAAATTTATATGATAGTATGTTAACAGTGTGTTACTGTTCGGGAGTTTGACAGTAACCAGTGTTATTAAACAGTAACAGGATTACCCTAATATTCAAAAAAATACTTGACACAGTGAATTTTGTGACCTTATAATGAATCCGCATAGTTAAATAAATGATATGTCCACAAAAACGTTGATGGAGAGAGTAATTGCAGGGGAAAGCAGACAGCGAACCGGGGAGGGTGTGAGCCCGGTGGTGAGTAAATGCAGTGAAGATCACTCCGGAGTTGCAGCTCTGAAGGGTGTACAGACAGGTAAGAGCTGACGGAAATCCCCGTTAAAAGATTCATGTATCGGCAGAGGATGCCCGTACAATGTAACAGGTGGTATAGCGAACGTCAATAAACCTTCGTCCTTTTACAAAAGGGCGATTTTTTTATGGGCTTATTTTCGTTCTTAAAGGACACTGGAAATATTTTTCAGCGTATATAAACGTCCTGCATATTTTCAGGTGTCTGATACAAATAATTTAAACAGGAGGTAAATTACTGTGTACCAGAAAGTTGATACGAACTTAAACTTTGTAGACCGTGAGAAAAAAGTAGAAGAATTCTGGAAAGAAAACCATATCTTTGAGAAAAGTATGGAGAACAGAAAAGAAGGAGAAACCTATACATTCTATGATGGACCGCCCACTGCAAACGGCAAACCGCACATCGGCCATGTACTTACCCGCGTTATCAAGGATATGATTCCGAGATATCGTACAATGAAGGGCTATATGGTTCCGCGTAAAGCAGGATGGGATACCCACGGACTTCCGGTAGAGCTGGAAGTAGAGAAGAAACTTGGTCTGGATGGCAAAGAGCAGATCGAAGAATACGGTATGGAGCCATTCATCAAACAGTGTAAGGAAAGCGTCTGGAAATACAAAGGAATGTGGGAGGATTTCTCCTCTACTGTTGGTTTCTGGGCTGATATGGAACATCCATACGTAACTTACTATGACGATTATATTGAATCCGAATGGTGGGCATTAAAAGAAATCTGGAACAAGAAGCTTCTGTATAAAGGCTTCAAGATCGTTCCTTACTGTCCAAGATGCGGTACCCCTCTTTCCGCACAGGAAGTATCCCAGGGATACAAAACTGTAAAAGAGCGCTCCGCAGTTGTAAGATTCAAGGTTGTTGGTGAAGATGCATACTTCCTTGCATGGACAACAACACCATGGACACTTCCGTCCAACGTTGCACTCTGCGTAAACCCGGATGAGACTTACTGCAAAGTAAAGGCAGCAGACGGATATACCTATTATATGGCAGAAGCACTCCTTGACAAAGTCCTTGGCAAGCTTGCAAAAGAAGAAGGCGAGAAAGCATATGAAGTTCTGGAAACCTACAAAGGAACAGACCTGGAATACAAAGCATACGAGCCGCTTTTCGCATGTGCAGGAGAGGCAGCAGCAAAACAGAAAAAGAAAGCTCATTTCGTAACCTGTGATAACTACGTTACTATGAGTGATGGTACAGGTATCGTTCACATCGCACCTGCATTCGGTGAAGACGACAGCAGAATCGGACGTAACTATGAACTGCCATTCGTACAGTTCGTAGACGGACAGGGTAACCTGACAAAAGAGACACCATACGCAGGCGTTTTCGTAAAGAAAGCAGATCCTATGGTCCTCACAGATCTGGACAAAGAAGGCAAGCTCTTCGATGCTCCGAAATTCGAGCATGATTATCCACACTGCTGGAGATGTGACACACCACTGATCTACTATGCAAGAGAATCCTGGTTCATCAAGATGACAGCAGTTAAGGATGACCTGATCAGAAATAACAATACAATCAACTGGATCCCTGAGAGCATCGGTAAAGGACGTTTCGGCGACTGGCTTGAAAACGTTCAGGACGGGGGTATCAGCCGTAACCGTTACTGGGGAACTCCATTGAACATCTGGCAGTGTGAATGCGGACATATGCATTCCATCGGAAGCCGTCAGGAGTTATTCGAGATGAGCGGTGATGAGAGAGCCAAGACAGTAGAGCTTCACCGCCCATACATCGATGAAATCACACTGAAGTGTCCGGAGTGCGGTGGAGAAATGCATCGTGTACCGGAGGTTATTGACTGCTGGTTCGACTCAGGAGCAATGCCTTTCGCACAGCATCATTATCCATTTGAAAACAAAGAATTATTTGAGCAGCAGTTCCCTGCAAACTTTATCTCCGAGGCTGTAGACCAGACCCGTGGATGGTTCTACTCACTCCTTGCAGAATCCACACTGCTCTTCAATAAAGCACCATACAAGAACGTAATCGTTCTGGGACATGTCCAGGATGAGAACGGACAGAAGATGAGTAAGTCCAAAGGAAATGCAGTTGATCCATTCGATGCACTGAACAAATACGGCGCAGATGCCATCAGATGGTACTTCTACATCAACAGTGCTCCATGGCTTCCGAACCGTTTCCATGGCAAGGCAGTTGTGGAAGGACAGCGTAAATTTATGAGCACACTGTGGAATACTTACGCATTCTTCGTATTATATGCAGACATCGACAACTTCGACCCGACCAAATATGAACTGAACTATGACCAGCTTCCTGTAATGGACAAATGGCTGCTCAGCAGATTAAACACAACTGTTCAGGCTGTAGACAATGATCTGGCAAACTACAAGATCCCGGAAGCAGCAAGAGCACTTCAGGAATTTGTAGATGAGATGAGTAACTGGTATGTAAGAAGAAGCCGTGAACGTTTCTGGGCAAAGGGAATGGAGCAGGATAAGATCAATGCTTACATGACTCTGTACCATGCACTGGTAACCATCGCCAAGACAGCAGCTCCGATGATCCCGTTCATGACAGAAGACATCTATCAGAACCTGGTAAGAAGCGTGGATAAAGATGCTCCTGAGAGTATCCATCTCTGCGACTTCCCAACTGTAAACGAAGCATGGATCGACAAAGATCTGGAAGCAGACATGAAAGAGCTTCTGGAGATCGTAGTTCTGGGACGTGCCTGCAGAAATACAGCAAACATCAAGAACCGTCAGCCGATCGGAACCATGTATGTAAAAGCTGAGAAGAAAATGAGTGAATTCTACACTGACATCATCGCAGACGAACTGAATGTCAAAGAAGTAAAATTCGCAGATGATGTAGAATCCTTTATCTCCTACAGCTTCAAACCACAGCTTCGTACAGTAGGACCGAAATACGGTAAGCTCCTTGGAGGAATCAGACAGGCTCTCACAGACATCAATGGAACAGCAGCAATGAACGAACTGAGAACCAACGGTGTCCTGAAACTGGATATCAACGGAAACGATGTAGAGCTTACAGAAGAAGACCTTCTTATTGAAACAGCACAGACAGAGGGTTATGTATCTGAATCTGACGGTGAAACATCCGTAGTCCTGGATACAAACCTGACACCTGAACTGATCGAAGAAGGATTTGTACGTGAGATCATCAGCAAGATCCAGACCATGCGTAAGGAAGCCGGCTTCGAAGTTATGGACAAGATCGTAGTATACGCTCACGGAAATGACAAGATCCAGGATGTCATGAAAGCACACGAAGATGAGATCAAGTCAGAAGTACTTGCAGACGAAATGGTACTTGGCGAGACCGATGGTTATGTGAAAGAGTGGAACATCAACAAAGAAGCAGTAACTATGGGTGTTAAGAAACTGTAATTGACAACATTCGGTCAATTACTGACAAGGTAATGATAAGTTACAGGTATTTCACAGGAAATATACTACTTTCGCAATGCACGATAACAAAAAAATGTTATAAAATTCGGCAATTATACACATGACAGACTGTCGAAAAAAGAGTATCATTATCCTTGACAGTCTGATTTCAGAGAGGAAATTGGAGGCAGAGATTCTTTGCCCCCAATTTCTCTGATATGAGAAAACAGAAGAGTTGACGGAATGAAGAGGTTCACCGGCAATATCCGCAAGGTGTATTGCTGAGAATAAAGTGAACAGTGAAACCATTACGGGAGGTATGAAATGACAAACGAAATGTTCAAGAAAGAGGCATTCAAGAAAAGCGTAAAAGACAACGTAAAATTCCTCTATCGAAAAACAATTGAAGAAGCTACACAGGAGCAGATTTTCCAGGCAGTAAGCTACTCTGTAAAAGACGTTATCATTGATAACTGGCTTGCAACACAGAAAGCTTATGACGAACAGGATCCGAAGATCGTATACTATATGTCCATGGAATTCCTGATGGGACGTGCTCTCGGAAACAACCTGATCAACCTTTGCGCTTACGGTGAAGTAAAAGAAGCTCTCGAAGAGCTGGGATTTGACCTTAACTGTATCGAAGATCAGGAACCGGATCCGGCACTTGGAAACGGTGGTCTGGGAAGACTGGCTGCATGCTTCCTTGATTCTCTCGCAACTTTAAATTACGCAGCATATGGCTGCGGAATCCGTTATCACTACGGAATGTTCAAACAGAAAATCGAGAACGGATACCAGATCGAAGTACCGGATAACTGGTTAAAAAATGGATATCCATTTGAACTGCGCCGTCCGGAATATGCCAAAGAAGTACACTTCGGCGGATATGTAAGAGTAGAGTACGATCCTGAAAAGGGCGGAAACAAATTTATCCACGAAGGATATCAGGCAGTAAAAGCCATTCCTTATGATATGCCGATCACAGGATATGACAATGATGTAGTAAACACACTTCGTATCTGGGATGCAGAGCCGATCGTAGACTTCGAGCTTGATTCCTTTGACAAGGGTGATTACAAGAAAGCAGTAGAGCAGGAGAACCTTGCCCGCAATATCGTAGAAGTTCTTTACCCGAATGACAATCATTATGCAGGTAAAGAGCTGAGACTGAAACAGCAGTACTTCTTTGTATCTGCAAGCCTCCAGGCAGCAATTGCCAAATACAAAAAGAAACATGGCGATATCCATAAATTATATGAAAAAGTAACATTCCAGATGAACGATACACATCCGACTGTAGCAGTAGCAGAGTTAATGCGTATCCTCATGGATGAAGAAGGACTTGGATGGGATGAAGCATGGGAAGTAACAAGAAAATCTGTTGCTTACACAAACCATACTATTATGTCCGAAGCACTTGAGAAATGGCCGATCGAGCTCTTCTCCAGACTGCTTCCGCGTGTATATCAGATCATCGAAGAGATCAACCGTCGTTTCATCCTTGAAGTACAGAATAAATATCCGGGAAACTATGAGAAGATCAAAAAGATGGCTATCATCTATGACGGACAGGTTAAGATGGCTCACCTTGCAATCGCAGCAGGCTACTCTGTAAACGGTGTTGCACGCCTTCATACAGAGATCCTGAAGAATCAGGAATTAAAAGACTTCTATGAAATGATGCCTGAGAAATTCAACAACAAGACAAACGGTATCACTCAGAGACGTTTCCTGCTCCACGCAAATCCACTCCTTGCAGACTGGATCACAGAGCATATCGGACCGGACTGGATCACAGACCTTCCACAGTTAAAGAAACTTGCAGTTTACGCAGATGATGAGAAAGCACTCCAGGAATTCATGAACATTAAGTTCAAGAACAAAGAGCGTCTGGCTAAATACATCCTCGAGCACAATGGCGTAGAAGTAGACCCGCACTCCATCTTCGATGTACAGGTTAAGAGACTTCACGAGTACAAACGTCAGCTCCTGAACATCCTGCATGTTATCTATCTGTACAACCAGATCAAGATGCATCCGGAAATGGAATTCTATCCAAGAACATTCATCTTCGGTGCAAAAGCATCTGCAGGTTACGCAACAGCCAAGAAGATCATCAAACTCATCAACTCAGTAGCAGATGTAGTAAACAACGACGCTTCCATCAACGGCAAGATCAAAGTTGTATTCATCGAAAACTACAGAGTATCCAACGCTGAGTGGATCTTCGCAGCAGCAGACGTTTCCGAGCAGATTTCCACAGCAAGTAAAGAAGCATCCGGTACAGGTAACATGAAGTTCATGCTCAACGGTGCTCCTACACTTGGAACAATGGACGGTGCTAACGTAGAGATCGTAGAAGAAGTTGGCGCAGAAAACGCATTTATCTTCGGTTTAAGCTCCGACGAAGTAATCAACTACGAAAACAACGGCGGATACGATCCAAACGTAATCTACAACACAGACGAAGAAATCCGTCAGGTACTGATGCAGCTCATCAACGGAACCTTCTCCAATGATACAGAACTCTTCCGTGACCTGTACGATTCACTTCTCAACACAAAGAACACAGACAGAGCAGACCGCTATTTCATCCTCGCAGACTTCCGTTCCTATGCAGATGCACAGAAACGCGTAGAAGCAGCATACAGAGACGAAAAAGGCTGGGCTAAGAAAGCGCTCCTCAACACAGCATGCAGCGGTAAATTCACATCCGACAGAACTATCCAGGAATATGTAGATGACATCTGGCATCTGGATAAGGTTATTGTCAGAAAGAAATAATATGTTTGCTTTAACACCTTAAAGCAGATGGTAGAGAAACAGCAGAGAATGATAAAAAAGTTCTCTGCTGTTTTTGTGATGCTGGAAACAGGAAGATATTTTTGATAAAATAAGAAAAGATAATCAGTTTTGACAGAATGGAGGAATACAAGATGCTGAAAATATTTTTTGGGGACAATCCGGGAGACAATTATATTTTTAATCCTGATGTGTTCTTCAATAACACATATGAAGATGAGTGGATTACATCAGAAACTTCCAGAAAAATGATCAAAGATATAGACGGATCAGAGGTAAAAGGTCCATGCATGATCGACAGTCCATTTCTCGGCCCGATTCCACCGGAACGCCTTTCAGGAGGAGTAAAAACTCTGATATTGATGCAAAATGATCCAGATCATATATTTAACGCATCTGCCTGCGGAAACAACTGTGCACAATGGATTCTAAAACTGGCAGAACAAAAAGACATCACAATTCGCCTGGGCTATATCATGGACTTTGGAAAACAGCCATTTGATATCTATATTGTAAACACAGGAAAAACGGTTCACTCCATGCTTGAACTGGATGACGAAATCATTGTAAACCGATTATTGAGAGGATGATAAAACATGACAGGAAAGTATGATATTGAAATATACAACAAACGAGTTCATTATCATCTTACAGTAAAGAGAAATGTCACTGTCATTCAGGGAGATTCTGCAACAGGAAAAACAGAACTCCTTCGAATGATTTCTGATTATGAGAACAATGGCATATCATCAGGAATTACCAAAATATGTGAAAAACGATGTGTAGTAATAGAAAACGCTTCATGGAAAGAAAGACTTGCCACACTGCAGCAATGCATTATATTTATTGATGAAGGAGCACCATTTTTACGCAGTAAAGAATTTACCAGAATGGTAAAAGGCAGCGACAATTACTTCGTTTTGGTCACAAGGGACAGCCTGGAACATTTACCATATAGTATTGAAGAAATTTACGGCATGAGACAAGAGCGAGACAGTCAGAAATATCAAAACGCCAAAAGAATATATAATGAAACTTATCAGTTATATAATTTGCAGGCAAAAGAGGATATCCAACCAGATCTGGTAATAACAGAAGACTCTAATTCAGGATACGAATTCTATCATAAATTATTCGGAGAAACATGTTGCTCAGCAGGAGGAAAAAGCAACATACTTTCATATCTGCAGAAAAGCAGGGAAAAAGAAATCCTTGCGATTGTAGACGGAGCCGCATTTGGTCCGGAAATGCAGCATGTAATGCAATATATGAGAGATACCAGAAATAAAATCGTATTATACGCACCGGAATCATTTGAGTATTTGCTGTTAAGAGCCAATATTATAGAAAGAACTGCTGAGGTAACGGAAAAGACCTATGAACTGGCTGACAGCAGACAATATTTCAGTTGGGAAGAATTTTACACTGATTATTTGATAGAACAAACAAGAAACACAATATATGAATATAGTAAGAAAAAGCTCAAAGATACATATCTGACCTCGGGAAACTTCCGAAAGATTGTAAGCCAGCTTCCAGAACAGATCAGGATTAACTGTTAGAATCGGTAAAAAAGAGAATACTACATCATCTTGTGATAAACAGGAAAAACTCACCACATTTGTAACAAGTTATAGATTTTAAACCTGAAAAATCAAGGAAAATAAATGCTTTTGAAGTGTATGAAATTTAAAAAAATCGTAAAATTCTTGAGCATTACCCTTGACAAAAAGTGGTGAAAGCACTATTATTAACCATAACAGACAGATTATGTCTAGGAATCTTTACCCAAAAAGAAATAGTTATATTAAGGAAAGGGGAACTATAATCATGACAAAGATTAAAAACACAAAGAAGGGCATGGCTAAAAAGACATTAAGTATGTCTCTTGTAGTTGCAATGCTTGCTACTTCTAATGTGCCGGTATGGGCTGCTGAGTTCAGTGATGGTTCTGACGCTACTGTAGCTACTGAAGCTTCGGCTACTGAAACATTCTCTGATGATGTGACAGAAACTCCGGTTGTAGAAGATACTACGGACAATACTGCTGTAGCTACTGCTGCAGAAGTATCTAGCGATTCATTCAGTGTGACTCCAGAATTTACTGATAACGCAAATAATGCTATTAAAGATAATGCTGTAACATGGGGAACAACTGTTAAAGCTAAATTCAAAGTAACCGCTAAAGATAATAAAGCCATTGATTCAAATATTAAATTTCATTATGCTTGGAAAGTAAATGGAACTGCTGATTCAGCCACTGATATCGAAACACCTACAAATGAGCAGACGGTAACACGCGCTACTGTAGCAGCTGAAGCAGGAAAGACACTTACATTGTTTGTATATGCTACAGATTCTAATGATAATAACAGAACTGTATGGTCTTACACTTCAGAAGGTATTGCTGTAAAAGCAATTGATGTATCTCAGGTATATCTTAGCGCATCTGTTGATGGAACACATACCTATAATGGAAAGCCTCAGGAAATAGCTAGTTCCGATATTACATTAACATTAAACGATGGAAAACAAACACATGAAACAGTAAAAGCAAATGCTGCAACAGTGGGCGCTAACTTTAAAGTAGTTCAGTCTGGTGATCATACAAATGCAACTAAAAAAGCAACTGTTACTTTAGTTCCACAGGCAGATGGATATACAGGACAGATTTCTACAACATATGAAATTGAGCCAAAAACATTAGATGGTACTAACGACAAGCTCATTTCTGAACATATGGAAGCAACTTTATTAACATCTGCTTTCACTTATACCGGAAAAGTTATTCGTGTAAAAAAAGATGATATTAAACTAATTGATAAAGAGACAAAAGAAGATTTATCAAACTATATTTATGCAGATAAAGATGGATATGTATCTATTTCTGCAGGAAGCGCCAATAATTTAGCAACAAATGTTGACGATGTCGCTTATGCACGTATTAATCTGATTATCGGTACTCCGGAAACTGGTAAATTTAAAAATTACAATATTACTGCTGAAGGAGACAACCATAGAACAATCGAAACAACAAATACTTTCAAAGTAACCAGTAGAGATTTATCAGACGTTAATGTTTCTATAAAAGCCAAAACATATAACGATAAGAAGAAAGTAACCATTGACAAAAATGATATTACATTTACTGATAAAAATGGTAATACTTTAGACCTGTACAAGGATGTTGTTATTACTGTACCGGATAATGCAACAGACATTGGTAGTTACAAAGTAACAATCACTCCAAAAGAACTTAATAAAAATGTTACAGGAACAACTACTGCGGACTTCAATATTGTAGGAACTGATATTTCCGGTGGTACATTTGCAAACGAAAAAAATGGTAAACTTGACAATAAAGAATATACGGGAGAACAGATTGTCATTACAAAAGATGACTTAGGTACTCTTACAATTGGCGGAAAGCCAGTTTCCCCGACCTTATATGAATTAGTAAATGGTACTAATACGAACGTAGAAGATGGCGGTTATGTAATCGTTAAAGGTCTTGGCGATTATGCTGGAAGTGAAAAGAAAATCACATTTGCAATTAATCCTGCCGTAATTTCTGAGGTCAAAGTTACAAATGAGAAGGTTGAAAAGCTGGATACTACAGATTTCTCTGATTATAAAGATTCTATGAAACTTGTAGTAAAAGCTAAAAATGGTGCAAAACCAGCTAAAGAATTTACTCTTGTAGAAGGAAAAGATTACAAAGTTAAATACGAATGCACAGAAGGAAATATAATTGGTAAAGCTGTTACTGCGACAGTAACAGAAATTACAAATAAAAACTTCATTAATAAAAACGTAACACTGAGTGATACATCTACATTAACTGCAAAAACAATCAAGTCAGAAAACATTAAATTAAAAGAAACAAACTTCACTTATACCGGAAAAGCTGTTGAACCGAAATTTGATGTTGTAATTGATGGAAAAGTAATTAATCCTCAGTATTATACAGCAACTTATAGCAATAATCTGAATGCAGGAACAGCAACATTAACAGTTAAAGGCGATGGAACACATTACAGTGACGTCGAAGCAAAAATAACTTATGAAATCAAACCTGCAAATGCAGCAGACTTAAAAGCAGTTATTGGAAGTAAAGAATACACTGGTTACAGTATTGAAGTTTCTGCCAGTGATATTGACTTGACCTTAAAAGGAAATCCTATTGATGTAGCAAGCAACTTTACATTAACATCTGGAGAGAATATCCAGATTGGTGAGGGTACTGTTACATTAACACCTAAAAACGGAAACTTTACAGGTACCTTAACAGCAACATTCCAGATTTCAGGTGAAATGTTGAATGAGGGTGGAAAATTTACTTTCTATGACGAAAATGGTATAAAAGTTGCTTCTCCATCCTTTACTTATAATGGTAAAGAACATCAGTATACAAAAACTACATTTACATACTTTGATTCTAATAAAAAATTAACAGAAGGCCAGGATTATGAGATTAAATATGTAGATAATGTATATGGAAAAGAAGGAAAATACACTAGTGAATTCCCTAAAGCTCAGTATGTAGCTGTAATTGCTGTTGCCAAAGGAAAATATGCAAGCAGCAAAACTAATGATTATGGTTTAAAAGATGGCATTTATACTGATGCTGAAGGCAATAAGATCACAAATGTTATGGCAGTAACATACATTAATCTTAAACAGCTGTCTGTTGTAAAGAGCAATGTTTCTGTTTCTAACGGTGTTTATGCCGGTGGTCTGCCTGTAAAACCAGTTGTAAATGTTGTGGTAAATGGTGTTACTTTAAAAGAAGGCCAGGACTATGATTTAGATGTAAGTTCAAACACCGACGTTGCAAACGCTACTATCTCTAACAGCTTGGACGTTACTGTTAAGCCTAAAAACGGTTATACAACTTCAGCTCCAGATGATCTTAAATTCAAATGGGGAATTGATAAATTCAATCTTGCAAACGCAAATGTAACTGTAGATGGTGACAAAGTTACTGTTAAATGCGGTCGTGTTGATGTTGAAACATCTGAATATACTGTAGAAAAGAAAGACGGTAAAGTTACTGTAACAGCTAAGAAAGACAGTAAGAACTACACTGGTTCTAAGACTGTAGATGCAGCAACACAGGATCAGAAACCAGCTGCTCCAATGATTAGCAGCGTTAAAGTTGTTGGCAACAAAGCAACTGCTATCCTTTCCGGTGATTCCGAAGGTGCTGCAGGTTACGACTATGTAATCTCTACAGACCGCGACTGCATCACAAACAAAGACTACGATTCCATAAACAAGAATCAGGTTCAGACTTCTACTACATTCAAATATGTACAGCAGGGAACCTACTACGCATACTGCCACGC
>ULQZ01003573.1_pt1 | contig 24587 bp, 27 predicted proteins | sample 1955011 | NCBI WGS metagenome assembly ULQZ01 (sample SAMEA4835670, study PRJEB28245) | human gut metagenome | biome: gut microbiome; material: fecal sample | place: Denmark | collected 2008 | reverse complement strand
AATAATTCATTTCCCAGTTATCATTTAATATTTTTCCGAAACAGCCTTTTGGCAAAGTACTGCCGGCATTTGAAAGACACTCGGCAAATAAAGTTTCTCTATAATCCCTTACAGTCCCGCCGCCATTACAATTTCCGTTAATTCTGCATTCAGGATTTACCATATAATCATCTATTACACCATCAGGATAAACGTACATTGAGAATAAATCTCTGCCGTATATATTCGGTCCTTTTTGTCCGTTTATATCTATCCACAATTGTAAAAAAAAGTCATCTGTCATTACGGTACCCACATCCAATACATCAGCAAATATACAAAAGCTTGCACCGCTTGCGAGAACTCCGCATTTTCCGCCTCTGGTCGAAAGACTGTGACTACCGCCGTTGATATTTCTATATGTATCCGCAAAACAAGGTGTCGGAGTAGTATCACAATCCTGAATAACTTTAAAATATTTTTTCATAAGCGGCATCATATCCTGTGCTCTCGTTATTCCTGTTTCCGCAAGGTTTAATGCATTTCTATCGGTAACAATCTGCATAAATCCCTGAGTTAATTCGTTGTAAACTTTATGTAATTGGGTTACATAACTTTGTTTTTGATAATTTTGCATCAAAGACGGAACTGTCATTGCAGATACAACGCCTATAATTCCTAAAGTTACCAGTACTTCAGCAAGTGTAAAAGCATACTTACGATTTAAAAACATAATCATTCCTTCCATATATTATACTTATTTACATATTAATTATATCATATTAAGTATAACTTATCAATATAATTGTATAATTTTACAAATATTTGTAAAATACAAAAATGGACTATAAATACGAAGATATACCGCTTTTGGATTTTATAAAGACATTAACAATATATCGGGGGCTGACTTTACGAAAATTATTGAAAAAACTGCATGAAGAAAAGGGCTACAGTAATTCTTACGCAGGATTTTACAATAAATTAAAAAATCAAACTCTCAAATTTAGTGAAATAAATGATATTACAGACACTTTGGGTTACGAAATAATATTCAGGGATATAAAATAATTATTTGCGTAAAAGAACATTCATTCCTGCAGTAAAATAGTTTTTAACCTCTTCAAAAGAGCGTATTCTAAAAAGCATTTTCAGAATGTACAAAGGTCGCAAATAAAAACGCTTAACAGCAGCTTTATGCAATTCAAAAACTCTTTCACGGGTCAAATTGTGTGTATTTACAGCAGGATAATAATAAGCATTTTCAAAAGAAGTTTCTTTATCAAACAAATTATGTTCCAGGGCATAATCATAAAATCTTGAGCCGGGCAAAGGAGTAGCCGTATAAAAACTGATAAAATCACTATTCAATTCTATAGCAAATTTTATTGTTTCTTCAACAGTTTCTTCAGTTTCCCATGGCAAACCTATAACAAAATAATTATAAATTCTTATTTTAGCTTTCTTAAAAACTTTTACCGTGCGGCGAACATCATTAAGGGTAATTTTTTTTCCCATTTTTTCAAGCATATATTGAGAACCGCTTTCAACACCGATACTTACCAGACGGCAGCCCGACTTATACATTATTTTCGCCATTTCATAATCCGCGGTATCTGCTCTGGTATTGGCAGACCATGTAATTTTCAAACCGCTGTCGATTATTGCCTGACATAATTTCATTGTCCAATCTTTATCAATGTTAAATATATCCGACCAAAAAAGAAAATTCTTTATATTATATTTTTCAACACATTCCCGAATTTCAGCAACAATGTTTTCGGGGCTTCTGCGTCTGACTTTAGCACCTGAAACGGGAGTTGCAAGACAGAAAAAACAATGAAAAGGACATCCGCGGGAAACTTTGATTGTAGCCTGAACTTTATTATTATCAGGACGCCTGTAAATATTATTATTTACAAGATGACGTGCAGGAAACGGCAGAGAATCCAAATCTTCGATAAAAGGTCTTTTACCGGTAAATTTAACTTCGTCATTTTCTTTATAATAAATCCCTAAGATATTGTTTTTCGGTTTATTATCCAAAATATCTTTCAAAGTATCTTCCGCTTCTCCCAGAATACCAAAGTCCAATTCGTTATGTTCGCTGACGATTTTTTCGCCCAGCGTAAGAAAAGCAGCACCTTTTGCAACGGTTGTAATATTCGGACAAATTTCTTTTGCTTTTTTCACAGCATCAAGATCATGTTCTAAAGTCGGAGTTGCAATATTTACGACAAGATAATCCGGTTTAAACTCTCTTAAATCTTCTTCATAATCACCGCTCTGGCTGTAATCGGCAATTTTCGCTTCAAACCCCTGTTTTTCAGCAACTGCCGCAAGGTACATTAAATCCGCGGGGGGCAAAGGTGGGATTACAATAAGTTCTTTCGTTGGCTGCTGACAGCGATCCTCACGGTTTAATACAGGAGATGGCGGATATATTAAAAGAATTCTTTTTTTCATTAACATTTTTCCTTAACAGTTTTTGTAATTATTACGGCAGCTGCCAAACAAATTGCCCCTACTAAAAATGCATATTCCCAATGATAATTTATAAAATCAGACCCCATTGCAAAAGAACATTTGGAAATCAGCCAGGCAACAAGTGTGCAGACAAAAACCTGAGGTCCTGCAATAAAAATATTAAATATACCCATTACGGAGCCTTCGGTACCTTTCCTGATAAATTGCGACAACATAGCAAAAGGCAATGCACAAATACTTGCCCAGCCAATACCTGCCAAACCCATTAAAGCGGCAACAGCTTTAGGCTGTTTTGTAAAAAACATGCCCAAATATGCAATTATCATAGAAATCAAGGAAATAATATGAACTTTTTTATTAGTATACTTAGCAGATAAAATTCCGATAGGAATAGCTACAAGGAAACATACAAGGTTAAATATTGCGAAACAAACAGAAGAAAAATTTGTACCGTTTAACGTTGCCTGAGCGTAGAGCTCCTTAGTTGATTCTGAAACAGAAGTTAAATCAGGAACACAATAAATAGTATGCACCGCATACTGTGTGAAGAAAATCAACATACACATAGTACCTATCCATGTGAAAAATTGCATAAGACAAATTTTTGAAACTTCGGGAGAAAGCGCGAAGAAATTCTTTAAGGAATCTATAAAGCCGGGTTCTCTTATTTCTGCAGCCGCAACCTCTTTAATCATTTCTTTTTTATTATTATGCTCTTTAATTGTAATGCAAGTCCAAATCATACCAAGCGTAAATGCAAGAGCAGCCATTACAAATTGCGCGGGAATTGACATTTGGATGCCGAAAGCCCATTTTAAAAACGGAGCTGTGCCTGCCGCAACAACAGATCCCAAACCTATAGCAAGACTTATATAAGAATTTGCAATTGAATATTGTTCTTCGGGCACAACATCAGGGACTAAAGCTCTATAAGGACCTTGAGCAACGTTTACACAAGCATCAATAATCCATATCATTATTGCGGCAATTAAAAGAGCTGTCAAAGGCGGAAGATTTATTCCCGTAAAATTGTGTAAAAACTCAGCTACAGTAGCAGAATTCGGGAAAATCCACAATGCAAGAGAAGCCAGCAAAGCACCGCCCAATAAATAAGGTCGTCTTCTGCCAAGAGGAGAAACAGTCTTATCACTCAAAGCACCGACTATAGGCTGTACTACCATTCCCGTAAACGGTCCCGCAAGCCATATTAAGCCGTAAATTAAAGGGGAAGCCCCCAAACTCTCAGTAACAGGTCCTGATAAAATTATTCTCATCTGCCAAGCAAATTGAAGTCCGAAAAAACCCAGTGCAAAGTTCAAAAATTGAGCAGTAGTAAACTTCTTTAAAACATTATTCTCTTCCATTAAATATCTCCCCAAATAAATTCTCTGTATATACTAAAATACACGCAACATAAGTCATAGTCAAGCTACAATACTTGACAAATATCGCAAAAAAGTAAATAATAAAACAGTAAATAAGGAGGATGAAAAATGTTTATACAAAAAGCTTTAAGAACGCCCCCCCCCCGAAACATATAAGTAGTTCATGGGCATTTACACTTGCAGAAGTCTTAATTACTCTTGGGATTATAGGGGTTGTTGCAGCTATGACAATGCCGGCATTGGTTAATCAAACTAACAGAAAACAGGATGCGGCAAAGATAAAAAAGTTTTACAGTACAATGTCACAAGCTGTCTTATTGGCGGAAAACGAATATGGCTCTGCTGAAGATTGGTCTGTAAACAGTGCAATAAGAGATGATGAAGGTAACATTACGGATTATCAACCTGATGCTGTGCTGGAATTTTTCAACAAATATTTTGCACCCAATATAAAAACCGTATCAATAGGAAAGGATACAGGAGGGACCGCAAATGTAATATTTGCGGACGGCTCTGTTGTTTATTTAACACAGGGAAACTGTATTGATATGGATTTTGATACAAACGGTCCTAAAAAACCTAATAAATTAGGACGTGACAGATTTGATTTTTTATTTTGTAATAAAAATTATAATGAAACGTACATAGGGAAAAATAAATATTTTGGAACTTACTTACAGGACTCAAGCATAGCACAAGGTCGTGACTATCTGAAAAAACGCTGTAAAGACAAAGGAGACGTATGTTCAACATTATTATTATATGACGATTGGGAATTCAAAAAGGATTATCCATGGTAATAAAAAGCCCTCTTTATTGAGGGCTTTCAACTATTTTTTATTTACAACCGCGTCAATCAAGCCTTTAAACAAAGGATGCGGATGTTCGGGGCGTGACTTAAACTCCGGATGGAACTGACATGCCACGAACCAATCAAGATGAGGCAGCTCAACAACTTCAGCAAGCATTCCGTCAGGAGACATTCCCGAAAATACCAGACCTGCATCAGAAATTTGATTTAAGTACTCGTTATTAACTTCATATCTGTGTCTGTGACGTTCGGAAATTTTTTCTTTGCCGTAAGCTTTAGCAGCTTTAGAACCCTTTTTCAATACACAGTCATAAGCACCAAGCCTCATTGTCCCGCCGTAACCGTGAACATTTTTTTGTTCAAGCATTAAATCTATTACCGGATACTGTGCATTTTCATCAAATTCTTTTGAGTTAGCATCTTTTATACCTGCAACATTTCTTGCATATTCGATTACCGCACACTGCATCCCAAGGCATAACCCTAAAAACGGAACATTGTTTTCTCTGGCATAACGAATTACGTTTAATTTGCCCTCAATACCTCTTACGCCGAAACCGCCCGGTACAACTACAGCCTGAACATCTTTCATTAGTTCTTTGCATTTTGATGCATCTACGCAATCTTCCGAGTTAATCCACTTAATATCAATTGCGGCATTATCTGCATAGCCCGCATGTTTCAAAGATTCGACAACAGAAATATAAGCGTCCGAAAGCTTTGTATATTTCCCTGCAATTGCTACTTTTATAGTTTTTTCAGGATTTTTAATTCTTTCAACAAGCTTTTCCCAGCCCTTTAAATCCGCTTTTCTGTCATCAACCCTGAGCATATCCAATACAACCTTAGCCATATTTTGAGCTTCCAGTGCAAGCGGAACTTCATAAATACTTTTCATATCACGGCATTCAATAACAGCCTCTTTAGGCACCGAGCAGAAAAGAGCAAGTTTTTCTTTTTCCGTTTTGGGAATAGGTTTTGTAGTACGGCACACAAGAATTTCAGGTTGTATGCCATAGCTTCTTAAGACCTGTACACTGTGTTGTGAAGGTTTTGTTTTCAATTCTCCCGAAGTAGGCAGATAAGGAAGCAAAGTAGTATGAACAGATACCGCATTACCAATACCGACTTCCGTCTTAAATTGTCTGATCGCTTCGATAAAAGGCAAACTTTCAATATCACCTATGGTTCCGCCGATTTCTATCAATTGAAAATCTGGTTTAAACTGCTTTGTTGCACCCATAATTCTTGATTTTATTTCATTGGTAATATGCGGGATAACCTGAACTGTTGCCCCGAGATAATCTCCGCGGCGTTCTTTTTCAATAACCGTTTGATAAACGCTGCCCGAAGTAACATTATTATATTTTCCCAGAGAAGTATCGGTAAATCTTTCATAATGTCCCAAATCAAGATCGGTTTCCGCCCCGTCATCCGTCACGAAAACTTCACCGTGCTGAAACGGGCTCATAGTTCCCGGGTCAACATTTATATACGGATCAAACTTCTGGTTAATAACAGAAAAACCTCTGGCTCTCAGCAAACGACCTAAAGACGCTGCAATAATCCCTTTACCCAGAGAACTTACAACACCGCCTGTTATAAAAATATATTTTGTCATCTTTTCTAACTCCTTAACACACCATTCATGAAGTTACTAATTAATCTTCGGAACTTTAAAGAAACCGTTTTCTTCTTCCGGAGCGTTAGCCATCAAATCTTCTTTACTGATTTCCTGAACGACTTTGTCTTCTCTCATAACATTACAGAAATCAATAACCTGAGTCATAGGTTTAACATTTGAGGTATCAACTTCATTCATTTGATCGACATATTTTAAAACATCACCGAGTTGTTTTGTATATAATTCTTTTTCTTCTTCGGTTAATTCCAATCTTGCTAATTTTGCAACGTGTTCAACATCTTTAATAGTTATCATAATTCCACTCCATTATTTTATAATGTTAACACAAAAATTTTTCATGCAAAAAATTATTACATAAATTTAATGATTTCTAAAATAAAAAAGTTATGATATAATAGTAATGATAGTGGAGATAATTTTGTTGGAGAGCAGAGAAAAACCTACAGAAGAGTTAGACGAACAGCTTCTTGCTTACAAAGATTGTAAGGACGAGAAACGTAAGCGTATGCTTCACATAAACATTGTAGAAAACGGGATGCACCTTGTAAAAAAGATTGCAGGGAATATTGCCGCGCAATCTGGAATTTCAAATGAAGATCTGGTGCAGGTCGGTTGTATAGGACTTATTAAAGCCATTGAATTCTTCGACCCTGACAAAAATGCGAGGTTTAAAACTTACGCTTCATATTTTATAAGAGGTGAGATTAAACACTATTTAAGAGATAAAGCCTCTATTATAAAAGCTCCGAGAGAATTACAGGAACTTGTGTTCAAAATAAGTTCAGCCGTTAAGCAGCTGAAAGAAAAAGGGATTGAAGAACCTGCAGAAGAACAGATTGCAGAAGTTGTCGGAGTACCGGTCAGCAAAATTCATGAAGTCATGGAAATAGAACTGTGTAAGAGTACTTTGTCATTGGATCAGGCTATTTCATCTGTTGATGATGATGATTTAACCCTTATTGACAAAATTCCCGCCGGTGATTATCAGGAATTTATGAATTCTTATGAAAATAAAATAATGCTTGCGGCAGCCATAAAAAAACTGCCCGAAGATTTACAGCAGATTATTGAAATGAGCTATTATCAGGATTTAAACCAGCGTGAAATTTCAGAAAGAATACATATTTCACAAATGCAGGTTTCCAGAAGGCTTAAAAAAGCTTTAAGCAAAATGTATGAAATAATTAAAACTAAAGACGAAAACTAAAGGAGACATAAAAATGGGAGCATTAACAGCAATTTTAGCACTGGTATTTATTACCGGCTTGTGCATAGGAAGTTTTTTGAATGTTGTTATTTTAAGAACTTTAAGTGAGGAATCGATTGTTTTTCCAGCGTCAAAATGCCCTAAATGCCAAAATCCGTTAAAATGGTGGCACAATATTCCTGTCATCTCTTATATTTGTTTAAGAGGCAAATGCGCATTCTGTAAAGAACCTATAAGCATTCAATATCCGATTATCGAGCTTTTAACAGGTATTATATATACATTATTATTTATGAAGTTCGGAGTAAGTATAGATACATTGTTTGCATGGGTAATTGCTTCTCTGTTGATTGTTATTGCAGGCACGGATATTAAAGAAAAAGTTGTTTATGATGTTCATACATATACTTTAATTGCAGTCGGGCTTGTATATGCAATGGTCGTAACAGGTTTATCATTCTGGCAGATGCATCAGGCAGGAACTCCTATAGAATTTTCAAAATATCTTGTACTTAACAACCCTATAACAAATTCGCTTCTGGGTATAATTGCAGGTGCATTAATTCTTGAAATTTGTGCAAGAGCAGGATATTTGATTGCGGGAACAAGGGCTTTCGGCGAAGGAGATACTTTTATTGCGGCAGGTTTGGGAGCACTTTTCGGATGGAGAACGCTTCTTGTAGTTCTTGCATTATCTGTTGTTATTCAGGTTGTAATCTTTTTACCGATTTTTATAAGCGGTCTTGTTAAAAATAAAGATTGGAAAACATTAATTTCATTTGGAATTTTCGCTTTATTTGCAATTGCATTTTACACATTGCAGCATTTCAGAATAATTACAATTGAAAATATAGCTTTATATACAATCGGGGCAATAATTCTGGCAATACTTGGAATAATTTCATGCGTATTAATATTTAAGGGCTTGCGTGAACATCCTGAAAACAGAACATATATGCCTTTCGGACCTGCAATGGTGGCAGCTGCATTTATAGCTTTAATACTATAAATTCAAAATACGTTTATATATTTTAGATTCTAACTCACTGTAATCATCAGTGAGTTTTTCTAATCTTGAACAAGCAATATTTGCGATAGGCAGCAGATGAGAATAATCATCATGAGTATTAACATAGCACTGAAGTGTATCTCTAATGCACTTATTAATGGATGAAATTTCGTAAATAGCCATACTAAGATCGTCAATCATTTCTTCGAGTTCTTTCATACATTCTCCATAATTATAAGTTTTATATACATTATAATGTAGTTTAAAATTATTATAATGTATTACAAATATTTTGTCAATATTATATAATAATTTTAATGGATTATAAAAAAATATTAGCGAAATTAGCTCTTAACATAAAAGCTGAAAGAACAAGAAAAAATTTATCTCAAGCTGAACTTGCTGAATTAATTGATGCAAGTGAAAATTCTATTGGTAAAATTGAGCGTGCAGAGCAAAATCCTTCTGCAACTATGGTATATTTAATCGCCAGAGCTCTTGAAATAGACATAAACGAACTGTTTAAAGGTATTGATTAGGCAGACAAAATCTTTAACGCCTCTTTTAAAATTTCCTCTGCTGATGCCTTTTCCTTCAACAAAGCTACAGCTTTTGAGATTGCATCCTGTATTTCTCCACGCTCATAACCTAAAGAAACAAGCACCATCTGCGCATCTTCAACTGCCTTGTCATCTATCTTAGATGGAGTTATTGACGTTATTTTTATAGGCTCTTTTGTCTGATAATTCATTAATTTATCTTTTAATTCCAATATAATCTTTTGGGCAAGCTTTGGTCCTACTCCCTTAGCACGTGTAATTTCTTTATAATTTCCGTCAATTACAAAGCCGATAAGCTCGGAAGATTCAAATTCATCAAGCAGGGTTAATGCCATTTTCGCCCCGACCCCCGACACTGAAGTTAAAATATTAAATATGTCCCTGTCTTCTTTGTGCAAAAATCCGCAAAGACTCATCTTATCTTCTCTGTGAAGAAGAACTGTATAAACCTTTATGTCACCTTCGGATATTTCATTAAAATCACGCGTCGTAACTTCTAAAAGATATCCTATTCCTGATGTTTCAACGGTAATATAAGTTCCTTTTGAAGAATTCGTTTTCGCTGCTAAAATTCCTTTTATATAATCGTACATTAATTCTCCCTCACAGTTCTTCTTATTACCGCAATATCCTGATCAAGATTTTTGTTTGTCTTTAAATCATCTCTGATTTTTTCATATGAATAAAGCATTGTTGTATGCTTTTTCTTAAAAAATTCCGCAATGCTTTCAAAACTCTTTTGAGTAAGCTCTCTTGCCATATAAACAGCCACATGGCGCGCGGATGATACACGCTGATTTCTTGCGGAGCTTAAAAAATCGCTTAACGAAACACCGTAATACTCTCCCACGGCTCTTGCAACTTTTTCAATTGTAATTTCCTGTTTCATACTTTCGCAATTCAAAACTTTTTTTGCAAATTCAAGAGTTAAATCTGTTTTTTCAATATCAGCATAAGCGCTTACTTTATTGAAAGCCCCTTCAAGTTCTCTTACATTGTTTACAAAGTTCTTTGCAATATATTCAAAAACATCAAATTCCGCTTTAACATTTGCCTGTTCGGCGAGATTTTTCAAAATCGCAACACGGGTTTCAAAGTCAGGAGGAGTAATATCAACCATTAACCCCATTTCAAAACGCGTACGCAGTCTGTCGGGCAAAGTCGGAATATCCTTCGGAAGTCTGTCGGAAGTTATTACAATCTGTTTATTTTTGTTGTGAAGGCTGTCAAAAGTATGGAAAATCTCTTCCATTGTATAAGTTTTGCTTTCTAAGAATTGAATATCATCAATCAACAGTACATCAACATTTCTGTATTTCTGACGAAACTTGTCCATACGGCTGTTTCTGTCATTTCCGCCGCATTGAATATTTTTAATAAGTTCATTTACATATTCTTCAGTCTTAATATATTTTACGCGTAATTTAGGCTTATTAAAAATAATGTAATGACCGATTGCCTGCATTAAGTGAGTTTTGCCGAGCCCCGATGCTCCGTAAATAAATAAAGGATTATATTTTTTAGCCGGGTTTTGTGCAACGGAAAAAGCTGCGGCATGCGCAAATCTGCTGTTCTCTCCAACAACAAAATTCGAAAATTTATATTTCAAATTAAGATTAGCTGACGACTGCATCTGCGCAAGGTTATCAATAATCTTGCTTTCTTCTGTTTCCGGCAAAGCCCTTTTGGCTTTTTGAAGTTCTTTTTTCTTTTCCTTCTGGTACTTATCAGCCAAATCCGCATCAAATGTAATCTGATAGCTTACCTCACGCCCGAGAACCTTTTTAAAGGCTTCCAAAATCTGGCTGTCGTAATTAGCTTTTATAACCTGCGGCGCAAGAGAATGAACGGTAATCAGAAAAAACACATTCCCGTCAAAATCAGCGGGTTCAAGCGCATCCATCCACATCTGAAAAGCGGGGGCAGGTACGTTTTCTTTTAAATCGTTTTTAACTTCACTCCAGAGATTTTTTACTTCCAAAATATCCATATAATAATTTTACTATAAAAATAATATGGTAAATAATTAATATTTTATTTTTACCGGAAAATCTTTTGGAATTTTCCAGTTATTACGCTGTATTATTGCAGTGCAATATGCTCCAAGTTTTCCTAAATTGTCACATGAATATAATGCACCCGTATATAAGTCTTTTTCGTCACCGCTCCACTGATATAAATATGGTTCCAAACCTTTTTTATAAAGATATTTCCAATCTTCGTTTTCTTCATTAGGAACAAATTCAAAAGGAAACGAGCATATTGTATTTCCTGATATAAGCTGTTCACGAGTTTTTTCAAGACATTTTTCCGCATTTTTCGGAAAGAAATATATCTCTCTGTTATGAATTAAGGTATAAGCAAAAGCACTGCCGTCAGCCAGATAATATAAACGCATTTTTGCTCCTTTTTCGCCTACAGAAGCTGATCTCACATCCTTTTTATCCACAATATTCATATAAGGAGCTAAATATCTTTCAAAATTCCCGTTTAAAATTCCCGAATAATCCTCCGGAGTTTCACCTGTTTCACTGTCATATTCACCGTTAAACCAGTAGTCCCAGTTTGATGTATCACCATTATCAGCAACAGAACGTTGAATTGCCTGATTAAAAACGGAATAAAACTTTTTCAATCGAACTTCAGTTATATGATTATTGTATGAAGCAACCAATACAGGCATTGTCATGGCTGCAACCACTCCGATTATTCCTAAGGTAATTAGTACTTCTGCCAGTGTAAATGCAGGTTTTGGAGCTGCTAAACTGCCCCCCCCCCGAGCACTACGTGCGTAGACACTTCAACACAAGTACCACAAATTTTACAAAACTCATGTGCCTGTTCTGCTTCAAATTGTTTCATAATCGCTCCTTTCTTAATATAAAAATAAATAAAACTATATTTATAATAGCATATTTACATTGAGTTTTCAACACAATTTTTATAAAAATAAATTGTACAACACAACCGCACAGGAAACAGATAAATTTAAGGATTCAACAGAAGATGCCATCTCTATTTTAACTTCTTTTGTAGAAAAATTAATCAACTCATTCGAAAGCCCGTCGGCTTCAGAACCGAACATTACAAGAACAGGAGCTTTTACGCTGAAATTTTTCAAATATTCTTTTGCCCGCGGCAGTGTTGCAACACGTTCGAATTTATCAAAAATTTTTTTAAGCTCTTCAAACTTATCAATATAAACAACGGGAATTTTCCAGAGATTTCCCACAGAAGATCGGACACATTTGGGATTATAAATATCTGCACATTCTTTGCCGTACAAAACAACAGCATCTGCACCGAAAGCAGTTGAAGATCTCAGAATTGTTCCAAGATTACCCAAATCTTTTATGTTTTCTAAAAGTACAACTTTTTTTGCATCCTTTAAATCAGACAGAGTATAATTTTTTTTGACCGCAACCGCAACTGCATCCGGCGCAGTATCAGTCGTTGAAACTTTCTTCAACACAGCCTCGTTTGTAAGAATGACCTTATCCGAAAGAAATGCATATTTATCTTCATCTGCGGTAAAAGCATACTCAATCTCAATTCCCGCATTAAAAGCTTCTTCAATACATTTAAAACCTTCCAACAGAAATTTATTCTCCCTGTCGCGAAATTTTTTTTGCTGCAGTTTTACGGTTTCTTTTACCAATTCGTTATTTACACTCGTAATCATAGAACCTCAAATTCTTTCAGCCATTCTTTTTCCTGCTCTGTCAAAAGAGAAAAATCAATCAGTTTTTTTTCATAATTCATGTGAACAAAGGAATGTATTTTTCCGTCTTTCATATAACAGGAATTTTCAAGTCTTACTCCGAAATAATCTTCATTATACAACCCCGGCTCGATTGTAAAACACATATTATCATTAATCTCAACTTTTGCCATATCATTTTTGCTCAAATTCGGCGGATATTCATGAACGCTTACGCCTATTCCGTGTCCGAGCCCGTGGTTAAAAACAAAACCTTCAATCTCATTTTCAGAATAAATTTTTCTTGCAAGATTGTCTATCTCATACCCCGTTTTCAAATCAGAATTATAAGCATTTAAAAACATTTTTAAAACCGTCGTATAAACGCGTTTTTGAAGTTCTGACGGCGAACCTTTGACAAAAACTCTTGTAATATCGGTTGCAAGCCCCTGTTCATAATATGCTCCGCAGTCAATTAAAATAAGACTTCCGTTCTGTATGATTTCATCTTTTGAACATTTTGAATAATGGGCTAAAGCAGAATTTTTATCTTTTGCAACGATTGATTTAAAGCTTAAACTTTTTGCTCCAAAACGCTTAAATTCCTTTTCCAGCTGCTCAGAAATATCAAATTCAGAAATATTATCGTTATTTTCAATATAATCTCTGATTGCGCAAACGGCATTATCTGTCTTTTTAAAAGCTTCAATATAATGTTTAATCTCATCATCCGTTTTAACAGATTTCATTAGTTTAATCGGGCTGTCCGAAAGAATTTTGGCTTTTGAACCGATTAATGCAAAATCATATGCATTTATTGTTGATTTATCTATAAAAATGTTTCCCTGATAACTTTCCACAAAATCATCAATATCATCGAGCAAACTCGCCCTGCCGGGAAGAATTACCGCTTTACCGCGAATTTTACTTGAATAATTTTTAGAAAAGTCTCTCAAATTAAAAAGATACGACACTTCTTCAAGATTTGTAATTAAAACAGCACCATCAAGGGTTATATCCTTAATTTTTTCCTCAACGGGAACACCCTCAACCCAAACAACATTTGAACTATCATAGAAAACTTTTTTATCTAACGGATCAACATCAAAATATTTTAAATCAATCCCTTTTTCAGCCAAGTACTCAACACGTTTTTGAGAATTTTTCTTTGAAAAAATGCCGAGAATTTCTCCTTGAGGAATTTTTTTTATTAATTCATCAAGAAATATTTGACCTGTCTGCAATTTAACAACTGTTACAATATCATGGTTAACTTCCAAATCCGCCTGAATATGATATCTTCCGTCAACAAACAAGTAAACAGTATCCTGCGTTACAAGCACATCTCCTGTTGAACCGGAAAAATCCGTCAATAAATATCTTGAATTTTCTTCTAACGGAGTATATTCCTCCAGATATTTATTTGTAGAATTTACGAGCAGAAAATTAATTTTCTGCTCTTTCATAAATTCACGTATTTTACCAGCAGCATTAATCATCAATCATGCCTGTCAATTGGATTAAGTGCCAGCCGAATTGAGTTTCAACAGGTTCTGATACTTCCCCGATTTCTTTCATAGAAAATGCAGCATCCTCAAAAGGTTTCACCATTACACCCTTTTTAAAAAAGCCTAAATCTCCGCCGTCACGGCCTGAAGGACATAGGGAAACTTCTTTTGCCGCATCCGCAAAAGATTTTCCTGCTTTAATTTCTTCAAGCAATTTTTTAGCTTCGTCTTCTGTTTTTACTAATATATGGCTTGCTCTTACTTCTCTTAACATAATCAATTAACTCCTTATTTAATTCTACCTGCCACATAATACCATTAAAAAAAAGTTTATTCAATCCGCGCAATAAAAAAGACTTGCTCCGCTGTATACGAAGCAAGTTATGCATATCAAACATAGAGTCTGTAAATCTTTTGGGAATAAGCTTGTTATATTTTCAACCAAACCTGCAAAGAGAAAAAATCTTATCGCAACCCCGAAAAAGTGCCTGGATATAACAAGCTTACTTTTATATAATAACGTTTTTTTCACAGCTTTTCACCACTCCCGAGAATGAGTTTTTACGTTATAAATCTTATAAATTTGAACTAATTCCAAAGAACTAGAAAAATTTTAAGACTAACTATTGCAAAAAATTTTTTTTATATTATATTAGAAGTATGCGGAAGTAACTCAATGGCTAGAGTCCCTGCCTTCCAAGCAGGTTGTTGCGAGTTCGAGTCTCGTCTTCCGCTTTTTTTGTACCTTCTTAACGGAATTCTTAGCGAGACTGCGAACTTATATGTTACTCGTCCCACTCGTAACATATTGAGTTCAATCCTTTCGGAAATCCTGCCTCGTACGGCTCATGTTGTTCGCCTACGATGCAAGCGAGTCTCGTCTTCCGCTTTTTTACTGCCCGAAAATGGGGGATATGATGATTAACGAAATTTACGAATTCTCTGATAAAATAGAAAAGCTGTTAACTGCTTTACGTATTAAGTTTGTTTTTGAAATTATTGCAGTTATCCTTATCGGAACGGTTTTCTTTAAGCTTATAGACCTGTTTGATTCTAAACTGAAAGCAAAATTAACCTCAAGTAATAATTCCCCGCTTACAAGATTTGTTCCGATATTAAGCAATATTTTTAAGGGAATTATAGTATTTTTCCTTCTTGCTTCATTCCTTCAAAGCCACGGCTATTCAATGTCATCATTAATCGCAGGGTTCGGAATTACAGGTTTGGCTGTAGGTTTTGCGGCACAAAAGACTATCGCAAATATATTCGGAACATTCGGAATACTTTCGGATCATTCTTATCAATTAGGAGATTACATAAGCGTTAACGGATTTGAAGGAAATGTTGAAGAAATAAACATGCGCTCAACAAAAATAAGAGCAATGGATAACTCTTTAATAATTTTGCCGAATGATGTTGTTTCCGGTGCAATAATAAAAAACGTTACAAACGGTAAAAAACGTAGAATTTTTGAAACTTTCGGCGTAACTTACGACACTTCCGATGAAAAGCTTAAACGGGCAATCACAATTCTTGAAGAAATTTTGAAAAATAATAAAGATATTCATGAAGGTTTTATTGTCTACCTTGAAACTCTATCATCAAGTTCGATTGATATTAAAGTAAGCGCTTATACGAAAACAAATGTTTATAACAAATTTTTGAAAATTAAAGAACAGGTAATATTGGAAACTGTGAAAAAATTCCGTGAAGAAGGTATTGAATTTGCCTTTCCTTCTACTACCGTTTATATGGCTAAAGATGAAAATTAAAATAATTGCATTAGGAAAGATTAAAGAAAAATTTCTAAAAGAAGGCATTGATGAATTTATGAAACGCCTTACATCTTATGCATCTTTAGAAATAATCGAACTTCCTGCAATTGAAATTAAAGATGAAAATCTTACGGCAAAAACTCTGGATCTGGAAGGCGAAAAAATCCTTTCTCATATAAAACCTCAATCTTTTGTGATAACAATGGAAATTAAGGGAAAGATGTTTTCCTCTGAAGAATTTGCCGAAAAGATAGAAGAACTTACAAATGAGGGAGTATCGGAAATTATTTTTGTAATAGGTTCCTCATGCGGTATTTCACCAATAGTATCAAACCGCGCAAATCTGAAAATGAGTATGTCTAAAATGACATTTTTACATCAGTTCGCACGGTTAATACTGGTTGAACAAATTTACAGGGCATTTAAAATAATTAAAAACGAAACCTATCACAAGTAATCTTAATAATTCATTTCCCAGTTATCATTAAGAATTTGACCGAAACAGCTGTGAGCACCGGAGCTCTGCGATGCTTTACAAGCTTCCGCCGTTCCTCTTATATCTTTTAAAGAACCGCCTTCAGTCCCGCAAACTCCGTTTGTTCGGCAGTTAATGTCAGCACCTGCGACATCAAGTACACCATCATAAAAAACAGCCAGATAAAATGCATCACGTCCCAGAATATTAGGACCTTGCGAACCGTTTATATCTATAAATACATACCCGTATGAGCCTGAATATTGATAAGGATAATCCATACATATTGAAGCTCCGCTTGACATAACTGCACAATTACCGCCGCCCCACCCTGTATTATTTGAAACAGCATCTCCGTTAATATTTTTGTAAGATGTTGAAAAACAGGGAGCAGCTACTCCGCCACAAGTTTGAACAACCTTAAAATACTCATTAAAAAATGCTTCTACCCGTGCTTTACTGTTTAATCCGGCCTCTTTTAAATTTACGGCATTTCTGTCTGTCTGGTATTGCAAAAGAGCCTGCTGCATTTCATTATAAACTTTATGTAATTGGGTTACATAAGTTTTGCGCTGGTGATTTTGCATTAATGAAGGCACTGTCATCGCAGATACCACGCCTATGATACCTAAAGTTACAAGTACCTCTGCAAGTGTAAATGCACGGATGGAGCTTAGATTACGCCCCCCCCCCGCGTGACATAATTAAATAATTTTTCCATAATCGCTCCTTTCACTCAATTATCTTATTATGGGTCCAGCGGCTACGCTGGCTGCTTTCTTTATTTTTATTATTATAACATTATTTCTAAATTACATCAATATTTATTCATCTGTTTGACCTAATGTAAATCACATAGAATATGTTATAATTGGCTCAAAAGTAAAGGAGAATATTATGAGAGAGTTTGAATTTAATCTTCCTATGGAAGAATTGGAAAAACGTACAAATAAAGATTATTTGATGACTAAAAAGATGCTGAAAGCCGATGCCGCAGAATATTCGGAACTTGCACAAGGAGATAAAGATGCATTAAAACATCTTGTTAAGGCTGCTTATATTTTGGAAAAAATTAATATGCAGATTGACTGTCATCATAACCTTGAGTTTAAAGAATTTTTAGAAAAAGAAATTTCTAAAGGCAGCAAACAGGCAGAGCTTACAAAAATCCTTTTTGATGCACAAAAAGGCATGAACGCTATTGATACAATGTCAAACAAAATTAACCTCGCAAAAGGTATTACAGAACTTCCCGGAAAAGGTGTTTACCCTGAAGATTTATCAAAAGAGGAGTTTCACACCATCTTAACCGAAATGATAAATGAAGGGAAAACAGAAGAAGTGAAAAAAATCCTGACACAGCGTTCAGTTGTAGAAAGAAACGGCGATGAATTAGTCGGGATTGATTATATAGACAAATTTAAAGAAGATTTCGCAAAAATGGCAGATGAAATTGAAAAAGCCGCTGAAACATCCACAAATGCAGATTTTAATGAATATCTGAGATTACAGGCGAAAGCTCTAAGAGAAGCAGACCCAATGCTGGATGCTTATGCAGATAAAAAATGGGCGGCTTTGCAAGATACACCATTGGAATTTACAATCACAAGAGAAAACTATGAAGATGAAATGACCGGTACTATTGCTGAAAATAAAGACCTTTCAGAACTTCTTGAACAAAATGGAATTAAAGCAACGCCAAAAGATTTTCTAGGCGGCAGAGTAGGTATTGTAAATAAAAAGGGAACAGATGCTTTAATGGCTATAAAAAAATATCTTCCGACCCTTGCACAAAATATGCCGTTCTCAGATGAATACGAGCAAAATATCAACCCTGATCAAGACGTAAAACAAACAATGGTTGATGTTGATCTGGTCGCTGTTACCGGAGATGTCGGAGCATACAGAGGGGGAATTACTCTTGCAGAAAACCTTCCGAATGATGATAAACTTTCTCTGACCATAGGCGGTGGAAGAAGAAATGTTTACCACAGACAAATCCGTTTTATAAGTGATATGAAAAAACTCCAAGAAAGATTAGATGCAATTCTGGATAAAGAACAACACAAATATTATTTAGATGAAGCTGACCACTGGTTTACAATCGGTCATGAAAATGCGCATTCTTTAGGACCTAAAAAGGCTTGCGAAACTCTCGGAAAATATCGAAATATAATTGAAGAAAATAAAGCCGATATGGGCTCGCTTGCATTTGTCGATTTATTGACCGAACTCGGGATGTATACAGAAGAACAGCGCAAACAAATTATTGTAACAACAATTGCAGATAACTTCTTAAAATCTAAACCGACATTAAGTCAGGCACACAGAGTAAGAACTGTTATGCAAAATAAGTATTTTGCCGAAAGAGGCGCTTATGAAATTATTGACGAAAAAATTCATGTCAATATAGATAAGGTTGTTCCTATAGCCAAAGAAATGCTATCAGAAATTGTCAGAATACAAATCGAAGGAGATTTTGATAAAGCTGAAAAATACGTTCTTGATAACTTTATCTGGACAGATAATATGGAGCTTATCGCCCAAAAGCTGCAGAAGATAAACAAAACACTTAACGGGAGAACGGAATCCGAACTTGCAGAAAAACTGCTTAATGAATAACAAAAAAGGGACAGGTTAATACCTGTCCCTTTTTTAATATGTCATTTCCCAGTTATCATTTAAAATTTTACCGAAGCAGCCGCTTATACCGTCTGAATTAGAGGAGATACATTGGGAGTTAAATAAATCGTTTCTTTCTTCTTCTGACGGAGCACCTGAAAAGTTTACGGTATTTCCGTCATCATCTATATTATAATTTGCGTCATCCAAAACTCCATTATTATAAAGACACATTATAAACAGATCACGCCCCGCAATATTTGGACCCTGTTTACCATTTACATCAACAAGAAAACTGATTACAGAATCATCAACACGATTATAAGCTGGTCTTAAAGCTGCACCGCTTGCAATAACATAACTGCTGTAATCTCCTATACCTGCATCTGCTCCGCTGATTTTTTTATAAGAGTCTGCAAAACATCCACTTAAGTTATCACATTTATTGACAACTTTAAAATAAGTTTCGATAAAGTTATTTGCAGCGTCTTGAGAATTTAAACCTGCCTCAACCAGGTTAACAGCATTTCTGTCATTCTGATACTGCATAGCAGCCTGCTGAATTTCATTATAAACTTTATGTAACTGGGTTACATAAGTTTTTCTCTGGTGATTTTGCATCAATGAAGGCACTGTCATTGCGGACACTACACCGATTATGCCTAAAGTTACAAGGACTTCCGCAAGCGTAAAGGCAGGAGCTGAGCCTAAAGTGCGCCCCCCCCCCGAGTTTGTGATTTTAAAAATTTCATCTTTTTTACTCCTTTCTTTCCTTTATTATAACATTATTTTTAAGTAACATCAATATTTAAATATTTTAACATTGTGGCAATTTTAAGAGATAAAATACGTTTATAATTATACGGGGAAATTATTTACGAAAAGGGGATAACATGACAGAACCTGTTAAAACAGTCGGAAACGTATCATTATCAACATATCAGGGATTAGACGGAAGAAATTTCACTCTTTGCGGAGCAGAAGAAAAATATAAATTCGGTAAAGGCTATGCTTCAGCATTTCTTGGAGCTGCAACTGATTTCAATACCGAAGGAATGTTCGTCCTTGATGTTAAAGGCGGTTATGACTACGATAAAAACGGAATTTTTAATCAAAATTTAAGAATAAGAAATAAAATGGGAAAAAATACTGAAGCAGTGCAAATCAGATATTCTCCATTATCAGTCGATGTACCTGTCGGGAAAAATACAAATATCTATTTAAATCCGCATTACTCCGGTCAGATGGATTTCAAACAAGATAAGTGGACAAACAGCGCAGGAGTATTTGCAGGAGTAACTCAGAAACTGAATGAAAATGCATCACTGTCTTTAGAAGCACAAAGATACAATCTTCAAGATATCAAAGATAACAGCGCAAAAAATTGGAGTGTTAATGCAATTGTTTCTTATAAATTTTAATCTTTAAATTCATGTTGAAAAGCCCAGGCAGAATGATTATGAATACTTTCAAAGGCTTCACATTCAACTTCAAACTCTTTTATTACGGAGTGATTGCGTAATTTAACAACAACATCACGAAGAACATCTTCCACAAATTTCGGGTTATCCCAGGCTTTTTCCGTAACAAATTTTTCGTCTTCACGTTTCAGCAGGGGATAAACCGGACAGGAAGAACATTCCTCTATCATATTAATTAAATCTTCCAGCCAAACCTGTTCACTTTCGTCATATGAAATTTTAACTTTTATAAAAGCTCTTTGATTATGCGCCCCGTTATCGGAAATTTCTTTTGAACAAGGGCAAAGAGTTGTAACGGGAACAGCTGCTCCTAAAATAAATTTATAATTTCCGTTTTCGATACGCCCTTCAAATGAGCAATCATAACTCATAGGTGCGCTTATTCCTGTAACAGGAGATTTTTTGTCAATAAAATATTTAAATTTGAATTCAAGTTCTCCGCTTTCAGCATCAAGTCTGTTTATTATTTTCTCAAGGCATCCTTTAATATCAACCCCAAGAAGATTTTTATGCTGCCATTCGGTTAACACCTCAACAAATCTTGACATGTGAGTTCCTTTATAATCTCTCGGCAATGAAACATTAACTCTGGCTTTTGCACAAACAATCTGATTAGAGTTATTTTTTCTCTGAATTATTAAAGGAAGTTCAAGATGTTTAATTCCGACTTTCTGTATATCTACATTTCTGTTATCTTTTAAATTTTGAATATCTTTCATATTTTAATTTTAACATAAATATAAACTTAAGCATAAAAAAAAGACCTTGAGGTTTGTATTCAAGGCCTATCCGTTTAAATAAGAAGAGAGAGCTTTATATTTATATAAAGTACTCTCTCTTTAAAAAATTGCTATTTTTTATTCATTTTATTAAGAAATATTACAATTATTTTTCTTCCTGAGCTGAAGCCTTATCCAACAGACTTCTAATTCTAAGATATCTGTCTAACTCAACTCTGAATTTTTTAAGGTTCTGGTAGTAGCTGTTAGACATCAAAACTCTGTTATCATATTTCGGATCTAAAATGTAAACAGTAGGGAAACCGGTAATCCCCACATCATCAGATAAAGCCTTATTTTCATCTGCTTCTACATTAATCATAACGAAATTGTATTTATTTTTATAAATTCCGCTTAAAGTTTTAAATTTAGGCATAAATCTCATGCAGTAACCGCACCAGTCAACATAAAATACAGCCAGCATAGGTTTATCCGATTCAAGTGCCTTTTCGTACGGAATACCGATTTTATAATCTGACGGATGTTTAGGCGCATTCATGGCTGCAACTGCAAAACCCACAACAGATGATGCTGCTATGGCAACAATAATTCCTAAAGTTATAAGTATCTTTTTCTTCATAATATCCTCCATTACTTTATTATACAATAAAATTTTAATCTGACAAAAATTTATTATTTGCAATATAACTTAACATTAGACTTGAAAAAGTATATATTATAATATATACTAAATATATACTAAGTCTTTCTAAATATATATCCCCAAATAGTGTTGTATCTTGTGTTACCTAAATAAGAAGGAGTTTAAAAGAGGTATGAAAAAAAATTCGCCTGTCAAAATGAAAACTGCCATCAAATCTTCAAATCCCGCAAAAAATGAAATTTTAGACGGCTCAAATGACAGTATTCTTTCAAATTACATCAGAGAAATTTCCGACTATCGCTCACTAAGCCCTGCAGAGGAAAAAGAACTTGCGAAAAAAGCTAAAGACGGAGATAACGATGCAAAGAAAAAACTTATTAAAGCAAATTTAAAGCTGGTTATTACAATTGCGAAAAAAGCAATACATATGTCAAATCTTCCTATGATTGATTTAATTCAGGAAGGTAATTTAGGACTTATGATTGCTGCCGGGAAATTTAACTATAAATTGGGCTACAAATTTGCGACATACGCAAGCTGGTGGATTAAACAATCAATGTTCAAGGCAATATCAGAACAGTCGCATTGCATGAAAATTCCTGTGTATATTCAGGAAACTTTATCAAGATTTTCTAAAATTAAACGGGAGATGGAACGTGAAAACAACTGTCAGGTTAAAAATGAAGATGTAGCTAAAAGAATGAATATTTCAAGCGATAAAATAGATTCATTTTTAACAGCTTATTCAAAAACAATATCTATAGAAAGCGGCTTGGAAAATTCAGACGGTAAAGATATTAATATTGCAGACATAATTGAAGACAAGAAAGCTTCTGCTACGGAAAACACCGAATTTGAAAATCTTAAAAGCGACATACTTAATGTAATATCAACACTTAAAGAGCGCGAACAGCAAGTAGTAAAAATGAGATACGGCATTGAGGACAATGCAAAAATGACACTTGAAGAAATCGGAAATATTTACGGAGTAACAAAAGAATGCATCCGTCAAACAGAGTTGCGAGCTTTAAAGAAGATGAGATTCTCCGTGTTGGGTCAAGAAGTTCTTGCAGCTTACATTGACTAAGAAGGTAATATATATATATATTGTGTTTATTTATTATAAAAGTTTTAAACGGTCATTGCAAATAGTATCAATGACCGTTTTCATTAGTAATTCATCTCCCAGTTATCATTAATCAATTTACCGATGCAATCATCACCATCATTGGAGTTCACGCACGTTTCATTAAATCTGTTTTCTCTTATTTCTTTAGGTTCGGAGCCATAAGCGCCAACACATAATGAACTGTTTGCTCTGCAATCCGGAGTAACTCTATAAACATCAATAGAACCGTCATTATAATAACGCATGGCAAACATATCACGACCTCCTACATTAGGTCCTTTTTGACCGTTTATATCGACATATAAAGCTCCGGAAAGCTGCTCCTCATTTTCAGTAGAAAGTTCACCCAGACATATAGAAGCACCGCTTGCTATTGTATAGCAGCTTGAATAAGGATTTCTTGTACCATTTACTAAAGATCCGCGTTCCGAACCATCCATTGATGAATACTCATCAGCAAAACAAGGTTCAAATTTATCTTCGCAATCCTGAATGACTTTAAAGCGCTTTTTCATAAAATTAACGACTGCTTCATCAGTCGTTAAGCCTGCCTCTTTTAAGTTCAATGCATTTTTATCAGTAATTTCCTGAAGAAATGCCTGCTGCATTTCATTATAAACTTTATGCAGTTGAGTTACATAAGTTTTTCTCTGGTGATTTTGCATTAATGTTGGTACGGTCATCGCAGATACTACACCGATTATGCCTAAAGTGACCAGGACTTCTGCTAAGGTAAAAGCGTGAGTAGAGCTTAGATTACGCCCCCCCCCCGCGTGACATAATTTAATAAATTTTTCATAATCGCTCCTTTCAATATAAAACGCTTATAACATTTTTATTATAAGCGTTTTTTGAAAATTTTTCAAGATAACTTAATAATTCATTTCCCAGTTATCATTTAATATTTTTCCGAAATATCCCCAGGCTCCGTCATTATTAAAATTTGTCGTAAACTTTTCTTCACGCAAATCTTTGTCCAACGGTCCTGCATCCGCTCCTTGTTCATCCAGCCGAATATCAGGATATAATATCATATAAAATAAATCTCTTCCGAAAATATTTGGTCCCTTTTGAGCATTTATATCCGCAAGAATGTAAATATCACCATTACTATAATGAGGACGAATTGCCACACCATTGTTTAAAACGTAAGAAGTAGCTGCCGCGTGTCCACTGGAATAAGATTTACCGCTTAGTGTACGAAATTCATCTAATGCAAAACATGGTGTCAGAGAATTATCACATTTTTGAACAACCTTAAAATACAACTCAATCCAGTTATTCAAAGCTTCTTGGGAATTAACGCCTGCTTCGGTCAAATTAATTGCATTGCGGTCAGTAATATATTGTTGTGAAGCTTGTAATAATTCATTATAAACTTTATGCAGCTGGGTTACATAAGTTTTACGCTGATGATTTTGCATCAACGAA
>ULQZ01003899.1_pt1 | contig 24899 bp, 20 predicted proteins | sample 1955011 | NCBI WGS metagenome assembly ULQZ01 (sample SAMEA4835670, study PRJEB28245) | human gut metagenome | biome: gut microbiome; material: fecal sample | place: Denmark | collected 2008 | reverse complement strand
TGAATATAAAATATGACACATACACTTGACAATATGCATACGTAGAAGAAACACATCAAGTGCTTGCTAAGAGAAACTTTGTGCTGGCAGTAAGAGGAGGTATCTTTGGTGATAACCCAACTGCTTACTATGACTTTGGAGAGTAGAAAGCGACAAGACAGCTGAGCATTGGGATGAAATAGGACATTTCTTCCCCAAAATAGTATGTTTATGGTATACTAGCTATTAGTAATGCGATTTCAACCGACATTACATATTATGATGAGAAATTAATACAAAGGACTATTCTTTCACAGCTTATGATGCAGGTGCTGGGCAGTGCTGCCCGGGTAAATGGCGAAGGTACCTATACGGACAGCAGAGACCATGGTAAACAGTTTTCAGTGGGCAGATTAGGTAACTTTGATAAGAGCGAGGAAACGAAAATGACGGAAAGTAAGATACTTCTGGTATTAGATAAAAAAGATTATGAGGATGGCATGCCGGTATTTGAAAGAAAGTGCGTCCGGGCAATCATAGAAAAGAATGGAAAAATTGCAGTCCAGCGCGGCAGGGCAGGGGACTGCAAAATATTAGGCGGCGGCATGGATGGTGAGGAAGATTTTGAAACGGCACTTTCCAGAGAAGTATTAGAAGAGGGCGGATTGATATTATGCCCGGAAAGTATGCAGCTGTTAGGCGAGATAGAAGAAAAACGCCGTGATTTATTTGAAACAGATAAAATATATCACTGTCACACCTATTTCTTTGCCTGCACAGTTGAGGAGAGAACAACAGAACCGCATATGACAGAAAGCGAGAAGGCAAAAGGCTATCATCTGGAATGGATGACACCGGAAGAGATTGTAAAAGCAAATGAGCCATTTTCGAAGGAACCGTGGATATATCGCGATACTGCATTTGTCAAAATGATGATGGAGGGAAATTTATGAACACAGGATATGAGGGAATCCTGCAATTTCGGGGAAAGTGGAGAGATTATCAGGAAAGAGTACTCTTGCATGCGCAGCAGTATTTGAAGGATGGAAAGATACATATTGTGGCAGCGCCGGGTTCCGGCAAGACTACACTTGGAATAGAACTGATTCGGAGGCTGGGAGCACCCTGCCTTATTTTTTCACCCAGCATTACCATCCGCCAGCAATGGCTGATGCGTATACAGGAGGGCTTCTTAACCGAAGAGGCAGATCCGCAGGAAATATTATCCAATGATTTAAAACAGATGAAGCAGATGACTGCAACGACTTATCAGGCACTGTACAGTGCCATGAAGCGGGAGCAGGGCACACTGGAAGAGGACAGCGGGGAAGCGGCAGAGGAAGATGCAGCAGCCAGTGAAGCGGTGGATGCAGTAGATGCGGCAGACAGTAAAGTGGCAGCCGGCGGAGTGACAGAAGAAGCAGATGGAGAGAAGGAAACGGAGCAGGTTGACTACCGGGATTTCGATATTTTTAAGGCAGTAAAGGAAGCCGGTATTACAACAATTTGTCTGGATGAGGCGCATCACCTTCGCAGTGAGTGGTGGAAGGCACTGGAGACTTTCTTAGATAAGCTGCCGGATGTGCAAATCATTGCATTGACAGCAACACCGCCTTATGACAGTACACCGGCACAGTGGAAGCGTTATATCGATATGTGCGGACCGATTGATGAAGAAATCTTTACGCCGGAACTGGTAAGAGAAGGAAGTCTCTGCCCGCATCAGGACTATGTTTATTTTAACTGGCCGACAAGAGAAGAGGAAGCATATGTCAGGGAACATCAGAAGCGGATGCAGATGCAGGTGCAGAAAATGATGGCAGATGAGACTTTGCGAAGAATTGTATCTTCCCATCAGGGGCTTATGCATCCGGAAGAATACAGTGAACGGTTCTTAGATAAACCGGAGTATTTTACAGCGCTGCTGGTATACTGCCAGGCAAAAGGGATTCCTTTTTCCGGTTATTTAAGGAAACTCATCGGAACAAAGGGAAAGCTGCCGGGAATGGATGCACACTGGATGGAAGTGTTACTGCAGGGTGTTCTTTATGAGGACAGAGAGTCCTATACCATGATGGAAGCAGAGCGGGAAAGCCTGCTGCAGGAATTAAAAGAGGCAGGAGCCATCTACCGGAACAAGGTTGCACTGCGGGATAATGAAGCCATTAAAAAGGTACTTATGAAAAGCCAGGGAAAGATGGAGAGCATCCATACCATTGTGCAGGCTGAGTATGAGGCACTGGAAAATGATTTACGCCTTCTGGTTCTCTGTGATTATATTAAGAAAGACAAATTGCCGGAGATTGGAAGTAAAGATACACTGGTTACAGAGCTTGGTGCAGTGCCGATTTTTGAATATTTAAGGCGGCAGAACATGGCTGGAATCCGTCTTGGTGTGCTGAGTGGAACAGTGATAATCGTTCCAATGGAAGTCGAAGCAAAACTGCCGGAATTGCTGGCACAGTATGGCTGCAGCGGAACGTTAAATCCACTGGGAGATACCGGATACGGACAGCTTATGATAAAGGGAAAGAGCACCCACACCGTAGCTGTTGTGACGGAGTTATTCCGCCAGGGAGAGATTCATACATTGATTGGAACCAAGTCATTGCTGGGAGAAGGCTGGGATGCACCGTGCATCAATTCCCTGATACTGGCAACTTATGTAGGGTCTTTTATGCTGAGTAACCAGATGCGTGGAAGAGCAATCCGTACCGATAGAGAGCAGCCGGATAAGACCGGAAACATCTGGCATCTTGCCTGCATTTTTCCAAAAGAGCGGGGACAGCAGAGTAATACTGATGCAGAGGGCGATTATGAAATGCTGGAACGCCGGTTTGAATCATTTTTAGGAGTATCCTGCAGGGAAGATGTAATCGAAAGCGGAATCGGTCGGCTGGACATTCCAAAGATAACATCAAAATATGAGGTAGATAAAGCAAATCGCATGATGCTTGAGCGTGCAAAGGACAGAAATGCATTGAGGCAGCGATGGAACCAGTCCTTACAGGAAGTGCGAAATCAGATGGAAATAGAACAGATAGATGAAATTGCAGCAAAAGAAATAGAAACCGGATATATCTTTATTAATGCGGTCTGTATAGAAATCATACAGGTGATACTTGCAATACTCTTAATGAGTGGAAGAATGATGGCACAGAAGCTTGGTAATCATCCGGCTTTCCTGTTACTTGGAATTGCGCTGTTAGCCGCATTTGCCGGAATTGTCTATCAGGGGATACGTCTGTTTAAATTCAGCACCCCGGCAAGACGGATGAAACAGCTTAGCGAAGCAATGCTAGATGCATTGAGGGAATGCGGGGAATTAGAGGATGGTGCCCATTGCAGGACAGAAGTAGAATCCTTTAATGGATTTGTGGTAGGTACCTGGCTTAAAGGTGGAACCACCAGAGATAAGACAACCTATTCTGCCTGCATGGAAGAATTGTGGGGTGTTATTGATAACCCAAGGTATCTTCTTATCCGGGAAAAAATCTTTGGCACATCAAGAGAGTGTTACAGTGTCCCGGAAATATTCGGAAGACAAAAGGAGCGTGCCCTGATTTTTGAAAAGCATATGAAAAGGGCTCTTGGACCATACCATGTGGTATATACAAGAACCCCGGAAGGACGAAAATTATTATTAAAAGAGCGGACACGCTCCTTTGTAAATCAAAACCAGAGCCTTTTGCAGGGAAAGAAAATTGCAAAAGGATATTAAGAATAATAAGAATTTTCAATTTTGGGATATTTTTTATTTGCTCCAAAGAAAAAGAGGAGCAGTCCTGCAACCAGTAGTCCGGCACCAACAAAGAACCACAGGAAGAAGAACGGAACAGTATCTGCTTTATACATAAACCAGTCCGGGGAGAAGGTTCCCCAGATGTTAAAGAGGATATGGAAAAGCATGGAAGGATAAATGCTGCGGCTTTTCTCGCAGATAAATCCAAGAACAATTCCTACCACAAAAGCATAAACACCCTGAATCATATTCATATGGAACACACCAAAGAGCAGTGCCTGCAAGAAGTTAGCAACCCAGAAAGGCATTGCTCTTTTTGCATATTTCAAAGTCAGTCCACGGAAAATCAGTTCTTCACAGACAGGTCCAATCAGAACGGAATAGAGAACCAGAATCAGGGAAGGCTCATCCAGTCCCACCGATTCTACCAGGTTACTGTAATATTCCAGCCAGTGCGGGTTAATGGCTGCGGTAAAAGATACAATGTAATTGGTAATATACTGTAATCCTACTGCAGTAATAAGAATGCCGAAGATAACCGGAATATTAAATGGTTTCCGTACATTTTCCGGTTCTGTCGGCCGGAACTTTTTATAATACCAGTAGGCAAATACCACAAGGGCAACAGTACCGTAGGCTGCACTGACACCGGCATTAAAATTGGCGGTGGAAATAATATTTAAAAATGCATCCATACAGTCATCGATAGAAGTTGCCCCTTTGGTATAAAAACCACCCAGCAGAGCAAGCCCTACTGCCGGAATGGAGATAAGCTGCTGCAGGCCAAATGCCAGCAGAGCCGGAAGAAAACAGAACATAATTCTGCCAAATCGCTTCATGAAAAAACCTCCTCAAGTATCATCGCTTTTCTTGGCACATTATAACAATTATGAAGCGAATATGCAAACTACTGAGGTACCGCCTGTTTAAAAATACATGGAAAAATGTATTTTTAAATGCAGATAAATACTCTCCGGGTACTTGTGAAATAGGCGGAATCATGCTATACTAGGCGTTATGTTGATATATTTTATGATGTTGTATGAAATATAAATTCACATAATTATAATCAGAGGAGGAATAAATATGAAGAACATGAAGAAATTTGCAGCACTTTTATTAACTGCAGCAATGACAGTAGCAATGGTAGGATGTGGCTCATCTGTAGCTGCAAACACAGTAAATTCCAAGGATGACCTTCCGGGAAAGAAAATCGGTGTTCAGCTTGGAACAACCGGAGATGCCGATGCAACAGCATATGAGGACGAAGGAAGCACCGTAGAGCGTTACAACAAAGGTTCTGATGCAATTCAGGCATTAAAGACCGGTAAAATCGACTGTGTAATCATCGACAAGCAGCCTGCAGAGGCATTTGTTGAGAAGAATGATGACTTGAAAATTTTAGATGATACCTTTGACGCAGAGGAATATGCAATCTGTATCGCAAAAGATAACACAGATTTAACAGACGAATTCAACAAAGCAATCGAAGAGTTAAAAGCCGACGGAACAATCGATACTATCATCAGCAACTATATTGGTGATGAAACAGGAGAGCATCCATATGAGACTCCGGAGGGAACAGAATATCCAAACGGAAAACTTACCATGGCAACCAATGCGCAGTTTGAGCCATACGAATATTATGATGGTGACAACGTAGTTGGTATCGATGCAGACATCGCAAAAGCAATCTGTGACAAGCTTGGCTATGATTTAGAGATTGAAGATATGGAATTTGATGCAATCATCGCAGCAGTATCTTCCGGTAAAGCAGATTTTGGTGCAGCAGGAATGACTGTAACAGAAGACCGTCTTAAGAACATTGACTTTACAGATACTTATGCAACAGCAAGCCAGGTTATTGTAGTAAGAAATAAATAATCGGTATAGGAGGAAAGACCTTGAGCGATTTTTTAAGCAGCTTTCAACAGGATTTTATAGAGAAAGACAGATATCTTTATCTGTTACGTGGTCTTGGCAATACACTGCTTATTGCAGTGCTTGCAGTACTTCTGGGTATTGTGGTTGGATTTTTAGTCGCAATTATCCGTTCCACCCATGATAAACATGGTGGATTAAATGTTTTGAATTTTATATGTAAAATGTATCTTACCATATGGCGTGGAACCCCTACGATGGTACAGCTTTTGATTATGTACTATATTATTCTGGTTGCACTCGATAATAAGATTGCAGTGGCTGTAATCGCTTTTGGTTTGAATTCGGCTGCCTATGTAGCAGAGATTGTACGTTCCGGAATCATGTCTGTAGACGAAGGACAGTTTGAAGCTGGACGAAGCCTCGGATTGAATTATTCGCAGACCATGCGTCTGATTATACTGCCACAGGCATTTAAGAATGTACTTCCGGCACTGGCAAATGAGTTTATTACCTTACTGAAAGAGACTTCCATCAGTGGATATATTGCAATCCCGGATCTGACAAAGGGTGGCGATATCATCCGTAGCCAGACCTATGACCCGTTCTTACCATTGTTCGGTGTTGCAATTATCTACCTGATAATCGTTATGATTTTAACGGCTGGTGTACATAAACTGGAAACGAGGTTGAGAACAAATGAGCGATAAGAAGGTATTGATTGAAGTAAAGGATTTGTGTAAATCCTTTGGAAATGTAAATGTATTAAATGGTATCTCCACAGAAATCGCCCAGGGAGAGGTAGTAGCCATCATCGGACCATCCGGTTGTGGTAAATCCACATTCTTACGTTCCTTAAATCTTTTAGAGGAGCCGACTTCCGGTGTGATTACTTTTGAAGGAACAGATATCACGGATAAATCCGTAGACATCAACAAGATGCGTCAGAAGATTGGAATGGTATTCCAGCAGTTCAATCTGTTTCCAAATTATACCGTAAAAGGAAATATCATGCTGGCACCGGTTCAGACCGGACTTATGAATAAGGAAGAGGCATCTAAGCGTGCGGACGAGCTTTTGATGAGAGTCGGACTGTCTGATAAAGCAGATACCTATCCGGCAATGCTTTCCGGTGGACAGAAACAGCGTATTGCAATTGCAAGAGCACTGGCAATGAATCCGGATGTCATGTTATTTGACGAGCCGACTTCCGCACTGGATCCGGAAATGGTAGGAGAAGTTCTTGAAATTATGAAAGAACTGGCACAGGACGGAATGACTATGGTAGTGGTAACGCACGAAATGGGATTTGCAAGAGAAGTGGCAAGCCGTGTCATGTTTATCAATGAAGGACAGATTCAGGAAGAGAATACACCGGCAGAATTCTTCGCCAATCCACAGAATCCGCGTCTTTGCGACTTCCTTTCCAAAGTATTGTAGGGAAAGAACAGATAAAACGGAAAAAATAGTTGATAAAAAGTTTTCATAAGCTATTGCAATCAGAAAAGAAATAGTCTATGATAAAACCGTTATATGACTGACGGATAAGTGGAAAAACCACATGAAGTATAACGAAAACGAGCCGACCGTCTGGGCGATGAACCTGGAGGACTGGCTCGTTTTCTTTTGTGTATGTTATTTTGAACACCAAAAGATATTGACAAAAAAATAACAGTCAGTATATACTAACTACAGTTAAACAAGACTAATTCAAACCAATGAATAAAAAGTCTGTTGACAGTAAATTTAGTAACCATTCAGTGTTCATACTGAATACATTTTTTAGGAGGATATCGTAATGATTGAAATGAAAGAGTGGGATGGATTCGAAGGACGTCTCTGGAAAGAAGAAATCAATGTTCGTCAGTTTATTCAGGACAACTACACTCCATATGATGGAGATGAGAGCTTTTTAGCTGAGCCGACAGATGCAACCAACAAGCTATGGGGGGCACTTCAGAAATTACAGAAAGAAGAGCGTGCCAAGGGCGGCGTTCTTGATATGGAGACAGAGGTTGTAACCGGAATTACAGCTTATGGTCCGGGATATATTGATGAAAGCTTAAAAGATTTAGAGCAGGTAGTTGGTCTTCAGACTGACAAACCATTAAAGAGAGCTTTCATGCCATATGGTGGAATCAAGATGGCTGTTCAGGCATGTGAGACCTACGGTTATGAAGTAAATGATAAATTAAAAGAAATTTTCACCAAGTATCATAAGACACACAATACAGCAGTATTTGATGCTTATACACCGGAAATGATGAAGGTTCGTCATGCTAAGATTTTAACAGGTCTTCCGGATACCTACGGTCGTGGACGTATTGTAGGTGATTACCGCCGTGTAGCATTATACGGACTGGATTACTTAATCGCTGAGAAGAAGAAAGACAAAGCCAACTGCGGATGCGGACAGATGACAGATGATGTCATCCGTTTAAGAGAAGAAATTGCAGAGCAGATTAAATGTCTGGAAGACATGAAGAAACTGGCTGAGATTTACGGATATGATATTTCAAGACCTGCAACCAATGCAAAAGAGGCTGTTCAGTGGTTATACTTCGGATACCTTGCAGCAATCAAGACACAGAACGGTGCAGCAATGTCAGTAGGACGTGTTTCTACTTTCCTTGATATTTATATTAAGAGAGATATGGATAAGGGAATTCTTACCGAGCAGCAGGCTCAGGAGCTGATTGACCATTTCACAATGAAACTTCGTATGGTTAAATTTGCACGTATTCCTTCTTATAACCAGTTATTCTCCGGTGACCCTGTATGGGCAACCCTTGATGTAGCAGGAACAGGTGTAGACGGACGTTCCATGGTAACCAGGACAGACTTCCGTTTCCTTCATACTTTAGAGAATATGGGACCGGCACCAGAACCAAACCTTACTGTATTCTATTCATCCAGACTGCCACAGACCTTCCGTGATTATGCAGCACGTATCTCGATTGAAACAAGCTCAATCCAGTATGAAAACGATGATGCAATGAAACCGGTATGGGGCGATGATTATGCAATCTGCTGCTGTGTATCTGCTACACAGACAGGTAAAGAGATGCAGTTCTTCGGTGCTCGTGCAAACCTTGCAAAATGTCTGCTTTACGCAATCAACGGTGGTGTTGATGAAAAATCAGGCGAGCAGGTAGGACCAAACTACGCACCAATTACAGCTGAATATCTTGACTATGATGAAGTAATGGCAAAATATGACAAGATGATGGACTGGTTAGTAGACATCTATGTAAATACACTGAACCTGATTCAGTATATGCATGATAAATATTACTATGAAGCAGCAGAGCTTTCTCTGATGGATACCGACTTAAAGAGAACTTTTGCAACCGGTATTGCAGGATTTTCACATGTTATCGATTCTCTTTCTGCAATCAAATATGCAAAAGTAAAAGTCGTACGTGATGAGAACGGACTTGCAAAAGACTTCGAAATCGAAGGAGACTTCCCGAAGTACGGAAATGATGATGACCGTGCAGATGAAATCGGAGTATGGCTGCTTAAGACTTTCATGGATAAATTAAAGAAACATCATACTTATCGTGATTCTGAGCCTACAACTTCTATCCTTACCATTACTTCTAACGTAGTATATGGTAAAGCAACCGGAGCTATGCCGGATGGACGTAAAGCCGGCGAACCGCTTTCACCGGGAGCTAACCCATCTTACGGTGCAGAGCAGAACGGACTTTTAGCTTCCCTGAACTCTCTGACCAAGCTTCCATATGAGTGGGCATTAGATGGTATTTCCAATACACAGACCATCAATCCTGGCGCACTTGGAAACAACGAGCAGGAAAGAATCGATAATCTTGTAAATGTAATGGACGGATACTTTGACCAGGGTGCACATCATCTGAATGTTAATGTATTTGGCAAAGAAAAGCTTATTGATGCAATGGAGCATCCGGAGAAAGAAGAGTATGCAAACTTCACAATCCGTGTATCCGGCTATGCAGTTAAGTTCATCGACCTGACAAAAGAGCAGCAGCTTGATGTTATTGCCCGTACCTGTCATGAGCGTATGTAATTTAAGACAGTAACCGAACTGCGGGGAGTATACGATTTTCCGCGATTCAGGTAAAGCAGAATGTGCAGGCTTAATGAAAAAAAGCCTGCACATTTTTATCATAGGTTGTTAAACATCCGTAAGTATTTTTGTATATAGGAGGCAATATGAGTGAAATAAAAGGACGCATCCATTCCGTAGAAAGCTTTGGCTCGGCAGACGGGCCGGGTGTAAGATATATTGTATTTTTAAAAGGCTGTAATATGAGATGTCAGTACTGCCATAACCCGGATACCTGGGCGAAAGATGGCGGAGAGCTGATGACACCGGAAGAAGTGTTAAAAAAGGCACTTCGCTATAAAACATATTGGAAAGAAAAGGGCGGAATCACCGTAAGCGGTGGAGAGGCTCTTTTACAGATAGATTTCGTAACAGAACTGTTCCGGCTGGCAAAAGAAAAAGGGGTAAATACCTGTCTCGATACCTCCGGCAATCCATTTTCCTTGGAAGAACCATTTAAAAGTAAATTTGATGAGCTGATGAAATATACAGACCTCTTTATGTTAGACATTAAGCATATGGATGATGCGGCACACCGGAAACTCACCGGACAGACGAATCAGAATATTTTGGAAATGGCAGCTTATTTATCAGACCATGGCAAAGCAATGTGGATCCGCCATGTGCTGGTGCCGGGTATTACAACAGAAGAGGACGAGCTTTACCGCTTAAGAAGTTTTCTTGATACCCTTAAGACAGTAGAGCGGGTGGAAGTGCTGCCATATCATACCTTAGGCGTCTTTAAATGGAAGGAACTTGGAATTCCATACCAGTTAGAAGGCGTAGACCCGCCTACAAAGGAGCAGATAGACCGGGCAAAAAAGATTCTTGGGGCACTGTAAAATAGATAAGCAAATGTAGAGGAAAATGAAACTGTAATGCTGCTTTTTAGATTCTGACGATAATGCGGGTAAGATATTCACTTCGTTTATCCGTCATGGTAGCGTTAATCAATTCTTCTTCATAGAATCTACCATCGGATGAAGTAATCTGGTGCTGCTTCATGTAGCTGCGCAGCCTGTCATAGGCAAGTGAAATATCATCCCAGTCTCCCAGATGATAGGCGGCAAGACATTTAGAAGCCGGAAGAATCCGGTAAGGCATTTTCTTGGGAGGGGTCTGCATGGCAAGGCATACCTCGTGATAAAGATTGTGGGTACCCCGGGCAAGGTCACGTTCCATCTGGATATAAAGCACTGTAAAACCGGTAGTTTCCTTACTTTCATAATAGGAGTTCAGAAGTTCACTGACTTTTACGGAGATGGTCTTATCATCGGAAGAACTGATAGGGTGTGCTGCAATATAAAATCCTGGCAGAGAGACTTCTTCAATGATATCCGGATTTATAGTCAGGCTGGTTTTAATTCGTTTATGCTGTCTTTGAATCCACTTCTGTTTTTCTTTTAATGCACGAATCTGCTGTTCGATGACAGCGTTTTCTTTCGTAAGAAGTGTGGCATAATTTTCCGGGCTTCGGTGTTCCATGTATTCTTTAATTTCCGGCAGAGGCATGCCAAGTTCCCGCAGCGTGATAATGGCATCTAACACATCCATCTGGCGGACGGTGTAGTAGCGGTAGTCATTGCCCCCTCTTGCTTCGGGTGAAAAAATGCCAAGCTGGTCGTAGTGAAACAGTGTATTTTTTGTAGTGCCCATCATCCGGGCAACTTCTCCGGTGGTCAGATATTCATTTCTACTCATTAAAAAAATCTCCTTGACTATATGGTTGCCATATAGTTTATGATAGCAAATAGTGATTCATAAGACAAGGAGGTTATCATGTCGAATTCATTAAATCAGAACTTTAAAACATTATCCTTATTGAAATTTGCATTGCCATCTATGATTATGATGGTATTTATGTCATTGTATACAATCATAGATGGAATCTTTGTGTCAAGACTGGTAGGAGAAAGCGCTCTTTCTGCAGTCAATATTGTATGGCCGGTTATTTGTATTCTCATTGCAATCGGTGTTATGTTAGCAACCGGTGGAAGTGCAGTGGTAGCAAGAAAAATGGGTGAGGGAGATGAAAAGGGAGCATGTGAGAACTTTACTTTTCTTGCAGTGGTAGGAGTTGCTGTAAGCCTGGTGCTGCTGGTTATTGTATTACTTTTTCATAAACCGATTGTATATGCATTAGGAGCAGACGACTCTTTATTCGAAAATGGGAAAACATATCTTATTGATATGATGTATTTTGGACCGTGCTGTATTTTGCAGAGTTTATTTCAGTGCTTCTTTGTGACTGCAGGAAAACCTGCATATGGACTCGGACTGATTACTGCCGGAGGTGTAGCCAATGCAATCTTAGATTATGTCTTTATGGGGCCAATGCAGCTCGGCATTGCCGGAGCAGCTATTGCAACAGGCATCGGACAGATGATTCCTGCGGTAGTGGGAGTCATCTATTTCATGGTGAAAAGAAAAGGACTTCATTTTACCCGCTTCCATTGGGATGGAAAAGCATTGTGGCAGTCCTGCACCAACGGTTCTTCCGAGATGGTAACGAACCTTTCCAATGCAGTAATTACATACCTTTTTAATATTATTCTGATGCGTATGGTTGGAGCAGACGGGGTAGCTGCAATTACCATTATTTTATACGGACAGTTTTTATTCAATGCGCTGTATCTTGGATTTTCCATGGGTGTGGCACCGGTTATCAGCTTCCAGTACGGAGCAAAGAACAGTGAAAAATTAAGTAACGTTTACCATATCAGCAACCGGTTTGTAAAAATATCCTCCGGTTTTATGGCGGTGGCATCCATCCTTCTGGCGAAGCCGATTACATCAGTATTTGTCTCAGAAAGCAGTCATACCTTTGCAATGACAGTTACGGGATTTGCATTGTTTGGCATCAACTATCTTTTCAGCGGTTATAACGTATTTACATCTTCGCTGTTCACGGCACTTTCTGATGGAAAAACATCTGCACTGGTATCCTTCAGCAGAACCTTTGTCTGTATTCTGGCCTCTTTACTGATTCTGCCGCAAATTATCGGATTAAAGGGAGTCTGGCTGGCAGTTCCGGTGGCAGAATTTGTGACATCAGGACTTTCTTTTTACTGTCAGAGAAGAAATTTATCGAAATACGGAATTTAAGAAACTTTTTTTTTATCTGGAACGTCTAATCTATAAAGAGTATAATGAATGGTAAAGAATGAATGGATAATACCATTTTAAGATAGTAAAGAGAGGATACGAAAGATGGTTTTTAGCAGCATAGCATTTATCATGTATTTTATGCCGGTATTTTTTCTGGTTTATTATATCCTGCCGGCTTCTTATAAGAATGCCTGGCTTTTCCTTGCCAGCCTTGGTTTTTATTACTATGGTGTCAGGGGAAATCCGGGTTATCTTTTACTTATGATTATGTCTGTGGTGGTCAATTTCGTGGCTGGAAAACTGATTGAAGCACAGAAGACGAAGCGGGCGAGGAAAGCCTGGCTTGTGGTTGGAATCGTCTATGATTTAGGATGGCTCATTCTGTTTAAATATCTGGGCTTTCTTATAGAGAATCTGAATGCCCTTTTTGGTGCAATGCACGTTAAGGTACAGCTGGAAACATGGAATCTGATTCTGCCGATTGGAATCAGCTTTTATACGTTCCAGATTATTTCCTATCTGGTGGACGTGTACCGGAGGGAAACGAAAGCGGAAAAATCGTTGATTTCACTGGGAACGTATCTTTGCATGTTCCCGCAGTTAATTGCAGGACCGATTGTCAATTACCATCTGATTCAGGAACAGCTTCATAAGAGAAAACATTCCATGGTAAAGGTGGAATCCGGACTAAAGGTATTTGCACTGGGACTTGCTTATAAAGTATTGCTGGCAAACCGGGTGGGACATCTTTGGACAGAGGTGACAGCAATCGGTTATGAGAGCATTTCCACACCGCTGGCATGGATGAGCATTGTGGCATACAGCCTGCAGTTATATTTTGACTTCTATGGGTATTCCCTGATGGCAATCGGACTGGGGCGGATGATGGGCTTTGACTTCCCACAGAACTTTAACAATCCGTATATGGCAGTGTCCATGACGGATTTCTGGCGCCGCTGGCATATGACACTGGGTGGCTGGTTCCGGGAATATGTATACATTCCGCTGGGCGGCAACCGCGGTGGTTTTGCAAAGACCGTCCGCAATATGTTTGTGGTATGGCTTCTGACAGGGCTCTGGCATGGCGCAAGCTGGAACTTTGTACTGTGGGGACTTTTGCTTTTTGTCTTATTATTCGTGGAAAAAGCCGGACTTGGAAAAGTGCTGGAACGGCATAAGGCGCTTGGTCATATTTATATGATACTCTGGATACCGCTTTCCTGGCTGGTCTTTGTGATTACGGATTTAAGCCAGCTTGGCATTTATTTACAGAAATTATTTCCATTCTTTGGCAGTACCGGAACGGTATTGTTTCAGGGAGATTATCTGAAATATGGTAAGACCTATGGCATTTATCTGGTGCTTGGTATCCTGTTTGCAACAGGTGTTCAGGAGAAACTCCTTAAGAAGAATAAGAACCGCCTCTGGGTGATCTTACTGCTGCTGGCATTATTCTGGGCGAGCGTATATTGTATGTATCTTGGAATGGATGATCCATTCTTATACTTCAGATTCTAGTGAGGAAATACGATGAAAAAATATAAATTTACTATACTTTTACTGCTGACATTTGTGATTGCATTCCCGGTAATTACCGTAAAGCTTGTAACTGCGGAGCAGGAGAAGAAGGCAAGACAGGAAGAACTGGCACAGGTGACAGACACAGAAAAAGAGCCGGCGGAAGCAGTTGCCGGAACGGAAGAAAACAGCACAGATAAAGCCGGTACAGGACAAGCAGATATTGATAGTACAGAAAATACAGAAGATAAAACAGGTACCAAGGATAATGAAACGGTGGCAGATACGGAGCAGGAGGGAACCTTTACAACAGAGGATACCAGCTATTTTTCCGATGCCTTATTTATTGGAGATTCCAGAACAGTAGGATTATCGGAGTATGCAGACCTTGGGGATGCGGATGTATTTGCAACGATTGGCTTAAGTTCCTTTAAGCTGTTTGAAACAGAGGTAGATATGCCGGGCCATGGAAAAGAAACTTTGGATGAAGTGTTAAGCCGGAAAAATTACGGAAAGATTTATCTGATGCTAGGTATCAATGAACTGGGATATCCACATGCAAGCATAGAAAAGCAATATCGTGAAGTGGTAGAGAAAATACGGGAAATGCAGCCGGATGCCATTTTATTCTTAGAGGCGAGTCTTCATGTTTCCAAGGCAAAATCCGATTCAGACAGCCTTTATAACAATGCCAATATTGACTGGCTCAATGGTGTGGTGGAGTCCTTATGTGACCAGAAGCAGACCTATTATATTGATGTGAATGAAATCTTTGATGATGGGGCAGGAAACCTCGATGCCCAGTATACCAGTGATGATGCCCATCCTCTAGGAAAATATTATGCCCAGTGGGCAGAATGGATTCTGACGAAAGCTATTGTAAAGGAAAAATAAGACCAAAACCCTTAGGAAAACGCAGTGGAAAACCGATATATTATTTATAAAAGTGTATACAACAGCGAAAGAAATATCCGATAACCGGATAAGCGTTGCAGAAAGGCAAGGGAAGCGTATATGAATGGAATCAATACCAGCTTTGGGACACAGAGCTTATATCAAAATGACGGGACACAGGGAAGCGCAAAGTCAGATGATAAGAAGCAGGATAATAAGAATGACAGCAATGTAATAAAAGGTGCCGGTCTTAACCTGAATCAGACAGATCTGATTGGACAGAAGATGGCAAATGCCCAGAAAGAAGCATTAAAGAAGATTATGGATACATTTTCCGGTGAGCATGCAGTGGATGAAGAGATGGACGAGCGGCGTTCCCACATTAAGGAAATTGACAGCGAGATAAAAGATTATCAGAGTGAAATCCGCGACTTACAGAATAAGGAAGCTGAATTAAAGGAACGTTACCAGGTAGCGGATGGCAGCCAGGAAGAGGCAGACCTTGACCTTTTAAAGAAAGCCAGTACAGCAGAAGGAAGAAGCATGCTTTCCAAAGAAGAATTAGAGCATGTCTCAGAATTACAGAAAGGCGGAATGACAGACTATCAGAAAGAGTCCATGGACTACTATAAAATGGAGTCAGAATACAGAAGCAAGATAAAAGACCTTGGAAAGGAAAGAGCCGAGGATAACGGATACCTCCGGGCAGTACATACGGAACGGTTAAAGCATCATGATATGATAGACAGCCAGAAGGAAGCGGAAGAAATATTAGACAATGCATCCGAAGAAGCAACATTAGGACTGATTGGGGAAGCAGTAGACCACATCGATGAGACCATCAAAGAAAATGAGAAAGATACGGATAAGAAGGATGCAGACAAGAAAGAGGATAAGAGGACTGATACAAAATTAGACAAGGAGACCCAGAGCAGCCTTTTAAAGAGTGAAGCAGAGAAAAAGGTTGCGGAGCATAAACTTGCCGAGGACGATATCAAAGGACTTGTCTATGATGAGCAGTTATAAACAAAATGGACAATTTGTGCTGTCAGATATACAAATTATCGAAAAAGTATAACTTGACCATACAAAAAAAATTTATTGTATATGTCAAAAAACCGCATTGTTTCTTATACTAATAAATGATAAAATACATAGAAGAAAAAAGAGGGAGGAAGTTAGCATGGCTTCATTCGTTGAAAACACACAGCACAAAGTAGAAAGAAAAGCTTTTGAGATAATGACCAATAGCATCGTAGGTAAGTTGACTAAGACAGATGATATCGCGAAAAGACAGGAAACATTCCTTGAACTTATTGACAAGGCAGAGACTTTCTGGGGAAATGGCGCAGACAAGGCAACATTGGATAAGGTCAGAGAGTATGTAAAGAATCCGGAGAACAGATGGGTGAAGTTTGTAAACCGTGTTCTGGATGAGACAAATCCAAATTATGCTAAGAAATTCCTTCTGAATTTAGGATATGAAGCATTTTTCCGTGGAACAAAGACAATCAGGGCAAACCGTGAGAAGTACAACTGTAATATTCCATGGCTGATTCTTTTTGACCCGACAGACGCATGTAATATGCATTGTGTAGGATGCTGGTCTGGCACATATGGCCACAAGAATAACATGTCCTATGAGGATATGGATAAGATTGTTACACAGGGTAAGGAACTTGGAACTTATCTTTACTTTATGACAGGTGGAGAACCGACTGTTCGTAAGAATGATATTTTAAAACTTGCTGAGAAGCATAATGATTGTATGTTCGGTCTTTTCTCCAATTCTACTCTGATTGATGAGGAGTTATGTAAGAAGATTGTAGAACTTGGAAATATTACATTCCTTCTTTCCATTGAGGGAACACCTGAGACAAATGACGGACGTCGTGGTGACGGACATTATGCAGCCGTTATGAAGGCAATGGATCTGTTGAAACAATATGGTATCATATTCGGAACTTCTATCTGCTATACCAGAGCCAATGTTGAGGCTGTTACCGATGAGAAATTCTTACGTTTCATTGCTGATAAGGGCGCACGTTTCGGTTTCTACTTCCATTATATGCCGGTAGGACAGAACGCAGCTCCGGAGCTGATGCCGACATTGGAACAGCGGGAAGAAATTATTAAGAAGATTCGCTGGGTTCGTACCGGAGACAATGATATCGGATTTTTCCCAATGGACTTCCAGAATGACGGAGAATTTGTTGGCGGATGTATTGCCGGTGGACGTAACTACTTCCATATTAATGCACAGGGAGACGCAGAACCGTGCGTATTTATCCATTTCTCGGATTCGAATATCCATGATAAGTCAATCCTTGAGATGCTGCAGAGTCCATTGTTTAAGGCATATCATGAAGGACAGCCATTTAACAGAAACCACCTGCGTCCATGTCCGATGCTTGAGAATCCAAAGCTCTTAAGAGAAATGGTAAACAAGACTGGTGCGAAGGGAACAAACGCTGAGGCAGAAGAGACTGTTGAGCATCTTTGCTCTAAGTGTGACCACTATGCAGAAGAGTGGGGACCGGTTGCAGACCGTATCTGGGCAGAACAGAAACATAAGAAGGCACCTTATGAGAACTATACGGAAGAAAAGAGAGAACATCCGGAACTTGCAGCATTTGAGCATGCGGATGGTTCCAATGGATTAAGAGATGAGGATCTTCAGTAATTAAATCAGATGTTAAAATAGGACTAAATCAAGAGAAACCTTATACAACAAGGGTTTGAATGATTTAAGTCCTATTTTTTTTGAAAGTCCGCGAGAGATAAGTAAAGCATCTTGAAGTCTTATACCTGATACAGTAAAATAGATACATCCGGCAACAGGGAGGTCTTAAATGAAACAGGAATCCATTACGATCATATCAAAGCGTATGAAAAAGAAGATAAGGATAGCAGATATTTTATATATCATCAAATCAGAATACCTCAGCCTGATCCATCTGATAGACGGGGATATTCTACAGACCATAACGCCTATTTATGAATTAAAGGAAATGCTCGGTGATGACTGTATCGAGGTAAAGAAGGGGTGTATTGTGTCGGTATCCGCAATCACGAATATCAAAGATAAAATCTATCTGTGCAATGGCGAAGCGATTGACTTTACCGTGAGAAGAAGAAAGGCAGTCCGGCTGGAGTGGCAGGAAAAGCAGAAATTGATGATAGATGAAATTAATGGACAGAATCCGCCGAGGACGGATGAGGAATACCATAAATATTATGAAATCTGTGATAAATTTCCATTTGCATTTACGGATATTGAGATGGTTTTCAATGAAAAACGTCATGCGGTAGACTGGATTTTCCGCTACGGTAATGAAGCACTGGCAGAACTGGAAGGTGTCTCATTGAAAGAGATGATTGGCAGCACATTTTCCAGCCTGTTTGACAATATGGATGCCAAGTGGCTGCGCTGCTATGAGAGGGCTGCTTTGTATGGAGAAACCATGGAAATTGAGGAATACAGCCCGGAGATCGATACGAACCTAAGGATACTGTGCTTCCCGACATTTCCCGGACATTGTGGTTGTATTCTGCATGACATGGACAGGCTACGGTTTATGAAAAAAGAGAATTGGTTTGGAATGGCGGCGGTAGTACAAAGGAGTCGGGATTTCTGAAAATGTCGTTTCATCAAAAGTATATGTCGTTTTGTTAAAAGTTGGAGAAATTAATCTGCCTTTTGATAAAATAATGTTTGATATTGCAATACCTGCATGGTATATTTTCCATAGGTGGATGTGACAAACCCTGTACATATCTACAGAACGGAAAGAGAGGATGCAACTATGAATCCATGCAGTCAGTACAGCCTGACAATAACGACAGACATTAGCTAGAAAAATCAGGAAGATATCATAGAGAATGGCATGCATAAAGTATGCGATTCACTATGGTGTCTTTTTTATGTTTTAGGGGAATTACACGCTAAGAGAAAGGACAGATAAGTATGAAAAGATTTAAGAGAGGACTTGCAATATTATTAAGTGCCTGCATGATTGGCGGCATGATACCGCTTCCGGTAAGTGCAGAGGAGTCGGTGTCAGGGAATACTGCTCAGACAGAGGGCACAGAGCAAGTGCAGGAGAATGGCGTGGCTTGATCTGACACGCTACGATGCGGCTGTTGCAAAGATGATGGCACTGATGGGGATGGACGGAGCCGGAGAGACGATGTCAGCAGATATGGATACCTCTCCGCAGTATTATACCATGAAGCCTGGGAGCACATTGGATGTGACCACAGTACCAATGGGAGAATTGAAACCACGGGTTTATCAATTAAATCAGGATGGAGCCACCTATACAATTACAGGAAAGCGAGCTACCAGTAGTTCAACGACTCTTAGATTTGTGATATCGGCAAACTGTACCGTTATATTAAAAGGTACAGAATTCAAAGCCGGAATCACCTATGATGATGGAACCAAGAATCACTATAGAGGCGGAACGCATGGTGTGTTCGAGGTGGAGCAGGGGAAAATTGGTCAAAATATTGAAATTATAAATAAAAATCCAGGAACCTATGGGGTAGGATACGTCATAATGAAGGGTGGCAGCGTGTCCATCGATGGTTTTGGTAATACCTATGGAATGGATTATCACACTCCTAAGGGGACGGTTTTATTTAGCTACCAGGGAGGTAACTTCAGAAACACATATGATTTTAAAGAAAATTCCGAGCATTTGTACACGACACCGGATGGAAGAAGCACGATGTATCGTGTAGAGATTCCGATACAAAGGTTCGCCAAGGGCAAGATAAAGGTCGGAAGTACAGGAACCTTTACTGAGTTCGAAGCGTGGAGCAATAGTGTATTGTATGCATGGCAGGATAGTGCTGCCGTCAGGGATTATTATGTAGTATATAATGGAAAATACTACCATTACAAAAGCGGTACCTATGCGGCCGGAACGTATACGGCACAGGCTGACGATGCGGCATCAGAGAAAGATACCATCGGTGGATTCTCGGGCACGGTAAGGGGAAGTGGAAAAGGGATTGCCAATGCAGAACTGATCTTTGTAAGAGAAGGTACGGATGGAATGGCTTACACAGGAACGTGCACGACAGACAGTAATGGACAGTATTATGTTGCATTGCCGCCTGGAACTTATACGGTGAAATTAAAATTCCCCACCGGAGAGCTTACCTATGGAGAAAAGTTTTCCTTATCGGAAGAAAAGGAGTCTAATAAGGATATCAATGTAAGTGCAGTTTCCGGAACAATAACAGATCAAAACCAGAATCCGTTGAGTGGAGCAGAGGTTACTGTACAGCAGGGAAATAATGTGTTTACTACGCAGACGGATGCTGCCGGAACTTACACGATTGTACCGGTGGGATTCACAGAGGATTCTTTTAATATTAGAGTGGCTTATAGGACATTTAAAGCAGTATCAGGAACATCCACATGGAATCATTTGTCCGGAAGTATATGTGATTTGTCCATAAATACTTCATCTGAATCGGAGATACATATTGAAAATGAAGCGGATCTGCTGCGGCTTGCGAAGAATGTGGAGCATTTATCAGATAAGACCATTATATTGGAAAATGATATAACAGTATCTTCGGGGGAAAATGGATTTAAAGGTATCGATCATACGGGAAAAAAGATAAGTAATCTTACCTTTAAAGGAAATGGGCATACCATCAGCGGAATGACAAGACCATTGTTTCATACCAATATTGATCAAAAGGATACCTCTAAAACTAATTTGAATAATTGTATTTTTGAAAATCTCCATATAAAGGGAGATATAGAAATTTACAGACAATCCAAGGAAAGCTACTACGGTGTATTGTGTGGAATGTTAAGCGGAGGAGGCTCCAGAGTTGAGGGATGTTCATTTGAGGGCTCTATTTGCATAGACAAGGAAGCACGTGCGCTTGGTGCATTGGTTGGAAAATTGGCATATAGTGCAACAATAGAAAACAGTTATGCAAACTTAAGTTTCATAAAAGCAGAATATAGTTTAATGGGAAACAGTGTTCATAGAATAGGCGGCATTTGTGGTATAATAACTGATAATGCGACAATAAAAAACTGTTATATTATTATTGCGGATATGCAGTGGGGAAGTAGTAAGGATGCACCATGTGTTGGTGTAATAACAGGTGTATGTCAAAGTGCATCCATAATAAGTAATTGTTATGGGGTTATTAACAAAGCAAAAAAGAATATAAATTTATATGGGTAACAAGAAAAGAGTACTATAAGTGGCTATATTAGCGGTGACGGAGCGCAAACCACCTCCGGCTATTATATTACGATGGAGAAGGTAGCGGCAGCATCGGGTACGGAGGGCGAATCGAACTCGATACTGAATCAAAAGAGATTTCTCGAAGATTTTGCCCGCAAAAGCGGTATGACGAACATCAAGCATTTTACCGATGACGGTTACACAGGGCGTAACTTCAACCGTCCCGGATTTCAGGCAATGCTTGCAGAAGCCGAAGCCGGAAAAATCGGCACGATTATCGTCAAGGATATGAGCCGTTTCGGCAGAAACTATCTTGAAGTTGGCTTTTATACCGAGATTCTGTTCCCCAAGAAGCAGATACGCTTTATCGCAATCAATAACAGCGTGGACAGCGACAAACCACAGGATAACGACTTTACCCCGTTCCTCAACATAATGAACGAGTGGTATGCCAAGGACACCAGCAACAAGATAAAGTCCATCTTTCTGTCCCGTATGAATGATGGCAAACGCTGCTCCGGCAGCATTCCCTACGGCTACAATCGACTGCCCGAAGATAAACAGACCTTAGTGGTCGATCCTGTTGCTTCTCAGGTGGTAAAACACATCTTTGAGCTTGCGGCAGAGGGCTTGACACCTCCGGCAATCGCAAGACAGCTAACGGAGGAAAAGGTGCTTATCCCATCGGCGTACACCCTCCAATATCACCCCGAACAATGCAACCGAAAAGCGGAGTACGGCTGCACAAGCTGGAACGCAAACACGGTAAGAGAGATTTTAAGCCGACAGGAATATCTCGGTCATACTGTGCTGAGAAAGACCATCGGAACGAACTTTAAGACCGATGAACGCCGTTTTGCCACCGATGAGGAACGCCTTGTATTTGAGGACACCCACGAGCCTATCGTTGACAGCGAGCTTTGGGAGCAGGCGCACAGAAGATTGAAACACGCTACACGCCGTATAAAGGAAGGGACGCACCAAGAGGAATGCTTACTGCCCGGTCTTGTGTATTGCGCTGATTGTGGCAGTAAGATGTCCTATCAGACGAATTACTACAAAAGCGGTGCCCCCTACCACTCGTTCCGATGCAGCAGCTACGGGAACAGAACCGTGAACTGCACCATCCATCATATCAGCGACAAAGTCCTCTATCAGTTGCTGCTGCGCTCCATCCAACGCCTTTCAAGCCACATTATCGCAGATGAGCGTGGCTTTGCGGAAGAACTGAAAAGCAAATGGGAAGCACAGGCGAACGGCAAACCGCAAAAGCAGAAGGATGAACTTCAGATAATCAATCGCAGACTGAACGAGCTTGACCGCCTGATTGGAAGCCTTTATGAGAATTTCATTTCAGGTCTGCTGCCCGAAAAGCAGTACAAGTCCCTGATGAAGAAATACTCGACTGAACAGGACAGCCTTGAGAGCCAAGTATCGGAAATTCAGGAGAAGCTGGAGCAAACGAAAGCGTCCTCTGCTCATATCGGGAGGTTTATCAGGCTCATCAAGAAGTATAAGCAGCCCACAGAGCTGACGAAAGATATGGCGTGTGAACTGATTGATAAAATCGTTGTTCACGAAGCCACAGGCAAAAAGCCGAACCGACAGCAGCAGGTAGACATCTACTATAACTTCATCGGGCAGTTTGACCTCCCGCTTTCCGAAAAGGAAATTGCCGAAGCAAGACAAAAAGCCGAGCAAGAAGCGGCGGAAAAAGCCAGGCGCAAGAAGAACCGGCAGCGTGAGAGCAATGTTGCCCATCAAGCCAAAGCAAAGGCGGAACGCTGGGCGGCGAATGACGGGCATAAGTACCCGAAGCGTATCTGCGAACAATGCGGCAAAGAGTTTTATCCGAACAGCACAAGGCAGAGGTTTTGTAACACCGATTGCACGAAAGCCCATCAGCAGGCAGAAAAAGAAAAGAAACGCTATGCTGAAAAGGGCAACCACACCTTCCGTCAAAAGGTCTGCAAAATATGCGGCAAGTCCTTCTGGCCGTCCAACGGTCAGGAGGTGCTGTGCTCCGAGGAATGCAAAACCATCAATCGCAACCAAAGACAGCTTGCCTATTATTACCGTAAGCAATCCGGGCAGAAAGCCGGAGAAGCAATATAATTCAAGGAGGACGACACAATGGAAGAATTCATCACGGACGAACGGACAGGCTTGCGTTATGAGCTTGTCGGGGACTACTATCTGATCGCCGGAGAGGACGAGCCGGAGGGCAGACCCATCGGCATTTGGGGACAGCGACACCTGCGATATATCCGAAAGCACAAGGTCAGCTTGTATGCCGAGCTGCTGACTACCGGCAAGCTGAACGATTACCTTGCAGACCTCAACGAGCAGGCGGAAGCATTGTTTTCTCGGCTGGTAAAGCAGCTTTCCGAAAAGGAGGGCGTTACGGAAGCCCTCAAAGCGGAAAATCAAATGCTGTGGGTACAGAGGATGAACAACATCCGCAGTGCTGCTATGGAAATCGTTGCAAACGATTTGATTTACTGTTAGGAGGACGGCTATGAAGGTCAAGCTGGACGATTATGAGGTGCGAGTGCTGATAAACGGCTTAATACAGCAGCACAGGAGCTATGACGCAGAAACCAACGGTCAGATTGACTCACTCGCCCTTCGCCTGTGTGACATTGCTGAAGCAATGAAGCCGGGGCGAAAGAAGAAAATCTCCTTTGAGCCGGTAGAAATCAGAGTAATTTGTCAGTGCCTTATGGAGTGGCGAAATCGAGAGATACAGGCGAAAAGACACGGCGCAGTGGATGCTATAAATGAACTGCTGATACGGTTTACCCGATAAAGAGAAAAGTCGCTGTCATCGGACGGCGGCTTTTCCTTTGCGGGTAGTATTCAAGAAGTCATAAAGATCTGTGAGTAATGGAAGAAGCCAGCACTTGTGAAAATATCACAATTTACGGAGGTAAAGTTTCAAATTCCACTTGCCTTTTTGTTCTTGAAATGATATTATTGGTATATATACTAGAATATTTAAAGAGAGGTGATATATTTGCGGAGAGACAGCAGTGAAACAAAGAGGAAAATACTGACCGTGTGCGTCCGTCTCTTTCTGGAACAGGGGTATAAAAACACCTCTGTCAGTCAGATCGTGGATGAAGCAGGTGTTGCAAGGGGAAGCTATTTGAATCTGTTTCCTACCAAGGACAGAGTTTTGCTGGAATTAACCGAAACAATGTTCGGCGGACAGTTCGACGTGGCAAGAAGCATTGCAGGCAGCAAGCTGCCGCCGGTTTATGCCTATGCTGTGGAAACGGCGATTCAACTGACACTGACTGAACTGAATGAGAACCTGCGAGAAATCTATATTGAAGCCTATTCCCTGCCTGACACGTCGGAATATATTTACCTGCATACCACAGCAGAGCTGAAGCAGATTTTTGGTGAAAATTTCCCCCATGATACCGAGAGCGACTTTTACGAGATGGAAATCGGCACG
>ULQZ01025043.1_pt1 | contig 27232 bp, 20 predicted proteins | sample 1955011 | NCBI WGS metagenome assembly ULQZ01 (sample SAMEA4835670, study PRJEB28245) | human gut metagenome | biome: gut microbiome; material: fecal sample | place: Denmark | collected 2008 | reverse complement strand
GATGAGCCGCAATCTGGAGGCGCTGGCCAGGCCCGACGCCGCGGAAGATATTGTCAATGAGATTGTAAAGGTAATGAAGTGATGGAATACAAGAACGTCTATTTTCTGGGTATCGGCGGCATCGGCATCGACCGTGCCCTGGCGCGCTATTTTCTGCACGGGGGGTATGCCGTCGCGGGCTATGACCGCACGCCTTCGCACCTGACCGGCGAACTCGAAGCGGAGGGCGCGGCGGTCCACTATGAGGACGACGTGCGGCTGATCCCCGAAGGATTTCTCGACCCGAAGAAGACGATGGTCGTCTACACCCCGGCCGTGCCGCAGGATCACGGCGAATACCGCTATTTTCGCGAACACGGTTTCTGCGTCGAGAAGCGTTCGCAGATGCTGGGGCATCTTGCGGAGGGCAAATACGTGATGGCCGTGGCGGGCACGCACGGCAAGACCACCACTTCGACGATGGTGGCATGGCTCAACCGCGCGCTGACGGGCGGCGGCTCGGCTTTTCTGGGGGGCATTTCGAAGAATTTCGGCGGCAATCTGGTGCTGGGCGACGGCGGGAGACTGGCTGTCGAGGCCGACGAGTTCGACCGGTCGTTCCTGCGGCTGTATCCCGACGTGGCGGTGGTCACCTCGGCCGACGCCGACCACCTCGACATCTACGGGACGCACGAGGCGGTGAAGGAGGCCTTCTCGCAGTTCGTGCGGCAGATCCGGCCGGGCGGCTCGCTCATCATCAAGCGGGGCGTCGACATCGTGATCGACAACCCCGGGATCGCCGTATACCGTTATTCCTACGACGAGCCGTGCGATTTCTACGCCCGCAACGTGCAGCTGCTCGAAGGGGGGCATTACCGTTACGACCTGGTGACACCCTCGGGCGCGTTCGAGGGGTGCACGCTGGGCGTTCCGGGGTGGGTCAACATCGAAAACGCGGTCGCGGCCGTCGCTTCGGTGTGGTGCGCCGCGAAGGCCGGAGGAACTCCGCTGGATGCCGATAAGCTGCGCGGCGCGCTGGCCTCGTTCTCGGGGGTGAAACGGCGTTTCGAGTTCTATGTCAACACCCCGAAGCAGGTCTATATGGACGACTACGCCCATCATCCGCGCGAGCTGGCCGCAACGCTCACCTCCGTGCGGAAGATGTTCCCCGGGCGGCGGATCACGGCGCTGTTCCAGCCCCACCTCTACACCCGTACGCGCGACCTCCATGCGGAGTTCGCCGAGGCGTTGTCGCATGCCGACGAAGTGGTGCTGCTGCCCATCTACCCGGCGCGCGAGGAGCCGATTCCGGGCATCACCTCGGAGATCATCGCCCGACGGGTCGCCGCGCCGTGCCGTATCGTCGACCGCGACCATTTGGCCGACGAGGTGGCCGCGATGGACACCGACGTTGTGATCAGCTTCGGCGCCGGCAATATCGACGCCTGCTGCCCCGCATTGGCGGAGCGATTAAAAATGAAAAGCTAAATATTAAAAATACAGGCATCTGTTTTTGGCATTTTCGTTTCCGGCTGGAGTTGATGAGGTCTCTTTTGCTTGACAAAAACGACTTCTTGCGTGGCTTGGAATCTGCCTGAATGATTTTTCATAATTTTTAATAGTGATGTCCCGCTACCTCCGATACACGCTTCTGACCCTGCTGTGGGTCGCCGTGGCCGCATACATCGTCTTTGCGGCCTCGGCGGTGCGGCGCGTGCGCAGGACGGGTACGGTCGGAAGGCTGGAGATCGAGGTGGTGGACAGCTCTTCGCAGGGACATCTGGTCTCGGCGGCGATGGTCCGCCAGTGGATTTCACATGCCGGAATCAAGACACTCGGCACGGCAGTTGATGCGGTGGACCTGACGGGTATCGAACGACTGATCGCCCGCAACGGATTCGTGGATAAAACGGTTGCCTATGTCTCCTACGGGGGAACGCTGCACATCGAGATCAGCCAGCGCAAGCCGCTGGTGCGCCTGCTTACCGACGGCATGAACGCCTACGTGACCGCCGACGGCTATGTCTTCGCCGCGCCCCGCGCCTCGTCGCTCTACGTGCCGGTGGTCACCGGCAGTTACCGTCCTCCCTTCCCTGCGTCGTACGTCGGGAGCGTGCGGGAGCATATCGACCTGCGTCTCGGCGAGATTGACGAACGCATCGCCGAACTCGAACGCGAGAAATACCCTCTCTACCGGCGTGAGATGGAGAACGACCGCAACATTTCGGCCCTGCGCCGCATGCGCATCAAGCGGCAGTGGTGGCGGCTGGAAGGTTCGCGGGAGTTCGATGCGCGGGTCGACGCGCTGCGCGAGAAAAAAGCCGGCCTGCGCCGCACCTACCGCTACCGGGCGGGCGTGATCCGCGAGGAGATCGAGCGTATCGCCGGGTTGCAGGAGGCCGAGCGGCGGAAACAAAAAAAGTTGGAGAAAAGCTACGAAGATTTCATGAAACTCCTTACCTTTGTAGAAACTGTCGAAGACGATGATTTCTGGAGGTCGGAAGTGGTGCAGATCACCGCGAAAACGACCCCCAGCGGAGCATTGGAGGTGGAACTTACGCCCCGCAGCGGCCGCTTCGCCGTGCTTTTCGGCCGGCTGGAGGACGTGGAGCGCAAGTTCGACAAACTGTTGCGGTTTTACCGCAGCGGCCTCTCGTCGATCGGCTGGAGCGAATACCGCACTATTGACATCAGATATAACGACCAGGTGGTTTGCAAGAAGTAAAAGGATTATACCGTGGAAAAAAAGAATTATACCGTTGCCGTCGATTTGGGCTGCTCGTCGGTCGTGGTGGCCGTCGGGGAGAAGACGCCCGAAGGCCTGCTTGACGTGGCGTGTGTCGTCACGAAGCCCGTCGAGGGAGTCAATGCGGGCCGGATCGAGAATATCGAACTGGTGAGCCGCGCCATCCGCGAGGCCGTGTCGGAGGCCGAGCAGCAGCTCGGAATCCGCATCACGGAGGCGTATGCCGGTATCTCGGGCGACTTCGTGCGCTGTGCGCGCCATACCGACCATGTCTTCGTCTACGATCCCCAGAACGGCGTCAACCAGAAGGACGTCGATGCGCTGTTCGACCGCATGCGCAACGTGCAGGCCCCCGACGACGAGACCATTATGGAGCGCGTGCCCCAGAACTACATGGTCGACGACAACCAGGAGGTGCGCAATCCCGTGGGTTCGTTCGGCAAGAAACTTTCGTCGACGTTCAACTTCATCCTTTGCCTCAAAACCCCGATGCAGCGTCTCGATATGGCCCTGAAACGCCTCGGCATCAAGATGCTGGGCGTCATGTCCGACGCGCTGGCGACGCCCGAAGCGGTGCTGCTGCCCGATGAGAAGGAGGAGGGCGTGGCCGTGGTCGACGTCGGCGGCGGCGTCACCGACGTGACGGTCTATTACCGCAACGTGGTGCGTTACGTCGCTTCGATCCCGATGGGCGCATCGGCCATCAACCGCGACATCCGCACGATGAGCGTTCCCGAGAAACACGTTGAGAGCCTCAAGCAGAAATACGGTTCGGCGGTCGCCGAACTGGCTCCCGAGGACAAGCTGATCCGCGTCAACGGCCGTACGGCCCGCGAGGCGAAGGACATTCTGCTGCGCAACCTGGCCACGGTGATCGAGGCCCGCGCCACGGACATCGCGGAGTTCGTGCAACAGGAGATCAAGGATTCGGGATACGCCGGGAAACTGGCCTACGGCATCGTGCTGACGGGCGGTTCGGCCAAATTGAAGGACCTCGACGAACTGTTCCGCCGCGTGACGGGCATGGACGTGCGTGTCGCTGTGCCCGAGACGGGAATCACCGGGGAGTCGAAGGAGAAGGTTGCGGACGCCGCTTTCTCGACCGCCGTGGGCATCCTGCTCAAGGGGGCCGAACTGGGCGGCTGCGCCGTCATCGAGCACCCCGCGGCTCCTCGTTCCGAGCCGCACCGGCCTTTCACGCCGCCGCAGCCCGCAGCGGGCGGGTTCAAGGCTCCGCAGCCGCGTGCTGCCCAGCCCTATACGCCTCCCGTGCCGGCTTCGGAACCCGATTCCGGGGTGCCGGCCGGAGCCGAAGCGGCCGGACGGCCGGACGAAGAGCGTGCCGACGAGCCGCCGGTGATCGAACCGAAGCGCAGCCGCAACTGGGGCGCGATCTTCCAGAAGACCTTCGACAAGATCAACAAGAGTTTCACGGCCGCCGAGGACGAAGAGATTTAGACATACCGGGGAATACGGAAGGCGATGGACGAATTGATGGCAGAGATACAGGTTCCGCGGGACGAATCCTCGTTGATTATGGTGATCGGCGTGGGCGGCGCAGGCTGCAATGCCGTGTCTAACATGTGGCATGCGGGAGTGAAAGGCGTCACCTATCTGGCCTGCAATACAGACCGGAAATCTTTGAATATCAATCCCGTCAGCAATAAGGTCCGCCTCGGGACCGAAGGCCTTGGGGCCGGAAACCGTCCCGAACGGGGGCGGGATGCGGCGATCGCTTCGTTGGAGGACATCCGCCGTTATCTGATGGAATCGGGTTGCCGGATGGTGTTCATTACCGCCGGCATGGGCGGAGGAACCGGAACCGGAGCGGCTCCGGTCATCGCCAAACTGGCCAAGGAGATGGAAATGCTGACGGTAGGTATTGTCACTTCGCCGCTGGTGAGCGAGGGAAAACGGCGTTGGAAACAGGCCATGGAGGCTATCGCCCAGTTGGAGCAGAATGTCGATGCGCTGTTGGTGATCGACAATGACAACGTGGTGCGGGCTTATGACGATCTTCCGCTGCATGAGGCTTTCAGCCGCGCCGACGATGTGTTGAGCACAGCTACGCGGGGAATTGCCGAGATCGTGACCCGGGAAAGCGACTTGGTGGGCGTTGACTTCGCCGATGTGGCCGAAGTGATGCGCAATTGCGGCCGGGCGCATATGAGCGTGACTTCGGCATGCGGTGAAAACCGGGTCGACAAGGTTCTGAAAGCGTCGCTTTGCTCCCCGTTATTGGGTCATCAGGAGATTACCGGGGCGAAAAATATCCTGTTGAATTTTTCGGTTCCGGACTCCGATGAACTGAAAACCCGGGAGGTGAAGCAGGTGCTGGACCTTATTCAGCGTTATGCCAATGGCGATCGGAAGAATGTGGGATTGAGTGAAACCAATATCATTTGGGGGACGAGTATCAATCCGCAGATGGAGTCGGGTACTTTGGAACTGGTGATTATAGCTACGGGATTCGAGGTCCCGGATACGAATCCCGGCGTTGCCGGATGGGAGGATGGTCCGTCACGGACGAGGGCGCATGTTTTTGCCGTGTCGGAAAATCCCGAACGCCCGGAAATCCCGGAAAAAGGGCGGGAAGAGCCTGTGATGGCCGGCGACGGTGAGACTTTGCAGGGCGTATGGGGTGAACTGTCCCGAAAGGTTTCGGGTTGGGTTGGCCGGGTTTTCGAGGGAGAGGACACCCCCATGGAGTGACGGAATTCCGGAATAAATTGAGTTAAGGAGATAAAGAATCAAAGGATATGACAGACGAATTGATGTCGGAAATCAAGGTCCCGCGCACGGACGGCTCGATCATTACGGTGGTCGGCGTCGGCGGCGCAGGGGGCAATGCCGTAAACCATATGTGGAACCTCGGGATCAGGGGCGTTACGTTCATGGTCTGCAACACCGACCAGCAGGCGCTCGACAAAAGCCCCGTTGAGCGGAAGATCCGCCTCGGCTCCGAAGGTCTCGGAGCCGGGAACGATCCGGAGAACGGCCGCCGCGCGGCCGTCGAGTCGCTGCCCGAAATCCGTCAGGTGCTCGAAGAGGCCGGTACGAAGATGCTCTTCATCACCGCCGGCATGGGCGGCGGAACGGGCACGGGAGCATCGCCCGTCATCGCCAAGCTGGCCAAGGAGATGGGGCTGCTGACCGTGGCCATCGTCACCTCGCCGCTGGCCGTCGAGGGCAAGATCCGTTACGAACAGGCGTTCCGCGGTATCGAGGAGCTGCGCCAGAACACCGATTCGCTGCTGATCATCAACAACGAAAACATTCTGGAAATCTACGGCCGCCTCTCGCTGAAGCAGGCTTTCGGCAAGGCCGACGACATTCTGGCCTCTGCGGCCAAGGGTATCGCGGAGATCATCACCGTCGAGAGCGATCTGGTGAACGTCGACTTCGCCGATGTCTCGAAGGTGATGCGCAACAGCGGCCGGGCGCATATGGCCGTGGCTACGGCCGACGGCGACAAGCGCGCCGAGGCGGTGGCCGAAGCGTCGCTGCGCTCCCCGCTGCTGGATCACAACCTGATTTCGGGCGCCAAGAACATCCTGCTGAATATTTCGGTGTCGGACGCCGACGCCCTGATGTACGAGGAGGTGGTGCAGATTCTGGAGTATATTCAGGCCCACGCCAGCGTGCAGGACGACAACGGGGTGATCCACAACGCCAACATCATTTGGGGTACGAGCGAGAAGCCGCAGCTGGGCAATTTCATCGAGCTGGTGGTCGTGGCCACGGGATTCGAAGGCGACGCGCAGCCCGGCGTGATGAAGCAGATCATTCCCCCGGTCCGCACCGTCGAACCGGCCGTCAAGGAGACGTCCGCCGCGGCACCCGTGCTGGAGCCGATCAAACCCCTGCCCCCCAAACCCGCCCAGCGTCAGCCCGAACTGGTGATGCTCGGCGCCAAGCCGACCCGTTACAGCAACATCGACACCCTGCTGGCCAAACCCGCCTACCAGTCGCGCAACTCGAAGTTCATCGTGCGCGTCCCCGGCAGCCGCAAGGAGGTGCTGAAGGACGATACGACCGATGCCCAGGCGCAGAAAGAGGAGTCGCAGGGCGGCTCGCTATTCGATTAACTAACCGATTTTCAATTTGGAAGACGCGCATTCCTGGATTACGTTCAACGGGTTTTCACCCCATATCGCCGTGCTTTGCGCGGTGACGCTCTGCTTGTTGTGTGTTTCGGCGCTCGTTTCGGGGGCCGAGACTTCTTTTTTCTCCCTCTCGCACAATGATATACGTCATTTGCAGAGCCGCAGAAGCGCATCGGCCGCCGCCATGCTGCGGCTGCTGGCGAACGTCGACCTGCTGCTGGCCACGATCCTGGTGGTCAACAATCTGGTGAATATCTGCATCGTCATCCTCACGGCCGGGATCATCGACTCGGTCTTCACTTTCCTGCGGTTCGAGTTCCTGTTCAAGACCGTGCTGGTGACTTTCCTGCTGCTGCTTTTCGGCGAGATACTGCCCAAAGTGCTGGCGCAGACGATTCCCCTGCGCTTCGCCTCGATGGTGGCCCGTCCGCTGCTGGTGCTGCGGTGGGTTTTCTATCCGCTCTCCTATGCGCTGGTCCGCACGAGCAGCCGCATCAGCGAAAAGGCCGCGCACAAGAGCGAGATTTCGCTCGACGAACTGGCCGACGCCGTCGACATGACGCAGAGTTCCAGCCCCGAGGAGCACGTGATGCTTTCGGGCATCGTCAACTTCGTCAATACCGAAGTGCAGGAGATTATGAAACCCCGTGTGGACATCACGGCGCTCTCCATGACGGCCGATTACGAGACGGTCAAGAGGACGATCATCGAATCGGGCTTCTCGCGCATCCCGGTCTACGAGGAGGATGTGGACAATATCCGCGGGACGCTCTACGTCAAGGACCTGCTGCCCTACATCAACAACGGCGGCGATTTCGCGTGGCAGCAGCTGATCCGCAAACCCTATTTCGTCCCCGAGCACAAAAAGATCAACGACCTGCTGGCCGACTTCCAGTCGAACAAGGTCCACATGGCCATCGTCGTCGACGAGTACGGTTCGACGCTGGGGCTGGTGTCGCTCGAAGACATCATCGAAGAGATCGTCGGCGAGATTTCCGACGAGAGCGACAACGACGAGTGCTTCTACACGCGGCTCGACGCCAAGAGCTATATTTTCGAGGGAAAGACCCACCTCGGGGATTTCGAGCGTATCCTCGACATCGGCGAGGACGTTTTCGCCGACGTCCGGGGCGAGGCCGAAACCCTTGCCGGGCTGATGCTCGAACTCAAACGCGACTTTCCGCGCAAAGGCGACGTCTTCACTTCGCACGACCTGCGTTTCACGGTGCAGGAGATGGACGGCCACCGGGTCGATAAAATCCGCGTCGACCTTCAATGATTCCGGCCCTGTGGACATCGCCGCCGCTGACGGCCGAAGAGTCCGCCCGGTGGACGACTTCCGAAGAACGTGCCGCGGCAGCCGGGTTCGTGTCGGAACGCCGCCGGGCCGAGTTCCTTACGTGGCGGGCTGTGGTGCGCCGCGAACTGGGGGACGACGTCGGGATCGCCTACGATGCGCTGGGCGCCCCGGTGCTGACGAACCGGGCCGTCCATATCTCCGTCGCCCATTGCGCCGGCCGCATCGCGGTCTGCGCCTCCCCGGAGCGTTGCGCCGTGGACATCGAACCCGCAACGCGCGATTTCAGACGCGCCGCGAGCCGCTACCTGACGCCTGAAGAGGAGGCCCTTTCCGACGACCCGCTTCTGCCGGGGATCGTCTGGTGTGCAAAAGAGACGCTCTACAAGTATGCCGGACGCCGGGAGCTGGATTTCCGGAGGGATCTGCACGTCGTGCGGCTCGACCTTGCTGCCGGGACGCTGGCGGGACGGATCGGAAACGGAGAGCCGGTCAGGCTCTCCGTCTCTCTGGACGAAGGTTTTATCCTCGTATATATTCTTTAGAATGCTTCCGAAGCGGTGAACAGGAACGCCGAGGATCGCTTGCGGTCCCACGGCAGATTCTGGTTGCCGAAATTGCCCCAGCCGTAATCGAGGCGGATGTTCATGCGGTTCTTGAATTCGAAGCGGTAGCCGCAGCCGAAACTGCAAAGCGTGTTTCCCCAGCGGAATTTCTCCGTGCCCCAGACCTGCCCGCCGCCGATCCATCCCACGATGCCGTGGCGGCGGTAGATTTTCTGCCGCAGTTCGATCTGCGTTTCCACCAGTTTTTTGTCGCGGTAGCGTCCCTCGTAGTAACCGCGCATGCGTTCCATGCCGCCCATTTTGGCGTACATGTGCCACGAGGGGGTTCCGGTCGTGGCGTCGGCGTAGAGGTCGCAGGCCAGCACGGCCCCTTTCCAGAGTTTCTGGTAGAAGTCGAAGGTCAGCGTGAAGCGTCCGAACGTGCGGCGCGTGTTTCCCAGCCATTCGGGATACCATTTGGCCTCGGCCTTGATGAAGATGCCCTTCGAGGCGTTGAACGTCACGTCGCGCGTGTCGTACTGGGCGAAAAGCCCGACATTGGCGTTGAAGGCGTTGGGCTTGTCGCCCGTCGTGGCGATGTAATTCGAGAACGGGTCCTGTTTCGCAGGGTCGTAGCGTCCCTCCTGCCAGAGGTTGTAAAGCTCGCCCATCTTGCCGCCCGGAACCGGTTTTCCGGCTGCTACGTCAGCTTCGATCCGCTGCATGTATTCCACCATGCCGGAACTCTTGTACTTGGCTCCGGAGTAGTCGATGCCGCCGCTGACGCCGATGTAGAAGCGGCCCACGAGCGAGGTGCAGTAGGAGATGCGGAAGGCGCCCATCGTCGTAGTGAGGTCCTGGGCGTAACCCTCCTTGCCGGCGTTGTAACCCACGCCGTAGAAGGCGCCGGGGAAGTAGACGAATGCGCCCGAGTAGCTCAGCCGCTGTTTGTTGTGGTTGTAGATGTTGTCGCCCGAAAAGCGCAGCAGCACGAATTTCTCGGTCGTGAAGTTGCCGTAAATCGAAATGTTCGACGGTGCGGTGACCGAGTCGGTGCGGTCGAGCCGGTAGAGTCCCGCCAACAGGAATCCGATGCCGAAACCTACGTCCGAGGAGTAGTTGGGTCCCGGGGCGATGCTCCAGTCGATCTTCTTTTCGAAGGTGCGGTCCACGTTCGAACGGCTGTAATAGTCGATGATGCGGCGGATCAGCCCCGGACGTTTCACCGGAGCGGCGAGGGCTGAAGTGTCGGCCATCCGGACGTGCCTGGCGTTCGGGTGCGCCTCGGCCTGTCCGATCTGTGAAAGCGTAGTTTCGGTCGAAGGGAAATTCTCCTTCGAGGTGTCCGTGTTCTGGGCCGACGCGCGCAGCGCGGCTGTCGTCAGCAAAACGGTGAGGAGAAGGAAACAGGTCTTTTTCATGAATTTGGAGCTCGGAGTCGACAGCAAAGATAACCAATATTTCCGGTTGCGCAAAATGAACAATCCCAACCCCCGGAAGTAGTAACGAAACGGGTAAAAATTCCTACCTTTGGGGCAATTCAAACAATTGCCGCCCATGGAAATCGCCGCACCGCAACTGCTCCGGGAGTCAGCAGCGTCCGCTGATCCCGTTCGGATGACCCGTGACGAGGAGATCGCCGACGCTTCGTTCCGCGCTGCGGACTTCGCATCGCTCGACCGCGAGCACCTTTCGGTGCAGGGATGCCTCTTCACGGGCTGTCTCTTCGCGGGGTGCGTGCTTGCCCGTTCGCAGTTTTCGGACGTGGTTTTCCGCAACTGCGATTTCTCGAACGCCGACCTGCTGGGGTGCAGTCTCCACCGCGTACGGTTCGCCGACTGCAAACTTTCGGGAACGAATTTCGCCGAAACCACGCTCAACCACCTGCTGTTCGAACGCTGCAAGGGCGAGTTCGCCAATTTCGCCTTTTCGCGGCTGCGCACGGTGCGTTTTGCGGGCTGTCCGATGCATGGCGCCGCTTTCGGGGACTGCCGTTTCGAACGTGTCGAGTTTGCGCAGTGCGACCTGACACAGGCCGAATTCTTCGGCACCCGCCTGCGCGGACTTTCTTTCGCCGATTCGGACATCCGCGGCATTCGCGTTCGCGAGATCGGATCGTTTGAATTGAAAGGATTGAAAATTAGTCCATTGCAGGCTGTTGAGCTGGCCCGTCTGCTGGGCGTCGAGATCGAAGAATAGAGATTTATTCAAAAAAATTACAAATTTTATAAAAAATCTTAATAAAATATTTGGAAGTTTGGTTTCCGCGCACTACTTTTGTCCTGTCTTAAATGATAAAATATTTTAAGAATTAATTAAAATTATTTAGTATGAAAGCAAGGATTAACGAGTGGTTCCGTACCGCCCTGATCATGTTGGGAGAGAGCATCAAACTGCGCGAGATGTAAAATCTCCCTTTCGGTAGACTTAAAAACTTAAACTTCGATAAACGAACAGCCCGGCTTTTGCAAGCCGGGCTGTTTTGTCGTTGCGGGGATCGTCGGTCTATTTGACGCCGATTTTCTTGAGAATGGCCTTCGGAACGGCGTTTTTGTTGACCAGCACGGTCATCGTCTTGTAGGCGACGAACGGGCGCGAGAAATACCAGTAGCCGTCGTAGGGACCTGTCGTGTTCCACGAGTTCTTGACCTTGTAGTAGGGCGTTCCGTTCTGGTCGGTGGCCGTGCCCACGATCTGCATGCCGTGGTCGTCGGTGGTCTCGTAGTTGTCGTAGCCCTTTTGGCGAAGCTCCTGCGTGACGGTGCGCTCCCTGCCGGGTTTGTCGAACTTGTAGAGCGCCTCGTCCTTCTCCTTCTGGGTGAGTTTGCCCCACTTCTCGGCTTCGGTTCCCTGCATGCCTTCGAGGTCGGCTTCAGGGACGATGCCCAGACCTTTGGTGCGGCTGAACCCCTTCTCGCTCACGTCGGTTCCCCAGGAGATCGTGTAACCCTTCTCCAGCGAGTTGTCGATGATCTGCATGAACTCGTCCAGGGGCACGTTCCATACCTTGTCCCAGTTCCAGTTGTCGGGAACCTCCATGGCGAACTCCGTGTAGAAGGGGTGGTGGGTGAACGAGGTGAATTCGATGTAGTCGCCGAGGTCGATCGGCAGCGATGCGGCGAACGACGCCGGGGTGTACTCCCTGCCCCGGTAGGTGAACTTCCCGGGCATCGGGCCGAAATAAGCGTCGAGGATGCCGTTCAGCCCGGCCTGCCAGGCCGTCGTGAGGCGGCTGTCGCTGCGCTTCCCGCCGGCCTTGATCACCGCGTCGGCGTAGGCCTTGATCACGGCGTCGATCTCGTCGAAATTGGGCTTGTCGTAGCCGTAGTTCAGTCCCGGATAGACCTCCTCGGGGACGATGCCGTACGCCTCGATGCCGTGCAGCACATCGTGGGCCTGTCCGCCGACGGCGAGGTTCAGCGAGCCGTGCAGGCGGACGTATTTCACGGCCTTTTCGAAGTAGATGTTGCGCACGATCCACATCTCCGAAAGGTCCAGTTCGGGACCTCCGGCGCGGAGGATTTCGCTTTCGAAGAACGAGAGGGTCGAGTAACACCAGCAGGTTCCGCTGCGGCTCTGGTCCTTGACCGGGGTGACGGGCAGGATTTTGACGTCGGTGAAACGGTAGCCTTCCGGGGCGGCCGTGTCGGGCGTTTGTGCCGCGGCTCCGAGCGCGTAGCAGAGCGCAAGTGCGGCGAGAATCGGTTTTTTCATCAATCGTTCGGTTTTCGGTGTTTGCTTTCTTGCGGGTCGTTTCGCAGTCCCGGTACGGTTTCTCCGTTTTGCTGCCAGACCCTTTTATCTCGGTACGGTTTTTCTGTTTTGCGGCCAGGCCCTTTTGTTCCGGGGAGGGTTTTCCGTTTTGCGGCCAGACCCTTCCCCTCTTGTCCGGGGCGGTTACTTTTTCGATCCTGCGACGATCTTCAGACAGTCGTCGAGGGTGAGTTCCTCGGGCTTCGCTCCCTTCGGCAGGCGGTAGTTCTTGCCCTTGTAGGCGATGTAGGGTCCGTAGCGGCCGTTCTTGACGAGCATGTCGGCATCTTCGGGGAAACTCTTCAGCGGCGTGTTGGCCGCGGCCGCGGCCGCCTGGTGTGCGCGGACGATCTCAACGGCGCGGTCGTAGCCGATCGTGTAGGGGTCGTCGGTCTTGGCCAGCGACGCGAACGACTTTCCGTAGCGCACGTAGGGACCGTACTTGCCGATGCCGACCATCAGCTCCTCGCCGTCCAGCTGTCCCAGGTCGCGGGGCAGGGCGAAAAGCTCCAGCGCCTCTTCGAGCGTGATCGACTCGATCAACTGGCCCTTCTTGAGCGACGCGAAGCGTCCCTTCTCGCCTTCGTACCCTTCGATCTCGACCATCGGGCCGTAACGGCCGATGCGCGCCTTCACGATGTGCCCCGTCTTGGGATCGTTGCCCAGAATGCGCACTTCGCGCGTCTTGGCGGTCTGCGTCGTGATGGCCGAATCGACCATCTTGTGGAAGGGACCGTAGAACTCGTCGATCATCTTGTCCCAGGTGATGTCGCCCTCGGCGATGCGGTCGAACTCCTTCTCTACGCTGGCCGTGAAGTTGTAGTCGATGATCGGGCCGAACTGCTCCTCCAGGTAATCGTTGACCACCATGCCGATGTCGGTCGGCGAAAGTCGGTTTTTCTCTTTGCCGTAGTTTTCCGAGAGGGTCTTCGAGGCGATCTTTTCGCCCGTGAGCGTCAGCTGTGCGTAGTTGCGCTTCTGCCCGTCCCTGTTCTGTTTGACGACGTAGCCGCGGTTGATGATCGTGGTGATCGTCGGGGCGTAGGTCGAAGGACGGCCGATGCCCAGCTCTTCGAGGCGTTTGACGAGCGAGGCCTCGTTATAGCGCGCCGGAGCCGAGGTGAAGCGCTCTGTGGCGGTGATCTGCGACGGGAGGACCCGGTCGCCGGCCGTGAGTTTCGGCAGCAGCCCCTCGCCGCTCTCGGCAGCCTGGTCGTCGTCCGTGGATTCGGAGTAGAGGCGCAGGAAGCCGTCGAAACGGACCACCTCGCCCTGTGCGACGAACTGGTTCGAACTGCCCGACATGTCGATGGTGATGGTCGTGCGGTCCAATTCGGCGCAGACCATCTGCGAGGCGACCGTGCGCTTCCAGATCAGGTCGTAGAGTTTCTTCTCGGCGGGCGTGCCCTCGATCTCCTGACGCTCGATGTACGACGGGCGGATGGCCTCGTGGGCCTCCTGCGCACCTTTGGTCTTGGTCTTGTAGTTGAACCAGCGCGAATATTTCTCGCCGTAGAGTTTCGTGATCTCCTCCTTGCACTGGGCCAGCGCCTGCTGCGAGAGGTTCACCGAGTCGGTACGCATGTAGGTGATCAGACCCTGCTCGTAGAGGTGCTGCGCGACGGACATCGTCTGCGATACGGACATGCCCAGCTTGCGGCCCGCCTCCTGCTGGAGCGTCGAGGTGGTGAACGGCGGCGCGGGGTAGCGCTGTGCGGGTTTCTCCTCGGCCTTGGCCACCGTGAATGTGGCGCCGATGCAGCTTTGCAGGAAGGTTTCGGCCTGCGCCTCGGTCTCGAAACGCGACGAAAGTTCGGCCTTGAAGAGCGTCTTCTCCGGGTCTCCGGCGGCGTAGAACTGGGCCACGACACGGAAATAGGCTGCCGAGCGGAAGGCGATGATCTCGCGCTCGCGCTCCACGATCAGGCGCACGGCGACCGACTGCACGCGGCCTGCCGACAGCGCCGGACGTACCTTCTTCCACAGCACCGGCGACAGCTCGAAGCCGACCAGCCGGTCGAGGATGCGGCGTGCCTGCTGGGCGTTGACCAGGTCCATATTGACCGTGCGCGGCTTCTCGATGGCTTCCAGAATCGCCCGCTTGGTGATTTCGTGGAAGACGATGCGCTTGGTCCGGTCGACGGGGAGACCCAACACTTCGGTCAGGTGCCATGCGATGGCTTCTCCTTCGCGGTCCTCATCGGAGGCGAGCCAGACGGTCTTCGACTTGGCCAGCTTCGTGAGTTCGTCGACCACTTTCTTCTTGTCGCCGGGGATTTCGTATACGGGCTTGTAGCCTTCTCCGATATTGATGCCGAGATCCTTCTTCGCAAGGTCGCGGATGTGTCCGAAGCTCGATTTTACGATAAAGTCCTTGCCGAGAAACTTCTCGATGGTCTTGGCCTTGGCGGGGGACTCTACGATTACTAAATTTTCCTGCATTGCTGTTTTGATGGCTTTTTCAGAAAAGCGAAAACCTAAGCATTACACTTAGGTTCCGCAAAAGGGGTTATCTGTTGTTTACTTGATCAGGTTGTACGCCATACTGAAACGGATCGGGGCGTTGTTCGGTTCGGCAGTCCCGGCCTGTGTCGGCATGCCCTGCAACACGCCGAACGAGGTCGTGTAGAGGCTGTACGCTTCGGGTCCGATGTATACCGAGCGGTTCTTGACTTTGTCCCAGTCGATGTTCGCAACCTCGCCGCCCGCATCCGCCTTGGCTTCCATGTAACTGTTCCAGAGCTGCTGCATGTAGCCCGTGATGTCCATTACGTAGCAGCCGCGGCTGCGGTTGATCTTGCCGTTGTAGGCGAGCGTTACCGAAGAACCGTAGTTCTGCTCGTAGATGTAGGCGTAGTCCGAAATCGGCGTCAGCGTCTTGTAATTGGTGTACATGCCCAGCCGCGCCGGGTATGCGTTCATCTGGTCGGTCATGCGCAGGATGTCGCCGGCCGTTCCGTCCGCGATCTTCTCCCACTCGTAGTCGCTGTCGTTGAAGTAGATCGACATGCGTACCTGGCTGAACGCGAGTGTTTTGAAATTCTTGCCGTCGGCATTTCCCTTGGCGATCTCCGCCTCCAGCTCCGCGAAGAACTCCGGGCTGAAGGTCATCTCGGTCACCACGCCGCCCATGCCCTCGACATAGACGAGGGGATTTTCGGGCCGGTTCTCGGCCGTCTCGCGGGCTTCCTCTATGTTTATCCTTCGGGCGATCGTGGCCTCCTCGTAGTCGTGCTTGACGTTGTTTACCGAGACGCTGCCGAATTCCGCGCCGTCTTTGTAGAAGTAGTAGACCATGCCGATCGTGTCCTTGATCAGCGAGGGGTCGTCCTTCACGCGGTTACGTCCGTAGACCGACAGGCCCGAATAGGTCAGTTCCGTGGCGAAGATCGTTCCCTTGCCGTACTCGGTGAGCGGCTTCTCGGGGTTCGGGGCGATGTAAAGTCCCTTGAACGCCTCGACCCAGTATTTCAGGCTGTCGGCGCTGTAAATCGAGTAGTCGCCGGCATACTCGCCCTCCTGAAGCATCAGGCGGCGGATGTATTTTTTACCCGCTTCGGTCGGCTCCAACGTCACGGCCGACGTGGTCGAGGGGTATTTGCCCTCGCCGCCGAGCGTGAAGGTGAAGAGCGGCTCGTCGGGGTTGTAGACGCCTTCCGCCACGGGGTCGAAATTGAGGTAGAAGGTCGAGTCGCGCTGCGATTTGTTGGGCGCTATGGGTTTCTCGGTGAGGTATTTGTTGCTGACGACCTCGTAGACCGCGAAGGATTGCTCGGTCACCGAGTCGCGGCCGAAGCTGGTCACCTTGAGCAAGATCTGCGCCGAGTCGAAGATCGGCATGTAGCCGAAATAGCCTGAATCGACCTTCTTGTAATAGTTGACCATCTGCGAAAGGAATCCCGCGGAACGGTGCCCCAGCGTGTCGTTGAGCATCGAACCCATGTAGCCGTAGGTGATGTTCGAACTGACGATCGAATCGGTCTGGAACAGGCGTGTTTCGACGTATTTCTTCGGGTTCAGTTCGTCGGCCCGGGGGAGCTGAACGTATCCCGCCCTCATCTGCTGGTTGTCGGGGATGAGGTTTCCGCCCAGCGTATCGTCCACCTTGGTACAGCCCCCGAGGGTCAGTCCTATCGCGGCAGCCAGCGCTGCAACGGGGAGCAGCATGCGGCGGAAGTTATTGAATCGCTTCATAGAATCGGTTGTAATTATCGAAAAAGTCCTCTGCCTCGGGCGACTGGTATTCGAGCATCGGCTTTCCGCTCGCGCGGGCCATGTCCAATACTTTCGGGTCGACATCCGGGGATGCCGCAACCACTCCGTCGGCATATTCCATAACGAAGCGGCAGAGGTTTTCGTATGACGGAGTGTCGAGAATCGCAAGATTTTTGTCCTTGACGCCTTCGCCGGCGATCTTGGCGCCGAATCCGGGATCGAGTTCCCCGGAGAAGCCGTCGCCGTAGAGCGACACCACGACCTTGACGTCGCGGAAGATCGGGTCGTCGGCGAAGATCCGTTTCAGGTAAACGGGAACCACGGCCGTGAACCAGCCGTGGCAGTGCACCACCGTCGGGGTCCAGCGCAGTTTCTTGACCGTTTCCAGTACGCCGCGGGCGAAAAAGATGGCCCGTTCGTCGTTGTCCTGAAAGTAGTTGTCCGCGCCGTCGGTCAGCACCGCCTTGCGCGAGAAGTAGTCGTCGTTGTCGATGAAATAAATCTGTACGCGCGCCGCGGGTATCGACGCCACCTTGATAATCAGCTGGTGGTCGTTGTCGTCGATGATGAGGTTCATGCCCGACAGCCGGATAACCTCATGCAGCTGGTGCCTGCGCTCGTTGATGCAGCCGTAGCGGGGCATGAAGGTGCGGATCTCGTTCCCGCGTTCCTGCATTGCCTGCGTCAGCGCACGGCAAAGCCGGGAACCCTCCGTTTCTGGAAGATAGGGGGTGATCTCCTGACACACGTACAGAATCTTGCTTGCCATGGTTTTGAGGGTTTATATCTGCAAAGGTAGTGAAAAAAAATTAAAGAATGAGCATCGCGTCTCCGTAAGTGCCGAAACGATACCCCTCTTCCTTGGCTACCTTGTAGGCGTTCATCACGGTTTCGTAACCGCCGAAAGCCGCCACCATCATCAGCTGGGTCGAGTAGGGCAGATGGAGGTTGGTCACCATGGCGTCGGCCACGGTGAATTCGTAGGGGGCGAAAATGAACTTGTTGGTCCAGCCTTCCATGGGTTTGATCATGCCGTTGGTCGATACGGCGGTTTCGATCGTGCGCATCACCGTCGTGCCGATCGCCACGACCTTGCGCTCCTGCCGTTTGGCCGCGTTGACCGCTTCGGCGGCGGCCTCCTCGACGAAGAACTGCTCGGAGTCCATCTTGTGCTTCGAGAGGTCCTCGACGTCCACCGTGCGGAAGTTTCCCAGCCCGACGTGCAGCGTCACGAACGTCTTGTCGATGCCCTTGATCTCCATGCGCTTCATCAGGTGTTTCGAGAAGTGCATGCCGGCCGTCGGGGCAGCCACGGCGCCCTCCTTCTCGGCGAAGATGGTCTGGTAACGCTCGGCGTCCTCGGGTTCGACCTTCTCGCGTACCCACTTCGGCAGAGGCGTTTCGCCCAGCGCGAAGAGCGCATGCTTGAACTCCTCGTAGGAGCCGTCGAACAGGAAGCGCAGCGTGCGGCCGCGCGAGGTGGTGTTGTCGATCACCTCGGCCACCAGCAGGTCGTCGTCGCCGAAGTAGAGTTTGTTGCCGATACGGATTTTGCGCGCGGGGTCCACCAGCACGTCCCACAGCCGCAGTTCGCGGTTGAGTTCCCGCAGCAGGAAGATTTCGATTTCGGCGCCGGTCTTCTCCTTGTTGCCGTAGAGGCGTGCCGGGAAAACCTTCGTGTCGTTGAAGACGAACAGGTCCTTTTCGTCGAAATACTCGATGATGTCCTTGAAGATACGGTGCTCGATAGTGCCTTTGGCGCGGTTGATGACCATCAGACGCGACTCGTCGCGATTGTCGGCCGGGTATTTGGCCAGCATTTCGGGTGAAAAGTCATACCCGTACTGCGATAATTTCATAGATGAACGCTCTTTTTTACGTAATGTGGTTCGACATTTTCTGCGTTCGGCGGGGCCTGAAACGCGGTTTTGCCTCTGCCCCGCCTGCCGGAAAGGTTCCGGAAAACAAAGACAGATTATTTTTTATACGCAAAAAAGTCTATTTTGTTTCAAGTTTTTGCAGATTTTCAAGAAATTCGTCCAGCTCATAGGATTTTTCGAGCGTGAAGCCGCCGCTGCGCGTGCGGCGCAGCGAGGTGAGGTGCGCCCCGCTGCGGAGCGCCTGTCCGATCTCGTGGGCCAGCGAGCGGATGTAGGTTCCCTTGCTGCAACGCACGCGGATACGCACCCGCGGCAGGTCGTATTCCACGATCTCCATTTCGTAAATGTTGATCAGCGCCTGGCGTACGGCGACCTCCTCGCCGGCGCGGGCCAGTTCGTAGGCCCGTGTGCCGTCGATCTTCTTGGCCGAGTAGACGGGCGGGGTTTGGAGCCGCTCGCCGGTGAGCGAGGCGAGGGCTTCGGCGACCGCTTCCCGCGTGATGTGCTCCCACGGGTAGGTCCGGTCTATCTCGTGTTCCAGATCGTGGCTCGGGGTCGTGGCGCCCAGCATCACGTCGGCCACATACTCCTTCTCCTCGGCTTGCAGGGCGTCGACGAGTTTGGTGGCGCGGCCGATGCAGACCAGCAGGATGCCCGTGGCCAGCGGGTCGAGCGTCCCGGCGTGTCCGACCTTGATTTTGCGGTAACCCAGCCTGCGGAGCGCGAATTTGATTTTGCGCACCACGTCGGTCGAGGTCCAGCGCAGGGGCTTGTCCACGACGGCGATGTATCCGTCCTCGAAATTGATGCCGCGGAGGTCCAGTGCTTCTTTCATCAGCAGAAATAGCTTGTGATCGACACCAGTCCCGCAACGGTGCAGTAGACGGCGAACCAGATGAGTTTGCCCCGCTTCACGACCTCGATCATGAATTTGCAGGCCAGACATCCCGTGATGAACGATGCGAGGAATCCGGCGATGAGCGGCCCTGCGGCGATACCGGCGGTCAGATCGCCGCTTGTCGCCTGGAGCAGGGTCTCGCCCAGGATCGGAGCCAGCACCATCAGGAACGAGAACTGCGCCACGGCGGCTTTCTTGTTGCCCAGCAGCAGGCCTGTGGCGATGGTCGAACCCGACCGCGAAAGTCCCGGCATGGCGGCGCATGCCTGTGCCAGTCCGATGATCAGGGCGTCGCGGTAGGAGATCGTCTCCTTCTGCCGCGGCTTGGCGTAGTAGGCGAAGGCCAGCAGCGCGGCCGTCACGAGGAGCATCGCGCCCACGACGGCGAGGATGTAGGGTGCGTTGAGCAGGTCGTTGATCCGGTCCTTGAGCAGGAACCCGACGATGCCGATGGGGATCATCGAGAGGACGAGTTTCAGTACGTAGGCCTGCTCTTCGTTGAACCGGCGCGAGAACAGTCCTTTCAGGAGGCGCCAGACTTCGCTCCACAGCACGACGATCGTGCTCAACACCGTGGCGGCGTGGAGCGCCACGTCGAACGTGAGATTTTCTTCGAGTTGTACGCCCAGCACCTCCTTGGCGATCTGGAGATGACCGCTGCTTGAAACGGGCAGGAATTCGGTGATGCCCTGCACGATGCCGAGCAGGATAGCTTGCAGTGTGTCCATTTATTTTTTAGAAAGGGTCTTGAGTTGTCGGCTGTTCCGGTCCGCCGGCCGTTGCCGGGCGGGTCTCCCCGCCGGGACGGCGTTCCGCAACGGGCCGGGAATTACTTGTAACGTCGCATGATCGCATAGATCTCGATGACGAAGCCGCCGATCACGAGGATCGGGGCCAGCGTGATGCGCCTCCACGAGAACATCGCGTAGTTGAATTCGTCGGGCGAGTCGCTGCCTCCGCCGGCCATCAGGACGAAGCCCAGGAGGATGACCGCGAAACCGATCGCCAGCAGGACGTAGTTGCGCCGCGTAAGGGGCATGCGGGGATTTTCCGGTACGGGGTCCTGCGCGTTCTTCTGTTCGTTTTTCATTTAATAAAGGTATATCTTGTTCGACTTCATGTTGATGAATTTGTTGAGGGCCGCAAAGGTGAAAAGCCCCGAGATGATGATGCCGCCCGCAATCATCGAGCCGAGGATGATGGCGATTTTGCCGGCTTCGGCAATGGTCATCAGTTCGGGGACCGCCTCGTTCAGCCCGTAGACGGCCAGACCGAACAAGGCCGAGGCGGCCGTGCCGGCCAGGATTCCCTGCGTGAGGCTGCTTCCGAGAAAGGGCCGCATGATGAACCACTTGGTGGCCCCGACCAGCTTCATCGTGTTGATCAGGTAGCGTTTCGAAAAGATCGCCAGCCGGATGGTGTTGCTCAGCAGGATCAGCGAAATGACCAGCAGCGCGCCGCCGAAGAGCAGCAGCACGAGGCGTATCTTGTTCACCGTGGCGTGCAGCCGCTCGGCCATCAGCGCCGGGTACGACACGCGGTCGACGCCTTCGATGCGTCCGGCGGCGGCGATGAACGAGTCGAGCAGCTCCTTGTCGGAGGATGCCGACGTGAGCGTGAGTTCGAACGAATCCAGCAGCGGGTTCTCCGGCAGGATCTCCTCGAACGAACTGCCGAACATCTTGCGGAACTCCTCCTCCTCGGCTTTCTCCTCCTTGGCGGAGTAGGCGATCGTCGCGACCATCTCCTCGGCGGTCAGGCGTTTGCTGATGGTCTCTTTCTGCGCCTCCGAAAGCCCGTTCTTCAATTCCACGGTGACGGCGATGCTCTCCTGGAGCGTGTCGGCGACCTTCAGCGCCGCGACCATCAGATAACCCACCGATCCCAGCAGGAACAGCACGAGCGTGATGCTCACCGTCGACACGATGTAGGAGTTGCGGACCTTTCGCTTCAGTCTTTTATCGTCTTTCATGGCGTTTGTCGTGATAATGGCAAATTTCGGGCTTCCCTTGGTGCCGCGAATCGGAAATAGGCCGGCTGTGTCCGATCCGCAACCCCTGCGCGAAACCCGAAATTTTACGCACGCTGACGATAAACGGGTTTGCGCGGGTCGCCCTTTTTATTTCTCTTTTTCCGTTCTTTTTCTAAAACAATAGGCCAGCGCCGCGACGGCTCCCAGCAGGATCGCGAGCGACGCCGCGAGCGTCACGCCTTCGACGGCCGTCCAGCCCGGTGCGCGGAACCGCCATTCGACGGTGTGCGTGCCGGCGGGCAGCGTCATCGCCCGCAGGACGTAGTCGGCCCGGAAGTAGGGGCTTTCCTCGCCGTCGACATAGGCCTTCCAGCCCTGGTCGTAAAAAATCTCCGAGAACACCGCCACCGCCTCTTCGGGGAGCGTGTATTCGTATTTGAGGTAGTTCGGGCGGTACTCCGTGAGCTCGATCCGGGCGGAGGCGTAGATGCCGAGGGGCATGGGCCGCGATGCGCTCTTCGCCGGATTCTGCCCCGACACCACCGCTGTCGTGCGGAGGTCCGTCTTGCCCAGCAGGTCGATTTCCGCCTGCGCCGAGGGGGCGTAGATGACGCTGTCGACGAACCACGCCGCTCCGAAGGCCGTCGTGCGGCGCTGCGCTTCGGGCTGCCCCTCCTTGCCCGGAACGATCAGGTAGCGCGTGTTGAGCATGTCGAGCACTCCGTCGTCGGCGTTGGAAAGGTAACGGTCGATCAGATCCTGGTAGCGGGCCAGCTTCGCCCCGTGGTAACCGCCCACCGAGCGGTGGAAATAGGAGGTCGTGGCGTCGTTGAAGGGGCTGACCGTGAGGTTCAGCACCCGGTAGCCCGGGTCCTTGTCCTGCATGATCGCCTTGTCGGCCGCCGAGGCCGTCACCTGGTTGCGGCGCGGCGAGACGAAATTCTCCGACGAGAGGAACCGCAGGTCGACCGGCACGAGGTCCAGCAGCATCACGCCCGCGAGCAGGCCCGTCAGTACGTATCGGTTGATCCGGCGCCGGGCGAACAGCGCCACGCCGCCCGCCGCCAGCAGGATCATCACGAGCGAACGCCATGCGTCGGCCCGCATCATCGCCGCGCGGTCGGCGGCCATCGCGTCGGCCGTCGCTTCGGCCCATTCGATGTCCATTCCGCGGTCGATGTACGACCGCATGTTGTTGCTTTCGAAGATGTGACGGAACGTATCGGTCATATAGTCCGCGCTTTCGGCGCGTCCGAAGTCGAAGAGCGAACCTCCGGCGACGGCCAGCAGCAGGCACGCTCCCCCGGTGATTCCCGCAGCCCATGCCAGCGCGCGCAGCAGCCGTTCGCGGGGAATCTCCCCCTTCCAGAGCCGCATCAGGGCCAATGCCCCCAGCAGCGGCACGGCCCATTGCACGACGACGAGCGTCATCGAGACGGTGCGGAATTTATTGTATCCGGGCAGGTATTTGAACGCGAATTCGGTGAATCCCATCAGGTTGCGGCCCCAGGCCAGCAGAATCATCACGACGCATGCGGCGATGATCCACCATTTGTTGCGCCCCCGGGCCAGCGCGATGCCCAGCGCGGCGAGGAACACCGCCGCGGCGCCCAGATAGGTCGGGCCGCCCGTGTAGGGCTGCGTGCCCCAGTAGGCCGAGAGCTGCTGCGCCGCGCCGCGCAGACCGTAGTCGTTCAGCACGGCCGCCGTCTGTCCGTCGGCCGGGAAGGTCGTGCCCGATTCGCGGCCCATGAAGTCGGGTACGAGCAGGTTGAGGGTCTCGGCCTTGCCGTAGCTCCACGCCGTCGCATAGTCGAGTGCGAGGCCGTTTTTCGAGGTTTCGGCCGTCGCGGCAAGCTCCGATCCGCCGCGGATGGTCTCCTTCGAGTGGCGGGCCGTGTACCACAGGGGTGAGAAATTCGATCCTACGGCCAGGATGCCCGCCGCGACGAGCGCCGCGGTGCGCAGGGAAAAATCGCGCAGGCGTCCCTCCCTGAAAGAAAGGATTCCTTCGCTGATCCAGAATGCGGCCATCGCCACGAGGAAATAATAGGTGATCTGCGGGTGGTTGGCGCCGATTTCGAGCGACGCCGCAAGCCCCGTGAGCGCCGCGCCGCACCAGACGTTACCCCGCAGGGTCATCCACGCGCCGCTCATCATCAGCGGAGCGTAGACCAGCGCCCACATTTTCGTGACGTGCCCCGCGCCGATGATCAGCAGGAAGTAGGTCGAAAGCCCGTAGGCCAGCGCCGCGACGATGCCCACCCACGGGTTGATCCCGACGATCAGCAGCATGAGCCACATCGAGACCATGGCGAAAAACAGGAATCCGGCGGGCGTGTCGATGATCTTCACCACCTGTCCGACGGTCCGCTTCACCAGCTGGGCCGGATAGGCCACGTTGATCAGGTAGGCCGGCATGCCGCCGAACATGCCGCCCGTCCACTGCGGGTCTTCGCCCGTCGCGGCGCGCATGTCGCTGATATCCTTGGCCATGCCTTCGTATTGGATGACGTCGTGCTGGGGCAGCGCTTCGCCCCGGAACTGCGGGGCGAAATAGGCGGCGCTCACCACGAAAAAGAGTGCGAAGGCCGCCAGAGCCGGCAGCAGTTTTGATCTTATAGTGTTCGAAAAATCCATTCCAGCGTGTCTTAACCGATTGCCAAAGGTACGAAAAAACATTGACAGTCCGTGTCTTCATTGCGAAAAATGACTATCTTTGCTAATATAATCGGAAGCGATTTACGACCTCACTTTAAGTCGTTTACGAGAGCGCAAAAATTACGAGGGTTAAAATCAGGGTTAAAACCCGGTTATTTTCAACAATCCAAACTCTCTAACAATCATTTCAATACACGAATAGTAAATAATAAATCACATCTTCAATAGTGCACTATTATACCCGCTATTCGACCGGATCGCTGGGTAGGCTTCAATAGTACACCGCCGTAACAAACGCGCCAACGGAGAACTCGCTATTACAGCCATCAATTCCAATAGAGCAACACCCTTTTTAGCACCCGTCGTTCCTCCACGTCAGCGACAGCCCGTTCATACAACGACAAAAGGGACGATCTCCAAGCGTTTCCATATTCGACCGGACAAGTAGTTCGCCGGAGGCTTACAAGACCTAAAATCGACCTCTCCAAGAGTTTCCCGTTTTTACGCCGCAACGTCGCGCCAAACGTAGGCATAGGCAGGCTGGCAGATAACGGTCAATCTCCAACAACACACCGCGCCGCGGCTCGAAATAATATACTTTCGTATTTAGGTATTTCGCCAATACAAAACCCCGTCTAAGACCTCCGAGCGCTAATAATTAGGAGCTTCGCCTACAAGACCGAAAACAGCGATTTTCAAGAGGCGTTTCCTTCGGACGGGTAAATACTCCTTCGAGGCAGCAGGCGCGTAGAAATCGGCATCTACAACAGCACGGCGGAGAACGCCGGAAACGCTGGCCGAGGGCGCGTATTATAGAACGTCGAGGAGCCTGACGGGGCGCGGCTCGAAATAATATTCGAAGGTTCTCCTATTAGACAAGGACGAGATCATCAAGAGGCGCAGATACACCGTTCACGCAGTTTCACGTTACTATATTCCCCTTTATCCTATCAGAGCATTATAGCTATTACATAGATTACTTATTCCCCTTATTATTATCAAAGAGGCCGCCGCGACCGCCCTATAAACAGTTCCCGGAGGGTTTGGGGGAGGTTCAGCGCCGGGTCACGCTTACTTATTCTTACGAGGTTCCGCCCGAGGTCTATCCGAAATTGACGGCTTCCGTAGTTCCCGGCGTCGTATCGGTCAATAACGCTTACCAATTCCCTCCGTACTTTACAGCGGGCCGACTTCAAGCCTTTACGCGTGGCGGAGCTACAAGCCGCCCGCCGCTTCGCAAGATATTCGGTATATCCGTATTCGTTCAGTCCCTCGGCGATCTCGCGTTCTTTCGGGGTCATTTCATCCGTTATTTCGATCCGTTCGAACAGCACGAAATTCCGGGCTTCCCGGGCGAGGAACAGATAGAGATCGCCGTAGCTGGCTACAAGGTCGGCCACGGAGTGAATATCGAGCCTATTCAGCGCGAGGGCCTGCCGGTCGGCTAACTTAAATTCGTAGCGGGGAAAATAGTAGCCATGACGGGCGAGAATATCGAAGACCTCACCCTGTCGGGCCCGGTTCCGCAGCGGCGTTTTAGCGACGATCTCGGCCGTTTTATCATAGATCATAACTTTCTTATAGCTCCGGTCACCGAAATAGACGGTTTCATCCTTAAAGGCATTTCTCGAACGGATCTTATAACCTGCCATCAGGCGGATCAGCCGACGGCACGGGATTCGCGTCCGCAGGTTCAGTCCGACCTCTACCTGGGTAACACGGCCCCGGCCCAATTCCTCGTAGGAGATATTCAGATCGGCCGCCAACCTCTTCAAGGCATGGACAAGGGCTTCGGAGGTCAGATCGAGCAACGAGGTTCTTCCGCAGTACCATTTACGGAGGCTATTTACAATATAAAGCCTTCCGGTCCTCCTTATGTAGATCAGCCGGAGTGGGTGAGGCGCGATACGGGAGAGGCCTTTCAGTCGGTAAATACCAATATTCTCGAACACTTTCACGATTTCGCAGTTCTCGAAATTTCCCGAAAACTTTTCCAACATTATCGTTAAATTATCTACCATAAGCAGACGTTTTTCATTTTTACAAAGATACGCAAATAACATCCCCAATATTCCCCTCACGCCGCTACGACCCTAAAACGGCCCCAAATCGACCCCGTTAATCTCGCGAAAGCCCAGTAAATTCTGGGCCCATTACAAGGCTTAAATTTTTCATAATATTTTCTTATAGATTCATTTTTTCGTGAATATTCAATCACTCGTTTGCAGGTTATTCTTTCTAATTAATTCTATCAAACGCCATTTTACAGCCTCGTAAAATTCAAACTGATAGTCGGGGCATGAATATTCTTTCTCTCGCTCGTAGTGTATTCGCAGCCACTTTCTAAAATCACGTTGAGCCTCTTTCGACAACAGCCCTGCATAGCCTTCCAATTCGGTATGGGATAGGCTCGCCAATCCCAGCATCAAGATAAAATCGGTCAATTCTTTCAAGTTCCCCCGTTTAAGTCGGAACGACGGTCGCCGACCGAGCGTATCAAAAAGAAACTCTCGGCAACTCCGCCAAAAATAATTTACAGCCCGTATATAATACCCGTCGAATAATTCACCGAGCGTCCCGGCCTTCAATCGGTCGAGAACGCTCCGCCGTCCGTCACCCGACAAAAACGCAACCCGCAGGATATTACGTCGTATCAGAACGTTTCCATTTATTTCGTCGATCCCATTACAAATTTTAACAGTATGGCATGCCAAAACGAATTCCCGGCATTCAGAACTCGATTCCTTCAATTTATAGCGTTTCGATGTGAATCCCCAGATTCGGTGTACCATTTCAGTACATGTCATATTAATCGGAACGTTCAGCCCTATTTCGATTTCGGAAATTTCAAAGGTTCGCAGCGTATCGAACGAAATACCAAGCCACGCGGCCACCTTTCGCCAAGCCTTCTCCAAATCCGTTTTAGTCAGATCATCCAACGAAGACGCGCCGTAGTACCACTTCCGAATACTACCGGAAATCGTCATCGAATCCCTCTCAAATTCGATTTTTAGATTCTCGCGGTCAGTACCGCTTTTCCCGTTATTCAACAGTAATCTGTCATACGGTTTGCCGCTTATCCAATTCGATTCTTCAACGAAGGTTCCATAGCATAGGTGATGATAGACTTCCTTATCGCAACATTTCAAAGTAATATTATCGACCATATTTTTTCAATTT
>ULQZ01032879.1_pt1 | contig 28112 bp, 21 predicted proteins | sample 1955011 | NCBI WGS metagenome assembly ULQZ01 (sample SAMEA4835670, study PRJEB28245) | human gut metagenome | biome: gut microbiome; material: fecal sample | place: Denmark | collected 2008 | reverse complement strand
GGGGGTATGGTATAATAAAATCACCGAGACACACCCCACGATTGGAGGTAGCGACAATGAAAACTGCAAAACGACTCCTTGCCCTTGCCCTGGCGGGCGTGATGGCGCTGGCCCTGCTCACCGGATGCTCGGACAGCGGCTCCCAAGCCAAGCAGGTAGAAGAGTATTTCCGGTACAGGAGGGGACAATTTGCTGACTATCAGAAGGACGAGACGCTGGACAGAAAGCTCAAGGTCATCGCACGGCAGTTCCAGCCGAGCTGGCTGAACGATGAAGCGGGTGGGCTGACCAATGAGGCACAGAACATCATTAAAAAAGAATTGAAGGACTATCTGGTGTCAGGCAGTGTTTATCTTTGGTATGGAGAAGTGAAGCCGGAGCAGAGTGCGCTGGCGCAGGCGGAGAGTATGAAGCAATGCAATATGGTAGGGTTTGGCAGGTATGATCCGTCGTCAGGCACCGCTCTGAACGCCATAGCCTTTACAATGACGGGCAAAAAGAGTGACGGCCACCGCTATTACCTTGCACTGCGAACAGACGCTACCATCAAGACCCCGCAGAACTGACACAGGAGGAAACGACCATGAAATTGAAAAAGCTGTTTGCCCTTGCCCTTGCTGGCGTGATGGCGCTGGCCCTGCTCACCGGCTGCGGCGATAAGTTGGGCGATAAGTCGGACGACACCCTCCGGGCCGAGGCTCTGGCGGACATCATAAATGTGCAGCGTGGCGTGAACATCACCTGCGAGGCCGACCCGCAGCTGAGTGAGGCGGCGGAGAGGTATACACAGGTGAGCTCTGAGGATGGAAGAACTCTTCTCATTAACAAATTGAAGTTGGGCAATTACCACTCTATCGGTTCTGAGCCTCGCACAGCGCTCTTGAATACCATCGGCATCGCCCCCGGCACCGCCAACAAACAGGTCATCTTCTACAATGGAGCGGACAGAGGCTCGGACGACCCCGTCAAGCAGGCCATCGACCTCTGTAACGACTACAGACTGGTACTGCCGGAACCGAATGAGAAGAATTGGGCCACTATCAGCTTCCTCGCATCCAGCTACCGGGTCGGCTTCGGAAGGTGGAAGGATGAGAACGGCAAACCCTGGCTCTTCGTCATCATGGTAGGCGACATCCCGGAGAGAAGCTGACGCTCCTGCGGCGGGAAGATAAGAAAAACGGACAGCATCCCCCTCGGAGAGACTCCCCGAGGGGGATTTTTGCGCCTTGCGGAGCGCCCTGTCCTTTGTACAAATACACCGAAAACCCGATCGGAAAGGGGCGGTCTGCGGGCAAAACGCGAAAAAATCGGTTTTCCTCTTGCCAAACGGGGCAAAACGCGCTATTCTATAGTCACAGTTTAACAATTTAGCATGGTAAAGCGGTAAAACGAAGCGCCGCTTCTAAAGGAGGAATTTGTATATGAAACGTCTGGTATCTGCTTTTCTGGCCGGTGCGATGGCACTGAGCCTTGCCGCCTGCGGCGGTTCTGCATCCACTTCCACGGCGGCTTCTTCTGCCGCCGCCTCTGCCGCCCCGGCAAGCTCCGCGGCCGCTGACAGCGACCTGGCTTATATCCGGTCCAACGGCAAGATGGTCATTGGTTACACCGTCTATGAGCCGATGAACTACACCGACGCCGACGGCAACTTCACCGGTTTCGATACCGAGCTGGCCACCGCTGTCTGTGAGAAGCTGGGTGTCGAGCCGGAGTTCGTGGAGATCAACTGGGACACCAAGGAGACCGAGCTGGCGGCAAAGAGCATCGACTGCATCTGGAACGGCCTGACCCTCACCGATGACCGCGAGGAGAATATGGCCTGCACCAAGCCCTACGTCAAGAACGCCCAGGTCGTGGTGGTGAAGGACGGCACCGACTACACCTCCACCGCCGACCTCATCGGCAAGACCGTGGTGGCCGAGGCCGGCTCTGCCGGTGAGACCACCATCACCGAGAACGCCGACCTGTCTCAGGCGGATTTCATCTCCAAGGCTGTTCAGACCGACTGCCTGATGGAAGTCGCCGCCGGTACCGCTGACGCCGCCATCCTCGACCTGACTCTGGCCTCTGCCATGATCGGCGAGGGTACCGACTACGCAAACCTCAAGATGGTGGATGAGCTGAACGTCGAGGAGTACGGCGTGGCCTTCCGCAAGGGCAGCGACGTGGCCGAGGCTGTGGACAACGCATTCGACGAGCTGAAGGCTGACGGCACCATGCAGGCTCTGGTCGACAAGTACGGCCTGACTCTGGCTGAGTAACTTACATTATAAACGGATAGGTGTAGTGATTCTGTGACTGTGATTTTGGAGCGTCTGACCGGCGCATTCGCGCTCAACTGTGAGCTGTTCTTTCTGACCCTGCTGTTCTCGCTGCCGCTGGGCCTTGTGGTGGCCTTTGGCTCCATGAGCCGGTGCGCACCGCTGCGGGGCGTCGTCAAGACCTTCGTGTGGGTCATCCGCGGCACGCCGCTGATGCTCCAGATCATCGTCATCTACCTCGGCCCCGGCCTGCTGGGCATGACCAACCCCTGGCCCTCCGGCTCTTCGGGCCGTCTGGTGGCGGCGGTGGTGGCTTTCGCCATCAACTACGCCTGCTACTTCTCTGAGATCTACCGCGGCGGCATCGAGGATGTGCCGAAAGGCCAGACCGAGGCCGGTCAGGTGCTGGGCATGACCAGGAGCCAGATCTTCTTCAAGGTCACGCTCCTGCAGGTCGTCAAGCGCATCCTGCCCCCGATGGGCAACGAGGTCATCACGCTGGTGAAGGATACCTCGCTGGCGAACGTCATCGCCAACAAGGAGATCATCATGATGGCAAAGGAGTACAGCGCCAAGGGCCTCATCTGGCCGCTGTTCTCCACCGCGATCTTCTTCCTCGTCTTTGTCGGCGCACTCACCCTGCTGCTGGACTGGGCCGAGAAAAAGATGGACTATTTCCGCTGTTAAGGAGGATACTGAATTATGGCATTACTCGAAGCCTCCGGCATCGGGAAAAACTTTGGTGAGACGAAAGTTCTCAGGGACATCTCGCTCACACTGGAACAGGGCGAGGCGCTGGCCATCATCGGCTCGTCCGGCTCAGGCAAGACGACGCTGCTGCGCTGCCTGAATTTCCTTGAGCGTCCCGACACCGGCGTCATCCGGGTGAACGGCGAGACCATGTGGGACGCCGCCGACCCTGCCACCCAGCGGGAGAGCGAGGTGCGGAAAAAGCGCCTCCACTTCGGCCTCGTGTTCCAGAACTTCAACCTCTTCCCCCAGTACACCGCGCTGGAAAACGTGATGCTGGCGGGGGAGCTTCTGGCGAAGGAGCAGCCCGGCTACAAGGCCAACAAAAAGGCCATCCACGCCCAGCTGGAAGCACAGGCCCGTGACCTGCTGGCCCAGATGGGCCTGTCGGAGCGGGCGGGACACTACCCTCACCAGCTTTCCGGCGGTCAGCAGCAGCGGGTGGCCATCGCCCGCGCACTGGCGCTCCACCCGGACATCCTCTGCTTCGATGAGCCCACCAGCGCCCTCGACCCGGAGCTGACCGGCGAAGTCCTCCGCGTCCTGCGGGATCTCGCTGACCGCAAGACCACCATGATCATCGTCACCCATGAGATGCACTTCGCCCGGGACGTGGCCGACCGCATCCTGTTCATGGACGGCGGCGTTGTGGTGGAGGAAGGCCCGGCCCGCCAGCTCATCGACCACCCCAAGGAGGAGCGCACCAAGCAGTTTTTGGCGCACTACGCTGAATAAGATAGGCTATGGCCCTCCCCGCTCGGGAGGGCTTTTTTGCGTATGCGGCGCATGGTCAGGCTGTCCTTTGTACAACCTCTCAGGCGCTTCGCGCCAGCTCCCCTAGTAGGGGAGCCTCTGGCGAAGAGGACAGGTCTCCGGGTAAAGGCGAAACTTTCCGGTATGCCAAGGCCTCCCCTCGGTAGGGGAGGTGGCATTGCGAAGCAATGACGGAGAGGTTTAGCCCCTTTTGCGCTACTCACGCCGAAAACACCACGATTCACGCATATTTTATTTACATTCTCTGGATTTTTTGGTAAGCTTGTGTCAGAAAAGGCTGATTTTTCAAAAGACGAACAGACCAAAGGAGGACAGACTATGAGACTGAAAAGCGCACTCCGGCGGGGCGTGGCCGCCGCCGTCATCGCGGGCATCGTGGTGAGCTCCGGCATCCCGGCCTATGCGGCCCGGTGGGACATCGCCGACGGCGACATCACGGTCGAAGGTGCGAGCGATGAAAGCGGAAACTATAACAAAGTCAAGCAGGGCGACGAGGATTTCAAGAAGGATGAGGGGGAGACCGTCATCACCGGCAAGTCGGACAACAATACCGTCACCATCGACACCTCCAAGGGCAACGTGGACGTCACCTTCGACGACCTGAAGATCGACGTCAGCGGCAAGAAGGAGGGGGACGGCAGCGGTGACAGCTCAGTCTATACGGGCAAAGCCGCCGTCACCGTGAAGGGCGACAACGATGCCGCCATCGAGCTGGACGGCGACAACGAGCTGAAGAGCGGCAGCTACAATGCTGGCCTCGAGAAGAACAAACAAGAGTCGAAAGGCACTCTGACCATCAAGGACGACAAGGGCAAGGACGGCTCCCTCACCGCCGAAGGCGGCGAAGGCGGCGCAGGCATCGGCGGCGGAGCGGAGAAAACCGGCAGCAACATCATCATCCGGGGCGGCACCATCGAGGCTGTGGGCGGGAGCAACGCGGCCGGCATCGGTGACGGCGTAGGCGCACGGTCTGAGCCAGACCCGGATGCACCGCCCAGCACCCCCAGCAACCCCAATAACATCATCATCTGCGGCGACGCCGAGGTGACGGCCAAGGCGGGAAGCTGGATGACGGACGCCAAGGCCCCGGCCATCGGCGGAAAGTACGGCGAAGTACCCACGGATGCCCTTTCTGATGAGGAACACAAGGTGACGGGAGGACGGCTGACCCGTCTGAACGCGGACGGCACCGTGATGGAGGGGATGGGCTACGACTACACCTCCACCCCCAAGCCCCAGCCGGACGACGACGAGGACGACGATGATGATGACGTCCCGCCCCCGGCACAGGAGAACGCTCCCGAACCCCTGCCCGGCGGCATGGTGGTGGGCGGCTTCTTTTCCAGCCGGGTCACCATCCAGCGGTTGGATTCTGCTTTGGCCATTATTGAGAGCACCGACCCCATGGTCGGCAGCGTAAAGGCCGGCGACGCCGGAGAGGTCCTCACCCCGGGGGGTGTGGTGCTTATTGAGAGCGCCGCTCCCCGCTCCACCGTCACCACCGACATCTCCAGTCTCCGGGAGGACGGCGTGGAGGACATCTTCTTCCGCTATGAGGACACCATGACCCACTATAGCGTGGACAAGATGGCCGACGCGGCGGGCGAGGACGCTGACGTGGAGCTGAAGCAGAACAGGGAGGACATCAGCCTCCGGCTGGACGGCGAAACGCGGGACGACCTGTCGGAGCGCTATCTGGAGTGGGTGCCGGTGCAGACGCCAGAGCCGCAGGAGTGGCTGATATTGACCCACGAACTCGCGAAAAAAAGGGACGACCTCCCGAGTTTGGATTGGTGGCTCGAGCCTGAGAGAGAGGAAACGGTAGAGCAAAAAACGAGTGAAGAGCTCAGACGTGAACTCGACGAATTACTGAAACAAGAGCGGGAGATGATGGACTTCCAACTCGCGAAAAAAAGGGACGACCGCCCGAGTTTGGATTGGTGGCTCGAGCCTGCGAGAACGGAAACGCCGAGAATCGGGCTTGAGGAGACCCTGAAACAGCTGGCTTCCCGATTTGAGGCCATCGCTCCCGAGGAGGATAAGCCACGGCTTTTCCTGCTGGAAACCACCGTCCCGGATGGCACAAAGTATACCAATCTGTTGGAGAGTGACCTGCGGAGCTATGCCGACCGTGGTGACGACTGGGATGACCTGCCGGATACCCAGGGTGAGATAAAGCTCTGGATACCGGGGGACTTGGGGCATCTCATAAGCCCCTCAAAGGAGAGCCTGAGCGGCATCGACGGCATTGCATGATACACAGAACGAAAGGAGACGTACTATGAGACTGAAGAGCGCACTCCGGCGGGGCGTGGCCGCCGCCGTCATCGCGGGCATCGTGGTGAGTTCCGGCATCCCGGCCTATGCGGAGCGGTGGAACATTGCCAAGGGAGACATCACCGTGGAAGCGGGCGGCGCCGGAGGGACGAACAAGGTCACACAGGGCGAGACCACCAAGGAGGACACTGACACCGTCATCACCGGCGAGTCGGATAAGAGCACCGTCACCATCGACACCTCCAAGGGCAACGTGGACGTCACCTTCGACGACCTGAAAATTGACGTCAGCAAGGAGGGCGAAGCTGCTGTCCGGGTCGAGGGCAACGGCGATGTGACCATCGAGCTGGACGGCGACAACGAGCTGAAGAGCGGCGGCAAAAATGCGGGTCTTGAAAAGAACGGCAATGAGTCCTCCGGCAAGCTGACCATCAAGGACGACAACGACACCAAAGGCTCCCTCACCGCTGAGGGCGGCGCCGGCGGCGGCGCAGGCATCGGCGGAAAGCACGAAAGCGGTGCCGGAAACATCGAGATCACCGGCGGCACGATAAAGGCCGAGGGCGGCGAGGGTGCTGCCGGTATCGGCGGCGGTGTGTACGGCATAGGCCACGACATCGAAATTTCCGGCGGCAAGGTGTCGGCCACGGGCGGCAATGCGAATAAAAATCTGGAATCCTCCCGCCCCGGTGCGGCTGGCATCGGCGACGGCGCGGGTACGGGGAAAGGCGAGATAGATTCGGACGCATCCAGCAACCCCAATCACATCTATATCTCCGGCGACGCCGAGGTGGAGGCCAAGGCGGGCGCAAGCAACGGCGGCAAAACTGCGGCCATCGGCGGCGGAGATGTCGGCGAGATACCCAACAGCGCCCTCTCCGACGACCACCACAAGGTGACGGGCGGCAGTCTGACCCGCTACGACCCCGCCGGGAAGAAGATGGAGGACTACAGCTACGACCGGCGGACGCCCTCCCAGCCGGAGCAACCCGATGATAGCGAGAACGACGACGAGGACGACACCCCGAACACGCAGGCCGGCGAGGTGCCGGACCGTGTGAAGCAGATGTACGAGGCCATCGGCGTGATCACCCATCCGGATGGCACACAGGAGCTTGGTAATGTGGCTACGGCGGAGTATGACCCGGTCAACAAGGTCCTGAGCTTCGATGCCCACGGCACACTCTTTCGGATGACAGGCGACTCGCTGCGGGAGCTTGCAAAGGAGGTCCATGAGCTTCGCATCCGGTTCCTTGATGGGAACGGGCAGGAAATGGAGGCCGTCATTCCGCTGGCCCGGATCAAAGATCTGGTCGGCGTGAATGGTGCGTTCGAACTCGAGCTGTCCCATGAGGGGCGTTATCAATTCCATGTTGTCGGGCAGACGGGATATGATAGAAAAACATTCTCGGATGAGACCGCCCTGCGCCGAAACGGCAAGGAACTGGTCCTCGTGTACCGCGTTGGCGATGAGGAGCAGAAAGCGCAGGAGACTGCCCGGGTGGAAGAGGCGATCGCCCGCCGCAAGCAGGAGAAAGAGCAATGGGGAACGGTCCTCTCCGGTCGGGAAAGCAGCTCCCTGAGCGGACTGCCCGAGCTGACTCAGCCGGGAACGGACACCGTCGGCGGCGTGACCGACTCCATCGCAGACTCGAAGGTCATCGACACGGGCTCCATCACGGTTCGTCTGCCCGGGCAGTCCGCCTCCGATTCGACGGTGTGGAAGACATTTACCGGTAACATCGTGAAGTTCGTGAGCGGGAAGCAGGACGTCACGCATGACGATTCGGCTGACATCGTGAAGCTCGTGAGCGGGAAGCAGGACAGCAAGAAGGACGACCCGGCCCCCTCCGTCGGTGGCCTCAGCGGGCTGACGACTCTCTCGCCGGACAGCCTTACCACGGTCCAGCAGCCGGAGACAATCGGTAAACAACCGGAGACAATCGGTAAGCAGCCGGAGACAAGCACCCAGCAGCCGGAAACAAGCGGTCAGCAGCCGGAGACAAGCGCCCAGCAGCCGGAAGTAAGAGGATGGGTAAAGGACAGTCAGGGTAAGTGGGTATGGCGGTCGGGCCAAGAGAGCGCCCAGCAGCCAGACTGGAAACCAAACAAATGGGTAAGACTCCATGACTATTTTCCGTGGGATCCCTTTTATGACTCCGCATATTGGGAGACAAGAAAATGGAGAAGGGTCAGTCAGCCGCCGGATTCTGCTTGGTGGGATCCCTCTTATGACTCTGCATGGATGTACGATTATGAAGGCTGAGAGCGTGTGCTGAAAGGGAGTGCAGCAGGAGGGCCTTGCTTACAGGCAGACCTGCCGCCCCATGCGCACAATCACCAAAAACCACCGATAGAAAATAGCAATGTTGTACGAAGAAATCTGAGAAAAACCCCTTGCAAAATCACGATGAGCTGAGTATAATACCATTCATGAAACGCAAAACGTCCTGCCCCTCGTCCGGCAGGGCGTTTTTGTCGGTAAAGATCCGGCAAAGAAATGTTAAGTGACCGCCCGGGGAGGGGCTTTGTATGACAAAAGACATGACACAGGGCAGCCCGCTCAAGCTCATCCTTGCCTTTGCGGTGCCGCTGATGCTGGGCAGTCTGTTCCAGCAGTTCTACAATCTGGCCGATACCATCATCGTGGGCCGTTTCGTGGGCGTGGATGCGCTGGCAGCGGTGGGCAGCGTGGGCGGCCTGAACTATCTGGTGCTGGGCTTCGTCAACGGCATCGCCTGCGGCTTCTCCATCCCCATCTCGTGGACCTTCGGCGCGAAGGACTACAGCGAGATGCGGCGCTACACCGCCAATACCGTCTGGCTGAGCCTCTTTTTCGCCGTCGTGCTCACGGTGGTGACGGTGGCCCTGACCCGGGCGGTGCTGGTCTGGACCAACACCCCCGACAACATCATCGACATCGCGGACATCTACATCCGCATCATCTTCTGGGGCATCCCCTTCACCCTGCTGTACAACGTCACCAGCGCCCTCATGCGCGCGCTGGGCGACAGCAAGCGGCCGCTCTATTTCCTGCTGGTGGCCAGCGCGCTGAACATCGGCCTCGACCTGCTCTGCATCCTCATCTTCCGGATGGGGGCGTTCGGTGCGGCCTTCGCCACCGTGTTCAGTCAGGCGGTGGCGGGCATCGGCAGGCTCATCTACATCGGCCGCCACTACCCGGAGCTGAAATGGAGCAGGGAAGAGGGCCGTCTGAGCGCCAGCCACTGCCTCAAGCTCTGCAACATGGGCATCCCTATGGGCCTGCAGTGCAGCATCACCGCCATCGGCAGCGTCGTGCTGCAGGGCGCGGTGAACGGTCTGGGCAGCAGCATCGTGGCCGCGCAGACCGCAGGCAGCAAGGCCGCCCAGTTCCTCAGCGTGCCGCTGGAGAGCATCGGCACCGCCATGACCACCTACGCCAGCCAGAACATGGGCGCTCACGACCTCAAGCGTGTGGACCGGGGCGTCAATACCGCGCTGGGCATTGGCTGCGTCTACAGCGTGGCATCCTTCCTCATCCTGCGTGTGCTGGATGTGCCGCTTATCAGCCTCTTCCTCGAGAGCAGCGAGGTGGAGATCATGGCGAATGCCCGCAGCTTCATCTTCTGGAACAGCGTGTTCTACATCCCGCTGGCTGTCCTCATCATCTACCGCTACACCATCCAGGGCCTGGGCTATTCCGGCCTTGCCATGTTCGCGGGCGTGGCCGAGATGGTCGCCCGTGCCATGGTGGGCTTCTGGTTCGTGCCGCTCTGGGGCTACTTTGCGGCCTGCATCGCCAGCCCTGTGGCATGGTTCTTTGCCTGCTTCTTCCTCATCCCGGCGTACTTTGCAGTGCGCAGGCGGCTGACGAAGGAGCTTGCCGCAGCGCGGGTGGAGGATTGAGAGGCTGCGGAACTTCTGATAGCTTCACCAAACGAAACGCCCCCCAAGGAGCGGCAGCTCCAAGGGGGCTTTTTTGCGCCTTTCGCTCATAGGCAGTTTCGCCGTTATCCGGAAACCTGCCCTCTTCGCCAGAGGCTCCCCTACAAGGGGAGTTGTCACCGAAGGTGACTGAGAGGTTGGACGGAGGAGAGCCTTGCCGTAAGAATTAAACCTCTCCGTCATTGCTTCGCAATGCCACCTCCCCTACCGAGGGGAGGCTTTGGCATACCGCAAAGCCCCGCCTCTTCGCCAGAGGCTCCCCGATGAAGACCGGCCTGACCTTCAAAGCTCCCTCATATTTACAAATCCCCCCAAAACCGCTATACTATATATAGTTGTGTCAAAACGAGGAGGCGGGACGATGGAGCAGGAGCTGGAACGGCTGGAAGGCACGGTAGAGGACATCATCTACCTGAACGAGGACAACGGCTACACCGTGTTCGAGGTGTCGGGCGGCGGTGTCGTCACCGTTGTGTGCGGCGTGGTGGGAGAGCTCCACGCCGGTGAGAGCGTCGTCTGCCGGGGCAGGTACGAGAACCACGCCACCTATGGCCGACAGTTCCACGCACAGGAGTGCGAGACGGATATGCCCAAAGACCTCGAGGCCGTCTACGCCTTCCTCGCCAGCCGGTCGCTGCCCTACATCGGCGCACGGACGGCGGATAAGATCATTGACAAATTCGGCGCGGCGGCGCTGGAAGTGATCGCCAACGACCCCGCCCAGCTCACCCTCATCCCGGGCATCTCGGCGGACAAGGCCGACCGCATCCAGCAGGAGTTCAAGCGGATGTTCGGAATGCGGGAGCTCATCGCCTATCTGGCTCAGTTCGAGATCAGCCCCCGCCGGGCGATGGAGGTCTTCCGCACCTTCGGGCCGGGGGCCATGCAGGCCATCCAGCAGAACCCCTACCTGCTCTGCGGCGAACCCTTGCAGCTGGACTTCCGCCATGCCGACAGCATCGCCCAGTATTACCAGATGGCAGGGGACTGCGCCCAGCGGCTGGAAGCCGCCCTCCTGCGCACCCTGCGCCACAACGCCGGCAACGGCCACACCTGTCTGCCCCGGGCGCAGCTGCTGGAAACAGCGTCGAACTTCATCCACCAGCCCCCCGAAAAGCTGGCGGCGGCGCTGGACAGCTGCATCCAGACCGGGAAACTGGCGGTGCGGATGTTCGACGGAACACCGTATATTTATCTGCCGGATCTGCTGGCCGCAGAGCAGGACATCGCCGACCGTCTGGCCATGCTGACCAGGCGCGGGAAGCAGACGGCCCGAAACCTCGACAAGAACATCCAGATCCTGGAACTGGCGCAGGGCTTTGCTTACGCGCCGCTCCAAAAGGAAGCCATCCGCAAGGCCATGACCGAGAACTGCCTTGTCCTCACCGGCGGCCCCGGCACCGGCAAGACCACCACGGTCAACGCCATCCTGCAGCTGCTGGAGAACGAGGCCGAACGGGTAGCCCTCTGCGCTCCCACAGGCCGCGCCGCCAAGCGTCTGAGCGAGCTGACGGGCCGGAAAGCCTCCACCATCCACCGCCTGCTGGAAGTGGACTACACCGGCGGTGTGGTCAGCTTCATCCACAATGACAAGAACCTGCTCAAATGCGACGTCGTCATCCTCGACGAGATGAGCATGGTGGACGTCAAGCTGTTCCAGGCCCTCATTGCGGCACTGCGGTACAGCTGCCGTATTATTATGGTAGGCGACGCCGACCAGCTGCCCAGCGTCGGCCCGGGCAATATCCTCGGCGAGACCATCCGCTCCGGGCTGGTGCCGACGGTCTGCCTTAACGAGATATTCCGGCAGGCCGCTCAGAGCCTCATCGTGGAGAACGCCCACCACATCATCTCAGGCGAACCGCTGAAAAAGGGCGGAAAGACGGACGATTTCTTCTTCCTCGAAGCCGACGGCGACGCGGCCCAGAAGCTGGTCTGCGACCTTGTGACCACCCGTCTGCCCCGCAGCTACCAGTTCGACCCGGTGAAGGATATTCAGGTGCTCTGTCCCACGAAGCTCGGCCCCACCGGCACCCAGGCCCTCAACGCGGAGCTGCAGGCCCTGCTCAACCCGCCCAGGAAGGGCAAGCCGGAGCTGCAGAGCGCGGCCCGGGTCTTCCGGGTGGGGGACAAAGTGATGCAGGTGCGCAATAACTACGAGATCACGTGGCAGCGCATCGGCGGGGAACAGGGTGTGGGTGCCTACAACGGCGACATCGGCATCGTGGAGTCCATCGACGTGCGCAGCCGCTCCATGGTGGTGCGGATGGACGACCGGCGGCTGGTCTACCCGGCGGAGAACCTCAACGAGCTGGAAATTGCGTATGCCATCACAGTACACAAAAGTCAGGGCAGCGAGTTCCCGGCGGTCATCCTCCCGGCGGCACAGGTGCCGCCCCGCCTGTGCTACCGCAACCTCTTCTATACCGGCGTCACCCGCGGGCGGAAGCTCTGCATCGTGGTGGGCCGGCGGGACGTGGTGAACCGGATGATGTCCAACATCCGCCAGAACCTGCGCTACAGCGGCCTGGCCGCCCTGCTGGCCCAGGCTCTGCCCCCGGAGCAGGAGAACCTTTAAGGGTTTCTTTTTGGATACACCTGTGTTATACTATAATGTGTTTTGATGACCCGCGCCCGGAGATGGGCGATGGAAATAGAGAATGGGCAGCAGAGAAAGGAAATATCACAACTATGGCACAGAATGACATCGGTATCGATCTTGGTACGACGACCATCATCATCGCGCAGGAGGGGCAGGGCGTCGTGCTCAACCAGCCCAGCGTGGTGGCGGTGGATACCCGCAAGAACTGCGTGCTTGAGGCCGGCGACAAGGCCCTTGCAATGGTGGGCCGCACGCCCAACTACATCTCCGCCATCTTCCCGCTGAAGGATGGCGTCATCAGCGACCACACCATGACCCGGGAGCTCATCTGCCGCTTCGTCAATCAGGTCTACAGCTCCCACATGGTCAAGCCCCGTGTGGCCGTCTGTGTGCCTGCCGCCATCACCGGCATCGAGAGCGACGCCGTGGTGGAGGCCGTCATGGCCGCCGGTGCGCGTCAGGTCTACCTCATTGATGAGCCGATCGCCGCAGCTCTCGGCTCCGGCATCGACATCACCGTGCCGGATGGCCGGATGATCATCGACATCGGCGGCGGCACCACCGACATCGCCGTGCTGAGCCTCGGCGGCAAGGTCAAGGCCACCAGCGTCCGCGTGGCCGGCAATCACTACGACGAAGAGATCCTGAAGTTCGTGCGCAACAAGTTCAGCATCGCTATCGGCCAGCGTACCGCTGAGAACCTGAAAAAGAACGTGGCCTGCTGCCCCCAGAAGGCAGATTTCAATGAGACCATGGAGATCAAGGGCCGCAGCCTGCTCACCGGCCTGCCCGTGCGTGTCAATGTCTCCACCGCCGACCTCTACGAGCCGGTCATGCGCCTGAGCGAGCAGATCGGCACCGCCGCCCATCAGGTGCTGGAGAAGACTCCCCCGGAGCTGGCCGGCGACATCTACCGCAACGGCGTCGTCCTCACCGGCGGCGGCGCACAGCTCCACGGCCTGCCTGAGTACCTGAGCCAGGAGCTGAAGGTGGAAGTGACTGTCTCGCCTGACCCCGTCAACTGTGTCGCGCTGGGTACGGCCATGAGCCTGCGTCTGGGCGACAAGCTGGAGACCGGCTTCATGGACGCCACCCCCCGCATGGGCCGCCGCTGAGAGGAAAGTGCTGTTCACAGAACCGTGAAAAACAACATGATTTTTGTTCATAGTTGTTGAATCGACCCGGAAAATATTGTATAATATCTTCAAATCGCTTTTTGCCGCCCGCCCCCCGGGCGGCAAAGAAAAAAGTAAATAGGAGGAAGACCATGGATTTAGGTTATGATGTGATCGTTACCATAACCGGTATTGTGCTGGTGTTTCTGATCCTCGTCCTGCTGATGGCTATCATCACGCTGGAGGGCAAGATCTTTGACGCCATGAACGGCAAGAAGGCAGCTGCCAAGGCTGCTTCTGCTGCAAAACCGGCTGCTCCTGTGAAACAGGCCGCTGCGCCCGCTCCTGCAAAGGCTGCTGCCCCGCAGGTCGAGGCCGGCATCCCCGGCGACGTTGTGGCAGCCATCATGGCAGCCATCTACTCTATGGGCAACGGCAAGTATGTGCTGAAGGCAGTCCGCCGCGGCAAGAATGGCTGGGGCAAGGCTGGCGTCAACGACACCACCGCACCCTTTTAACACAGGAGGAAAAACATGACTCAGTTTATTGAGACTCTGGTCGGTATTTTCCAGAGTTCCGGTTTTGCCAAGTTCGGTGAGCCGGGCGGCTGGCTGTACGCAGTGATGATCTGCGTGGGCTGCTTCCTGCTCTACCTCGCTATCGTCAAAGAGTTCGAGCCTCTGATCCTGCTGCCCATGGCTTTCGGCATGATCCTGGCCAACCTCCCCGGCAGCGGCGTCATCCACATGCAGTACTTTGTCGGTGACGGCCTCGAACACCCGATGTGGGGCGAGATCCTGAACAACGGCGGTCTGGCCGATATGCTCTACATGGGCGTCAAGCTGGGCATCTACCCGCCGCTGATCTTCCTCGGCATCGGCACCATGACCGACTTCGCACCCCTGATCTCCAACCCCAAGAGCCTGCTGCTGGGCGCTGCCGCTCAGTTCGGCATCTTCGGCACTTACATGGGCGCTCGTCTGCTGGCCGCTACCGGTCTGGTGGACTTCACCCAGAAGCAGTCTGCCGCCATCTCCATCATCGGCGGCGCAGACGGCCCCACCGCTATCTTCGTCACCTCCCGTCTGGCTCCTGAGCTGCTGGGCTCCATCGCCGTCGCGGCCTACAGCTACATGGCTCTGGTGCCTGTTATCCAGCCGCCTATCATGAAGGCCCTGACCTCCAAAAAGGAGCGTACCGTCGTGATGAAGCAGCTGCGCGCCGTGACCAAGACCGAGAGGATCATCTTCCCCATCATGGTCACCATCATCGTCTCCCTCATCGTGCCGGATGCCGCCGTTCTGGTCGGTATGCTGATGCTGGGCAACCTGATGAAGGAGTGCGGCGTCGTGGACCGTATCCAGAAGACCGCCGGCAATGAGCTGATGAATATCATCACCATCTTCCTGGCTCTGTCTGTTGGCTGCACCACCTCTGCAAACACCTTCCTGAACAGCCGCACCCTGTTCATCATCGTGCTGGGCCTCATCGCATTCTCCTTCGGCACTGCTGCCGGTGTTCTCTGCGGCAAGGTCATGTATGTCCTGACCGGCGGTCAGGTCAACCCCCTGATCGGTTCCGCTGGCGTTTCCGCTGTGCCTATGGCTGCCCGTGTTTCTCAGAAGGTCGGCCAGAGCGAGAACCCCTCCAACTTCCTGCTGATGCACGCAATGGGCCCCAACGTGGCCGGTGTTATCGGCTCCGCCGTCGCTGCTGGTATCCTCATCAACATCTTCGGCTAAGCATTTCCTGAAATTTCCGCTCCATCGTGGTATTGACCGCGGTGGGGCGGTTTTTGTTTGCATTGTTTTTATGTACAACTTTTTTGAAATGTGATATACTATATTTTAAGTGATATATCCAGAAATGATTGAAAAGAACAGGTGAAACAATGGCAACAGATCTCGCACAACAATTCTGCGCTTTGCGTGATACGTATATTGAAAAGCAGTTCGGACGCCTGAACGATATGCAGCGGGAGGCGGTGTTCACCACCAACGGCCCTCTGCTCATCCTCGCGGGTGCAGGCAGCGGAAAGACCACCGTGCTGGTCAACCGCATCGCCAACCTCATCCGCTTCGGCTCGGCCCACGGCTCTAGGTGGACGCCCCGGGAGGTGACGGAGGACGATGTGAAAGCCCTGCGCACTGCCATCATGACCGGCACCGATGCCCCGTCGTGGCTGGACGGAATGCTGCGGAAGGACGCCGTCCGGAGCTGGAACGTCATGGCCATCACCTTTACCAACAAGGCCGCCGGTGAGCTGAAAGAGCGCCTGCGCCGGATGCTGGGCGGGGAAGAGGGCGACGAGGTGTTTGCCTCCACCTTCCACTCGGCCTGCGTCCGCATTCTCCGCCGCTGGGCCGAGGAGATCGGCTACCCCCGCAGCTTTACCATCTACGACAGCGACGACTCCCAGCGTGTCATGAAGGCTGTCTACAAAGAGCTGAGCGTGGACGACAAGTTCTTCCCGGTCAAAAGCGCCATCAACCAGATGAGCCGCTGGAAAGACCAGCTCATCAGTCCCGCCGAGGCCCTGAAGACCCCGGCCCGGGACACGAAGGGCGCGCTTGCGGCCAAGGTCTATGCCGCCTACGAAAAGAAGCTCAAGGAGGCCGGTGCCTTCGACTTCGACGACCTCATCTACCAGACGGTCATCCTGCTGTCGGAGCATGAGGACGTGCGGGAGTTCTACCAGAACAAGTACAAATATCTGCTGGTGGACGAGTATCAGGACACCAGTGTGGCCCAGTTCCGGCTCGTGAGCCTGCTCACCGGCCCGGAGAAAAACATCTGCGTCGTGGGCGACGACGACCAGAGCATCTACCGCTTCCGCGGCGCGACCATTGAGAACATCCTCAACTTCGAGCGCATCTATAAAGGCACCAGGACCATCCGACTCGAGCAGAATTACCGCTCTACGTCAAATATCCTGAATGCCGCCAACTGTGTCATCCAGCACAACACCGAGCGCAAGGGCAAGACCCTCTGGACCAAGAACGGCGAGGGCGACAAGGTGCAGGTCTATACCGCCGAGAACGAGCAGGACGAGGCCAGCCATATCGCGGACGTCATCGGCCAGCACCTCAAAGAGGGCGGACATCTGGCCGACCACGCCATCCTCTACCGGATGAACGCCCAGTCGGCCCCCATCGAAAGCTACTTCACCCGTGCGGGCATCCCGCATAAGATCGTGGGCGGCCAGCGCTTCAATGACCGCAAGGAAGTCAAGGACATCCACTCCTATATGTCCATCGTGGCGAACCCCCGGGACGATGTCCGACTCCGCCGTATCATCAACGAGCCTGCGCGCAAAATCGGTGCAACGACCATCGAGGTCATTGCCGACCTTGCCGCCCAGCAGGGCATCAGTATGCTGGATGTCATCTCCCATGCCGACCAGTACGCCAAGCTCAGCCGCGCCATCGCGCCGCTGTTCAAGTTCTGGGACATCTACCAGAAACTGCAGGAATCGCTGGAAATGAAGACGCTGGACGAGTTCGCTTCCGATGTCATCGAGATCACCGGCTACCGCGCCATGCTGGAAGCCGACGCCGCCAAGGGCCACGAGGACGCCGCCGACCGTCTGCAGAACCTCGGCCAGCTGGTCAACAACGTCAAGAGCTACTGCGACCAGCACGGCGAAGAGGCCTCGCTGGAAGGCTATCTGGAGGACATCGCCCTCATCAGCGACATCGACAGCTACAACGAGAGCGCCGACCAGGTGGTGCTGATGACCATTCACTCGGCCAAGGGCCTTGAGTTTCCCTATGTATTCCTCATTGGCATGGAAGAGGGGGTCTTCCCCAGTGAGATGAGCAAGTATTCCGAGGCTGACCTCGAGGAGGAGCGCCGTCTGGCCTATGTGGGTATTACCCGCGCCAAGAAGGAGCTTTACATCTCCAACAGCGTCACCCGGATGCTCTATGGCCGCACCCAGCGCAACGAGCCTAGCCGCTTCCTCCGGGAAATCGAGCCGGAGTACATCGAAGAGACCCGCAGCCCGGTGCTGGAACAGCGCTCCCGTCTGGGCGGCTGGGGCAGCGGTTACGGCAGCGATACCGTGCCGGGTGGTGCGTCGGGCTACTCCGGCCCCTCCGGCTGGGGGCGTGCGGCCTCCGGTTACGGCTCGGGCTATGGCAGCCGCAGCGGCTATCTGAATAAAGAATATAACGCACCGATGTCCAATAACCGAGGCTTTGGCTCCGATTATGCGGGCCGGGGAAGTGCTTCGTCGGGTCATGGCGGCTGCAGCTCCGGTTCGGGAAGCAGCGGCTTCGGCTCTGGCTATGGCCGTCCGGCAGCGCCCAAAGCGCCGGTCAAACCCGCAGGCGGCGGTGTGACCTCTTCGCCCCGTCCGGCAGCGGCATCCACCGGCCCCAAGCACTATGAGCCGGGCGACATCGTGGAGCACAAGGTCTTCGGGCGCGGCAAGGTGCTGAAGGTCAAGCCCGCCGCCGGCGACCAGATCGTGGAGATCAGCTTCGAGAAGGTGGGCGTGAAGAAGACCATGGCCAACTTTGCGCCCCTTGTGAAGATAACGACGGAGGAATGAGAAAAAATGATGACTGTCCGATTGATAGCACATACGCCGGAGCCGGAGAAGGTCGTGGCGGCTGCGGCAAAGCTCTGCTACTCCGACGCCCACATCACCGACCTGCTGGACGGGCTGGATGAGGAAAAGACTGCCCGCTTCCTGACCATGCTCAGCGATTTGGGCCACGCCAGCCCCATCGAGCACGCAAGCTTCACCTTCGGCATCGAGGGAGTCAGCCGTACCCTGCTGGCCCAGATCACCCGTCACCGCATCGCGTCCTTCAGCGTCCAGAGTCAGCGGTACGTCCGTCTGGACGATTTCCGCTACGTCATCCCGCCCGAGATCGAGGCCATCCCCGAGGCAAAGGCGGCGTTCATCGAGAGCATGAACGAGGACGCCAGGCGCTACCTCGACCTCGTGCAGAAGCTGGAGGACGGCCACACCGCCCGCCTGATGGCCGAGGGTCTGCCCGAAAAGCAGGCCCGGGCCAAGGCTTCCAAGCAGGCCAACGAGGACGCCCGCTTCGTGCTGCCCAACGCCTGCGAGACCAAGATGGTGGTGACCATGAACGCCCGCAGCCTGCAAAACTTCTTCCACCTGCGCTGCTGCAGCCGCGCCCAGTGGGAGATACGGCAGCTGGCCGAAGAGATGCTGCGGCTGGTCTGCCCGGTGGCACCCCACATCTTCCGCACCGCCGGCCCGGCCTGCGTGTCCGGCCCCTGCCCGGAGGGCAAGATGTGCTGTGGCCGCACCACTGAGGTCCGCGCCCAGTACGCCGCGCTGAAAGGGGAGAAGGCAGAATGAGCAAGGGCAGGCTTCTTGTCATCGAAGGGCTGGACGGCTCCGGCAAGGCCACCCAGGCAAAGCTGCTGGCCTCCCATCTGGCCGAGGGCGGTCGAAGGGTGATGGAGATCACCTTTCCGGACTACGAGAGCGATTCCAGTGCGCTGGTGAAGATGTACCTCTCCGGCCGGTTCGGCGACAAGCCCGACGACGTCAACCCCTATGCGGCGTCCAGCTTCTATGCGGTGGACCGGTACGCCAGCTATAAGACCAGGTGGGGCAGCTTCTACGAGGCGGGCGGCATCGTCATCGCCGACCGCTACACCACGTCGAACGCGGTCCATCAGTGCTCCAAGCTCCCGCCGGAGCAGTGGGACGATTTCCTCCGCTGGGCCTTTGACTACGAATACAGGCTGCTGGGCCTGCCCGCGCCGGACGCTGTGGTGTACTTACAGGTAGACCCCGCCGTGAGCCAGAAGCTCATGACTGGCCGCTACCACGGCGACGAGAGCAGGAAGGACGTCCACGAGAAGGACATCGAATATCTGGCCCGCAGCCGCCGTGCCGCCGAGTACTGCGCAGAGCATCTGGGCTGGGCCACCATCCATTGCACGGAAAATGGAGCCATGCGCACCATCGAGGAGATTCAGGCCGAGGTGCGGGCGCTGGCGGAAAAAGAGCTCGGATAACCGCGAAAATGGGAGGGATACTATCAATGTATCGTTTGATGCAGCCGTCGGATGAGGCGGCAGTCGTGGCACTGTGGCAGAAAGAACGCGGCGACAGCGCCGAGTTCATCAAGACTGCTCTGGAAAAGTTCGCCGGGGCGGAAAATATCTACGTCGCCGAGGAAAATGACGAGATCGTCGCTGCGGCGCTGGCGGTCCCCGTCACCCTCAAGGGACGCAGCGGCAGTTACCTCTACGGCCTCTGCGGGCAGGGAAGCCTGATTCTGGCAGGACTCGTGGACTATCTCTGTGCGCAGCAGAAGCTGCGGGGCGCGGGCTTCACCGTGGCCGTTCCGGTCGGACAGGAGCAGGCCGCACTGCTGGAAAACAAGGGCTTCCAGCGGGCGTTTGCCCTCCGCTGCCTGCCCCGGGAGGTGTCCCGCAACCTGTGGAGTCAGGCGGAGTTCGACTCCGTGACGGCCCGCAAGCTCTGTGAGCTGCGGGAGCGCTTCTATCCCGATACCGTCCAGTTCCCGCCGGAGCAGATGGCCGTCGTGCTGACCGACCTCTACGCCCGGGGCGCGACCATCGTGTCCAACGAGAAGGGCTACGGCATCTACTTCCGCCGGGAGGACACCCTCTATTTTGTGGAGCTGATGGCCGATGATGACCGCTCCGCCGAGGTGCTGATGGAAGCGGCCCGGGAGAAGGAGGTCATCGTGGAGCGCGCCGTCATCACAGTGGGTGCGGCTCAGAATCTTTTTCTCGGCGAAGGCACCCGGCAGGACTACGGCATGATACGGTTCGACGCGGAGCCTTTCGATGTGGAAGAAAGCTATATGCGGCTGATGATGGAAAGCTGAACGGAATGGTAAAGGAGTGTGTACATGGCACACGATGCAAAACATAGAAAAAGCAGAAAAGGCGGCGCAGCAAAAATGATCCTGATGGTGCTGCTGATCCTGGTACTGGCGGCGGGCGGCTGTCTGCTGGCCATCCGAAAAGAGATCAACGGCAGTGCTTCCGCTGGCGAACCGGTGAGTGTGAGCATCCAGCAGGGCAGCGGCGTGGCAGCCATCGCCCAGAAGCTCAAGACGGCGGGCGTCATCAAGTACCCCCACGTCTTCCGCTGGTATGCAGGCAAGCAGGGCGCGGCAGGCAAGCTCCAATACGGCGAGTTCGACCTCGCCCCCGGCAGCTCCTACGACGACATCATCGAGACGCTCTCCGCCTACGCGAAGGCCGACAGCGTCCGGCTGACCTTCCCAGAGGGTACGACGGCCATCGCCATTGCGAAAAAAATGGAGGATGCCGGGCTGTGCAGCGCCGAGGACTTCCTCAAGGAGGCCAACACCGGCGACTTCAGCCAGTACAGGTTCTGGCAGTACGTCCCCGACGACAAGGACGCCCCGGACCGCTTCCTCAAGTGCGAGGGTTATCTTTTCCCGGATACCTACGATTTCCTGAAGGATGACACCGTCCATCATTACGTTGAGACGTTCTATTCTCACTTCGACAAGCAGATCACCGATGAGATGTATGCCGAGATGGAAAAGCAGGGGATGACCCTCTCCGAAGTGGTCACTCTGGCGTCCTTCGTGCAGGAGGAGGCCGGCAACGATCAGGACGATAATGTGGCGCAGGTGTTCCGCAACCGTCTGGCCGAGGGTTCGCCCTACCCCAAACTGCAGAGCAACACCTCCAGCTACGTCCAGAGCGACGCCGACAACAACTACCTCTGGAACTGGGTCGCGCCCTACTACGGCGGCTGGGACAGCATCCCGGAGAACATTCTGGAAGCCTACGACACCTACACCTGCACCGGCCTCTCCGCCGGCCCCATCTCCAACCCCGGCATTGCGGCCATCCGCGCGGCGCTTGACCCGCAGCCCGACGATGAGGCGAAGGACGCCTATTTCTTTGTCACCGACCTTGCCGGTCACTACTACTACGCCCGCACCTACGCAGACCACCAGAAAAACTGCGATGAGGCGGCGAAAGTTAATAAAAGTATGAAGTAAAAGAGGAATACCATGTTACAGATACCGGAACTTCTGGCCCCGGCAGGCGACCTCGAGCGCCTGCGGTATGCCATCAACTACGGCGCGGACGCCGTCTACTGCGCTCTGCCCGAGTTCGGGATGCGCTCTGCACCCACCAATTTCACCCCGGAGCAGCTGAGCGAGGGCGTCATCTATGCCCACGCCCGGGGCCGCAAGGTCTACCTGACCATGAACACCCTGCCCACCAACGAGGAGGCTGACCGTCTGCCCCAGGCCATCAAGGACGCTGCCGCCGCCGGTGTGGACGCCTTCATCGTGGCCGACCTCGGCGTGTTGGACGCCTGCAAGACATTCGCGCCCGACATCGACGTCCATATGTCCACCCAGACCGGCATCACCAACTGGGCCGCTGCCCGCGCCGCCTACAACATGGGCGCGAAGCGGGTGGTGCTGGCCCGGGAGATGACCCTGCAGGACATCGCCACCCTCCGCGACAAGACCCCGCCGGAGCTGGAAATCGAAGCTTTCGTCCACGGAGCCATGTGCATGAGCGTCTCGGGCCGCTGCCTGCTCTCCAACTACATGGCAGGCCGCGACGCAAACCGCGGCCAGTGCGCCCAGCCCTGCCGCTGGAAGTACTATCTCAGCGAGGAGACCCGCCCGGGCCAGCTCTATGAGATCGGCGAGAACGAGAACGGCAGCTACATCCTCAACGCCAACGATCTGTGTACCGCGCCCTTCCTCGACCTCATCTGCAAGGCGGGCGTGGACAGCCTCAAGATCGAGGGCCGTGCCAAGACGTTCTACTACGTCGCCAGCGTGACGGCGGCCTACCGCCGCGCCCTCGACCAGTATCTGGCCGACCCGATGAACGAGAACTTCGAGCTGCCGGAAGAGGTTTTGGATGAGCTGACCCGCACCAGCCACCGCCACTATTCGCCCGGCTTCTACTTTGGCCGGGAGCAGGCCCGTCAGGCCACCGACAGCGCGACTTACATCCGCGAGTGGGAGTTTGTCGGTACGGTGGACGGCTGGGAGAACGGCGTCGCCAGCTGCCAGCAGCGGGGCAAGTGGAGCCTCGGCGACACGCTGGAGGTGCTCTGCCCGGATGGCCGCAGCATCCCGCTGAACCCCGCGTGGATCAAGAATGAGGCCGGTGAGCTGGTGGAGTCCACGCCCCACGCGATGGAGCGCTATACCATCCCCACCCCGGAGCTGCCGCCGATGAGCCTGCTGCGCCGGAAAGTCTGAAAAAACTGCGAATCCAGCGGATGTGTTAGAGCGATAGAAAAAGAGGGTCTGCTATGAGCAATGCGGTAAGCAGCAAGATAACCGGAAAAGAATATTCGCTTTCCAAGATATTCAGCTCGGATTTTGAATATCATATTCCGGGCTACCAGCGTCCTTATGCGTGGACAGAAGATGAAACTGGCGATTTATTCAATGATCTGTATGGATTTTTCCAGACAGAGAACACAGAAAATTTCTTTCTGGGCAGTATCGTCCTGATCAAGGACGAGCAGGACCGATACGCCGATGTCATTGATGGACAGCAGCGCCTGACCACATTGTCTATCCTGTTTGCAGTTCTGGCTGATACATTTGACAACGAAGACTATAAGGTGGACTGCAAAAAATATTTGCAGGAGAAAGGCAATGTGTTGGAGGGGATCGAGGCCCAACCGAGGCTATTTCTCAAGGAAAAGGATCAGCCATTTTTCAATAAGTACATCCAGAACATTCAGCTGGACGCATTGGGGCAGTTGGACCCGGCGCAGTTGGACACCGAAGCAAAGCTGCATATCCAGAAAAACTGCGCTGTGCTTCGCAAGAGTTTTGCTGAAATGTTCAGCAATGACGATGACAGGCTGAGATTTACACAGTTTTTGCTGACCCGCTGCTATCTGGTGGTCGTTTCGACGCCGAGTCAGGAATCAGCGTTCCGTATTTTTACGGTCATGAACAGCCGAGGCCTCGACCTACTGCCGACGGACATTATCAAATCCACAGTTATTGGCAGCCTTCCCAAAGAAAAGCAGCAGGAATATACGGAAAAATGGGAAGGACTTGAGGAGTTGACCGGACGTGACGGGTTCAACGAGGTATTTACGCATACCCGGACCATCTTTGTAAAAGAGCGCCAGAAAAAGACCCTTCGGGAGGAATTTGAAGAATATATTTTGAAGACAGTATCTCCGAAACGACTGATCGATGACTATCTTGTACCCTATACGAATGCTTACGTTCAGCTAAAAAATTGCGAGTTCACTGCTACACATCATGCGGACGAGGTAAACGGTCTGCTTTTCTGGCTGAACAAGACAAACAACTCCGACTGGATGCCGCCTGCTATCAAATTTCTCGCAGAGCACCCGAATGATTCGGAATATGTTCTCTGGTTTATCCGAAAGCTGGAAAGGCTGGCATCTTATCTGCTTGTGACAGCGCAGGACGTCAACCATCGTGTGGACCGGTACAAATGGCTTCTGGTGGAGATGGAGGGTCGGCCCGACAGCACATTGACCTCTCCGCTGAGAAACATTGAGCTTACGGATTGGGAAAAAGAACATTTCCGGAAGACACTGGATGGCGAGATTTATACGATGACAGCGCAGCGCCGCAACTACATCATCCAGCGGCTGGACTCTTTCATGAGTGACGGTGGAGCATCGTACAATCAGAAGCTCTTTACCATCGAGCATGTCCTGCCGCAGCATCCTCCCGTCCATGGAAGTTGGCCAGAACTTTGGCCGGATGAGCAGGAGAGGATGTACTGGCTCAACCGTATCGCAAATCTCGTGCCGCTGACCCGGCAGAGAAATTCTGCGGCACAAAATTATGGCTTTACGACCAAAAAGGAAAAATATTTCCAGTCCAAAGGCGGCACGAGCTCCTATGTCCTCACAACGCAGGTTATCAATGAACCAAAGTGGACACCTGATGTTGTGAAAAAGCGACAAGAAACGCTGAATGAAGTCTTTGCAGAAAAATGGGAGCTGAGTCCCTCCCGGCAGAGTGAAACGGACGAAGGCCTGTTTCTGCTGGCTGGTCGCGGGAGCAACGCTATGGGGTATCCCATCGATAAAGACTGTTTTCTGGTATTGAAGGGCAGCCGCATTGCCCCGGACGTGACGAGTGGATTGCCCCAGAACTATGTGGAACAGAGAAAGACTCTGCTGGAGATCGGTATAGTACAGAGTAACGTATTTACCGAGGATCACGTATTCACCAGCGCCTCTGCTGCGGCATCTATTATTCTTGGCCGTTCGTCCAATGGCCGCAGAGAATGGGCGAAGCTCGATGGCCGCACGCTGGCACAATCTGGACACTGAAAACCACATCATAACGCAAAAGCGCCCTCGTCAGTGCATTTCTGACGGGGGCGCTTTTGTCTATAAAGATTATTCCGGCTTGACCTGCAGCTCCTGCTCGCAGTAGATGCAGCGATACTTGCCGTTGGAGCTCAGCTCAAAGATCTGGTCGCACTCTTCCTCGATGGAGGAGATGCAGCGGGGATTCTTGCACCGCACGATGTTGACCAGACGCTTGGGGGGCTGGGGCTTTTCCTTCTTGACAGCCTTGCCGTTCTCGATGACGGTCACGCTGATGTCGGGGTCGAGATAGGCCAGCACATCGAGGTTGAGCCAGGAGGCGTCGCCCTCCACCTTGATGATGTCCTTCCGGCCCGACTCTGCCTTGTGGCTGCGGGCGTTCTGGATGAGGGCCACACTGGAGGTGCGGTTGCCCTTGATGCCCAGCAGGTCCATCAGGCCGATGGCCGTGCCTGCCTTGATATGGTCGATGACGATACCGTTCTGAATTTCATCAATGTTCAGCATCTCAGTTGCCCTCCTTTTCAGCCTTGGGGTCCTTGAGACCCAGCAGTGTCATGATCAGCGCCATGCGGATGTAGACGGCGTTCTGCACCTGCTCAAAGTAGGCGGCGCGGGGGTCGTCGTCCACGTCCAGCGTGATCTCGTTGACGCGGGGCAGGGGATGGAGCACGGCCATGTCAGGCTTGGCAAGGGCCATCTTCTCTTTGGTGAGGATATAGCTGTTCTTCAGACGGACATAGTCTTCCTCGTTGAAGAAACGCTCCTTCTGGACGCGGGTCATGTAGAGGATGTCCAGCTCGGGCATGGACTCCTCGAGGCTGCGGGTCTCCTTGTAGGGGATGTGGTTGGCCTCGAGCACGTCGGTGATGATGTAGTCCGGCACCCGCAGCTCCTCGGGGCTGATGAGGACGAAGCGGATGTTCTCACAGCGCGCCATGGTCTTGATGAGGGAGTGGACGGTGCGGCCAAACTTGAGGTCGCCGCACAGGCCGATGGTCAGGTCGTTCAGACGGCCCTTGCGGCGGCGGATGGTCATCAGGTCGGTCATGGTCTGGGTCGGGTGCTGGTGTCCGCCGTCGCCTGCGTTGATGACAGGGATGCGGGAGTACCGGCTGGCCCGCAGCGGTGCGCCCTCCTTGGGGTGGCGCATGGCCACGATGTCGGCGTAGCAGGAGACGACGCGGATGGTGTCGGCCACGCTCTCGCCCTTGGATGCACTGGAGACGGTCTCGCTCGGGAAGCCGAGGACATGTCCGCCGAGGTTCAGCATCGCGGCCTCAAACGAAAGACGGGTACGGGTGGACGGCTCGTAGAACAGAGTGGCCAGCTTTTTGTGGGCGGCCACGTCCTGATAGGCAGCAGGGTCGGCGCAGATGCGGTCGGCCAGGTCCAGCAGAGAGGTGATCTCCTGCTGACTGAAATCCAACGGATCGATTAGATGACGCATATTCTTTTGTTTCCCTCCGTCAAAGAAGCTTTCGAAGAATCGAGAAGTCGAAGAAGTTCGTGTAGTAGCTCAACGAACGCATGACGGGATGGCAGAGCCGGTTGTAGCATATCTCATCCAGCAACAGCATGGCCTCGCCCGGGGCCAGACGCATGGCGGCCCGGATGGGCTCGTCGCCGCAGCTGGCCTTGAGGTGGGCCACATTGGAAGCCACCTGCTGGCGGCACTCCCGCTCCAGAACATCGAAGATGTCACCCGACAGGTCGATGCGGGTGTAGTCCCGGCTCCCAAACAGGGCGCGGGGCAGATAGTCGATGGAGTAGATGACGGGGGTGGTGTCGGCGAGGATGCGCTTCTTGATGCAGATGACATCGTCGCCGGGCTCGATGGCCAGATCACGGGCCAGCTCTTCGCCTGCGCGGACGGGGTAGATCTGGATGCCGTCGGCGTGGGGGTAGCTGCCAAAGCTGCGGATGAGCGGGTAATACTCCAGCTTCTGGTCCAACCGGCTGCGCAGGTTCAGGACACTTCGGTTGACCACTGTGCCGATGCCGCGCACCCGCTCGATGTAACCCGCACGCTCCATCTCGCTCAGCGCATCGCGGATGACGGTGCGGCTGACGCCGAGTTCGGCGGCAAGGTCTACCTCAGCGGGCAGACGGTCGGTCTGTGCATAGCGGCCTGTGCGCAGTTCCTCCAGCAGAGCGCTGACGATGCGGTCGCTGATGACAGCACCACCCAGGCGGCTGGAAGGGGATAAGCTGGAATCTCTCATGGTTCGTTTCCTCCGGTACACGGGCAGGGCGGCCCTGCCTGGACTTCCGAAAAAGCTGTGCCTGAGCACAAAAACTCTTTCTGCAAATATTATAGCATAAATTGACAATGATTCAAACGGCATTTATACTGGAATCAGCCGGAAAGTATGATTTTATTTTGGAGGGATAGAGCAAGAATGGAAGTTCTTCTGCACAAAGTGTGCGGCCGGCCCGCAAGCCGCACCATGACCCTGCGCGCTGCCGGGCCGGAGGATGCCGCCGCCTTTTACGCCTTGCAGAACGAGGTGCGGGCCGCGATGCCCCACCCGGAGCAGTTCGTACCCGACACGCTGGAAAACATCGCCCGTTACCTGAAAGAGGACCTGTGCATCGGCGGGTGGGACGGCGGGCGGCTGGGGGCCTACTTCATCCTGCGGTACTGCGGGCAGGACGCGCACAACTACGCCGCCTTTATGGGCATCCCGCGAGAAGAGTGGGACGGCTGGGCCAACGCCGACAGCGCCATCGTCCACCCCGACTACCGGGGCAACGGTCTGCAGCGGAAGCTGCTGGAAGCGGCGCTTGCCCGGCTCCGCCCGGGCATCGTGGGCATCGGGGCCACCGTCAGCCCGGAAAATCAGTACAGCCTCAACAACGCCCTGGCCAGCGGCTTTGAGATCGTCTGCCGCCGGGAGATGTACGGTGGGTATGACCGGTATCTGCTGGCGAAGAGGCTATAAAATGATACAGCTCCGCGTTTCTCCGGAAAGGCGGGGCTGTTCTTTTTTTGCGATGCCGGAAAAAGTCATGCCATTCATGAATCTACGCTGGTATGTCATGAAAAGGACTTGACAAGCGAAGGGGGGGGGGGTAGAATA
>ULQZ01023149.1_pt1 | contig 28437 bp, 20 predicted proteins | sample 1955011 | NCBI WGS metagenome assembly ULQZ01 (sample SAMEA4835670, study PRJEB28245) | human gut metagenome | biome: gut microbiome; material: fecal sample | place: Denmark | collected 2008 | reverse complement strand
GGGTTCCCGTTGGCTGTGGGGTCGCCATTGGCTGTGGGGTTCCCGTTGGTCTGGGAATTTCATTCCACTTTGCATAAAGTATCCTGTCTCCGGTCACCGGTGTGGCAAAGTCATAAGCCTTTGTGCAGGCTTCATCCGTATACCAGCCTCCAAAGGTATATCCCGTTTTCGTTGGATCCTCCGGTTTAGTAACCGGTGTTTCATAATCCGCTGTTTCCACATCGACAGAAGATCCTCCTACGGAATCAAACGATACCGTATATGTATTGATCGTCCACTTTGCATATAAGATCATATCTTTTGTCACCGGCATAGTAAAGTCATAAGCATTCTGGCAGGCTTCATCCGTATACCAGCCTCCAAAGGTATATCCTCTTCTCGTTGGATCCTTCGGTCTGGTTACTGCTGCCGGATAAGTTACTGCCTGATCCTCGACAGAAATTGTATCTTCACCGGTAGAAAAGCTGACCTTGAAAGTGGCCGCATAAAAATCTGCATCTTGAGTAAGAGTAATCGTTTCTCCCGTATCAACCGGTGTTTGTAAATTCTTATCGGTACACCACTTTGTTACCGTATAATATTCGGTATCCGGAAGATACGCTGGGTTGATCGTGCTGCCTTTTTTTGCATAATAGGTCTGCGTGTAATCTGAATAATGCAGCGTAACAGATACCTCCTCATCGCCCTCTGAAAGAGCGGATCGTAAGAGAGTCTTATCCGGCACCAGTCCGCTCGTGTACGCTAATTTCAAGCCGGCACTGCCGTCGCTGCCGGCTTCTCCGGATGCAAGCGTAGTGTTATTATCATCCGTATAGTAGGTACCTGCCGCACCACCGGTCCCTCCGGTTCCGGGAGTATAGGTTACAGTTGCTCCGGAAGAAATGGCATAAAAACTTCCTTTAAAAGAAAGTGCATCGCCGCCGTTACCGCCATTGGTACCATTTGCCGTTCCGTATGATTGAAACTTATTCTTAAGGCGTTCATAACCAGAATCACCTCGCCCGCCATTGCCACCGGTAAGAGTAAGACGAGCATCGTCACGCACCAACAGGCTGCCGCCGGTAAAGTTCAGTGCACAGCCTCCCGGAGTACCATCCAGTCTGCCGTCGCCAGATTTATTCCCACTCACTCCCTGGTATCCATCTGAACCCTTAATGGTAACCTGACTTCCACTATCCACTTTCAGTGCGGCACCGGAAAACTTTATCCCGGAACTTCCGTTTCCAGATTGCTGCCCCGCCGTAGCTCCGGCCGCCGCCGTTCCACCGGTGATTGTGACCGTTTGCTGTAAGATCAGGGATACATTGGGAGAAGTGACGCGAAGACCCACGGCACCCTGTCCATCATACCCCAACGTTTCGATTCCGTTACCACCTGTTAAATCGGCATTTTTCAAGATCAATGTACCACTCCCGGCAATCTCAAGCGCGGGCGTAGCAGAATCAGATTCATACTCAATTTCATCCCGACCATGGATGGAATACCCTTTTCCATCCAGAATAACGGTTTCTCCCGCTGCCAGAGTGATCTTTAATCCATTTGTGACATCACCTGTCAGGGTATAGACGGTCTGTCCCTCTGCATTTGTCGTGATTTCGACAGGTGCCTCCGACTCTGCCGTAATCTCTGTCCCATCATTTTCAAGTGTTGCTGCTTTTACTGTCGTCTTTGTCACGATCTGCCCGGTAAATACCGAGGTAAGTACAATCGCAAGAGCAAGCAGGTATGCAAGCAGTTTTTTAACTTCTTTTTTCATTTTCTTTTCTCCTTTTTGATTTTTCTTTCGGCGTTTGATAAACACCGGAATCCATTCATTTACTTTTTTACTTCATCTATATAAAATTTTCTCTCCGAAGTGGTACAACCCGGATAGCACTACCTGTTTTACCACTTTTGGAGAAGAAAATATTATGCATTGATAACCTTTGCCAGATACAACCGCAATGCCTTCTCACTGCTTTTTTCACCCTCGACATATTCGATTTTCGTGATATCCTTTAGGATACACCCACAATGCCCCGGAAATGTCGGGAAACATGTCACATGCAGATACGTGTCGATCTCCGGACTGCAATCTATGATTTCCAGGATTCTGCCATATAGGACAACCTGTTCATAACTCCGGAGCCATTTGGCATCCATGTTCGCAAAAACAGACCCAAAAGAACTTCCGATCAAATCTTTTAACGGTGTTTTCTCGATTTTGGCAAGTGCTTCATTGCCATAACAGAAAATCCAGTCTACCGCTTCCGCATTATCGTCAAATACCATCTCAATATCCGCAAATGCAAATGGCATATGATCAAAACTTCGGTAATGTTCCGCATAATCCTCATAAGTCATCGACTTTTTACTCGCACGAAGTTTCTTCAATATCTTCTTCTGATTTTCAAGCTGTGTACAAATGATTCTTTTTTTATTTCGGTTGCTATAGGGAAGTTTCTCTCCGGTATTTAAAAGAATGTATTCCTTCGTTACAGAATGAATGGCTTTGGATGCTGCGATACACTGGCGGCTGATACGAATAAACGCCTTGCCCAGCTGCTCCTCCAATACCCCTATAGAATTCGAATAATAAAATTGTTTTCCGTCTATCATATAAATCCACGGCTTGGCATGACTTTCTTCTTCTGTTTTCATAGCATACAAAATATCGTCCGTATTTATTTTGAATTCCTGCTGTGAAGACTTGTTTTTTACAGTCAGAAATGTCGCTTCTTCCTTCATATATGTTCTCCTCATCTGATTTGTTTCATCAACCATCACTTATGGATTACAACCATGTAATCTTATCCTATCATAACTGTATCGCAAATTCAATAAAAATATTATTTATTAAAGAGTATTTTGTCCGCTTTTTGCAAAATTCTTTTGTTTTTCCCGCAATTAAGGAAGTTTTGTTCCTCAAGTCCAAATTCACGCAAAAAAGCAGTTCCGGACCCCCTCCCGTTCATGCTCATTCCAAGCCCTTTTATGAAGTGAACACAAAATTGGATTGAAAAGCAGCTTTCTTTCCTTTATAATATATAATATGTTTATACATTTATTACCAAAATTCGTCATTGAGAGGATGGAAGACTATGAAAAAAGAATGGAATGGACGGACTGTATTTTTTCTGGCTATGGCAATGACACTGATCTGTTTTCTGCCATTTCTAATACGTGATAAAGGATTATTTATTTATTTTGGCGACTACAATATGCAGCAGGTTCCGTTTTATCTCAAGATACATGAAGCGGTTCGTAATGGACATTTTTTCTGGGATATGACCACGGATCTGGGAAGCAGCATCTATACCAGCTATTCGTTTTATCTGCTGGGAAGCCCTTTTTTCTGGATAACCGTGCCTTTTCCAAAGCAGGCGGTACCATACCTGCTTCCTTTTTTGCAAATGATAAAGATCGCCCTTGCCTGTCTTGGAGGCTATTATTATAGCAGACAATTTGTCAAAGATACCCGATGTGCCTGCCTAAGTGGTCTTCTTTACGGTTTTAGCGGCTTTACTCTAGTCAGTCTGGTCTTTAACCATTTTGGAGAAGTCGTTGCCTTTTTCCCATTTTATCTGCTGGCAGCGGACCGGCTTGCACAGAAAAAAAACTATGGCCTGTTTTCACTTCTTACAGCACTGATGGCAATTACAAATTATTTCTTCTTTTTTGGCGAAGTTCTCTTTCTGCTGCTGTATCTGCTGATACGTTATGGGACAGATACCGCCCGGCATATGAAGGAAAAACTCTCTCTTTTGGCACGTTTTATCGCGGAACTCCTGACCGGTGTCTTTCTTTCCGCTTTCTTTCTGCTCCCTTCATTGCTTGCCGTAGCAGGGAACACCCGTCTGTCAGAAACCATTTTTGACAGAAATCCCCTTATCTATTCGGATGTCAGGACATATCTTGCCCTGTTGAAAAATCTTATCCTGCCACCGGATACCATTCAGGGTGAGACATTGTTCGGAACAGAGGAAGGCACCCTTGCTTCTCTCAGTCTGTTTCTTCCTCTGTTTGCCGGCTGTGGTGTAATTGCCTATTTTATCCAGAAAAAAGGATGGGATTTTTTCAAAAAATTGTGTCTTGTCTGCCTCCTGCTTGCTGTCATTCCGCTTGGTAATTCTTTGTTTGTCGCAGGCAATGCCACATATTATACAAGATGGTTTTTTATGCCGCTCCTGCTGATGGCGGTCATGACTGCCTCTGCCGTAGAATCCTTTGAGCCAAAGCCATTTACCGTCGGAACTCTTTTCTGGGGCGGAATGCTGCTCTTCTTTTTGCTGACTAATATAATCACAAAGTCTGCAACTGTTGATGCAACCGGAATCTTTTTGATCAAAAACCGTTCTTCTTACGAAACAGAATTGACCGTTGGCATCTGTAGTTTCCTTATTCTTGTCTATCTTGTATGGATTTTGAAAAAAGATACAAAGAAAAAATATCTCACGGTATTTCTCGGTGCTGCCATTCTCTGCTGTGCTGCGACTTTTTATCTTCATATGAATACCGGTTCAAGTCAGGTCACGGATACCGGTAGATTCATCTATAAGAATCAGCTGGATGCGGATACCAGCCAATTTCTTCCCAAAGAGGATGATTTTTACCGGTTTGAGACAAACACCGGCAGCAACCATTATATTTTGACACAGGAAATGCCATCCATCTCCTGTTTTCTCAGTACTGTCTCAGGCAGTATTATGGATTTCTATAAATTTGCAGGCATCACCCGCACGGTATCCAGCCAGATTCCTTATGACCGGACAGCCCTGCGCGATCTATTGTCCGTGCGCTACTTCCTTCAGGATGCACAAACGCCGGCAGATCCGGGAGATTCTTCACAAGAACTTTTGTCCGCCTATCAGTCGGTGACAAAAGAAAACGGATATTTTGTTTACGAAAATAAAAATTACCTGCATATGGGAACTATTTTTTCCTATTATATGAAACGTTCCGAATACGAAACTCTTTCTGAAACCCAAAAGGATGTGGTACTCCTTCATGCCATGGTGATTGAAGATAAAGACTGTGAAAATTTGGAAGATTCTCCCGAGGTTACGCTTCTCTCCGCCGAGGATTTTAAAGAAATGACAAAAGACAACAGACCGGAAGATGACGAAAACGCTCAATGTACCGCCCTCAACCAGACAGCTGCCACAACATTCTGCTATGATAATACCAGCCTTACTTTTACCTATGATCATGCGAAAAGTGGTCTGGCATTTTTATCCATTCCTTACAGCAGCGGTTTTACTGCTTATGCGGACGGAAAAGAAATACCTCTTTTCGTAACCGATGGCGGCCTGATGACGACAATATTACCTGAGGGTACGACTAAGCTTGCGCTTGTCTACCGGGAACCGGGGCTGGTACCGGGCATTGTGATCAGTCTGATCGGGATTGCTCTGCTCGCCGGATGGGTATTGTGGCACAGACGCTTTCTGAAAAAGAATGTCGGTCGATGAGAAATTTTCTTCCCCATTCATTAAAATCCACCATTTTGATATGCTCTGGCAATGACATACGATGGTTCATAGAATGCACTGCAATTGTAATTATCAATAACTTCACAAAGTTCGTCATTATAAACCCGAATGATCGCCTCTACATAATTTTCTTTGGAAGACATCGTATCTCTTACCAATCTTTGATATACTGCCCCCATATCCAACGCAGAGGGGATAATTTCTGCAAGTTCCCTGTCAACGGCTGTAATATCAAAATTCCCTTCCTTTAAGTCATATTCTTTAATCCAATCATTCTCGACTTGAAGTGGATTTTCGCAATGCAATACATTGGCACAACTCAGCAAATGATATAATTCCTCTTTTCCAATTGCATTTACAACATATTTGTTTTTCTGCTTAATGTGACGTGCTACCCTTTCGATCATATAACAGATAAAATAAACGTCATCTAACTGTATCTCTTCCTCCGGAAAATACTTATTTTTCATAGTGTATCACTTCCTTCAAATGTCAATGTTTTCAATGCCTCTTCGGTGCAAAACACAATCTGGTGCGTAGGATAATTGAACTTTGCAATTTCCCAAAATGCTTTTCGAGGAATTCTTCCATCTATAAAGGCTTCCACATAATTCCAAATCTGATCATCTGCCATTGGTCCCTCAATAATATCATAATCATGTTCTATACCTCTGCGGCAATTCACAACAAAATCCAGCCATTCATCTGTCATTTCTTCAAATTTTAACACTTTTAACCCAGAATCCTGCACATACTTATAACGATTAATGACTGAATTTCCCTTTTTGGTCATTGCCCATCGTTTCGCCTGTTTAAACAAATTTGTACAATAAAAACCATATCCAAAATCTTTATAAAAACCATTCTGAAGCACTCGCGGAACCGGTACTTCTACGTTACTTCCATGGTATACAATATTCTGCATAGAATTCCCCCTGATAATTTTAGTAGTATTGTAACATCATTTTATAGAAATTTCAAACTATATTATTTGCAAAATATTTCCCCGTACAAACTTCAATATTTTGCAAATTAATTCCACAAATTCATATTTAAAAATTCTTTCAATAAAACTTCATTTGATTAACATACTGTAACCCTATTTTTTAATAAAATCTTCCTAAAAACCAACTAAATCCACTTTAATTAGTTCACTGTTCATCACTAAATTTCCACTTATATCCACCCGCATGCTTTTGTATTCCTTTAGCCGCTTCTCTGATACTTTTTGCATTAACCCCTATAGCTCTTGATGCCGCTTTTATTGAATCATAATGTGCTATAAAATTTCCCTCATCATCAAAACAATCTAGTGGCCTTATTGCAACAACTTCTACATTTTTCTGCAACGGTAATATATTAGTTATAGGTTCTTTATTCGAGACTTTCCTCCACTGATATCCACCAGCACTTTTTTTTAATCCAGAACATGCTCTTCTTATATTTATCACACCTGCTGATGTTTTGGCCTCCAGTTCCTCATATGAGCTAAACTGTGCAATATAATTGCCGTTTAAATCAAATTGTCTAATATAATATCCTTCAAGTAGATTTTTTTTAATTTTAGGTACTTCAATTTTCTTTCTCTTTGACTTTGGCAGCAATTCAATTACATGGACTTCTTCAGCATCAGAATTTCCGCCCTGTTTGAATGTTTCGTCTGAACTTGTCGCAATATCAATACCAAAAAGAAGTTCCAACATATCATCCTTGATAACTCTCTCATCTTCACTACGACTGTTAATATCAATAAGCATTTCATTTGTTACTTCAATCAGTTTTCTATCTAGATACTCTTCTACTTTTATACCTCTTAAATGAAGAAGTAGCAGTGGTTCCTGATCTAAAATACTTCCTATTGCATATAAAACAGCTGCGATATGTTTACACAGACATGCTACATCTGGGCATGAACATGAAAACTCTATTTCTTTTAATGTAGGAAAAAGACCCTTATCAATAGAAAATAATTTTCTGTAATTCTCCGGCACAACACCATTTCTAAGCATATTTATATCTTTTATTTGTTTTAGTGTATAGTCTACAATATTTTTTGATGCTGGTTTAATGTTAATTTCAACATGATATGATTCAACTGTCGCTCCCGCTACTATTGCATTGATATGACCTTCTTCAATCCGCAGTTCTTTAATTGCACCTTTTCTTATATAAGTTCGCCCCCGTTCCAACCGGTTATAATAATCAGCATAATTTGCTATATTTTTACACCACTGCTGTCCCCACCATTCATACGAAATCACTTTAGAAGATAATTTTACAATGTACTCACTCATCCTCATCACCTCCATATGAAACAACTCTTAAAAGTTCTTCTGTTGATAATTTCGATAGGACATTATTATCTAAATCGTTGATATATTCATCTGCCATGTTCTGCTTGTCCTTTAACATTGAATTTACAACTTCTTCAATCGTATTAGCTGTTACAAACTTATACACTGTAACATCATTCTTTTGTCCAATTCTATATGCTCTATCCGTCGCCTGATTCTCAACTGCCGGATTCCACCATCTATCAAAATGAATTACATTTTGAGTCGCTGTAAGATTCAAACCAACTCCAGCTGTTTTAAGTGATAAAACCATATATGGATATAAACCACTTTGAAATTCCGTCACATATTGATTTCTTCTAGCCATATTAGTATCTCCATCAATCGTTGCTCCTGCTTGATGAAATACATTTTCCAAAACACTATTTAATGCTGGTATAATTTCTTTAAATTGGGTAAATACTAACACTTTTTCTCGTTTTGCATATATTGTCTCACAAATATTTCTTAATTCTATAAACTTGCCACTCATCTGCTCTTCATAATCCTGTAAACCATAATACTGACTCGGATGATTACAAATTTGTTTGAGTTTCATCATCGCAGAAAGAACCAATATCTGTCCTTGCCTCTTATCTTTTAATGAAGCTATTGCATTATTCATGTCTTCTATAACTTTATTATACAAAACAATCTGGTCCTTAGTCATATTTATTATTACATCAATTTCATTTTTCTCTGGTAGATCAGAAATAATGCTCTTATCTGTCTTAACTCGCCTTAACACAAATGGTTGTATTAGTTCCTTTATTCTCTTATGTGCCTCAGGATTGGATGCATATAATTTTTTGAATTGCTCCCTTGACCCTAACAACCCAGGATTCAAAAAATCAAATATAGACCATAACTCTAATACATTATTCTCTATTGGAGTTCCCGTCATTGCAATTTTCATTCCAGCATTAAGACTTTTTATCCTCTTAGTCTGTGATGTATAATAATTCTTGATAGCTTGAGCTTCATCTAAAATAATAACATCCCAATAAACTGTATTTAAATAATCAGCTCTCATCGCCGTCTGATATGTTGTTATTGTAATGAATGATTTATAGGTACCTTCCTTAGGAACATTGGATCCTCTAAGAACAAAAACATCCATTTCAGGAGCAAATTTATTTACTTCATCTTGCCAGTTTGCAATCAATGTCGCTGGTACAATAATCAATACATGTCCATCTTTAGTATTATGATATTTTTTTAAAAATGATATAACCTCAACTGTCTTACCAAGCCCCATATCATCCGCTAAGCAAACACCAAATCCTAGGTTATACATTCCCCACAGCCATGAGAATGCATCTTTTTGATAAGTTCTAAGTATGGAATCAAATTTTTTTGGCAATTTAGATTGTTCAAAACACTTTCCAATATATCGTTGCAGCCAATCTTCTCTAGTAAACTCTACACATATAGGGCATTCTGTATCTGAAGCATTTATTCCTGCCTTAGACCTTAATATCTCCAAAAGTGTAGTTCCATCACCCGAATATAGTTCATATTCATCAAGTAGCATTTTAAGTTCATGGTGATCGTTATCTACCCAACGCCCTTTTATAAATTCAAGACCTTCCTTTTGTTCTAATAGTGTTTTTGCGTCTTGTACAGATATTTCAACACCTTTATATACAAGATTTGGCGAAAAATAATTTAACTTTGCTTGACTTAGATATCCTCCTGAAAAGAGCATTTTCTCATCCATATCTATACGAATCTTCGATTGAGATTCTGTGTACCACTTTGGAATTCTACATACTATTCCACATTTTTCAAAAATATCGACTTCTTTTAAAAATGAATAAGCATCCTCTTCACTCATTTTTACCGGAAAATAAATATCTCCACTTTCCAGATACTTTGTAACAAATACACTCTCCCTTGCTGCCTTATTTAAACTTGAAATAAGCAAATCAAGTGCCTTTGTGTTGTCCCTAAACTCTGATAAAGCATTCTTTAATGGAAAATGAACTATTTTATTTCCATGCTTTGCAGTATATGTTGCTAAAAAAGCAAAGGGATACTCTGTTCTTTCCATATTCTCCACAAGATGAAAATAAATGCGCGAAGGGATAACTAAATCAATTCCCTTTGAAATAAGATACTCAATTGGCTCTTTTCCAGAAATTTCTATTTCTTGTTTTAATAGTTCATTAAACTTAAACTGTTGATTTAAAATCCAAGAAGAATCAATAAACTCATGCCCGATAATCATAGGTACATAAGGCATTAATGCTTCTATTTCCGGAATAGACATTTGTGTGTATGTAACTATTCCAAAATTAAGTTCTTCTGAATCAAGAACTCTTCTCAAAAACTGTTTTGCTAAATGTTGCAAAAATCCAAGTGAAATCGAACTCTTAAATTTACTCAGGAAAGCAAGTTTAAAGAAAAATTCATTGGGATTCTCTCTATAACACCGATACAAATCTATCTGAGAACTATCAAGTGTTTCTTCAGAAACTTCATCAATGCCAAAGCCATATTCAGTTATATAGACATTAATAAAGTCTTTCATAAACTAAACCCTTCCTACTTAAAAATCATTATTATTTATCTATGTTGTAATAATCACATATAAGGCACTTCAATACATTCACTCTTCCTTGAATCTATCAAATTCACTTTTTTATTATAACTCTTTCCATCTAAATTTCAAGCATATCGGAGATTTTTTTAACTTTCTCAAAAGGTGCGGTCACAATACACGTAACCGCACCTCGCAACATGCCGAACCCCTATCAGATCTCGACATCCTCACTATAATCTACATTCTCATAGCCAAAACCGAACATATGATAAAACTCATCCCAGTATTCTTTGATATCACCGAGAGTCTCGATGGATTCCGAATCTACTTTGTCCCATACTTCGGAGATCTTGTCCTGTACTTCCGGACGCATCTCATAGTCGTCAAGACGGATTCTTCCTTCCTCATCGGTTTCCGGGCCGTTTGGCAGTTTTTCCATAAACAGGCGGTCCATCTGCTCGATACAGCCTTCATGCAGCCCTGCGTCTTTCATCACACGATAAAGCAGGGAGATGTAAAGCGGAACAATCGGAATCGCTGCGCTGGACTGCGTTACAAGTGCTTTGTTTACGGATATGTATGCTTTTAATCCAAGGCTTGCAAAGTCCTCATTCATCTTCACGGAAGTCTGATACAGATGCTTTTTCGCCTGTCCGATGCTTCCCTCTTTATAGATCGGATGCGTAACTTCCGGTCCGATGTAAGAATACGCAAGCGTTACAGCATTTTCTGCTACGACACCGGCATCGGCAAGTGCCTGAATCCAGTCATACCAGTCTTCGCCGCCCATAACCTGGATCGTCGCCTGAATTTCTTCTTCTGTGGCAACCGGAACGGTCACCTCTTTGATCTCATTCGTGCGAAGATCAATGGTTTTATTGGTAAATGGCTCGCCGACGGTCTTCAGTACAGAAGAAACAGTCGTTCCATCCGGCAAGGTTCTGCGTGGTGCTGCCATACTATAAACGATCATATCAACTTTTCCAAAATTTTCCTTTATGCAGGCAATGACATCTTCTTTCATTTCTTTTGAAAAACCATCTCCGTTAAAGGATTTTGCATAATAGCCATCCTCTGCTGCAATCTTTTCAAAAGCCTGCGTATTGTAATAACCGGCGGTCGCTGTACGTTTGCCCTTGGCTTCACGCTCAAATGCCACACCGATCGTATCTGCTCCATATCCATACGTTACAGCGATACGGGATGCCAGACCGTAACCGGTGGAAGAACCGATCACTAACACTTTCTTAGGTCCTTCTACCTGCTTTTTTTGTTTTGTATACTCAATCTGTCTGCGCACGCTTTCCTCGCATCCTTTCGGATGAGCTGTCGTACATATAAATCCTTTTACCTTTGGCTCAACTACCATTTTAATCCTCCAATCTTTATCTCATGATTACATAAAATAATATCATAAAGAAGTGCAATACACTTCCTGCGATAACAAATAAATGAAAGATCGAATGCATATAACGTTTCGTCTTTCCGAGGCCATACAACACGGCACCGATCGTATAGGCAATTCCTCCGCCGACGAGATATACCATTCCACCAAAGCCAAGCAGTTCCATCGTCGGTTTGATAAACAAAATAATACACCATCCCATGCCAAGATAACAGATCATCGCCATTTTCTTATATTTTTCAAGGTCAATTGCGGTAAATGTCGCCGCACCAAGACAGCACGCCCACACCATACCAAAGATCACAAATGCGATGACCGGATGATTGACACGGATTCCTGCCAGCGTGATCGCAGTATAAGTACCTGCGATCAAAAAATAGATCGTGCAGTGGTCAATGACTTGAAACACTTTTTTTGCCCTTTCGGCTGTCAGCCCATGATAAATACTTGACATCGCATACAGAGCAACCATTGTACCGCCGTAAACTGCCGATGCCACGACAGCCCATGGATCGCCTTTCAAAGCAGAAAAAATGACGCAGAGCACCAAAGCGGCGATTGCCAGCACACCTCCGACGATATGGGAAACCATATTAAAAATTTCCTCTCCTCTCGTATAATCCGGAAGTGTTCGATCTTTTAATTTTGTTCTCTTTTTCTTTTCCATCTTCTTACCCTCCGTGTCTGCATATTAGATTCCCATTGCATTACATAGTCCCATGGATAACACAAGGCTCATGCCGATCAGTACTACATTTTTGCATTTTGCCTTTTTGAGTAAAAAAAGATTCAATCCATAAATGGCAAAGATCATGATCAGTATGGTAAACCATGGATATTCTTTATTTTGCGCCAATGTCATACTGGATTGTATCAATCCTGACATGACGGTCAATAAAAGTCCTGATACGATCACTTTAATGGATTTCTTTATATTAATAAATACCTCAATATTTTCCAAATATTCATAAAGGTGATAAACCACATCAAATACGACCGCAGAAGCCATCACACTCATCGCAAATCCGGCAAGTGCCATCCACATGCCGCCTGCTGTCGTGCCTGCCAGTCCATATCCATAAGAATAGCCGATTCCCGACAACGTCTTACATAAGATGGATCCCGGCAGAATATTTACAATAAGTATCAGATAATTATAAAAAGAGTTTTCACTGATATAATCCGGCACAAACAGCCCATCCGCAATTGTCAGATAGGCATCGCCGCCTCCAAATGAAATCAGGGAAGACGCAATTCCTTTTACAAAAAACGGTAAACACTGCTCAGCAAAATAAAACATTGCCGGCAGACTGAGAAAAACCGCCGCAGCTATCCATACTGCACTTTCTATCACCAGTGGTTTTAGTACCTTTTTTCGTTTCTTTTTCTTTTTGACCGAACTTTTCTTAAAACTGTATACCGCCAGAACGATCATAACAACACGCACCGTCCACGTCACGATATCATTATCTATGATCTTCGCTTTTCCAACGCACAAAAGGTAAATGCCCGCCACGATACCGGCCGGTACCATCGTCTGCCATTGAAATTTACAATCTGTGACTAATATGGCAAAAAAAGCAATTGCCAGCATTTCAATCGTAGAAATACTAAATAACGGTGTCTTATCAATCTGAAAGATACGAAACAGATTGCGCCCAGCTGTCAGTATAAATACACCGACGCACACGCCAATTGCCTTTCCACGGTGCTTTTTTACCACACAGTCCTGAAAGGCATTGTCAATATATTCCGTTAAAAGGCACATGATAAAGGCGGTGATCCCAATCGATGCATACTGAATCTGGGTCAGCACTTTCGGATTCAATCCGTCCATGCCTGCCATCAGAAGTACCGTCATCAGGGCGCCGGGAAATGCCATCGCGATCGCCGCAAGGATCATTCCTTTTTTCCCGGAAACCGCTTTTCCTACCCCTGCTGCAATTTCTACCGGAAGTGCTCCCGGAGTCAGTGCGGCCGCCACAATATCTTTCTCGTACTCTTCTCCCGTGATAAACCCCTTTTCTTCTACGACTTCCTGTTGAATCACTGGAATCAGTGCATTTCCGCCTCCAAACCCGATCAATCCGATCTTATTCATGGAGACAAGCATTTGTACTAACTTTTTCACGTCTTTTCCTCATTTGACAAAAGATGAAACAACACTGCTTTGTAGATCAAAACAAGCCGTACATCTTTGTCGCAATATCGATTCTTCAAAAATTCTATTGTTTTATATCCATATACCAAAACCAGTATACTTAAAGCCACAAGTTTTATTTCCGGAAGAAGAGGCATACAGATCAGAAAAAGAACGGCCGCCGTAAATCCGGCGCTGATCACCCCAAACAAACGGCTGATCGTTACCGACAAGCGCACGGTCTGCAACAGATTCAGCAGCCGTCTGTCAAGATGTTCTTCCTTATTTTCTATTAAGACAAAATAGATATCACAAAAAATATCCATACATTCTTTTTCTTTTAATTTTGCACAATACTCTCTATAGCGTTTTCTTCCAAACTCTTTCTGCATTAATCTGCCTAATACACTAACCAATTTTTTTCTCCTTCGGTTTCTGCCTTATCTCTATAGTATTCGGCAATACCTTGTTTGGTTATACGTAAAAGATCAGCAAAATTTATAAATTGTCGTTGATGTAAATGTGTCGCCTGCTTTCAAAAGACAGGATTCAAACGACGGAATATTGATGGAATTTGGAAAATACTGAGTTTCAAAGCAGACACCGTTTCTCTTCGTATACTCTGCCCCTTCTTTTCCTTCTTCTTTCACAATAAAGTTTCCGGTATACAACTGCATTCCCGGAAGATCGGTATATACTTCCATCGTTCTGCCGCTTGTGCTTTCCGAAACTTCTGCCACTTTTTCAACGCCTTTTGTCTTCTTATCCAAAGCAAAGTTGTGGTCATATCCGCCGGCAAGGATCAATGGTTCATAATCAGCTCCGATATCTTTGCCGATGGCTTTCTTGGTTCTGAAATCCATCGGTGTGCCGGTTACATCGATAATCTTTCCGGTCGGGATCAGATCATCTGTCGTCTCGGTAAATCCGTTTGCCTGAATCCAAACTTCATGATCTGTGATGTCGCCGCCATTGTGTCCTTTCAGGTTGAAATAAGAATGATTTGTTACATTACACAGGGTATCTTTGTCGGATTTTGCTTTATAATCCAGTTTCAATTCATTGTCATCTGTCAATGTATAGGTTACGGAAATCTCCAGATTTCCCGGATAGCCCTGTTCCATATCCGGACTTACACGGGAAAATGTCACACTGTTTTCTCCGGTTTCTGCCTGATACATTACCTTATTGTATCCCGGTGTGCCACCGTGAAGATTGTTCTTTCCGTCATTTTTCTCCAATTCATATGTCGTACCATTCAGTTCGAATTTAGCATCTCCGATACGGTTTCCATGGCGTCCGATAAAGGAACCAAAGAAACATCCATTGACTTCATACGCTGCTACATTGTCAAAGCCAAGGACAACATCAGCAAGTTTGCCGTCTTTGTCCGGTACAAACAACGATACCAGATTGGCACCGTAATCAATAAACTGCGCTTTCATGCCATTTTTGTTTTCCAATGTGTACATGGAAACTTCTTCACCGGCACTTGTTTTTCCAAAATTTATCTTTTCTACACTCATTCTTTTACCTCTTTTCTGATCTCAATACCTAATTCTTCCAGCTGCTTTTCATCTACAATATTTGGTGCATCTGTCAAAAGACAGGAAGCATCTTTTACTTTCGGGAAGGCGATCACTTCACGGATGCTGTCTTCTTTTGCCATCAGCATGACGAGACGATCCAGACCGTAAGCCAGTCCTGCGTGAGGTGGTACTCCGTACTTAAATGCATTCAACAGGAAACCGAATTGCTCATGTGCCGCTTCTTTTGTAAACCCAAGGCACTCAAACATTTTTTCCTGAATGTCATTCTGATGAATACGGACAGATCCTCCACCGATCTCTGTACCATTCAATACAATATCATAGGCTTTTGCACGTACTTTGCCGGGCTCCGTGTCGATCAGATCAAGATCTTCTTCCATCGGCATCGTAAACGGATGGTGCATTGCCTGATAACGTCCCAGTTCTTCGTTGTACTCAAGCAGTGGGAATTCCGTTACCCACAGGAAATTGTACACGTTCTTGTCAAGAAGATCCATTCTTCTCGCAAGTTCCAGACGAAGATTGCCGAGAACATCGTATACTACTTTATTTTTATCTGCGGCGAACAAAAGAAGGTCACCCGGCTCTCCTGCCATCGCTTTTACAAGGGCATCCAGTTCTTCCTCTGTCATAAATTTGGCAAACGAAGATTTGTAGGTACCATCCTCATTGATGCAAAGATAAGCCAATCCTTTTGCGCCGTAGTCTTTGGCAAAATCTACCAATGAATCAATCTTTTTACGCGGCATTGCGCCCTGTCCTTTGGCATTGATACCACGGACGGAACCGCCGTTTTCGATTGCGCCGGTGAACACACCGAAACCACAGCCTTTGACAACTTCTGTCACATCCTGAAGTTCCATGCCAAAACGGGTATCCGGCTTGTCCGAACCAAAACGGTCCATCGCTTCCTGCCATGTCATTCGCTGAATCGGGAGCTGTACGTCTACGCCAATCGTCTCTTTAAACAATTTCTTCAACAGTCTTTCATTGACATCGATAACATCGTCCACATCGACAAATGAAAGTTCCATATCGATCTGTGTAAATTCCGGCTGACGGTCGGCACGAAGGTCCTCGTCACGGAAACATTTTACAATCTGGAAATAACGGTCGTAACCGGAACACATGAGCAGCTGTTTGAACAACTGCGGAGACTGTGGCAAGGCATAAAAATTACCCGGATGCACACGGCTAGGTACCAGATAATCTCTTGCGCCTTCCGGTGTACTCTTTGTAAGCATCGGTGTCTCGATCTCCAAGAATCCCTCTTCTGCCAAAAATTGTCTGGTAAGTGTCGCCACTTTGCTTCGCATGATCAGATTTCTCTGAAGATCCGGACGACGCAGGTCAAGGAAACGGTAACGAAGACGAAGTTCGTCTTTTGTCTTACTGTTTTCTTCGATTGGGAAAGGCGGTGTCTCGGACTCTGACAAAATTCGAATGTCCTTTGCACGTACTTCGATCGCACCGGTTTTCAGGTTTTCGTTTACCGCACCGGAACGATTCTCTACGACACCGGTTACTGCGACAACAAATTCCGCACGAAGTTTCGTCGCTTTTTCAAATCCTTCGGCTCCGGTATCGCTCTCTTCAAAGATCAACTGTATGATTCCAGAGCGGTCACGCAAATCCACAAAAATGATGCCGCCCTTATTTCTGCTTTTCTGTACCCAGCCCATCACTGTGACGGTCTGTCCAACATTTTCTTTCGTAAGCTCTGCGCATCGGCATGTGCGGCGCAGGCCTTTCATTGATTCTGCCATTTTTTTACATTCCTTTCTGATGTACAACTCTAATCTGCAAAAAATTCCCGGATCTCTTCGTATCCGTCTTTTGCCAATAATTCCTTCTGGAATTTCTTATTTTTCTTCATTACATTGATACTGATCTTGTATCCGTTTTTACGTTCTTCATTTGCCTGGGAAATGACTTTTTTCATCAATTCCGGCGTTGCTTTTTTATCGATCAAATATGCCTTTTTCTTTGAACTTGACGGTACTTTGAAATCACGCTCAAGAAGAAGCATGACAATACGTTCAAATCCGATGGAAAATCCACAGGCACACGTATCATTTCCGGTAAATTTACCGATCATTTCATCGTAGCGTCCACCGCCTCCGACAGACCCTCCAAATTCGTCCATCGAAATTTCAAAGATCGGACCGGTATAATAACTCATGCCACGCACAAGTGTCGGATCAAAGGCAATCTTAAAGTCTGCGGATTTTGTCTCTTCCACGGTAGAAATGATCGTCTCAAGATCTTCTGCCGTGCCTGCCTCCAGACAATCGCCCAGTTTTTCTTTCAGATAGTTTACTCCGGCGATATCATTTGTCACCGTTTCAAACAATTCTTTACACATATCGACGGATTTCCGGTCATAACCGGCTTCAAGGAGTTCTGCGGTCACGCCGTCCATACCGATCTTGTCCATCTTATCCAGAATGATAAATACCGAATCGTATTCTGCTTCCGGGAATCCGCAGTATGCTGCCATTGCTTTCAAAATCTTACGGTTATTGATACGAATGGTAAAATTTGTGAAATCCAATTTACCAAGCAATGTCGTCGTTGCCAAGATCAATTCAATCTCTGCCAGGATCGAAGGTTCTCCAAGGATATCGATATCACACTGCATAAACTGGCGGAAACGTCCTCGCTGTGGGCGGTCGGCACGCCATACATTTCCCATCTGAAGGGCTTTAAACGGTGCACTTAACTCATTTGCATGATTGGCATAATATCTTGACAGGGGAACGGTCAGATCATAACGCAGTCCGCTGTCTACCAGATCGGCTTCGCATTCTGCCGTATCCAGTTTCAATTTTTCTCCTCTTTTTAAAATCTTGAAGATCAATTTTTCATTTTCGCCGCCCTGCTTACTGCAAAGACTTTCGATATGCTCTACACAAGGAGTCTCAATCGACGAAAATCCAAAGGTTCCATAAGTTTCTTTGATGAGTCCGATCACATAATCTCGGATTTCCATTTCCTTTGGTAAAATATCTTTCATCCCCGTTACCGGTTTCTTCTTCAATGCCATCACGCATTACCTCCAACTTTCCTTTTTTCTTCTTATCATCTCGTCAATTCTACCAATGTAGTCATCAACGCTTTTTACATTTTCTACTCGTTCCATCCGGTTTTCCTCTGGAAATACGATCTTGGACGAACCTCCGCTGCCAAGTGCCAGGATCGACTGCAGTTCCTCCATAATAAATATGTTATACAAACATTCTTTTCCCGGTTTTGCATAAGCCACATTTTCCTGATTGGTATTTCTCGTCGTATGTGCCTTATTTTTCTGGCGGTACATATAATACGGCTCATATCCGTGTACCCGGCAAAACTGCTCTGCCTCTTTTTGCATCGGTTCGATGCAGGCATCTTCCTCACGCATCTCACCGCCCTGCTCCAGCTGCTCTTTCCGCAGTCTGGATGCCCGTTTGATCACCAATGTGTGAACGGTGATACTGTCCGGTTTCAATGCTTCGACTTCCCGCAGTGTCTCTTTAAAATCTTCCAATGTTTCCTCCGGAAGTCCTGCGATCAGATCCATATTGATATTATCAAATCCCAATGTTCTCGCAAGCATAAATTTTTCACGTATTTCCTCTACCGTGTGCTTACGCCCCAAAAGTTCCAGCGTATGCTCTTTCATGCTCTGCGGGTTAATGGAAATTCTTGTCACTCCATGTGTTTTCATGCTCCGCAGTTTGCCCTCGGTAATGCTGTCCGGACGCCCTGCCTCGACGGTAAATTCTTTCGACTGTTCCATCGGAAGATATTTTTCGGTCATCGCCATCAAGCGCTCAAACTGCTCTTCCGATAACGATGTCGGTGTGCCGCCGCCTACATACACACTGACCATCTGCTTGCCGGCCAGCCATTCTTTGCACTGCATCATCTCTTTTTCCAAGGCATCCAGGTACGCATCCATCTTATCTCGATACCTCCCTGCCGGAAAAGAGGAAAAGGAACAATATGCACAGATTGTCGGACAAAAGGGGATGCCGATGTACACATTTGCACACCTTTCATGCTGCATACCCTGCGTCAGGGAAAATTCTTTTTTTGCAACATCCATCGCCAGTTTCACTTTGTCATCCCGGCAGAAATATTCTTCTTTTAAAATATCCCGGATCGCTGCCTCTTCTTGTCCCTGCATCATCAGCCGGAGTGGAATCTTCGCAGGCCGGATCCCGGTAAGAATCCCCCACGGAAGTTCTTTTCCCGACTGCGTTTTCAAATATTCATAAACTTCTTTTTTTATCTGGTTTTTCGTGTATGGATTCGGAAAAAGTTTTTCCCATTTTTTTCCATCCATCTGCCATTTTATCGAATAGCCGTCTTCCGTAGAAACTTCCGGATGTTCGACTACTCTGCACTCTTTTTCCGGATAAAACACCATCGCCAGAGCTTTCATATCATACGAAAACTCCGTTCCGGAAATGTCAACTTCTATCATGAGAATTTCCTCTCTTAAGCATACGGATTATTTGCCTGTTCATACTCAATACTTGTCGACGGGCCATGTCCGGAAAACACTTTGGTTTCGCTCGGCAGGGTCAATACTTTTTCCCGTACCGACTGCATCAGATCTTTTTCATTTCCGGTCGGCAGATCCGCTCTTCCGACGGATTCCATAAACAGCGTATCTCCACTGAAAAGCACTTTCTGCTCTTCCAGAAAATAACAGCAGCTTCCTTTTGTATGTCCCGGTGTGTGGATCACTTTCATCGCAATCCCGGCACTCTCAAACTGCTGTCCGTCGTGAAGCCATATGTCTGCTTCCAGTTCTTCCGGTCTTCCGGTCATTGCTGACACATTCATGCAGGCATCCGAAAGCAGTTCTTTCTCGACATCCAGCGCACAGATTTCGCATCGTATCGCATTTTTCAGATCTCTTACTCCCTGAATATGGTCAAAATGCCCATGGGTAAGCAAGATATGATCTAAGATCATTTTCTGATCGCGGATATAATTTGCAATCTTATCTCCGCTGTCGCCCGGATCTACCACAAAACAATGATCGGAATCCTTTTTATGCACAATATAACAGTTGGTTCCTACACTGCCCACGACGACAGATTCTATGATCAAACCATTGATTTCCATAATCTATCCTTTCTTTCCATCGATCAGCCGTTGGAACGTCTCTCGATGTCAATAACACTTTCTACATTTCGAAGTTTTTTTACTAATTTATTGAGCTGTTCCACGCCCCGGGTCTCAAAGCCGACCACGATCGTGGCTTTATCCTGCTTGGAAGTCCGGACATTCATGGACTTCACGTCGATTTCATTCTCGGTAAAGATCTTCGATACATCAAACAATACACCACTTCGGTTGTACGAATAAATGACAATCTCGACCGGATAATAATCTTCGTTCTTCTTCGCCTGTGCGCTCCATTCTGCTTCGATCAGACGATTTCTCTCTTCTACCGGCAGATGGATCATATTGACGCAGTCCGTACGATGAATCGAGATACCACGGCCTCTCGTGACAAATCCGACGATTTCATCTCCCGGCACCGGGTTACAGCATCTTGAGAAACGAACCGCAAGATCATCCAGTCCCATAACGACGATTCCGCTCTTTTTGCCGCCACTCTTTGTCGAAGAGGATTCACTTCCCTCTTTTATGCCTTTCGCCTCTTTTGCATTTTCTATCGCCTCTTTCACCTGCTCGTCCGAGACAACACGTTTATTCTTCTTCTCATATTCATAAATGAGTTTATTGATAACTTGGCCTTCCTTCAAGCCGCCATGTCCGATGGCCGCACAGACGGAATCCCAATCCTTAAATCCATATTTACGTTTGCAGGCTTCTGTATATTCCGGCTTTACATATTTATACAGATCAATGCTTTTTGTTTTTGCATATTGCGCCAGAAGTTCTTTTCCACGCACAATGTTTTCTTCTTTAAACTCGGTACGGAACCACTGATTGATCTTGTTTTTCGCCTGCGTACTCTTGACGATCAACAGCCAGTCACGGCTCGGTCCCTTACTGTTCTGGGAGGTGATGATATCAATCTGGTCTCCATTTTGAATCTGGTAATCCAGTTTAACGATATTTCCATTCACTCTGGCACCTACCATTTTATTCCCGACAGCAGTATGTATCGCATAGGCAAAATCGATCGGTGTCGAACCTGCCGGGAGGGTCTTTACATCTCCATTTGGTGTAAAGCAGTATACACTGTCTGAGAACAGATTCAGATCGCTTTTGATGACACTCAAAAATTCTTTATTGTCCGACATATCCCGCTGCCATTCCAAAATCTGGCGCAGCCATGCCATCTTGGCCTCATCATTTTTAACCTTGGCCTCGCTTCCCTTTGTCTCCTTATATTTCCAATGTGCCGCAATACCATATTCTGCTGTTTTATGCATCTCATATGTGCGAATCTGAATTTCAAATGGCTGTCCGTTTGGTCCGATCAATGTCGTATGCAATGACTGGTAATGATTTGGTTTCGGCATCGCAATATAATCTTTAAAACGTCCCGGAATCGGCTTATACATCTCGTGAATGATTCCAAGAGCCGTATAACACTGCTGCTCTGTATCTACAATAATTCGTATCGCAAACAAGTCATAAATCTGATCCAATGTCTTATTCTGATTTACCATTTTTCGGTAAATACTGAACAGATGCTTCACACGTCCGTCGATTGTTGCCTTGATCTTGGCCTCATCGAGATGTTCTTTGACATCTTCCATGATATCCTTAACAAACGTTTCCTTCTGCACACGCAGATGATTAAATTTGTCATTCAATTCCTTGTAAGCTTCCGGCTCCAAATATTGTAAAGAAAGATCATCCAATTCTACCTTTACTTTGGAAATACCAAGACGATGTGCGATCGGCGCGTAAATGTCCATCGTCTCTCTGGCTTTTTCTTTCTGCTTTTCCGGTTTCATAAATTGCAGTGTACGCATATTATGAAGACGGTCCGCCAATTTTATAATGATAACACGGATATCTTTTGCCATCGCCAAAAACATTTTACGAAGATTTTCCGCCTGCACATCCAGTTTGTCCGCGGAATAGTTCAGCTGGGTCAATTTCGTAACACCATCGACCAAAAGCGCAATCTCCGCACTAAACATCTGAGTAATGTCTTCCACAGTATACGGTGTGTCCTCAATGACATCATGAAGAAGTCCGCCGACAATCGTCTCCTTGTCCATATCCAGCTGTGTCAAAATGATTGCCACACAGACCGGGTGAATCAGATATGGTTCCCCGGATTTTCTTTTTTGATCCTTATGTGCTTCTTTGGCAAGTTCATATGCTTTTCGTATAATCCCCATCTCATCCTGCCTGTTTTCCGCTGTCAACAGCTTTGTCAGCACCTCAAATAACACATCAGGATCTGTAAAATTAGGTGGGATGATGTCCTTCGACAGTTCTCCCGTATCAAATTTTTCAATTAAATCACTACGTTTGTCCTGTTCCATATCTCATCCTGCCTTTCTTTTCTCTATCTGTTTTTGGGCGACCCTAACGTTATTATATAAAAAAATGTCACAAAATGCAACTGTGATTTCATGTTCCAAACTGTTAAGTGCGAAAAAAGGAACGCTTTGAAGCGTTCCTCTCTTTTCATTATTAATATGACTTGCGCATTTTCTGCTCCAGTCGTATTTTATCTGCAATTAAAGCTACAAATTCGGAATTGGTGGGTTTTCCTTTTCCATTACTGACGGTGTAACCAAATAATTCATCAATCGTATCCACTTTTCCTCTGGTCCATGCCACTTCTATCGCATGACGAATCGCCCTCTCAACTCGGCTTGGTGTCGTCTTATGCTGCTTGGCAATGGATGGATACAAAATTTTTGTGATTGAATTCAGCATCTCACCATCATCTACAGACATCATGATCGCATCTCTTAAGTACTGATAGCCCTTTATGTGCGCAGGCACACCAATCTCGTGAATGATCTGTGTTACATCCATTTCCAGATTGTAGCCCTTTTTGTCTGATTCTCGTGATTGATAGTTCATGACAATCGGCAATGCCCCCGGTTTTAATTGCTGTATTTTCGCCTGAATCGTTTCCTTTTCAAATGGCTTTAATACATAGTATGCAGCACCGTATTGGAAAGCGGTCTGCATTACATTTTCTTGAGTAACAGCTGTCACGACAATGAATTTCGGGCGTTTCTCGATTCCCGGTAATCCTTGGCATACTTTCTCCAAAACCAGAAGTCCGTCCATCTTTGGCATGATCAAATCCAAAAATACAACATCCGGTTTGGTTTCGCGGATCATTTCAATAGCCTCCACGCCATTTTCTGCCTGCCCGACAATCTCCACCTCAGTATCTTCCGATAAACTATCTTTGATCAAAGAAATTGTTCTGGCACTGTCGTCTACGATTAGAACCCTAAGCTTGTTCACTCTTTTTACCTCCCATATTAGTGTAGAACAGCAACGTATCATAATTTATTTACGTGCTCCTTTTGCATTATAAATGTTTTTTCCACATTTTGCAATACCAATATATGGAATTTTCCCAATTTCTTTATTTTTTTTAACATTTTTTCTATATATTTGACAAATTCAGACAAAATCCGACAAAATTCGCATTTTCAAGATCATTTATACGGACGGTAAATCATGTAACCGCCGCCATAATAACCGTCCGGTCTCGCTCCCCATGTCTCATACAAAACCGGTTTCCCATCGCTGCCATAATAAGCAACAACATATCCGGTAAACATTTCTACATGGTAGATTCCCAGATAACGTCCATTATCAGCCCCCGTCTCAAACATCAGATCGCCCGGATTTAACTTCATCTTCTCAATATGATTTCTGGTATAGGCGTTTGTAATTTTCTTTCCGTGCGCTTTACACCATTTTGCAAGGTCTGCCGCTACCAGTGCATAATTTCCGCCAATCTTTTTCCCCATCTTACAATAGGCTTTCCAAACAAGAGAACTACAGTCATAATACCCTTTCTGCATTCTCTTTGGCTGACTGTATTTCCATTTTGTTCCAATCATTTTCGCATAGCGGATCGTTTTTACTTTCTTCGCCGACACAACCGAAACCGCACATCCTACTTTGGCTTCTCCAAAAGAAGCTGTGATCACTGCATTTCCTTTTTTCTTACAGGAAACATGACCATTTTTTGTAACCTTCGCCACTTTTGGATTCGAGGAACTCCAAACCGGTTTCTCCGAAGTTCCTTTGATTTTCAGTTGAACTTTTTTCCCCTTTGCCTGCACCATTCCCTGCTTCGAAATGGTAACATTCTGAATATTCACTTCCAGTTTGAATTCTTTTCCATTGATGGTCAACGTCAATGTTGTCTTTCCGTAATTATAAAAACTGAGTTTGATCCGGTTCTCTTCCAAAGTGCAATTTACATCAACACCGGCATTACTGGATTGAACGGAAAAATTTGAATTATCCTCTGACAATACGATGCCTGCCGGCACATTTTGCAATGCTACCGAAGTTTCAAAATTAACATAACCGGAATAGATTCCTTTGACCGAATTTTTTTCCAGTGTCACATTAGTCATATCCACCACAACCGTAACATCGCATCGACCGGAAAAATACATATTGTAGGTTCCATACGTTCCCTGAATATAAACTGTTGTTTCACCTGGCGCAACCGCCGTAAAGGAACCGTCTGCATTCATCTGAAGAACTTCACTGTTACTCGTGCTTATTGAGGTTACCTGAAGCGTGGTAACGGCACTGCCATCCATCGGATCTGTCAATCCCGTGAGATCATAGGTAAATGTTCCCTGTTTTCCAACGGTCATCGTCGTCTCTGCATACTCTCCATTCTGAATCCGGTAAATACTCTTCCCATCTGCCTGATCTTCTGTCATCATCGCCTGTGCCGGGGTGTGGACAACCAGGATACAAAAGATTGCCGCTGCTATCGCCCACATTACTTTTTGCATCGTATTTTTCATTTTCGTTCTCTCCATTTCATTGTAATTTTCTTTATCTTAGCAGATTTTCTAGGAAATATCAAATTAGGTTATTTTTTACAGGTGTACTTATCAGAAAATACTTATGTTCTAACAATCGTCAGAAACGAGAGTTAGAACATAAGTCCATAGTATCAAAAATCAGTTATGCAATTTTTAGAATATAAACCTACACTATCAAAAATGAATTACATATCTTTGATATACCATTTTTTATAGTTTTCTTCTTTAGATAAAATAAGCCCCTGTTTTTATATGAGGGATTTAGAACACCGTCGGTACATAGAGGGCGTAGTTTGCCCTCATGTACCGCTACGAGTATTCTTCTAAGCGGAAGCGGTCCCGAATGGAAAAATAGGAGCTTATTTTTCTAATAAAAGCAAAACTATAAAAATTTTTGTTGACATGCTATTGATATTTTGTTATCATTAACCTACCCGTGAGGGAGTAGTTTGCACGAGCTTAATTTGTGTGATATGTCAACATACTGTCCGCTTTGTGGTCTGGCATATCTTAATGAACGAGACTCATGTATGGCATGCCATACTTGTGTCTTTTTTTATTTTCAAGGTAACTATTCAGGACCAATGTTTGACATGGATGGATTGTCGTGCTTGCACGTAAGAGACATTCATTGGCAAACATTGGGCCGAATAGGGCTCCCCACTCCTATATGAGCATTTTTAGCCTTGACAAAGGCGAGAAAGAACACGCAGTGTTCGTAAATGCGAATAGAGGGTGGGGATGCCTGAATAGTTACTTCCAAACTGGTAACTATTCAGGACCAATGTTTGACATGGATGGATCGTCGTGCTTGCACGTAAGAGACATTCATTGGCAAACATTGGTCGAATAGGGCTCAAAATTCTTAACAAGTAGGAGAAAAAATATGGATTTATTAACAATTTTAGTCCTTGGCATCGGGTTGTCCATGGATGCCTTTGCCGTATCAATCTGCAAGGGGTTATCCCTTTCCAAACTTACCGCTTCCAAATGCCTTATCGTCGGCGCATGGTTTGGTGTTTTTCAGGGGATTATGCCACTGACCGGTTATTTACTGGGAAGTCGTTTTGAACATTATGTAGATACGTTTTCTGCGTGGATTGCCTTTTTCCTTTTGGTGCTGATCGGTGCCAATATGATTCGTGAATCACTTTCCGAAGAGGAAAATACTTCCAATGCCGAATTTGGATTTAAAACCATGTTTTTTCTGGCAGTAGCTACCAGCATTGACGCACTGGCGATTGGCATTACCTTTTCCTGTATTCCGGTTGTCATCACAAGGACTTTAAGCCGCACTGCCAATACTCTTCTCGCATGTCTTTTGATCGCGTGCACGACATTTCTCATTTCCGTCGGCGGCGTAAAGATTGGAAATGTATTTGGGACACGCTATCAGAAAAAAGCAGAAATTACCGGAGGTATCATCTTAATCTGCCTCGGTATTAAAATACTGATCGAACATTTTTAATGATATCCCATGGCTAGAACCGTAAAGTCTTTTTTGCGGTTCCCTTTTGCCATCCGAATTTCAATCGTATGTACCTTTTTTGCTTCTTCATTTATGGCAAGTACAATCCTTGCATTGTTCCACCCATCTTTATCATAGCCATTGACCGTTTTGATTTTCTTTCCGTCCACGAAAATATCCGCTTTCCCGGTATGACTGTTTTTCGATAACTTGTACACCACCAAAAATTTATTGCAACTTACTTTGATTTTCAACGGCTTCTTGGAATTTTTCTTTTTGTGTTTCCAATTATAAGGAAATTTATCCTTGCCATTAAAACGAAAGATTCCGGTTCTTTCATCTTTTGTCTTAAACCCGCCTGCGCTGACTTTTTTAATCTCCTGCTTTTTCCCTTTTTTGCTTTTTTTCACACTATGTGTGGTAAGCATTTTCAATGTCTCAAAACCATCTGTCTTATACGGTTTTACTTTTGAAACGTCCTCAATCTTGTCCTTTTGCGGCATCTGACAGTCCACTTTTTCAAACAGATTAGCGATACAGTCTGCCATAAATGCGTGGCCTTGATTGGTTGGATGCCAGTAATCATGAAAAAACCAATCTGAAAAATCCGGATTCGAAAACTGACTTTTTACGCCGTTTTTAATACTGATCATCGGTAGTCCATAATATTTTCCATAAGGTATGTAAGTATCCTGCATATTAAAATTATCGCGAAATACAGAGAAAATCAAAACCACAGCGCTTCCGGATTTCATGGCACGTCGGATCAAGCCCTCGTAGGCGCCGCCTTTCGTGCACTCTTCACGGTCATTGACGGCAAATTCCAAAAATAAAATGTCCGGTCCTTTTCCCGTTTTTATTTTCGACTCAACATCTCTATGATAACGAATCGCCCCCAGAGAAGATGGCGTTCCACTCATTCCTGCATTAATAAATTCTGCATTGTGAAACAGACTGTATTTATCTGTAAATTTTTTCCAGGATTTTTCTGCATAACATTTCCTATTCGGACCGGCTCCTACCCCTTCCGTGATTGAGCCGCCAAGATATGCAATCGTCACTTTTTTGCCGGCGCGGGCTTTTTCAAGCACGTTCTTTAGACGGGCATTATTTCCCGTCGAAACCAAGGAGTCCGAAACCATCGTCTCATACTCCTGCTTACTAATATTTAATGTATAAGCTTCTGCCTGCTTTGGTATACTGCACAGCCAAACGCATATGAGCACCCAAAGACACGGCAGACCTGCCTTTTTTACTATATTCATCCTTGTTTCCCCGTTTTCTTCGTTCGTATCCACCATCTTACTCTTTTCAAAAACGAATGTCAATACATTCTCATTTTGTATCCTGTAATCCGTATAAACCGCTCTTTTGACCTAAATGGCGTTTTTCCCTTTCAGACCATACGCCCGCGACAATTCTTTTGACCCAAAGTGGCTGTTTTCCCCTTTAGACCATATGCCCGCGACAATTCTTTTGACCCAAAGTGGCCGTTTTCCCTTTCAGACCATATGCCCGCGACAATTCTTTTGACCTAAATAGCGC
>ULQZ01012014.1_pt1 | contig 29318 bp, 17 predicted proteins | sample 1955011 | NCBI WGS metagenome assembly ULQZ01 (sample SAMEA4835670, study PRJEB28245) | human gut metagenome | biome: gut microbiome; material: fecal sample | place: Denmark | collected 2008 | reverse complement strand
TGTGGCAGGCTGCACGTCTGTTCGCCATGATGCCCTACTGGTTCAAGTACTACGTGGTCGAGAACCTGCTCTACGTGCTGCTCTGCCACGTCGTGCGCTACCGCATGCAGGTCGTGCGGCGCAACCTGCGCAACTCCTTCCCCGAGAAGGACGAAAGGGAGCTCGAGACGATCCGGCGCCGCTTCTACCGGACGCTGGCCGAGATCTTCGTTGATACGATCAACATGGCGCACATGAGCGAGGAGAAGGCCCGCACGGTGCTCACGGTGAAGGGGCTCGACGCCCACCGCGCGGCCGTGCACGGCCGCGACTGGATCGCCCTTTCGGCTCACTACGGCTGCTGGGAGTACAGCTCCTACTGGGGGCTCTACGAGCGGTCGCAGATGCTCGTGGCGGTCTACCATCCGCTGCGCAGCGTCGTCATGGAGGAGCTGTACCAGCGGCTGCGCAATTCGGACTGTGCGATGACCGTCCCGATGAAGGACTGCCTGCGCTTCTACCTGCGCAACCGCGGGCGGGGTGTCGACGGCAAGAATCTTGTAATGGGACTCATAGCCGATCAGAATCCGCCCAAGCGGCCCGACAGCCACTGGTTCCGCTTCCTGAATCAGGATACGATCTTCTTCGACGGGGGCGAGAAGCTGGCGCTGCGCTGCGGACTGCCGGTCTACTTCGTGCGAATGCGCCGCGTGCAGCGGGGCCGCTACGAGATGTCGTTCGAGCAGATTTATGACGGCGAAGAGCAGGTGCCCGCATACGAAATCACGGAACGTTACGTTCGTCGTTTGGAGGCGATGATCCGCGAGCAGCCCGAACTGTGGATGTGGTCCCATCGCCGCTGGAAACACAAACGTCCGAATGTCAGTCGCTAAAATCGTCATACTCAACTGGAACGGAGTCGGCCACCTGCGCCGCTACCTGCCGAGCGTCGTACAGGCTGCGCCGTCGGGCGTGGAGGTCGTCGTTGCCGACAACGGCTCGACGGACGATTCGCTGGCGGTGCTTGCCGCCGAATTTCCGACGGTGCGCGTCGTGCGGCTGGACCGCAACTACGGCTTCGCCGGGGGCTACAACCGGGCGCTGGCGCAGATCGAAGCGGACTATTATGTGCTGCTCAACTCCGATGTCGAGACCCCCGCGGGGTGGCTCGGACCGCTGCTCGATACGCTGGAGCGCCATCCCGACGTCGCGGCCGTCGCCCCGACGCTCATCTCGTGGGTGGACCGCAGCCGCTTTGAGTATGCCGGTGCGGCAGGGGGCTACATCGACTTTCTGGGTTACCCCTTCTGCCGGGGGCGCATCCTGCGCACGGTGGAGGAGGACCGGGGGCAGTACGACGATGCACGCGACCTGTTCTGGGTGAGCGGCGCGGCCTTCTGCTGCCGGGCCGACGTCTTCCATGCGCTGGGGGGCTTTGACGACGACTTCTTTGCCCACATGGAGGAGATCGACCTCTGCTGGCGCATGCAGCTGGCGGGCTACCGCGTGCGGATCGTGCCCCAAAGCCGGGTTTACCACCTCGGCGGCGGCACGCTCCAGACCGACAGCCCCTCCAAGGTCTTCTACAACCACCGCAACAACCTGGCGATGCTCTTCAAGTGCTCGTCTCCAGGGCAGCGGGTACTGGTGGCCCTCCTGCGTCCGGCGCTGGACCTGTTGGCGGCGCTGTCGTACCTCGTGCAGGGGCGTGCCGACAACTTCCGGGCCGTCTTCCGGGCGTGGCGCGACTTTCTGCGCTGGCACGGGGCGCTCTCCCGCAAGCGGCGAGCGATCCGCGGGGCCCGCAAGTCCGAATCCCGGTATATCTACCGCGGTTCGATCCTCCTGCGCTACCTGCTGGGCCGGCGGGTGTTCGGCAAGCTGATGTGATTTCCGGCTGCGGCGGTTTTTGCAGGAAAGGAACCCGACGTGCCGACAAGTAGAACAAGAAAGAGAGGAGTGCAGCTGCCTGCACTCCTCTCCTTTTTCATTGTTGCCGGCGTGTCACCATCCGGCGATCCAGGCCGTGCACCAGCCGCCGAGGACCTCGGCAAGCACGTAGCAGACGATGTAGCTGACAACGGCCTTCCATCCCTTGAGGTTGGCGGCAACGGCATATCCCCGGTAGCTCCAGGCGTAGAACCAGACGAGGAAGACCAGCGCGGCCAGACCGAAGCAGAGCAGGCCGACCGGGGGATTGGCTGCAAGTTCCAGCGGCGTGGTTTCGGTCAGTTGCAGCGCGGCATTCCGCAGCGGCGGCAGAGCCCCGACGAGCAGGATCGGGAGCAGGGCGAGGCGTGCGAGCAACTGGTTGCCGTAGAGGTCGACCGCCCGGATGCGGGATTTCGACAGCAGGCGGGCCGCGATGTAGAGCAGCGTGGCGAGCACGAGCCAGGCGGCGAGAATCTGGCAAAGCGCCTGCAGGAAGGTGAGGTCGGCGTATCCCGACGAGACGACGCCGCGCGTGGTCTGCCCGCCGAGACGGTTGATCGCCGCCATGACGATCCATCCGACGGCTCCGGCAGCGAGGGTCTTCTCTCCGGACCAGTAGTTGAACGGGTCAGCGATTTTTCTGATACTTTTCATGTTGCAGCGTATTGAGGTGTTCGATGATTTCGTCGAGCCGGTTGCGGACGGTGGGGTAGCTCAATCCCTGTCGCGAAGCCATCTCCTTGAGCGAGCCGCTGCACGCCACGAAATCGAGGATAAATTGTTGTTCTCCTGCCGTCAGCAGCAGAAAAACCGGAAGCGGAAACGCCCCTTCGATCCGCGTTTCGCACTCCGCACAGGCGAGTGTCTGCACGTGGAGGGCCCCTCCGCACGCAGGGCAGGAGGTTGGAAGACGTTTTACGGCTGTTTTGCAGTCCATGGGATAGCGTGTTTTGTTGCATAAAGTTAAATCTATTTTTAATAATATGCAATAAATGTTTAATTTATTTTAACTATGTGTTTTGGATTTATCTGTTTTCATGCGAGGAGTCTCCGTCGACGGAATGGCCCTTGCCGGAGTTCCCCGTACAGGATGCATTGGCCGTGCCGCGGCGAATATCCGGCTGTTGCGGGATGACTGCTTGCCGGTCTCTGCCCGTTTTTTGTGGGGTGCGGTTACCGGATCGGTGGAAAATCGTATCTTTATTTCGCACGAACCATTCGCGTGACCCCGATGGCAAGAAAACAAGAAACGGGCGGAGATTCGCAGGAATCTCCGCCCGTTTCGTCTTGAGCCCGTGGGTTCGGGGTTACTTGTTGATCTTGGCCCAGGAGTCCTTGAGCGTGACGGTGCGGTTGAAGACCAGGTGCTCGGGCGTCGAGTCGGTGTCGGGGCAGAAGTAGCCCACGCGCTCGAACTGCACGGCCTGTCCGATGGGAACCTCGCGCAGCGACGGCTCGAGGTAGCCCGTGATCTTGACCATCGACTCCGGGTTGAGGTTGTCCTCCCAGGTCTGACCCTCCTCCACGTCGTCGGGGTTCTCCTTCGTGAAGAGCGGGTTGAAGAGGCGGATTTCGGCCTGCACGGCATCCTGTGCCGACACCCAGTGGATGACGCCCTTCACGCGGCGGCCGTCGCTCGACGAGCCGTTGCCCGACATCGGGTCGTAGGTGCAGCGCAGCTCCGTGATGTTGCCCTCGGCATCCTTCACGACCTCCTCGCACTTGATCAGGTAGGCGTAGCGCAGGCGCACCTCGCCGCCCGGCTGCAGGCGGAAGAACTTTTTGGGCGGGTTCTCCATGAAGTCGTCACGTTCGATGTAGATCACCCGCGAGAAGGGAACCTGGCGCGTGCCGGCAGCCTCGTCCTCGGGGTTGTTCACCGCAGTGAAGAGCTCGGTCTTCCCCTCGGGGTAGTTTGTGATCGTCACCTTGAGCGGGTTCAGCACGGCCATGCGGCGCTCGGCGACCTTGTTCAGGTCCTCGCGCACGCAGAACTCGAGCTTCGCCAGGTCGATGACGTTGTCGCGCTTGGCCACGCCGACCATCTCGGCGAAGTTGCGCACCGAAGCCGGGGTGTAGCCCTTGCGGCGCAGGGCGCAGATCGTCGGCATGCGGGGGTCGTCCCAGCCCATGACGGCGCCCTCCTGCACGAGCTTGAGCAGCTTGCGCTTCGACATCATCGTGTAGGTGAGGTTCAGCCGCGCGAACTCGTACTGGTGCGAGGGGTAGATGCCCAGCGCCTGGATGAACCAGTCGTAGAGCGGGCGGTGCACGTCGAATTCGAGCGTGCAGATCGAGTGGGTGATGTGCTCGATCGAGTCGCTCTGTCCGTGGGCGTAGTCGTACATCGGGTAGATGCACCACTTGTCGCCCGTGCGGTGGTGCGTGGCGTGGATGATGCGGTACATGATCGGGTCGCGGAAGAGCATGTTCGGATGGGCCATGTCGATCTTCGCGCGCAGGACCTTCGACCCGTCGGGGAACTCGCCGTTCTTCATCCGCTCGAAGAGGTCGAGGTTCTCCTCAACGCTGCGGTCGCGCCACGGCGACGGCGTGCCCGGTACGGAGACCGTGCCGCGGTTCTCGCGGATCTGCTCCTGCGTCTGGTCGTCGACGTAGGCCAGCCCCTTCTTGATGAGGACGATGGCCCACTCGTAGAGCTGGTCGAAGTAGTCCGACGCATAGCGCTCCAGCGCCCAGTCGAAGCCGAGCCAGTGGATGTCGCGCTTGATCGAATCGACATACTCGACGTCCTCCTTGACGGGGTTCGTGTCGTCGAAGCGCAGGTTGCACTTGCCGCCGTATTTCTTGGCCAGACCGAAGTTGATGCAGATGCTCTTGGCGTGGCCGATGTGCAGGTAGCCGTTCGGCTCGGGCGGGAAGCGCGTCTGTACGCGGGTTTCGCCCTTGGCGATCGACTCTTCGATGATCTCTTCGAGGAAGTTCAGCGACTTCTGGGGTGTTTCGTTGGTTTCGCTTGCCATATTGCTTGTGTACGTTTTTGTTGTTGTCCGTTATCTGATCCCGTGACGGTGACGGGGACCGCCGCGGTGGAATACCTTGTCGATCGCGACGGAGAGCTGGACGACCTGCTGCGTGCCGAGCCCCGTGCCGTCGTAGTGGAAGATCATGCCGGCCTCGACCTGAACTGTGTCGTGGAAGAAGCGGCGGTCGAAGCCCACCCACGTGCGGTTGTAGATGTGCTCGGTCGTGGCGTAGAAGCTCTCGCCGGCATAGAGACCGTCGGCGCCGTAGGTGAGCCCCAGCGTGGGGTTGGCCACCAGGTTGCGCAGCGGTTGCAGGTTCTTGCCCAGGTAGAGGTTGTTCTCGACCTTCAGTCCCCACCAGGTGGTCAGGACCACGTCCAGCTGTCCGCCCCAGGGCTTTTTCCACTCGTGGTCGACGCTGCGGGCGCGCTGCGGCGCGAAGAGCGCCCCGGCGCGGATGTCGAGCCCGATCCGTTCACCCCGCTCCCAGCCCACATAGGGATTCAGCAGGAGGTTGTCCGTGACATTCTCGTTGAGCTTCGAGCCGGCGAAGTGGAACATCGAGAAGGCGTAGCCGACGTAGAAGCCCGGCAGCGTCGTGTAGCGTCCGGCCGAAAGGATGCGGAACATCTCGCGCGACTGCTCGGAGTACATGCCCTCCCAGTCGATGGCCAGCTCGATGTAGGTCTTGTCGCGCCAGCTGACGTAACGCCCGAGGAAGCCCGCCATGCGGTTGTGGTAGAAGACCGTCGAGTCGCTGAAGAAGGCGCGCGAATAGTCGCCCATGAGTTCTTTGCGGTTGAAGATGCCCGCGTTGGCCTGCACCGCGGCGGTGCGGAACTGGTAGTACATCAGCGGCTTGATGTCGGTCAGAAAGCGGTCGCCCTGGGCATTGTACTGCCCGAAGTGCTGGAGCATCTCGACGCCGAAGACCAGCCGGTTCTTGCGCTCCCACTCGATGCCGACGTAGGGTGTCAGGCGGGCGCTGAACAGGGTCTGCGATTCGTTGAAGTCGTTGTTGGCGTATTCCCGGTTGTCGAAGCGTGTGTCGAAGTCGGCGCCTGCGAGCACCTCCTGCGCCCGGACTGCACCGGCCGTGGCGACGAGCAGTGCTGCGGAGAGGATGACCTTTCTGAAAGACATAAGTGTATGATTGAACCCCCAAAAATAGGTAAAAATTTTTTATTTGACTACTTTTGCACCCGAAAACAACCGATCGTGAGCACCATGCGCAAAATCACCAATGCAGAGTTGGGCCGTCCGTCGGCCGAGGAGTTCGCCGCGATGGCCAAGATGCCCGTTGTGGTCGTGCTCGACAACATTCGTTCGCTGCAGAACGTCGGGGCCTTCTTCCGCACGTCGGACGCCTTTGCCGTGGAGCGGATCGCCCTGTGCGGCATCACGGCCACACCGCCCAACCGCGACATCCACAAGACGGCGCTCGGGGCCGAGCTGACGGTGCCGTGGCGCCACTACGCCGCGACGGAGGAGTGCCTCGCGGAGCTGAAGGCGGAAGGGTATTCGCTCTGGGCCGTGGAGCAGGTCGAGGGGGCCGTGCGGCTCGGCGACTTCCGTCCCGAGGCGGGGGTGCGCTATGCGCTGGTCTTCGGCAACGAGGTGCTGGGCGTGGGGCAGCAGGCCGTGGACCTCTGCGACGGGGCCATCGAGATTCCGCAGGCCGGGACGAAGCACTCGATCAACGTCTCGGTGTCGGGCGGTGTCGTGCTGTGGCACTTCTTCGACCGGCTGTGGCCGCTGAAAGGGTAGCGAGGTTCGCGCTGCGGCACGTCCGGGCTGCGACATCCTTCCCCTTCGGGTCGGTGACATCTTTTCAGCCTGTCGGCACCTCGGCAACGCCAAATAAATTTGCCGCGGCGCCCGGTTTGCACTTTACGTTCTCTGCGAGGCCGTTTGGACAGGCTGCACCTCGTCCGTGACAAATAAATTTGCCGCGGCGCTCGGTTTTCACTTTACGTCCTCTGCGAGGCCGTTTAGATAGGCTGCACCTCGGCCGTGACAAATAAATTTGCCACGGCGCTCGGTTTGCACTATCTTTGTCCCCGAATCAAAACTTAATACCTGAAGAAATGTCAGTAGAAAGCACCGTCCGTGCGGTCACGACGTACCGCCTGGCGGAAATGAAGCAACGCGGCGAGAAGATCGCCATGCTCACCTCTTACGATTATTCGATGGCCCGGATTGTCGATGCCGCCGGTATCGACGTCATCCTCGTCGGCGACTCGGCCGCCAACGTCATGGCCGGGTATGAGACGACGCTCCCCATCACGCTCGATATGATGATCTACCACGCCCGTTCGGTTGTCCGGGCCGTCAACCGGGCCCTTGTGGTCGTCGACCTGCCCTTCGGTACCTACCAGGGCAACTCGAAGGTGGCCGTCGATTCGGCCGTGCGCATCATGAAGGAGACCGAGGCCGACGCCGTGAAGATGGAGGGCGGTGAGGAGATTCTCGAATCCGTGCAGCGCATCCTCTCGGCCGGAATTCCGGTCATGGGGCACCTCGGCCTGACTCCCCAGTCGATCCACAAGTTCGGCACCTACAACGTCCGCGCCAAGGAGGCGGCCGAGGCCGAGAAGCTCGTGCACGACGCTCACCTGTTGAGCGATGCGGGCTGCTTCGCCATCGTGCTGGAGAAGATTCCCGCGGCGCTGGCCGCCCGGGTGACGAGCGAGGTCTCGGCCCCGACGATCGGCATCGGAGCCGGCGGCGCGTGCGACGGCCAGGTGCTCGTCGTGCACGACATGCTGGGAATCAACAAGGGCTTCTCGCCCCGGTTCCTGCGCCGCTATGCCGACCTGCACACCATCATGACCGATGCCGTGGGCCGCTACATCGACGATGTAAAGTCGGGCGATTTCCCCAACGAGAAGGAGCAGTATTGATTCCCCGCGCTCCTCGCGACAGTCAACGAGCGGAATCCCGCAAGGGATTCCGCTCGTTTCGTATTGTGCTGCGGTGCGTGCGGAGTCACGCTCCGGCTCCAACCGCACGATCCCGAGCACCTTGTAGATACCCGGGTACTCCGCGGCAAACCCTTCGTCGGACTTGCCCGCACGGAGGTCTTCCGGACAGCGTCTGCCGGCATGTTGCCTCTTTTCGCCTGTGAAGCGGTTACTGGGGCGTAGCAATGCCCGGGTCCCGTGTGCTTTCGCTTGTCCGTTTCACCTGTGACCGTTCCGGAATAATCACCGGAACAACCTCCTTGCCGAAAGAAAGAAAAATGGGGCGGAACCTTTGTACGGTTCCACCCCGTTTTTGTGTATTCCGCGGCAGGTCGAGTTGTGCCCTCCTGACGCAGAGGATGTCGCTATTCGTACTCGAACGAAACGGCCTCCGAGAGCGAGTTCGTAGCTACGGCGTTCGTCACCGAGTACGAGGAGCCGTCGAGTGCCGTGACGAAGAACAGCAGGTGGCAGTTGTCCTTCTTCCACGACGAATCGAGCGTGATGACGAACATGTAGTCGGCCGTGTCGCCCGCATTCAGCTGGCCCATGTCATGTCCGGCGAAGGAGGTCGAACCGTTGTCCCGGGAGTCAGCTTTGCGAACCACATTGTTGTGGATGTTGAAGTTGTAGCCGTTGTCCGGCATGCCGTAGTTGGACTGCGTGCCCGAAAGACCGTCCTCCAGCACCCAGGCGCCGACGCGGAAGCTGCCGTTCTCGGCCGCCTTGATCGTCATGCGGGCCACGAGCGTGTTGCCGTCAACGGCCGTGCGGACCGCGATGCCGGCCTTGGCAGGCTCGGAAGTCGAGGCGTCGATTGCGTTCTTGAGGTTCGTCACGTTCGTGTTGTAGTTGTAGTTGTAGAGGACCGACTTCATGTCGAAGATGACCGTCGGGTAGCTGTTGACGCCGAATGCGCTGTCCAGCGGCTCGTCCGGAGCATACGGATCGCCCGAATAGGTGTGGATGGCACCCAAAACGGCCCGCGAGCCATACGACTCCTCGGCCAGCACGTCATGCAGCGAGGCGATCATGTAGGGGCAGTAGCCGCAGCCCAGGCCCGTGAACTGCATGATCATTGCGCGGTGCTTGAACGAGGTGCTGCCCGGCTGCGGGTCTGCCGGACGCGTCGGGATCGCAAAGTCAACGGCCGTGACGGTTACCGGGTTCTTCAGCGTGTTCGAGGTCTTGTAGGCGACCCAGAACGAGCGGACTTCGGCCTTCGTGGCCTGGTAGTAGGGGAGTTCGTACTCCTCGCCCGATGCCGAGGTCTTCGTCACCGTGGGGAGCGTGATCGACCGGTTCGTGTCGGCATCGTAAATGGTGTAGCCCTCCTTGAGCACCTCGCCGTCGTAGCGGATGACGAAGACGGCCTGGTCCACGCCGGCCTGTACGACCGTTGCCGAGACTGTGGCGGTGAGACCCGTTTGGTCGTTGGGCTCGAGGTCGATCACCTCGTCGTTGCCGGCCGAACCCTCGACGGCGTTGATGCGCAGCGTTCCCGAGGTGTATTCGGCCTCTTCACCCTCCTGCGGGGCCAGATTGGCGTATTTGACGTAGAAGGAGTAGGTTCCCGGATCGGTCGTCGTGAACTTCATGCCGGGCATCTCGACTACCGTATTGTCGTCGGCATTGTAGAAGGTGACCTCGTCGGCCGTGAGCTTCGTGCCGCGGAAGCGCACGTCGAAGACGGCGGCATCGACACCGTCGGCCGAGATCGTCGTCGGGGAGACCGTCGCCTTGAATACGGCACCTTCCGGTCCCTCGTTGTCATCGCCCGATCCCGAGCAGGATACGGATGCAAGGCATACGGCGGCCATCAGCAGCGTTTTGCCAATCAGATGTTTTGTCATGGATTTGTGATTTAGATGTGTTTAGAATGAAGATGTGATCGCAATGTTGCATCCGGTGTAGGCCGGAGAGTAGCGGCAGACGCCGCCCGAGCAGATGTAGCCGGCGCGGTTGCGGCCGTAGCTGATCTGCACGCGCGTGCGGTTGTGCGTGTAGCTGAATCCGCCGTTGTAGTAGTTCTTGTTCGTCTCGCCCTTGGTTCCGCCCTGGTTGTACATGTCGCTGACGAAGAAGCTCCACTTCGGCGCCAGTCCGAATTCGAGCAGGCCGGCCACCCAGTTGCCCTCGTAGTCCTGCGAAAAGAGGTACTGCACCTCGGCGCGCAGCGACTTCTTGCGGTCGAACTTGTAGGTGACGTCACCCACGAAGATGTTCGATGCGTAGGTACGGCTCGAGAATCCGTGGTCGGGGTTCCACTCCTGGCACGAGAAGAGCAGCGAGGTCTTCAGCTTCCTGTTCCACTGGCGCTCCACGTCGACGTTAATGTCGCGCCACAGCAGCTGACGGTCGCCCGTCTGCGACTGTTCGCCGCGCAGCGTGTAGAAGGTCGACACGTTGGCGTGGAAGTTCCAGTAGCGGTGGCGGTCATGCTTGTTGCGCAGCGAGTAGTTGAGGTCTATCTGCCCGCCGATCTCTCCCTCGACGTTCACCTGATAGGGGTTCAGGTTGGCCAGCATGTAGGTGTACTGGCGCGTGAGGGCCGGCAGGTAGTTGAGCATGTTGCCCGTGCCGCTGCCGTAGAGCGAGATGAGTGTCCCCATGTTGTCCAGCATGCGGAACGTGCCCGAGACGCTGAAGGTCTTGTAGTAGTAGCCGACCTCGCCCAGGATGGCCTTGCCGTCGACCGCCTCGGCGGCCACCGACGTCGGCAGGTCCTTGCTCTTGTAGGCATATTCGCCGCGCAGCGAGAGGTTCTTCCAGTTGAGGTTCACGCGGCCCGAGTAGAGATTCAGATCGGGGGTCGTCAGGCCCACCGATGCGAAATGCTCGCTCATGGTCTCGTCCTTGTCGAGCGCTTCGTGGCGGTTCATGTAGCTGCCTTCGAGCGAGAGCAGCACCTGTCTCATCCCGAAGATGTCGGTCAGCGACAGGCTTACGTCGGCGCCGCGCGCCCACGAGTCGGCGTAGTCCGTGTAGAGGCGCGGACGTCCGTACAGACCCTTGACCGTCACGTAGTTGCCGAAGCGGTAGATGCCGCGGATACCCTCGAGCGAGGTGTTGATGCCCAGCTGGCGGTCCTCGAAGCTGCGGAAGACGAGTCCGTTGCCGAACTGGTCGAAGATGTCGCCCACGAGGACCTCGAAGTTCCTGTCGGCCCACTGGATGTACTTCGACGAGAGGTAGAACTTCTTGTACCCGGGCTGTTCGCCGAGCTCATAGCCCTGCAATGCCGGAAGATAGGCGTCGGCCTGGATGCCCGCCGAGAAGTTCTTGTAGGTGTAGTCCAGTTTGAGGTAGTTGTTCGATCCGAAGTGATCCTCCATCTCCGATCCGATGACCGAATCGTCCACGTAGTAGATCGTGTTCGTCTCGAAACTGCCCGTCAGCTGACCCTCTCCCAGCTTGATCTGGGCATGCGTTGCGGCCACACAGCAGGTGCCGGCAATCAACAGTGCGATTTGCTTCATTCTATTTCTTTTTGCTGATTTCGATTACCTTGTCGATCAGTAGTTGTTCGCTACCGGGGGTGTAGCCCGAGTGCGAGAAGACGATGTTGCCGTCGGCATCGACCACGAAACTCTGGGGCGTGAGCGATACGTTCATGGCCCGCTTGAGCGTCTGGTTGGCGTCGAACAGGCAGATGAAGTCCCAACCCAGTGCGGCGGCCCGGGCCTTGGCCGTGGCCTTCAGACGCACGTCGTCGACCGAGACGGCCACCACGTCGAAATCGGCCTCCTCGCGCCACTCCTCGAGCTGGTCGTTGATCGCGTTGAGCTCCTGCAGGCAGGGCTTGCAGGCAATCGACCAGTAGGAGATGATGAGCGGTTTGCGGCCGGTCAGCGACGCGGTCGAGATGATTTCACCGTCGGCGTTTTCAATCTTCACATCCGGAAGCGACTGTGCCGAAACAGCCGTGAATGCCAGGAGGGCACCAATGAGACCGAGTACTTTCTTCATACCTTTTTGCGGTTAAAAAATTAGGGTGAAACTTGGCGGGCCGAGGCCCTTGATCGGTTGCTCTTGTAAAACCGCACAGAAACTCCCCTTGCGGAGAGTTTCTGCTCGGTTGTATGGTCGGGGCGGGGTTAGTTCCGCTTGCCGAATCTCTTTTCCAGGAACTTGCGTGCGTTGGCATCGAACTCGTCGACGGTCACCACATGCAGCTTGACCTGCTTGCGCTCGACGGCCGGCTTGGTGGGCATGGCCGTTCTGCTGTTGGCCTTCTTGACCGGCGTTACCTTGTAGAGCGGCTTCATGTTTGCGGGATCGGACAGCTGGCTGTCGGTGCCTGCGGCGGCTGCCTTGGCGGTTGTGCCGCTCTCATTCCAGCCGCGGGTCAGCGTGATGGGCGCAATGATGCGCGACGAGAGCTGGTAGGAACCGTAGTAGAAGCGTCCCGGATTCATATAAAAGGTGTCGCCGTTGTACGACAGCGGGTTGATCGTGATCGTGTTCTTGTCGGCCGATACCTCTACGGGGAAGTAGCCCGTCTGTGCCGAGGTGCCGTCCGTTACGTAGGGCAGCGACGCCGTCTGGCTTGCACCGATGAGGTGGTACTCGTAGGTCGACCAGGCCGAAAGCGGTGCGAACATGTTGGCGTTGAACGGAACCGATACCGAACCGTCGGCTGCGATCTGCAGGTACCACTTCGGACCGAAGTCGAAGACGGGCGACTCGCTGTCGAAGCCGTTGTAGCTCTGCGAGATGAAGAGGTCGTAGGGCGAAGCGTACTCGCAGTAGTGTCTGTCGTATACCGGGATCTCCAGATCGAGGCCCTGGCAGAGCAGGCGGTTCTGGTTCTTGGTCTTCTGGTTGAAGAGGTCGACGGCGGCCTTGAACTCACCGTAGAGGGCGTCTACCTGCTCCTTGGTCGTATACTGCGTGTGCTCGTAATAGAGGTTGTAGACGTCGTCGGGAAGCGTGGCCTCGTAGCCTACGTCGCCGATGGTAACCTTCGACGAAATTTCGGAGGTCTTCGTTACGTAGTCGAGCGTGCTGGAGTCGTACTCCTTGTACTGAATGGTCGTCGTGGCGGTCCAGTCACCCTGCAGATCGGTGAAGAGCTCCGAGTTGACCGGATCGGCCGCCGGCTCCACGATCGTCGTGTTCTGTGCCACGGAGGGCTCGCTGGCCGTGCCCTCCTCGTTGTAGACGATGACGCCGAGGTACGAGGTGGCGTCCTCGCGCGAGGAGAAGGGGATGTTCAGACCCTCGTCGGTGTTGATCTGGCCGATTTCGGTGCTCGTGAGCTCGTAGCCGTTCTCGATCAGGGTCTCTTCCGTGTAGCCGCTTTTCAGGGCGCTTTCCCACTCGCGCTGGTAGTTGCATGCGTACATGCCCGAGAGTGCATCCTTGCTCGTGCACTTCACGTTGAACCATACCTCGTAGGGCGACTCCTCGCCGTTGGGGTTCTTGATCGGGGTGACAACCACCTCGGGAGCCGGCAACGTCGGGTCGGGCAGCTGGAAGGTGATGTGCTCGAAGCACTGCGACGTACCCTCTTCGTTACCCATGCCGGTTGCGAAGATGTGGTTGGTGGCCTCCTTGTCGATGTAGAGCATGTCCTCGAGCGTGATGTCCATCGGACCGCTGCCCGACATGGCGTAGATCGTGAACAAGGCGTTGTACGTGGTGATGTACCACTGCATGTTGTCGGGATCGTTGTTGAGCACCATCGAGAGCACCTGCTGGTAGGTCATGTCATCCAGTATGGTGATGCAGTAGAGCTTGACGGCCTCGTCGGGCGAAATCGAAACCACGCCGCCGATGGGACGGAGGTTCGTCGTGATGTTGAGCGAGGCGTTCAGCACTTCGGGAGCCTTGGTTTCGACGCTGACGTTCTGGTAGAAGCCCGTCCAGTAGTCCTTCTCCTGGGGGTTCTCACCCATCCACTGGGCCGTGTAGAAGCCCTCGACGTCGCAGAGCGGCGAATAGTATCCCTCGCCGAAGCCCCACGAGTGCTCGCCCCAGGCGAACTCGCCGAACATGGCGAAGTATTTGCCGCCCGGCACGATCGGGTCGTAGTAGACCAGCGTCGCGCCCGTCTCGCCGAGCTGCGGATCGCCGTTCTCGTCGTAGACGATGCTGTTTTCGTTGTTGAACTCGTAGGTCCAGTCCTCGTTGAAGTAGTTGTGGTAGTACTCGTCGCTCAGGTTCAGCCGCTCGGCATCGCAGTAGCTCGAGTTCATGTAGTAGGTTGCCAGATCGCAGAGGCCCCACTTGATTACGTTTCCGGTTTCGGCCAGGTTGTCGGGCACCTTCACGTGCGCCTTGAAGCTGGCGTAGTCGACGTCGTAGATCGAGAGGTCCTCGGCAAAGTCGGCCGTCGTCACGGAGACGGAGGCCACCTGGTCGAAGAACTCCTCCTTTTCGGTAATGCCGGCCACGTAGATCACATAGTCGGTGAGCGGTTCGAGGTTGCGTACCGTCACGCTCGTCTCGCCCTCCGCGCAGTTGATGCCGCGGGTTCCGGAGGCGAAGATGACGGTGGGGTCAAGGGCGTCTTCGCCCGCTTTGGTCACGGCATAGGCGGCCTCTGTGATGGCCGTTGTCGTGAGCCGGAGTTCGGCCGTCGTCGAGGTGGCGGCGACCAGCTCGGCAGTCAGACTCGGTTCGACGGGCTTGGAGCCCTCATCGGTCGAGTCTTCCTTGCATCCCGTCGACAGCACGCTCACCGCAAGGGCGAGGGCTGCGACCTGAAAATAGCGTAAAAAAACTTTCATACGATAAATTTTAGTGGTTTTTTGGGGTGTTTTTGCCCGCTGCCTGCGCAACGGGACCTTGTTCAAGAGTCAAAAATACGAAAAAAAAATTTTTTTAATATGTGTTTCGCCCGCAAATTGTCAACATTTTTTCAACTATGCGTAAGAAAGCCTGCTTGCGGAATCTGTGTGTATTGTGCTGTCAATCAGCTGGATGTCGCTTCGGCGCCACTCGGGCCGGTCATTCCTCTTCCGGGTCGAATTATTCCGATAAAGACTAATTATGTAGTGTTTTTGAACTGTCTGAAATTCCTCTTCATTCTGATACTTTTGTCTTTGCGTCTGCGGTCGGCGTCGTCGCTGCGATAAAGCGCCGGACCGGGCAACGGGCGGGATTCGCTGCGCGGTCCAGCCGCTTTTGTCGCGCCGTGCTGCCGCGGCCGTGCGGCTTTTGATAAAATGTTGATAAAAAAAACGATCACCGGGACGGTTTGTTGGGCTGTTTGGGAAAAAATCACTACATTTGCGAGCAACAAAATCCACGTTCATTATGTCTTTTATCAATGAAAGGGTTCAGCCCGAAGGACTTACGTTCGACGATGTGCTGCTCGTACCCGCCTATTCGGAAGTGTTGCCGCGAGAGGTCGATGTCAAGACCCGTTTCTCGCGTAATATCGCGCTCAACATCCCCATCGTGTCCGCCGCCATGGACACCGTGACCGAAGCGCCGCTGGCCATTGCCCTGGCCCGCGAAGGGGGCATAGGCGTCATCCACAAGAACATGTCCATTGCCGAGCAGGCCGCGCAGGTGCGCCGTGTGAAGCGTGCCGAGAACGGCATGATCTACGATCCGATCACCATCTCGAAGGACAATACCGTCGGCGACGCCCTCAATCTGATGAAGGAGAACAAGATCGGCGGTATCCCGGTTGTGGATGCGGACCGGAAGCTCATCGGCATCGTCACGAACCGCGACCTGCGCTTCCAGCCCGACATGTCGCGCCGCATCGGGGAGGTGATGACGCCGGGCGACCGCCTGATCACCACCCACAGAACCGAACTCGAGCACGCCTCCGCGGTGTTGCTCAACAACAAGATCGAAAAGCTCCCCGTCGTCGACGACGAAGGCCGGCTGGTGGGGCTCATCACCTACAAGGACATTACCAAGGTGCAGGACCATCCGAATGCCTGCAAGGACGCCAAGGGGCGTCTGCGCGTGGCGGCGGGTGTCGGCATCACGGCCGACGCGCTGGAGCGCGTGGCGGCGCTTGTCGCCGAGGATGTCGATGCCGTGGTGCTCGACTCGGCGCACGGCCACTCGCGCAACATCGTCCGCACGCTCCGTCAGATCAAGGAGGTCTACCCGTCGCTGGACGTTGTCGTGGGCAACATCGCCACGGGCGAGGCGGCGAAGTTTCTGATCGACGCCGGCGCTGACGGCATCAAGGTCGGTATCGGTCCCGGTTCGATCTGCACGACGCGCATCATCGCCGGTGTGGGCGTGCCGCAGCTCTCGGCCATCTATGCCGCTGCCTCGGCCGCCAAGGGGTCGGGCGTGCCGGTTATCGCCGACGGCGGTCTGCGCTACTCGGGCGATATTGTCAAGGCGCTGGCTGCGGGCGGCGACTCGGTGATGATCGGTTCGATGTTCGCCGGCACGGAGGAGGCCCCGGGCGAGACGATCATCTACAACGGCCGCAAGTTCAAGGCTTACCGCGGCATGGGCTCGATCGATGCCATGAAGGCCGGATCGGCCGACCGCTACTTCCAGAAGGGCTGCGAGGGCAACATCAACAAACTGGTGCCCGAGGGCATCGTGGCGCGCGTGCCCTTCAAGGGGGCGTTGAGCGAGACGGTCTACCAGCTCATCGGCGGCCTGCGTTCGGGCATGGGCTACTGCGGCGCGAAGGACATCCCGACGCTCCAGACCGCAAAGTTCATCCGCATCACGGCGTCGGGCATGCACGAGAGCCATCCGCACGATGTGACGATCACGAGCGAGGCCCCGAACTATTCGAGCGAACGGTAGTGTACCGGCAAAAGCTTTCTCGCGCAGAACTTGTCGTTGCCGGATTGTGTGCGGCGTGGGTTCTTTTGTGGGTGCTGCTCGACTCGGAACGGTTCCTCTATCTTGCGGCGGGTTTTGTCGCACTGCTTTTTATCCTCCGGGTGTGCTCCCGAAACAGTGGAAACGCATAACCTTTTACTGATGGAAAAAATATTGATTCTCGACTTCGGATCGCAGTACACGCAGCTCATTGCGCGGCGTGTGCGCGAACTGAACGTCTATTGCGAGATTCACCCCTTCAACAAAATCCCGGCGATCGATGCGTCGGTGCGGGGCGTGATTCTCTCGGGCAGCCCCTCGTCGGTGCGCGATGCCCAGGCCCCGATCCCCGACCTCTCGGCGATCAAGGGACGGCTGCCGCTGCTGGGCGTCTGCTACGGAGCCCAGTACCTGGCCCATGCTTACGGCGGTGAGGTGGAGCCTGCGCCGAGCCGCGAGTACGGCCGTGCGATGCTGACGGTGGCCGATGCGCAGGACCCGCTGATGGCGGGCCTTCCGTCGCCCACGCAGGTGTGGATGTCGCACGGCGACACCATTACGCGCGTGCCCGACAGCTACCGCATCGTCGCCAGCACGGAGGATGTGCGCGTAGCGGCCTTCCGCATCGAGGGCGAGCAGACGTGGGGCATCCAGTTCCACCCCGAAGTCTACCACTCGACCGACGGTACGCAGCTGCTCCGCAACTTCGTCGCGGGCATCTGCGGCTGCACGCAGTCGTGGACCTCGGAGAGCTTCGTCGAGACGACCGTGCGCGAGTTGCGCGAGAAGCTCGGCAACGACAAGGTGGTGCTGGGCCTTTCGGGCGGTGTCGACTCGTCGGTGGCTGCCGTGCTGCTGCACCGCGCCATCGGGCAGAACCTCTACTGCATCTTCGTCGACTCGGGCCTGCTGCGCAAGGATGAGTTCGAGGAGGTGCTCGCCTCCTACAAGGATATGGGTCTGAACGTCAAGGGCGTGAAGGCCGGCGACCGCTTCCTGGGCGACCTGGCCGGCGTCACGGACCCCGAGACCAAGCGCAAGATCATCGGCCGCGACTTTGTCGAGGTCTTCAACGACGAGGCGCAGCGCATCCGCGACGTGCGGTGGCTGGCGCAGGGGACGATCTATCCCGACGTCATCGAGTCCTGCTCGGTGAACGGCCCCTCGGCGACGATCAAGTCGCACCACAACGTGGGCGGCCTGCCCGAGAAGATGAACCTGCGCATCGTTGAGCCGCTGCGTCTGCTCTTCAAGGACGAGGTGCGGCGCGTGGGCCGTTCGCTTGGCATTTCGGAGCGGCTCATCGGCCGTCATCCCTTCCCGGGACCCGGCCTGGCGATCCGTATCCTCGGCGACATCACCCCGGAAAAGGTCGATATTCTGCAGCAGGTCGACAAAATCTTCATCGATGCGCTGCATGCTGCCGACTTATATAGTAAGGTATGGCAGGCCGGTGCCATCCTGCTGCCGGTGAAGAGCGTCGGCGTGATGGGCGACGAGCGCACCTACGAGAGCTGCGTCGCCCTGCGGGCCGTGACCTCGACCGACGGCATGACGGCCGACTGGGTGCACCTGCCTTACGAGTTCCTGGCCGACGTCTCGAACGAGATCATCAACAAGGTGCGCGGGGTCAACCGCGTAGTCTACGACATCTCCTCCAAACCGCCCGCAACGATCGAGTGGGAGTAGGGGAGCCGGTGTCGGCATCCCGGTATGCCGCGTCCCGTTGGGGACGCGGCGTTTTTTTATGTGGAGAGCGGTCGAGCGGCGGCAGGCCGGTGGGGCATGCCGTATCTTTTGCAGGCGTGGAACCTTGTTGCGTGGCGGAGCCTGTCTGCTGCGGCCGGGGTTTGTCTGCCGGGTGCGGTAGGCGGTGTGCCGGCGGGTGCCGGACGGCGCAGGCGTATCCGGCGGTCGGTCCCGGAAGCTGCGATGACTCGGGAGCTTTGTCCGTTTGTCATGATTTTGTCACGCGGACGTAACGGGCGACCCCTATTTTTGCGGCGTCGGCGGTCGGCTGTCGCCGGACGTCGGAAAGCGGATGCGGGTTTTTAAGAATTTTAGAAATTGTCGAATTCTCCGTTTGGCCTCGCTGCGAGCGGTTTCCGTCCGCCGGAATCCATCCGGAGGACCGGTGCCCGCCCCTTGCGGGGCGCGGGCGGTTCTCCGTGAGCAGGTGGATATCGGAATTTTTCTCCGATCCGTTGCATTTGGGTGTGAAATATGTCGCTGAAACTTTTTTATTTCCGAAAAATCGACTTATCTTTGTCAAAGTTTCCCTTTTGAAAAACGGAATATTTGTAAAATTTTTTTAATACTATTAGTTCAAAACTCTAATTAAAACTTTTATGAACAAACATCTTTTCAGATTGCTGTTCGGAGCCCTGTTCCTCGTGGCCGCCACGGTATTCACGGGTTGCAAGGAGGATGACAGCAAGTCCGCTACGCCGACATTGAGCGTTTCGACCGAATCGCTCGTGTTTACCGATGCAACGGAGAAGACGCAGACCGTGCAGATCACGGCCAACTGCGAGTGGAAGGTCGTTACCTCGTCATTGGAATGGGCAACGGTAGAACCGATGAACGGCCGCGGTAACGGAACGATTTCCGTAGCGGTGCAGGAGCTGCCTGCGGGAACGAACTCGCGCGAGGGCAAGATCTCCTTTACGCTGATCCACGCCGAATTCGGCAACTGGGGTACGGCCGAGCAGTCGATCGCCGTGTCGCAGATCGCCGGCAGCGAAGTGCCGACGGGCGAGATCGCCTATGCCAACAACTTCGACAAGGAGGCTGCCACGCAGACCTATGGCAGCGGCAACTCGTGGCCCTATACCGATCAGTTCGACGGCTGGAAGAACGAGAGCGGCTACGGCATTGCCGACGTGACCTACACGACGTCGGGCATCAGCGTGCGCAACAACTCCAACTCGAACAACAACTATTCGGATTATGCCGGCTCGGGCGTGAACAATCTGCTCTTCAGCTCGAACTCGAACTTCACGATCGAGAAGATCGCCGTGAACAGCGTCAACCTGCGCCTTACGTTCGGTACGGAGCGCTACGCCTACGGCGAGGACGACAACACGTTCAACCACGACGAGTTCAAGGTGCAGCTGAGCAACGACGGCACGAACTGGTCTGCCCCGCTGACCTACACGTTCGCCATGGGTGTTGATCCGAACGGCCGCTGGGACCTCGCTTCGTCCGACTTCTCGCTGCCCGAGGGTACCACGTCGCTCTATATCCGCTTCCGTTCGACGTTGAGCGGCGCACACCGTCTCGACGACGTGACGCTACTCGAGGGTGCGGGCGGCCAGGCCATCACCTTCGACTACGTGGAGCCCGATGATCCGGGTATGGACACCTCGGATGCCATCTATTTCAACGACATGGACAAGGAGGTCGCTTCGCAGACCGATGGCAAGTGGCCTTATGCCGACGAGTTCGACGGCTGGAAGAACCAGACCGGCAGCGGCGCCGCCAACGTGACCTACACGACGTCGGGCGTCAGCGTGCGCAGCAACTCGCCTTCGGATGCCGGCTATTCGGACTATGCCGGTTCGGGCAACAACAACCTGCTCTTCGGCACGAACGGTGTGGTAACGATCGAGAAGATCGCCGTTTCGGAGAAAAACCTCGCCCTCTCGTTCGGTACGGAGCGCTACCTCTACGGCGCCAGCGACAACACGTTCAACCACGACGAGTTCAAGGTCGAGCTGAGCAACGACGGTACGAACTGGTCGTCGCCGCTGACCTACACCTTCGCCAAGGGTGTCGATCCGAATGGTCGCTGGGACCTCGCCACGGCCGACTTCACGCTGCCCGACGGCGTCTCGACGCTCTATGTCCGCTTCTCGTCGACGCTGAGCGGTGCACACCGCCTCGATGACGTGCTGCTCAAGGCCGGCAACGGCGGTCAGCAGGTGTCGTTCGACGGGGGTGGCGACGAGCCGGGTCCCGAACCGACGGATGCCATCTTCACCAACAACTTCGACAAGCAGATCGCCACGCAGACCGACGGCAAGTGGCCCTATGCCGATGAGTTCGACGGCTGGAAGAACGAGAGCGGCAGCGGTGCCACCAACGTGACCTACACGACGTCGGGCATCAGCGTGCGCAACAACTCCAACTCCGACAGCCAGTATTCGGACTATGCCGGTTCGGGTGCCAACAACCTGCTCTTCGGCACGAACGGCGTGCTGACGATCGAGAAGATCGCCGTATCGGGCAAGAACCTCTCGCTCTCGTTCGGTGCCGAGCGCTACGCCTACGGTCAGAGCGACAATACATTCAAGCACGACGAGTTCAAGGTCGAGCTGAGCAACAACGGCACGAACTGGTCGTCGCCGCTGACCTATACCTTCGCCAAGGGTGTCGATCCGAACGGCCGCTGGGACCTCGCCACGGCCGACTTCACGCTGCCCGACGGCGTCTCGACGCTCTACATCCGCTTCTCGTCGACGCTGAGCAGCGCACACCGTCTCGATGACGTGACGCTCAAGACCGGCAACGGCGGACAGCAGGTATCGTTCGACGGCAGCGGCGAGGAGCCCGGGCCGAGCGAGGCCGTGAAGACGACGATTCCCGAGCTGATCGCCCTGTGCGAGGCCGCCGGCAGCGAGCAGCAGGTGATCGACGAGTCGAAGGACTACTATTTCGAGGCGGTTGTCGTAACCGACAAGGAGGGCGGCAACACCACGTCGAAAAACCTGCAACTGATGACCGAGGGCGCCACGACGGCCAAGAACGGCATCACGCTCTACGGCAGCGGCGTCTACACGAACCCGGCCGATGAAGGCTTCACGTTCAAGGCGGGCGACAAGGTGAAGGTGACGCTGAAGGCCGGCGAGGCCCGCGTGACCACCTACAACAAGCTCTATGAGGTGACCGGTTCGGAGGGTGCCTCGTGGGTAGTGGTCGAGAAGATCGGCACGGCCACGGTAACGCCCGTGGAGATCGCTCCCAACCAGATCACCGATTTCCAGGCCATGCCCGTTTCGATCAAGAACGTGACGGCGCCCGCTACGGCGTCGACGTGGAACGGCACGAAGACCTTCACGCAGAACGGTGTGGAAGTAACGGTCTACACGTCGCAGGGTGCTCCCTGGGCCGACCAGCAGTTCGTAGCCGGTGCCACCGGCACGATCACCGGCTATGCCGCTCTCTACAAGGGTGCCGCACAGGTTTCGCCGCGCAGCACCAAGGATATCGCCGACTTCATGAGCGGCACGACGCCTGAACCCGATCCGGACGTGACGCCAATCGGCGAGATCACGACGGCCGGCAATTACAAGACCGAAGGTACGGTGGTTGCCCGCGGCAAGATGGCCTATATCATCGCCGACAACACGGGTGCCATGATGGTTTACCACAAGGACAACGAGCGCACCGTAGGTGAGAAGATTTCGATCTCGGGCGAGGTGACCATTTACAATGCACAGTCCACGCCGCAGTTCTCGGCATCGGCCGAGGTGGAGGTGCTCTCGACGGGCAACTCGTGGTCGTACAATCCGACCAAGATGGACGGTGCTGCCATGGATGGCCTGCTGTCGGGAACGCCCGTCTGCAAGGAGATCGAGTTCGAGGGCAACCTTGCTGTCGACGGCAACTATGTCAACGTGGCGATCCCCGGCGCCGTATCGGCCATCGGTTCGGTGAAATATATCGACAACTCGACCGTTGCCGCCTATGACGGCAAGGATGTCATCGTCAAGGGTTACTTCGTGGGCACGTCGAGCGGCAAATTTGTGAACGTGCTGCCGTACAGCGTCGAGGAGGCCAATCCTTCGACCGATCCCCAAATGACGGTAGACCCCGCGTCGCTGTCGTTCGCGGCTGCGGGCGGTGAGAAGAGCGTGACGGTTACGACGCGCAACGCCGACGGCTGCACGATCGAGGCTTCGTCCGACAACGCCCAGTTCGAAGTATCGGTAAGCGGTACGACGGTGAAGGTCGTAGCCAAGGAGAACACCTCCGAGTCGAAGATCGAGGGTACGCTGACCGTCAAGCTGATGAAGGCCGGTTCGGCTGTCGTGACCAAGACCGTGGCGCTGTCGCAGAGCGGCAAGTCTTCCAGTACGGGTGACGGCACGACGATTACGATGACTTATACCGACATCATCAATGGTGGAAGCGATATTCCAACTAACGCGTATGGAACGCAGAACGTCAATGACGAGTCTACGTATTATAAGTGGTCCTTCTCTTCGCTCGATTTCGCCGGAGCCAGAGTCTGCATTGCAAGTTCGTCGGATTACAAAGGTTTGATTCAGATGCAGGGTAATGATTCGGACGTCGCAAAGCAGGGCTTCTTCGGAAACGTGACCGATCTGGGCAAGATCACGAAGATTGTGGTCGTTTCGGTAAATACGAGATACGAACCGTCGGTCAACCTGTATCTCGGTACGGACAAGTATCCGACAACCAACGTTCAGGCTCATCCTTCCTATGTTAAGGAGGGCAACGTCTATACCGAGGAGTATGAGATCAGCGGTGATTACGGTTACTTCCGCCTCTGGAACGACAGTGTGGGCGCCACGTACATTCAGTCCATCTCTATCACCTATTCGAAATAATCGATAATTGATTTTCCGATAATCCATCCCCGGCGGATTGTCTTCCGCCGGGGATGATTATCGGGTTTCTTACTTGACATCTTTTTTGCAGATGACATTGAAGAACCGGATGCTGAAACCCTGGGGGCATTCGCTCCTTGTGGCGATCCTCGTGTTGGCCCTCGGCGCATGCAGCTCTTCGGGTGACGGAGGCGGCGAGCGGCCGTTTTCCGCCCTGTTCCTCGACTCGGAGTCGTCGTCGCTCGAGGCGCGCGGCTACGAGAACGAACCCCGCCTCGTGCTGACCGGAAAGACCGGCGCAGCCTATACGGTGACCGTGACCGAGGGCGGCACGTGGTGTGTGACCTCCCGCCGCACCCATGCGACCACCGCCTTGGGAACGCTCGTCAACGGCCGGCAGATCGTCTACCTCTACCTCGACGAGAACGACTCGGGCAAGCCGCGCCATGCGGAGATCTCCGTGGCGTTCGACGGCGGCGGCACCTTCCTGCTGACGCTCGAGCAGGAGAGCTACTCCATTCCCGCGAGCCTGGACCATGCGTGGGCCGAACTGCCCGCCTATGTCGACGACGACGATTTCCTCTATGTGACGCATTTTGCGCCGATCTCCTCCTCGGTGACGGCCCGCAACTATACGATCTGCTTCGACAAGACCAAGCGCATCGCCAACTGGGTGGCCTACCCGCTGCACGACTGCTACATGTCGGGCACCTACGTGCGCTCCGACGCCTGGGCCTACGATCCCGAGGTGCCGGCTTCGTACCAGGCCGACCTGACGCGCGGGTCGTATCAGAACTGGCAGACGAACGGCATCCGCGGCCACCAGTGCATGTCCAACCACCGCTACGTCCCCTACAGCGACGAACTGAATCGCCAGACCTTCTACTCGACGAACATCATGCCCCAGAACTCCGACTTCAACAGCGGCTCGTGGGGCAACATGGAGTCGGTGGCCTCGGCGCAGCGGTGTGCCGACACGCTCTACATCGTCACGGGAACCTACGGCGTGCGGGACTGGAGCCGCGACAAGTCCGGCACGAAGGTCGCCATGCCGGAATACTGCTGGAAGGTGCTCCTGCGCACCCGCACGGGGCGCACCGGCAAACGCATCGACCAGGTGACCGACGCGTCGGAGCTCAAGTCGATCGGTTACTGGGCCGAGAACTCCTCGGCCAGCAAGAGCGGGCTGCGGGAATATATCGTATCGGTCGCCTACATCGAACAGCAGACGGGCTACAAGTTCTTCACGATGCTCGACGAGGCGATCGCCGACGAGGTGAAATCGCAGAACAACCCCTCGGAGTGGGGAATAAACTAAATCGAACCTGAAACATGAAGAAAATTCTCTTAACCGGGCTCTTTGCGGCGCTGATCGTGGCCGCGTTCGCCCAGAAACCCTACAAGGTGGTCTTCTACAACTTCGAGAACCTCTTCGACACGATCCGCAATCCGGAGATCTACGACGAGGAGTTCACGCCCGAAGGACCCAAGAGGTGGAATTCGACGAAGTACAACAAGAAGCTCAACAACCTTTCGCGCGTATTGTTCGACATCGCGGCCATGGACAAGGACTATCCGGTGGTGATCGGCTGCTCGGAGATCGAGAACCGCAACGTCATGGAGGATGTCGCCTCGACGCCCAAGCTCGCGCCGGCACAGTACCGCATCGTGCACTACGATTCGCCTGATGCCCGCGGCGTGGATGTGGGCTTCTTCTACCGCTCCGACGTCTTCAAGCTCGAAGGCAGCGCTCCGATCCGTTTCACGATGGAGGATATGCCCGACTTCCGCACGCGCGACATCGTGACGATGTGGGGCACGATCGAGGGCGAGCCCTTCTACTTCATGGTGGCGCACTGGCCGTCGCGTCTGGGCGGCAAGGAGGCCTCGTCGCCCAAGCGTGAGCGGGCCGCCGAGATCATGCGCCATGCCGCCGACTCGGTGCTGGCGATCAACCCCGCCACGAAGGTCGTGATGATGGGCGACTTCAACGACGACGCCACCGACAAGAGCATCGTCGAGGTGCTCGGTGCACGCGGCGAGATCAAGAAGCTCCAGCCGGGCGACTTCTACAATCCCTACATCAAGGTGTTGAAGGCCGGGATCGGCACGCTGGCCTACCGCGACCAGTGGAACCTGTTCGACAACATCGTCGTCTCGGCGAACCTCGCCACGGGATCGACCGGCGAGCTGAAGCTGCAGCGCGTGCCCGGCACGAAGTTCTACGGCTCGGTCTTCCGCGCTCCGTACCTTCTCCAGAAGGAGGGCCAGTACAAGGGCTATCCGCTGCGCACGTTCGTGGGCAACAACTTCCAGGGCGGCTTCAGCGACCACTTCCCCGTATTCATCTACATCGGCAAATAATCCAACAACGCAATTTATGAAGATCAGAAATCTACTTGTCAGCCTGCTCGCGCTTGTGTGCGTCGGGGCGTATGCCCAGGAAGGCGGCGTCCGAGGCAAGGTCGTCTCGCGTGACGGCCGCGCCGCCTTGAGCAACGTGAAGGTGATCGTCGAACCGCTCGGAGTCTCCGTCATGACCGACGACGAGGGCCATTTCGATATCGGCCAGCTGCCCGAGGGCGACTACCGCCTCCAGTTCGAGGCTCCCGAGTTTGAAAACCTCGACATCATGGTCCGCGTCGGTGAGACGGTCAAGGAGATGCACTCCGTCGTGATGATTCCCGACGTGCAGGCCGTCATCGACGACTCGGTCTTCGCCGAGTTCGATTCCGACACGGCGACCGACATGCAGGCGCTTCCCTCGTCGCTCTCCGCGTCGCGGGACGTCTTCAACAACATCGCCTCGTACCGCTTCAGCGAGATGCGCTTCAACGTCCGCGGCTACGATTCGCAGTATTCCAACATCTACCTGAACGGCATCCGTTTCAACGACGCCATGACGGGCTACGGCCCCTGGTCGCTGTGGAGCGGTCTGAACGACGCGACGCGCAACCAGGAGAGCACCACCGGTCTGAAGTCTTCGGGCTTCGGCATCGACGGCATCGGCGGTACGACGAACGTCAACGCCCGGGCTTCGCAGATGCGGCAGGGATTCCGCGCCAGCGTCGTCAACGCCAACACGATGTACCGCTTCCGTGCGATGGTCTCCTATGGATCGGGTCTGCTGGACAACGGCTGGTCGTATGCGCTGTCGTTCTCGACGCGCCAGGGCGGCAACGGCTACGTGGACGGCATCTACTATAACGCCTACGGTTACTTCGGATCGGTCGAGAAGCGTTTCGGCGACGACCGCCACTCGCTGGCCCTGACCGTGATGGGTGCTCCCACCGAGCGCGGTGCACAGCAGGCCTCGACGCAGGAGGCTTACGACCTGCTGGGCAACAACTACTACAACCCCAACGTGGGCCGTCAGAACGGCAAGCTGCGCAATACGCGCGTGCGCACCTACCACGAGCCGATCGTGATGCTCAACTACGGTTTCGACATCTCGTCGCGCACGAAGCTGCTGGCCGCCGCGTCGTTCCGCTTCGGCAAGAACGGCTATTCGGCGCTGACGTGGACCGACGGTCCCGACCCGCGTCCGGACTACTACCGCTACCTGCCGAGTTACTACGAGAACCGCATCTACCAGACGGCCGACGGCAATTTCGATCCCGTGGGTGCCGGCACCTACAACGATCTGGCGCTCCAGACCAAGAAGGAGTGGATGACGGATCCCGACAAGAGCATGATCGACTTCGACAAGATGTTCCAGCGCAACTACCTGCGCAATCAGGCGGGCGAGGGCGGTATCTACATGATCGAGGAGCGTCACACGGACCAGCGTGACTTCAACTTCATGGCCAACATCTCGCACACGTTCAAGAACCAGTCGGTGCTGCGCGGCGGACTGTCGGCCCGCATCAACCGCACGGAGTACTACGATCAGGTGAAGGACCTGCTGGGTGCCGACTACTGGCTCGACGTCGACAAGTTCGCCCTGCGCGACAATGGCAACGTCGATCCGGCGATCTACCAGAACGACCTGCTCTACTACATGAAGCACGGCGACGCCCGCCACGTGAAGGAGGGCGACAAGTTCGGCTACGACTACTACGCCAACGTGCGTCAGGGTCAGGTGTGGGCCCAGTACAGCGGCACGTTCGGCGGTTTCTCGATGAGCCTCGGCGGCGAGGTGGGTTACACGTCGATGTGGCGCGAGGGTCTGTGGATGAAGGGCCTCTTCGCCGACAATTCGCTCGGTGACTCGGAGAAGCTCGAGTACCTCACCTACAAGCTCAAGGGCGAGTTCTCGTACCGCTTCTCGGGCGCGCACGCCGTGTCGGCCAACGTGGCCTATCTGGTCAACCCGCCGCAGTTCCGCGACGCCTTCGTCTCGGCCCGTACCCGCAACACGACGACCCCGGGTCTCGATACCGAAAAGGTCTTCGGCGCCGACCTGACCTACAGCGTCTACCTGCCGTGGATCACGGCCCGCGTCTCGGGTTACTATACGACGATCTCCGACCAGTCGAAGGTCATCTCGTTCTACGACGATACGCAGTCGTCGTTCACGAACTTCGCCATGAGCGGCATCGACAAGCGCTACTACGGTCTGGAGGTGGGTGTTCAGGTTCCCATCTGGGGCGGCATCTCGTTCAACGGCGCCCTGAGCCTGGGCGACTACCGCTACACGTCGAACGCCGACTTCACGCAGACGCGCGACAACAGCGAGGAGGTGCTGCGCGGCGACAAGGTGCTGTGGAAGGACCTTCGCGTCGAGAGCACGCCGCAGACGGCCCTGAACCTGGGTCTGGGCTACCGCGGACCGAACAACTGGTTCATCTCGCTCGACTGGAACTACTACGACAACATCTACCTCTCGATGAACCCCGCCCGCCGCACCAGCTCGGCCTACGCCACGGTGCTGCGTCCGTCGGCCAGCAACCAGCTTCCCGGTGCGGTGAAGGCCGAGGCGCTCTATGCGCTGCGTGACCAGGAGAAGTTCGATTCGGCCAATACGCTCAGCATGAGCATCGGCAAGACGTGGTACATCCGCCGCAGCTACCAGCTGGGCTTCAGCCTCGAGGTGAAGAACATCCTCAACAACCAGGATATCCGCACGGGCGGTTACGAGCAGATGCGTCTTTCGCGCCGCACCTACGTCAATGCGGACAATGCGTCGATCCAGTACTATTCGCCGTTCGATTCGAAGTATTTCTACCTGCTCGGTACGACCTATTACCTGAATGTATATTTCCGCTTCTAATACGATATGACGACTATGAAACAGATATTTCGGATTTTCGCCGCAGTGGCCGTGATGGCGGCCGTTGCGGGGTGCTACAACGACTTCGACACGCCGCAGCCCGCGAAGGTCGTCACCGACGAGGATTTCAAGGAGATGACCCGGATGACCATCCAGCAGGTCAAGGAGCTCTTCTATGCCGAGCACGGTGACGTGAGCGATACCGGCGGCAATACGAGCTGGAACGATACGAAGTACGTGCAGGTTCCCGAAGACAAGGAGTACTACATCAAGGGCAAGATCCAGTCGAGCGACGAGGAGGGCAACATCTACAAGTCGCTGCATCTGGTCGACGAGACGGCCGCCATCGAGGTGAAGCTCGGTACGGGTCTCTACATCGACTTCCCGATGGGGCACTTCAACCGCGAGACCGGCACGATCGATACGCACTATGTCTACGTGAAGATTTCGGGCCTCTATGTGGGCAACTACCGCATGATGCTCTCGATCGGCAAGGGTCCGACGGACTCCTACAACAAGGTGGGCGAGCACAAGTTCTACGCCAACTCCAACATGGAGAATCCGGCCGAGATCAAGGAGCGCGTCTTCCTCGGCGAGGCCACGCAGCTGAAGCTGGGCGAGGAGATTCTGGAGGTCACCGCGTCGAACTACAACGAGTTCTTCGGGCAGGCGAACCGCGACAAGCTGGGCCGCATGGTGCTCATCCGTGACATCACGTGCCGCTATGGCGATGTGGACGGCAACCTCTATCCTTCGTGGATGTGTACGGACCTGCGTCCCGTCGAGAGCAAGTACTGGTACAAGTGGGGCGCCAACGAGAACTTCTTCTCGTCGACGTCGCAGCGCAACATCCACTGCAACTTCTATGGCTCGGTGCTCTTCACCTACGGTGCTGCGCTGCCCACGCAGA
>ULQZ01002177.1_pt1 | contig 30692 bp, 22 predicted proteins | sample 1955011 | NCBI WGS metagenome assembly ULQZ01 (sample SAMEA4835670, study PRJEB28245) | human gut metagenome | biome: gut microbiome; material: fecal sample | place: Denmark | collected 2008 | reverse complement strand
GGCGCAGACCCCCATGTGGAGGGCATCTACACCGGCGAGGATATCAAGGAGATCCGCAAAAACGCCATCCATGCCGGCCTGAAGCTGGTGGACTGCCCCATCCGTCATCTGGGCACCGAGAAGGCACAGGAGCTGTATCTGGCCATCCAGAATTATCTGGCCGACAACGGTGTGGAAATGCGCTTCAACACCGAGTGTGAGAACATCATTCTGGAAGAGGATGGCTGCAAGGGTGTGCTGCTGAAGGATGGCGATGACCTGCTGCCCGTGTATGCGGACGAGGTGGTCATCGGCACCGGTCGGCGCGGCGCAGACTGGCTGGAAAAGCTCTGCGCCGAGCACCACATTGCCCACAAGCCCGGCACCGTGGACATCGGCGTGCGCGTGGAGTGCCGCAACGAGGTCATGGAAAAGGTGAACAAGGTGCTGTATGAGTCCAAGCTCATCGGCTACCCCAAGCCCTGGAAGAACAAGGTGCGCACCTTCTGCCAGAACCCCGGCGGCTTTGTGGCACAGGAAAACTACGACAATGACCTGGCGGTGGTCAACGGCCATAGCTTCAAGGAAAAGAAGAGCCCGAACACCAACCTTGCCATTCTGGTGTCTCACAACTTCACCGAACCCTTCAACCAGCCCATCGCCTATGCTCAGAAGGTGGGCGAGCTGACCAACATGCTGGGTGCAGGCCACATCATGGTGCAGCGCTACGGCGACATTCTGGACGGCAAGCGCACCTGGCAGAAGGAGCTGGCCCAGTCCAACGTCAAGCCCACCCTGAAGGATGCCGTGGCCGGTGATATCACCGCCGCCATGCCCTACCGTGCCATGACCAACATCATCGAGTTCATCAAGATGCTGGATATGGTGGTGCCCGGCTTTGCCGCCAACGAGACGTTGCTGTACAGCCCGGAGCTGAAGTTCTACTCCAACAAGGTGAAGATGGACGAGAACCTCGACACCAACATCAAGGGCCTGCACTGCCTGGGCGACTCCTCCGGCTGGACCCGCGGCCTGATGATGGCGTCCGTCATGGGCGTGCTCATGGGCCGGAAGCTGGCTGAAAAAGAAGGCTGCTGAATCAAAACCCTCTCAGGCGCTGTCGCGCCAGCTCTCCCTTCGGGAGAGCTGGCATCGCGTAGCGATGACTGAGAGGGTTCAGCCCGTAAGGGCATTTGCAAGAGATTTTCAGTAAAAAAGGACTATTGCACAGGGTTGTGTGCAATAGTCCTTTTTGCTTGTGCTATTAGCCCTCGATGAGCTCCACGGTCTTCATCTTGACCGGGGTGGTGGGCTTGTCGTTCCAGTCGGTGCGCACAGCGGCGATCTTGTCCACGACATCCATGCCGGCCACAACCTTGCCAAAGGCGGCATACTGGCCGTCCAGGTGGGGTGCGTCCTTGTGCATGATGAAGAACTGGCTGCCTGCGCTGTTGGGGTTCATGCTGCGGGCCATGCTGATGACACCACGGGTGTGCTTGAGCGGGTTGTTCACGCCGTTAGCAGCAAACTCACCCTTGATGTTCCAGCCCGGGCCGCCGGTGCCGGTGCCCAGCGGGCAGCCGCCCTGGATCATAAAGCCGGGGATCACGCGGTGGAAGGTCAGGCCGTTGTAAAAGCCCTCGCTGACCAGCTTTTTGAAATTCTCACAGGTGATAGGAGCGGCTTCCTCGTTCAGCTCGATGTCGATGATGCCGCCGTCTTCCATAGTAATGCGAACCATAACGCTACAATACTCCTTTTGTGTTGACCCCGCAGCGGGGGTGTGTGCGGCAGAGATGTCTGCCGGATATCTCTTATAGTATACCATAGCTTTTGCCTGTTGCAACGGCGCAGATGCAACGTTTTTGTTAAAAATCGGCTAAAGTTCCGTAATGCAACCAGAGTTTACACGCCGGTTGGTGGACGCAACCGGGCTTTTGTGCTAAAATCGTGCCACAGAAAAATAATTACAGCTCCCCCTGCAGCTCCACCATATCCGCCCAGAAGCGCTTGGGGCAGTGGGTCATGCGGCCTTTTTCGTTGTGGCGCGCTTTGATTTCCAGCGTTTTGTAGAACTGCGTCCACAGCGCCTGAAACTGCTGCTCCCGCGCGCTGGGCGGCGGCAGCTCCAAAGGCGCTGCCAGTTCCAGCAGCCGGGTGCCGTGCTTTTCGTGCAGCAGCACCGCCTGATGGACGGCATCGTAGATCATAAAGTCCTCCTCCGGAAAGCGTCCGCAGAAGTGCGGGCGCAGCAGGGGGAGGATATAATTTTTGGGGTGGATGACCGCGCCCAGCATCCCGTCGTGCTCCTCGAACCGCACAAAGCCCTGAAACTTGTCTACCTCCCAGTCCAGACTCTTTTTCATGGCGTAGAGGGGCGCGACCACCGGGTGCCCCTCCCGCTTGACCGTGCCCGGACCCAGCGCAAAGGCCAGATGCAGAAAGCGGAGCAGCAGCAGCTCCTTGTCCTCCTGCCCGGAGAGAAAATCCCGGCTGACGAGGTACTCGGTCTCTGCGCCCAGCTTTTTGCCAAAGCTGGCAAATACCCGGCGGGCAATGGCGGGGTCGGTGGCAATTTCCTTGACCGGGTAGAGGGTGGCAGTCTCCCGCTGGGGCGTCCACACCGCAAAGGGAAGCTCGTGCTGGACAAAGCTCTCGTACACGCAGCACAAAAAGCCCTCAAAGCTGCCGTCATACAGGTAGACCACGTCGGCATCGTGCAGCTTGCGTGCCCCCTTGGGGCTTACAGTGCTTTGGCAAGACATTGCACCGCCTCCTCCCGTACCATGCGGACAGCCGCCCGGGGCGGCACGCCCTGCCCGATAAGATTGTCCACGGCAGGCGGGCTGAACAGGCTCAGCTGCTCGCAGCTGCCGCTGAACACGTTGGGGTCGATGAGCGCCCGGGTGATGCGCTCCCGCCCGGCGCTGCCGCGCCCCGGGTGTGCCCCGGCAAAGCCCCGGCAGGTGATGAAATACTGCGCCCGCTTGAGCACCACCCCCATGCGCTTGAGCTCGTCCAGCCCCAGCGCCGCCTGCTTGCGGGCGCGCCAGATGCGCCGGGCGCTTTTGGGGCCGATGCCCGGCACCCGCAGCAGCATCTCAAAGGGCGCACGGTTCACGTCCACCGGGAACAGCCCGTAGTGCTGCACCGCCCAGTTGCATTTGGGGTCCAGATAGGGGTTGAAGTTGGGGTTATCCTGATCTAAAATTTCGTCTGCCTCGAACTGGTAGAACCGCAGCAGCCAGTCTGCCTGATACAGCCGGTGTTCCCGCAGCAGGGGCGGTTTGGTGTCCAGCGCGGGCAGGCGGGTGTCCTCGGCCACCGGGATGTAAGCCGAGTAGAACACCCGCTTGAGGCTGTACTTCTGGTACATGCCCTCGGTGAGCTTTAAAATGTGGTAGTCCGTTTCCGGCGAGGCCCCCACGATCATCTGGGTGCTCTGCCCGGCGGGAGCAAACTTCGGCGCGTGACGGTACAGGGTGAGCTCTTCCCGGCTGGCGGCACCGGACACCGCGATCTGCTTCATGGGCCGGAAGATGGAGTGCCGCCCCTTGTCCGGGGCCAGCAGATTCAGGCTGCGCTCGCTGGGCAATTCCACGTTCACGCTCAGGCGGTCGGCGAGGTAACCCAGCTGCTGCACAAGCTCCGGGCTGGTGCCGGGGATGGCCTTGGCGTGGATGTAGCCGCCAAAGCGGTATTCGCCCCGCAGCAGCCGCAGGACCGCCAGCATCCGCTCGGTGGTGTAGTCCGGGGTGCCCAGCACCGCGCTGGACAGGAACAAGCCCTCGATGTAGTTGCGGCGGTAGAACTCCATGGTCAGCTCGGCCAGCTCCCGGGGCGCAAAGGTGGCGCGGGGGATATCGTTGGACTTGCGGTTGACGCAGTAGCTGCAATCGAAGGAGCAGCAGTTGGTCATCAGCACCTTGAGCAGGCTCACACAGCGGCCGTCGGCGGTAAAGGCGTGGCAGCACCCCGGTGCATAGCAGCTGCCCACGGTTCCGGCCCGCGCCGTGCGGGAAGCCCCGCTGGAGGTGCAGGCTACGTCGTATTTGGCGCTGTCGGCCAGAATGGTCAGCTTGTCCATGAGTGTCTGTTCCATAAAAATGCACCCCCGAACGGAAAAAAGAGTATAAAAGAAAAAGCCATACGCAAAACTGCAAATGGCTTTTGATTCAAAAAACAGATGCATGCAGAAAACCTGTTTGCTCGCTCTTTTCGTGAAAATGTGTTTGGAGTGGCCCGCAGGCCACGACAAACACGAAATAAAAAACAAATTTTCCGCTGAATATGGCCAGAGTGAAACGGAGGCCATTTTAAAATAGAAGATTTACCACTTGGCCTTGGTCTCCACCACGCGGCCGGCGATGTGCAGGTGGTTCAGGTCCTCGCCCTTGATCACCAGTTCGTTGTAGGCGGGGTTGAAGGGCTGCAGCACCACACAGTTGCCGCGCTGGATGTAGCGCTTCAGGGTGCCCTCGCCCTCGTCGCCGTAGATCAGCACGCCCAGGTCGCCGTTTTCCAGCGTGTCCTGCTTGTGCACCAGGGCCAGGTCACCGTCCTGGATGCGGGGCTCCATGCTGTCACCGCGCACCACCAGATAGAAATAGTTGGAGGGATCCTTCACGCGGGCATACTCCTGCCCGTAGTCTTCCTCAAAGGCCAGAGCACCGTAACCGGCCTTCACGGTGCCGATCACCGGGATCAAGCTCTCGGAATAGCTGCCAAAGAAGCGCTCTTCCGGGGCGGACACGTTGCTCACCGGGCGGTACAGCCCCAGCAGATAGTCTGCCGTGGTGTTCAGCAGCTCCGCGATGCGGGCCACCGTGGAGGGGTCGGGGGAGGATTTGCCGCTTTCCCACTTGCCGACGGCCTGCTGGGTCACGCCGAGCTTTGCGGCGAGTTCTGCCTGGCTCACGCCCTGTTTTTTGCGGCACTGCTTCAATAGCTCTGAAAACGACATGGTAATTCTCCTTTACATCCAGAGGGGGATTCGTTTGATGGTTTTATTATACAACAAAAAGGTGTTTCTGTAAAGAGCTTTCTGCAAGCGGAGCAAAAAAAGGTTGTGGGTGGCGGCGGCTTTTCCCACCATCCTGAAAAAATTTGCAGAAAGGCTTGACAGCACGCGGCAAATCTGGTAAATTAAATAGGCATTCGACACGGCGTAAGGCGGATGTCCACAAGGAGAGATGTCCGAGTGGTTTAAGGAAGCAGTCTTGAAAACTGCCGTACGGCAACGTACCGTGGGTTCGAATCCCACTCTCTCCGCCATTTTTTATTGAATAAGTGTAACGCACTTTGCTCTGGAGTAGTACTCAAGAGGCCGAAGAGGCGCCCCTGCTAAGGGCGTAGGTCGTCTAAACAACGGCGCGAGGGTTCAAATCCCTCCTACTCCGCCAAGAAAAAGCTCGATGATCCATTGAGATCACCGGGCTTTTTCCATTTTTGTGCGCAAAAAGAAGGGCACCGGCTTTTGAAAGGCCGGTGCCCTTTTCCGCGTCACAGCAGCAGGTTGGTGATGCAGGCCAGCAGGGCCAGATGCACCGGGTAGAACCAGTAAAAGGCCTTTTTTTGCAGCGGACTGCACGCACCGCGCTGTCCGTTATAGAACCAGACCAGCACAAAGGCCAGCGGAGCGGTGAGCTCGAACAAAAACAGCGCTGCGCCCGCAAGGCACTGCCGCTTGCGGTCTGCGCGGGTGAGGTATAAGGCGCAGATGATCAGCACGCCGATGGCGTTGTAGTCGGTATTGGCAGCCAGCGCCAGCGCAGCGCAGCCCCCGGCACACAGGATGCCCTGCCAGCCGGGCAGGCCGTTTTCCTTTTCAAAGTGCTTGAGTCCTGCCATGGCCAGCACGCCCAGCGCCAGCGTCCAGTAAACATTCTGCGCGCCCGGGAAAAAGGGGGTGCGGAAGAACGCAAGGTCAAAGGGCACCTCGCTCAAAAGGCCGAACAGCACCAGCCGCCCAAGGTAGCCCTTGACGTTGTGGGTGTGCACAAAGCCCTCCACCAGCAGAAAGCAGAACAGCGGAAAGGCCAGCCGTCCGGTGAAGCGCAGCACCATGTCCAGCCGGTACAGCGGGTAGGCAGAAAGGGTGTCTTGGGAGAGGGTGCCGGCATCCAGCCCGGGCGTAAGGATGCCCGCCTCGATGCAGGACGCGCCGATGTGGTCCACCAGCATGGTGATGCAGGCAATGGTTTTAAGAGCGGTGCCGCTGAAGGTGCGGCGCGGGGAAAGTGCAGTCATAAAGAACACCTCGTTCAGTTTGCAAAAAATCGTTACAGGAACTATAACGAAGGAAAGGCGGCGTTTCCTGCAGAAATCGCGGCAAAATCTGCACAGAGCGTGCAAAAATCGGGGCAAAAACGCTTGACAGAAAAGGCGCGGGATAGTACAATCAAGAAGATAATTAAACTATCTTAAACGAAAGATGAAAAAGATTCACAGAGAATCGGGCGTCTCCGAACCAGAATAATCAGGAAGGAGGCTTTGGGGCATGACGCTTTTTTCCTACGAGATCTTCGATGCAGTGGCACGGCAGGGCAGCTTCAACAAAGCGGCCCAGCAGCTGCATCTGACCCCTTCGGCCATCAGCCACGCCATTGCCGTGATGGAGGAGGAACTGGGCTTTGCCCTGTTCAACCGCGGCAAAAACGGCGTATCCATGACCAGTTATGGTGCTTCGCTGTACCCGTCCATCCGTGCGGTGCTCAACAGTGACGAGGCACTCAAGCAGAGCATTGCCCGCCTGAATGGCCTGGAAAAAGGCAAGGTGAAGCTGGGTGCATTCAACTCGGTGTGCGCTTCGCTGCTGCCGGGCCTGCTCAAGAGCTTCGCGGCCCAGTACCCTCAGATCGAAATTGAAGTGTATCAGGGCACCTACGATGATGTCAAGGAGTGGCTGCGCACCGGGCAGGTGGACATTGCGTTCCTTTCCTCCACCTGCAAGGAGGAATTCAACCTCACCGAGCTGTTTCGGGAGCCGCTGCTGTGCATCGTGCCGCAGGACTGGCCCGAACCCCAGGACGGCGTGATGACCCCTGCTCTGATGAACGGCCAGAGCTTTGTGGTGCAGTGCGATGCCACCGACGCCGAGATGCGGCAGTTCCTCAAGAAGTACAAGATCAGCACCGAGCGCCGCTGTCACGTCATCGACGATCAGTCCAACATCGCCATGGTGGAGGCCGGACTGGGCATTTCCATCATGCCGCAGATGCTGCTGCGGGACTGCAAGGCCGCCGTCAAGGTGTATCCCATCGAGCCGGAGGAGTACCGCGTGGTGGGCTTGGCCGTGCAGCGCCCGGCCTCCATGGCTCCCGCCGTGGAGCAGATGTTCCACCACATCGTGGACTACTGCCGTCAGCTGGAGCTGCCCCTGTGACCTGTTCAGTATAACACAAAGCGGCCGGTGCGGGAAACACCGGCCGCTTTTGCATAAAACAAAAACCTTTGCTGCCGGAGCGAAGGTTTCTGCACGGCGTTGCTTTACACTGCCAGAAATTTCCGGTATAATGAAAGATAGAACAGAGCGGAAACGTCAAAGGAAGAGGTTTTTATGGAGACTGCGGGGTACGATTCCAGCCGACCGCTGGCCGAACAGGTTGCACAGCGGATCAAGGACTACATTCTGGAAGAAAAACTGAAGAGCGGCGACAAGCTGCCCACTGAAACAGCGCTTGCCCGCGAGATGGGTGTGGCACGTAGTACCGTGCGCGAGGCCATCAAGCGGCTGGAGTCACAGAACATTCTGACCGTGCGCCACGGCGCGGGCTCTTTTGTGACCGACCAGCCCGGCCTGGCGGATGACCCGCTGGGGCTGGATTTCATTGAGGACAAGGAGCGTCTGGCCTTCGACCTGCTGGAGGTGCGTAACATCATCGAGCCGGCCATTGCCGCGCTGGCGGCGCGCCATGCCACCCCGGAGGACATCGCCGAGATGGAATCGCTGTACAACCTCATGGAATATCACATCCTGCATGGGCAGGACTATCTGGACGAGGATATGAAGTTCCACCGGACCATTGCCCGCGCCAGCGGCAATCTGGTGGCTCCCCAGCTGGCTCCCATCATCACGGCGTCGGTGGAGGTGTTCACCGAGGGCACCCACCGCGCTCTGCTGCAGGAGACCCTGGACACCCACAAGGCTGTACTGGAGGCCATCAAGTGCGGCGACAGCACCTGGGCACGGGATGCCATGACCCTGCACCTTTCCTACAACCGCGACCTGTACCGGAAGATGCACCGCGCCCGCAGCGGTGAACCGCCCCTTGCTCCCAAAGTGCCGGAATGGGTGCTGCAGCTCAAGGAGCTGGCCAAGCCCGAAGAACCGGAAGAAAAAGAGTAAATCGAACGCAAACAGCCCGCATGACGGAGCACGATGCTCCTGCCATGCGGGCTGTTTTTCTGTGTTAACTCAGGCGGCGGGATGCATTACCACTCGGCAACGCTGCCGTCCTTGTGACGCCAGACGGGGTTCTTCCACTCGTGCGGGGTCTTGTTCTCCTCCAGCACCAGTTCCTTGTTGACGTCCACGCCCAAACCGGGACGGACGGGCAGCTGCACGCGGCCGTCCACGAACTTGAAGTCGTCCTGGTTCTTGACATAGTCCAGCACGCTCTTGCCCACGTTGTAGTGGATGCCGATGCTCTGCTCCTGGATCACGGCGTTGTAGCAGGTGGCGTCCACGTTCAGGCAGCTGGCCAGAGCGATGGGGCCCAGGGGGCAGTGAGGAGCCAGGGCAACGTCGTAGGCTTCGGCCATGGAGGCGATCTTCTTGACCTCGGTCAGGCCGCCGGCGTGGCTCAGGTCGGGCTGGATGATGTCCACGCCGCCGGCCTGCAGCAGGCGCTTGAAGTCATACTTGGTGAACAGACGCTCGCCGGTGGCAATGGGCACATTGCAGGCAGCGGCGATCTCCTTGAATACCTCCATGTTCTCGCACAGGACGGGCTCCTCGATGAACATGGGGTCAAACTCCTCCAGCTTCTTGGCCAGGACCTTTGCCATGGGCTTGTGCACACGGCCGTGGAAGTCGATGGCGATGCCGAAATACTTGCCGCAGCTCTCCCGGATGGCGGCCACGCGCTCCAGAACGGCGTCCACCTTGTCGTAGGTGTCGATCATCTGCAGCTCTTCGGTGGCGTTCATCTTGATGGCGGTAAAGCCGGCATTCTTGCGCTCCAGAGCAGCAGCGCCCACGTCGCTGGGGCGGTCGCCGCCGATCCAGCTGTACACGCGCATGTTGTCGCGGCAGGCACCGCCCATGAGCTGGTAGACCGGGGTGTTGAAGAACTTGCCCTTGATATCCCACAGGGCCTGATCAATGCCGGCAATGGCGCTCATCAGCACGCCGCCGCCGCGGTAGAACCCGGCGCGGTACAGCACAGCGGAAAAGTCCTCAATGCGCATGGGGTCCTTGCCGATGAGGTAGGGCTTCATCTCCTGGACACAGGCCAGAACGGTGGCGCAGTGGCCTTCCAGCACGGGCTCGCCCCAGCCGGTCAGGCCCTCGTCGGTCACGATCTCAACAAAGCCCCAGCGGGGACGGACGGTATAGGTGTTGACTTCAACGATCTTCATGGGATAAATTCCTTTCTGTTTTATCTGTTATAATATGGACGTTCTGTAGAAACTCAGCGGCGGATCTGGTCCACCATGCCGCGGACGTAGGCGGCGCAGGCTTCCCAGTCGTTGGCGGCCACGGCGTCCTTGGGCATCAGGCTGGAGGCCAGGCCCACGCTGATGCAGCCGGCGTCAAAGAACTCGCGGATGTTGGCGGGGCTCACGCCGCCGATGGCCATGTAGTTGGTGCCGTCAAAGGGGCCCTGCAGGTCCTTGACGTAGTGGCGGGGCATGCTGCCGGCCGGGAACAGCTTCATGGTCTTGTAGCCGAACTGCAGGCTGGTGGCCACGTCGGTGGGGGTCAGCACGCCGGGCAGCAGGGCGATGTCGTTCTCGGCGCAGTAGCTGAACACATCCAGCGGGGTGCCGGGGGTCAGAAGGAACTGTGCACCGGCGTCCAGAGCGGCTTTGCAGCGCTCCACGGTGATGGCGGTGCCGGCACCCACGGTGCAGCGGTCCCCGAAATGGGTGCGCAGCATCGTGATCTGCTCCAGGGCGTGGGGGCTATTCAATGCCACCTCAAAGAAGGGGGCACCGCCCTGCACAGCGGCCTCGGCGTAATCAATGGTCTTTTCCAGCGGAACGTTGCGCAGGATGGCCAGCAAAGGGTGTTTGGAAACCAGATCGTAAGTGTCCATACAAAAAACTCCTTTCGGCAAAAAATGAAACCGGCGGTTTCAGCGGATCAGCGGTAGGTGATGGCAGCGCCGGTGAGGGCAGCTTCCATCTGGGCGGCGTCGGGGTAGCCCTCCACGTCGCCCGGGGTCTGGGTGGCCAGGGCGCCGCAGATGGCACCCATGCGGCCTGCGGTGACCACATCGCGGCCCTGCAGGATGCCGGCCAGGAAGCCGGCATTGAAGCCGTCACCGGCGCCGATGGGCTCAATGGGCTTACAGGGGTAGGGCGGCAGCTTTTCGCGGGTGGTCTTGTCGGCCACCCAGGCACCGTTGCCGCCATCCTTGATGGCCACATACTGTGCGCAGCCGTCGCGGAACAGCAGATCGAAGATGGCGTCCGGGTCCCGCAGGCCGAACAGGGCGTCGGCCTCGTCCAGGCCCAGCAGCACGATCTCGCTCTGCAGGGTCAGCTCCCGGATCAGGGGGGCGTAGTCCTGCCCACGCCACAGCTTGCGGCGGATGTTGGGGTCAAAGCTGATGGCAACGCCTTTCTCCTTGGCCAGAGCAAAGGCGGCTTTGGTCATGGCCAGGCAGCTCTCACTCAGCACGGGGGTGATGCCGCTCATGTGCAGCACCTTCACGCCGTCCAGCAGGGCGGGGGTCACGTCCTCGGGGCACAGGTGGCTGGCGGCGCTGTTCTCACGGTAGTAGAACACTTTGGTCTCGCCCACGCCGGTCTCCTTGAACATGATGCCGGTGCGGTGGTCGGGGTCGTAGATGACGCGGGAACAGTCCACGCCCTCGGCACGGAGCTGATTGCGGATGAAGCAGCCAAACTCGTCGGTGCCCAGGCGGCTGACCCAGGCGGCCTCCAGGCCCAGCTTTGCCAGACCCACGGCTACATTGCTCTCGGCACCGGCGGTGCGGATGCCGAAGTTCTGCACATAGCGCAGGGCACCCACGCTGTCCGGGGTGAAGGCGGCCATGGTCTCGCCGATGGTGATCAACTGAGGCATAAATAACACTCCTTTTCTTATAGGGCTCAGAACTGCAGCTCTACGCTGCAGAGCATTCGTTCGATCTGACGCCGGGCTTCGTCCAGCGCCTGCCGGGCGCTGGCGGCGGCAGCGTCGCTGTAGCGCTCCAGCGGGAAGGCAACGCTCAGCGCGGCCACCACTTTGCCGCTTTTGCGCAGCGGCACGCCGATGCAGCGGATGCCCCGGGTGCTCTCCTCACACTCGTAGGCAAAGCCGCTGGCCCGGATCTCGGCCAGCTGGTCGGCCAGGAGGCGGAAGTCGGTGATGGTGTGCTCGGTCAGCGGGTACAGGCCGTCGTAATACAGGGCCTTGAGCTGGGGCAGCTGGTAGTCGGCCAGCAGAGCCTTGCCCACGCCGGTGGCGTAGGCCGGCAGGCTGCGGCCCTCCACCGTGACGGTACGGCTGCGCAGCGGGGTCTCCACCTTTTTGAGGTAATAGACATCCCCGTTTTTCAGGCTGCCGAGGTGGCATGTCTCGTGGCAGACCGACACGATGTCGTGCATCAGGCGGTAGATCTCCCGCAGGGCGCTGGCTTCGTCCAGATAGGTGTTCCCAATGCGGAACGCCATGCGGCCGATGCGGTAGCGATGATCCTGGTCGTCCAGGGTCAGGTAGCCGCGGTCCCGCAGGGTGTGCAGCAGCGGGGAGATGCTGCCTTTGGCAATGCCCAGCTGCTGCGACAGCTGGGTCAGGGTGTAACCGCTGCCGTTCAGGCTGCACAGCTCCAGAATATCCAGCGCGCGTGCCAGGGAACGGTGGGCATCTCCGGAAGGCATGGGACTCACTTCCTTTCCTTATATATAGGGCCTCTGAGAGGCATTCGGACCAGGTCGGGAAAACGACGAAAGTGTTCCGATGTGTTCCGCACAGGAATCCTGAAAACACCGGACGTGTTCGGATATCGGGCTGTATTGAAACTCGTGTTCCAATATCCGAACAAAAATTGTGCGCTTTCTGGTTCGGACGGCTGAAAACTGCAGGCCGTCCGCCCTTTTTTCGGCGGCCGGAGCGCCGCCGATCGTTGCCTTTTGCACGGGATGCAGACGATTTTGGGGCCTGCGACGGCATTGTCGGACAACTTAATAAATTGCAAATGATTAAAAATAAGCGCAACATCGTCGCTTTTGAAAGGGACTTGGATTTTTTTCTGTAAATCCCTGCTCCAATTTCAGTATACGACACCGGAAAATAGACTGCAAGGGGCAGTTTGTTTTTCGTGGAAATGACAAAATTATGAACAGGAAAACTATAAAATACGCCAAAAATGGTTCTTTTTGAAGAAAATGTTAAAAATCTATTGACGGATGATGCAAAAATTGGTACATTTATTTCAGCAAGGTTGTTGTCGGACAACGACCCCACGGTGCCGGCCCGCAGCGGGGAAATGTCTGACAGCCACATCGGCCCGAGCGGACCCTGCGCCGGGCTGAGGAAAATGTTTCTAAGGAGGAAATGAACTATGTTGGACCCCAAATACATCCCATTGTTTATTGGCGGCTTTATCGCATGGATCTGCTTTATGATCTTTGTGGGCTGGATCACCAGCCGTGGCAAAAATGAGGGCAGCAGCTTCCTGACCGGCGGCGGCAACCTCGGCTTCTTCCTGATCTTCTGCACCGTGGGTGCAACCATGATCGGCACCGGTTCTTCCATGGGCGCCATCGGCAACGGCTTCAACCACGGCTGGGGCGGCGCCATCTACGGCCTGGGCGCATCGGCAGGTATCCTTTCCATGCTGCTGTTCACCAAGGCAAAGAACAAGGGCTTCCTGACCATGTCTGAGGAAGCACAGTATTACTACGGCGGCAAAAAGATCATCCGCCAGGTCATGGGCTTTATGATGTTCGTCATCGAGATCATCTGGCTGGGCAACCACCTGAACGGCGGTGCCAAGTACCTGGCTTACGTCACCCAGCTGCCGGACGTTACCTGTAAGATCATCACCGTTCTGGGCTTCGGCATCTACGTGTTCATCGGCGGCTACATGGCCGTTGTTACCACCGACGCTGTCCAGTTCATCGCCATCCTCATCGGCTTCCTGACCATCGCTGTCCGTGCTATCCCCCTGGCAGGCGGCTACCAGAACGTGGTGGATACCTTCACCGCTGCTGGCAAGCCCGGCGCAATGACCTTCTACGGCCTGGGCTCCTACGGTGTCATGGCTGCCATAGCACTGGTGTTGTCCACAGCCATGGGCGTTATCGGTACCCCCACCCATCGTACCCGTATCTACACCTCCAAGGACGAAAAGACTGCCCGCAAGGCCTTCCTGGGCCAGGGCATCCTGCTGTTCGGCTGGAGCTTTGTTACCGCTATCATCGGCATGAGCTGCTTCACCATCGCCACCATGAATGGTGACACCCTGGCCAGCGGCGACTACGCCTTTGCTTACATGGCTACCAACGCACTGCCTCCGATCATCGGCATGATGTTCATGATCTGCGGCCTGTCCGCTACCATGTCCTCCGGTGACTCCGACGCCATCTCCGGCGTTACCATCCTGCTGACCGACGTGTACCCCAGCGTCACCGGCAAGACCATCAAGGAAGAGGATTACGCCAAGTACAGCCGTATCGCTCTGATCTGCACCCTGGGCGCTGCCTTCTTTATCACCCTGTTCGTCAACGACGTTATCGGCTACATCTCCACCATCGTGGGCGCTTTCCTGCCCGGCGTGGCTGTGGCTATGCTGCTGGGCCGCTTCTGGAAGCGTGTCAACTGGCAGGGCGGTCTGGCCTGCATCGGCTCCGGCACTCTGCTGGGCGTGCTGATCCTGGTGCTGCCTTCCTTCAAGAACTGGATCAACGCCACCATGGGTGGTCCGGCTGTGCCTGCTACCATCATTTCTCTGGTGTTCGGCATCGTGGTCTCTCTCATGTTCCCTGCTGACACCACTCCCGACGATGTGCGCCTGAAGCACGTTATGGACGACCGCCGCGGCACTGTCGTGGAAAAGGTCGCTGCTGCTGAGGCTGCTGCTGAGGAAGAAGATCTGTAAGACCGATTGAGCCGGCAAACTGTAAATCTGTTTCTCCGAAAGGGGCGAGGGCATACGCCCTTGCCCCTTTCATCGTTTTTGCGGCAGGGTCGCCTTGCCGCAGGGCAAATTCGTAGCGAGAGGGAACCTATCATGAAACGTATTTTGATCCAGAACGGCACCATATACGACGGCCTGGGGGGCCAGCCCTACCAGGCAGACCTGCTGGTGCAGGACGACCGTATTGCTCAGATCGCTCCGGGCATCACGGAACCGGCAGACCAGGTCATCGACGCCACCGGCAAGGCGGTGACCCCGGGGTTTGTGGATATCCACCGTCACCACGACGCAAAGCCCCTCAACGACCCGCACTTTGGCGAGGTGGAGCTGGCCCAGGGCATCACCACGGCGGTGGCCGGCAACTGCGGCATCAGCATGACCCCGCGCCCGGAATCGGACGAGGCGGCAAAGGAGTATTATTCCTTTGAAGAAGCCGTCATGGGCCCCATCGGCCTGGACGGCCCCCACACCTACCGTGATTATCTGGCTGCCCTGCACAAGACCGCGCTGCCCCTGAATGTTGCCGCCATGATCGGCACCGGCACCGTCAAGATCTGCGTCAAGGGCTTTGCCGACACTCCCTACACCCAGCAGGAGCTGGACGACGCCCGTGCTCTGATCGAGGACGCCATGGCCGCCGGTGCTCCCGGTGTGTCGCTGGGCATCATGTATCTGCCGGAGTGCTACTCCTCCACCGATGAATTTGCCTACATTCTGGAGCCGGTGGGCCGCTATCACCGTGTGATCACCACCCATATCCGGGGCGAAGGCGACAGCATGGTCCAAAGCGTCCGGGAGGTCATCGAGATCGCCCGCCGCGTGGGCTGTGCCCTGGAGATCAGCCACTTCAAGAGCTGCGGCATGAAGAACTGGGGCAAGGACATCCACACTGCCATTGCCGACATCGAAGCCGCCCGCGCCGAGGGCATGGACGTGACCGTGGACTTCTACCCCTACGAGGGCGGCAGCACGGCCCTGACCACCATGCTGCCCCCGGTGTTCGTGGCCGGCAACATGACCCGTGCACTGGAAAAACTGGGCACCCCCGAAGGTGTGGAGGAGTTCCGCCGTACCAGCAGTGTGTTGTACGATGACTGGGACAACTTCTGCATCACGCTGGGCTGGGACCGCATCATCATCAGCGGCGTGGTCTGCCCCGAAAACGAGAAGTTCCTGGGCATGCGGGTGACGGAGGCTGCCGAGAAATTCGGCTTTGAGGACGCCGCTGCACTGGCCGCCTACCTGATGCACAGCGAGGACGGGAAGACTGCCATCATCAATATGTCCATGAGCCAGGAGGATATTGATACGGTGGCACGTCTGCCCTGGTCCAATATCATCTCCGATGCCATCTATGCCAAGACCGACACGCCCCACCCCCGCATGTTCGGTGCCTTCCCCAAGGTGCTGCGGGAGTATGTGGCCGAGCGCGGCATCTACACGATGCAGGAGGCCATCCGCCGGATGACCAGCCAGCCCGCCGCAAGAATGGGATTGGTCGGACGAGGGAGCTTGCAGAAAGGCAACTATGCTGATATACTGGTATTCGATCCGAAGAAGTTCACGGATCATGCCACCTTCACGAATCCTGCCCAGAAGGCCACCGGTCTGGACTGGTGCATCGTCAACGGCCAGGTCGCCATTGACCACGACCGGCGCACCACGACCGGTGCCGGTATGGTGCTGACGGTGTAAGGAGCTGCCATGTCGATCGCGATCCTTCTGCAGCAGATCCTGATCATCTTTCTGGAGATCGGCACCGGTGCAGCCGTGACCAAACTGGGCATCATGGATGACAGGAACAGCAAGTTCCTGTCCAACCTGGTCATGTCGGTTACCCTGCCCTGCACCCTGCTGGCCAGTGCCAGCATCGACGGCGGCCGCGAGGCCGTGGCCGGCATGCTCAAAGGCTATGTGGTGCTGGAGATCTTCTACATCCTCACCATCGGCATCTGCCTTGTGCTGAGCAGGGCCATGCACCTGACCCGCGGTCAGAAGGCCGTGCTGGTGGGTGCCGCCGTCATGCCCAACAGCGCCTTCATCGGCATCCCACTCATCAGCGCCCTGCTGGGCAGCGAGGCGGGTGCCCTGTACGGTGCCGCCGGCATCATGGCCTACAACATCCTGTTCTTTACTTATGTACAGCACCTGTTCGACCCGGAAGCCAAGGTGAGCATCAAAGCATTCCTTACCCCCACCAACATCACCACCGCCATCATGGTGGTCATGCTGGTGACCGGCCTGCGGCTGCCCGCCATTCTGGACAGCTTCTGCAAGGCGGTGGGCAACACCACCACGCCGCTGGCCCTCATGATCGCCGGCGGCATGCTGGCCCGCAGTGACCTGAAAAAACTGGTCACGAACCCCATGGTATGGCTCATCACGGCCCTGCGGTGCGTCGTGTTCCCGCTGGGCTTCCTGGCGGCGCTGTACTTCCTGCCGCTGGACCGCACCCTGTGCATGGCGATCCTGATTCTGGCATCCTGCCCGGCAGGCAGCCTGACGGCCGTGCTGGCAAAGCAGTACGACACCGAAGGGGAACTGGCCAGCCAGGCCGTTGCACATTCCACCCTCAGTATCCTGATCAGCGTGCCGCTGGTGTTGAGCCTTGGCAGTACGCTGTTGGGAATATAAACAAGTCGCTTCACAGTCGGCGCACACCGGCTGCGGAACATCTTTCAACCGGCAGCAGCCCCCGTTTCGGCTGCGTCAGAGAAAAAGAAGAGAGGTTTTTCTTATGGCAAATGTCTACGATAAGCTCAAGGAAATGAACATCACCCTGCCCGCACCCCCGCCGAAGGGCGGCGTCTACACTCCGGTCATGGAGTTCGGCGATCATCTGCTGTACTGCAGCGGCTGCGGCCCTGACATCGGCGACGGCCACAACATCGTGGGCAAGGTCGGCGGCGACCTGACCCTGGAGCAGGGCCAGAAGGCTGCTTACAACTGCATGCTGAACCTGCTGGCCAATCTGGACGCCAAGCTGGGCGACCTGAACCGCATCAAGCGCTGCGTCAAGGTCCTGGGCTTTGTCAACTGCACCGATGATTTTGCACAGCAGCCGCAGGTCATCAACGGCGGCTCCAACCTGCTGTTCGAGCTGTTCGGCGAGGAGAAGGGTCTGCCCGCCCGCACCGCCATGGGCACCAATTCCTGCCCGGGCAACATCGCGGTCGAGATCGAGATGCTGGTGGAGTATGAATAAGATCAACGACAACCTCTATACCTTTGAGGGTCAGCAGGACATCGTAAGCCCGCAGCTGGTCTATTACCCGGCGATCATCCGCGAGAATATCCGCAAGATGATCGACATTGCAGGCGGCGCTGCCCGCCTGTGGCCCCACATCAAGACCCACAAGATGGCCGAGGTGGTCCAAATGCAGATCGAGGCGGGCATCGACCGCTTCAAGTGCGCCACCATCGCCGAGGCCGAAATGGCCGCCAAGGCCGGTGCGAAGCACCTGACTCTGGCGTACCCGCTGGTGGGCCCCAACATCAAGCGCTTTGCCGCGCTGCAGGCCGCCTTCCCGGAGGTGGAGTTCTTTGCCATCGGCGATGACACGGAGCAGATCCGCAAGCTGGGCCAGACCTGCAAGGCCAATGTGCTGATGGATGTGGACATGGGCCAGCACCGCACCGGTGTGCCGCTGGATAAAGTGGAAGCGATGTACCGGGAGTGGAACACCCTGCCCGGCATCGTCATGCGCGGCATGCACTGCTACGACGGCCACCGCCACGAGAGCAGCGTGCAGGAGCGCGAGGTGGCTACCGCCCCTGTGGACAAGCAGATCGAGGAGATCAAGGCCCGCCTGAAGGCGGACGGCATCTGCTGCGAGATCCTGATCATGGGCGGCACCCCGTCCTTCCCGGTGCACGCCGAGATGACCGGCGAGTTCCTGAGCCCCGGCACCTGCGTGATCCAGGACGCTGGGTACCGCAAGGCCTACCCGGATTTGAAGTTCACCCCGGCTGCCGCCCTGCTCACCCGCGTGGTGAGCCGCCCCAGCCGCGACACCTTCACACTGGATCTGGGCTGCAAGGCCGTGGCCACCGATCCCCAGCCGGAGCGCGCGGAGATCGTGGGCATGGAGTATGCCCGCACCGTGATCCAGAACGAGGAGCACTGGGTGGTGCGTGTGCCGGAAGAGCACATCGCCGACATCCCGCCCATTGGGACCGAGCTGTTTGCCATCCCGACTCACGTCTGCCCCACCAGCGCCCTGTACCCGGCGGTCCCGGTGGTGGAAAACGGCAAGGTCACAGGCTGGTGGAAGGTCGCTGCGCGTGACCGCCGCCTGACCCTGTGAGAGAGTATCTGAGAGTTTTATAAGGAGTTGAATATGATGCTGAAAAGTCAGCAGGTCCGTTCCCTGTCCCCTGAGATGGACCCTCTGCGCATGGGCATGGGCTGGACGGTCGATGACCTGAGCAAGCCCCAGATCATGGTGGAGAGCACCTACGGCAACAGCCATCCGGGCTCCGGCCACCTGAATATCTTTGTGGAAGAGGCTGTCCGCGGCGTGAACGACCACGGCGGCAAGGCTGCCCGGTATTTTGCCACCGACATGTGCGACGGCATGGCTCAGGGCCATGACGGCATCAACTACTCGCTGGCCCACCGCGAAGCCATCACCAACCTGGTGGAAGCACAGGCCAACGCCACCACCTTTGACGGCGGTGTGTTCATTTCCAGCTGCGACAAGGCCATGCCCGCCATGCTCATGAGCATCGGCCGCATGAAGGACATGATGGCAGCCATCGTGGTCACCGGCGGTGTCATGGAGGCATACGACCTGCCCGCCAAGTACACCGAGAACGACCCCGGCTGTGCCATCAACGAGCTGCTCACCCTGGAGCAGATCGGCAAGTTCAGCGCACAGTACGAGCGCGGCGAGATCCCGGCCGAGCAGCTGACCTACTACAAGCAGCACGCCTGCCCCAGCTGCGGCGCCTGCTCCTTTATGGGCACTGCCTCCACCATGCAGGTCATGGCCGAGGCTCTGGGCCTGATGCTGCCCGGCACCGCTTTGATGCCGGCCACTGCCCCCGAGCTGAAGCAGGCTGCCTACGACGCCGGTGCACAGCTGATGAAGCTGGTGGAAGCCGGTGTCACCGCAGGCGATATCGTGGATATGCGCAGCTTTGAGAACGCCATCATGGTCCATGCGGCCATTTCCGGCTCCACCAATGCCCTGATGCACATCCCCGCCATTGCCCACGAGTTCGGCTTCGAGATCGACGCCGACACCTTTGACCGGATGCACCGCGGCGCACACTACCTGCTGAACATCCGTCCCGCAGGCGACTGGCCCGCACAGTATTTCTACTATGCAGGCGGCGTGCCCCGCATCATGGAAGAGATCAAGTCCATGCTGCATCTGGATGCCAAGACCGTTACCGGCAAGACCCTGGGCGAGAACCTGGAGGAGCTGAAGAAGAACGGCTTCTACGAGCACTGCGATGCCCTGCTGGCCGAGAAGAGCAAGAAGATCGGCCGCGAGATCAAGCGCACCGACATCATCCGCAGCTTCGACGAGCCCATCGGCACCAACGGTTCCATCGCCATCCTGCGCGGCAACCTGGCCCCGGAAGGCTGTGTCATCAAGCACACCGCCTGCCCCAAGGCCATGTTCAAGGCGACCTTGACCGCCCGCCCCTTCGACTGTGAGGAGGACGCCATCGACGCCATCCTCCACGGCCGCATCCACCCGGGCGATGCCGTGTTCATCCGCTACGAAGGCCCCCGCGGCAGCGGTATGCCGGAGATGTTCTACACCGGCGAAGCCATCTGCTCCGACCCGACCCTGGCCTCCAGCGTGGCCCTGATCACCGACGGCCGCTTCTCCGGCGCAAGCCGCGGCCCCGTCATCGGCCATGTCAGCCCTGAAGCCGCCGCAGGCGGCCCCATCGCACTGGTGGAAGAGGGCGATATCATTGAACTGGACGTGGAGGCCCGCCGCCTGGAGATCACCGGTGTGAAGGGCGAGCACAAGACCCCCGAAGAAATGGACGCCATTCTGGCAGAACGCAAAGCCAACTGGAAGGGTTTTACAAGCAAATACACCCATGGCCTGCTGAAGCTGTATAGTCAGCACGCAGTCAGTGCCATGAAGGGTGCTTACATGGAGTAAGGAGTGTAAAAACTATGGCAGAAGCAAGAAGTCTGGCAGATATCAAACTGGATAACGCTTACAAGTTCGGCGCTGGCCGTTACCTGCAGGAAGCAGGGGCCCTGAACCTGCTGGGCGGCGAGGTGGCACGTCTGGGCAAAAAGGCCCTGGTCATTGCCGGCCCCCGCGCCTGGGCAGCCACCGAAGGCAAGGCAGAAAAGAGCCTGAAGGATGCCGGTGTGGAGTTTGAACTCTCCCTGTACCCGGATCAGAACACCTACGAGCGCGCCAAGGAGCACGCCCTGCAGGCCCTGACCACTGGCTGCCAGGTCATCGTGGGCATCGGCGGCGGCCGCATCATGGATCAGGCCAAGGCTACGGCACACTTTGCAGGCGACCTGCCCATCGTGGAGGTGCCTACCTCCATTGCCACCTGCGCGGCATTTGCCCCGCTGAGCGTCATGTACACTGCCGAGGGTGCCTCCCTGGGCAGCCTGCGCTATGACCACGAGGTCAACGCCATCGTCATGGACATGGACGTGATCTGCAAGGAGCCCCCGCGCTACGCAGCCAGCGGCATCATGGACGGCATGGCCAAGATGATCGAGATCCAGAACGGCCGCAGCGAGATCCTGCTGGACGATGTGAGCATTGGTCTGTTCACCGCTTACACCATCGCAGAGATGGCTTACCATGTTTACGAGAAGGAGGCCCATCAGGCCTGCCATGACATCGCCGAGGGCAAGCTGACCAAGGCCGTGGAGGATATCGCTTACCTGAACGTTGCCGTGGCCGGCATCGTCAGCGGCGTGAGCAAGGGCTTTGGCCAGACCGCTCTGGGCCACGAGACCTACGAGCTGGTGCGCACCCACTTCACCCAGGAGGCAAAGCCCTACCTGCACGGTGAGATCGTGGCCATCGGCGACTGCCTGCAGCTGGCCTTCAACGGCCATCCGGAGCAGGTGGCACCCTTCCGTGCCTTTATGCGCAGCATGAACATGCCCCTGACCCTCGAGGACATCGGCATCGACCCGAACTCCCCCAAGATGGAGAACCTGTTCCAGGATCTGTTCCACAGCCCCTTCATGGAGCCCACCGCAGAAAATGAGGCACGCCTGCGCAAGGCCATGCACTATCTGTCTGCAGACTGATCCCCGCAGTATTCCCTGAACCGCAATGACAGCGCCCCCTGAACCGTCTCGGACGGCGCAGGGGGCGCTGTTTTGTCTTTTTGGCACAAAGAAGCCCCAAAAGCCTCTTTTTCTTTTGTGATTTTTCCGCTATACTAGAGGTGCAGGAATTCCAATGGGCACGGCCCATGATAAGAAGAAAGTGAGGATGTCTGTATGAAAATGCAGGAAGGCTTTTTGTGGGGCGGTGCAACCGCTGCCAACCAGTGTGAGGGCGCATACGATGTGGACGGCCGTGGGCTGTCCAGCGTGGATGTGGTCCCCTTCGGTCCCGACCGCGGCCCGGTGGCGCGCGGCAAGATGAAGATGCTGGAGTGCGATGCAGAGCACTTCTACCCCGCCCACGAGGCCATCGACATGTACCACCACTACAAAGAGGATATTGCCCTGTTTGCGGAGATGGGCTTCAAGTGCTATCGTCTGTCCATTGCGTGGACCCGCATCTTCCCCAACGGCGACGATGCCCAGCCCAATGCGGCTGGCATCGCCTTCTACCGCAGCGTGTTCGAGGAGTGCCGCAAGTACGGCATCGAGCCGCTGGTCACCATCTGCCACTTTGACACCCCCATTGCGCTGATCAAGAAGTACGGCGGCTGGAAAGACCGCCGCATGATCGACGCCTTTGTGCGCTACTGCGAGGTGCTGTTCGACAACTTCGGCGGGCTGGTCAAGTACTGGCTGACCTTCAACGAGATCAACATGCTGCTGCACATGCCCTTTATGGGCGCCGGTCTGGTGTTCGAGCCGGGCGAGGATGTGCAGCAGGTCAAGTATCGGGCCGCACACCACGAGCTGCTGGCCAGCGCCCGCGCCGTGAAGCTGGCCCACGAGAAGATGCCGGGGGCCATGGTGGGCTGCATGCTGGCCGCAGGCCAGTATTACCCCTACTCCTGCGCCCCGGAGGACGTGTACAAGGGCATGGAAAGCGACCGCGACAACTACTTCTTCATCGACGCACAGGCCCGCGGTGCCTACCCGGTCTGGGCTGAAAAGCGCATGGAGCGCGCCGGTGTGCAGCTGGACTGGGAGCCCGGTGACCGGGAGACCCTGGTCGAGGGCACGGTGGACTTCATCTCCTTCAGCTACTACTCCAGCCGCTGCGTCTCTGCCGACCCGGTCATTTCGGCCAAGCACGCCCGCGGCAATGCCGTCATCAGCAGCGTGGTCAACCCCCATCTGGCCTCCAGTGAGTGGGGCTGGCAGATCGACCCGCTGGGCCTGCGCATCACCCTGAACACCCTGTACGACCGCTACCAGAAGCCCCTGTTCATCGTGGAGAACGGTCTGGGTGCCAACGACACCGTGGAGGCCGACGGATCCATCCACGACCCCTACCGCATCGACTACATGCGCAAGCACATCGAGGCCATGCTGGACGCCGTGAATCTGGACGGCATCCCCCTGCTGGGCTACACCTGCTGGGGCCCCATCGACATCGTGTCCGCATCCACCGGCGAGATGAAGAAGCGCTATGGCATGATCTATGTGGACAAGCAGAACGACGGTACCGGCACACTGGCCCGCAGCCGCAAGGACAGCTTCTACTGGTACAAGAAGGTCATCGCATCCAACGGCGAGGACCTGGACTGAACCTGAAATTGCAGACGCTGCCGGGCGTTCCCGGTGTGAGGGCTCCGCTTCGGCGGGACCCTTTGCGTTCTGCCCGGCGGGTTTTGGACGAATCGGCTGAAAAACAGCAAAATTCGGTCAGAATGCGCTAGAATGCTGGACAGCATCCTGTGAATTGTGGTAGAATTGCAATAGAATGCGTGGAAGCGCAAAACCGATGCTGCGCGGTGAACGCAGCAAAGATGAAAGATGAAAGAGGTCGTTTGTGATGAAGATCATTCGTGCAAAGGATTACGCAGACATGTCCCGCAAGGCGGCAAACATTATTTCCGCACAGGTCATCATGAAGCCCAATTGCGTGCTGGGTCTGGCCACCGGCGGCACCCCGGTGGGGGCCTACCAGCAGCTGGTGGAGTGGTACAACAAGGGCGACATTGATTTCTCGGAGGTCACCACCGTGAACCTGGACGAGTACCGCGGCCTGCCCAAGGACCACCCGGAAAGCTACTGGAGCTTCATGCACCGCCACCTGTTTGACCACGTCAACATCAACCCCGCCCGCATCAACCTGCCGGACGGCACCAACCCCGATGCGGACGCAGCCTGCGCCCAGTACAACCAGATCATCCACAGCGTGGGCGGCATCGACCTGCAGCTGCTGGGCATCGGCCACGACGGCCACATCGGCTTCAACGAGCCGGGCGAGGCCTTTGAACTGGAGACCCACTGTGTGGACCTGACCCAGGAGACCATCGAGGCCAACAAGCGCTTCTTTGACGGCAACGTAGACCTGGTGCCCAAGCAGGCCTACACCATGGGCATCAAGACCATCATGCAGGCCCGTAAGGTGCTGATGGTGGTCAACGGCACCGGCAAGGCCGAGATCGTGAAGAAGGCCTTCTTCGGCCCGGTCACCCCGGAAGTGCCCGCCAGCATCCTGCAGATGCACCCCGACTTCACCCTCGTGGGCGACGAAGAGGCCCTGAGCCTGATCTGATCGGTTCCCCAAAGCATGTTTCTGCCGCCGCACGGCCCTGCCACCGTGCGGCGGCTTTTTTCTGAGCAGGGGAATTGTAACGCGGCAAAAAATACAGTATACTGGAACAAAAACCACCACGAGGGAGGGGCGGCCGATGTTCAGCGAAGAGATGATCTGCAGCCTGAATGATCTGGAGCTGGAAGTTTATAAGTATGTTGTGCGGAACGCGGACAAGGTGTGCTATATGCGCATCCGGGAGTTTGCGGATGCCGCCCATGTGTCTACCTCCACCATCCTCCGGTTCTGCAAAAAGGCGGGCTGCGACGGCTACGCGGAGTTCAAGATCCGGCTGCGCCAGCATCTGGAACAGGCAAAGCAGCCGCCGGTCAAGGACGATGTGTCGGAGGTCATCGACTTTTTGAAAAAGACCTGCTCGGCGGAGTTTGAGCAGAAGCTGGACATGCTGACCAAGGTCATTTTTCAGGCCCGGCACATCTTTTTTGTAGGCAGCGGCATGTCCGGCATCGTGGCCAAGTACGGGGCACGCTATTTTTCCAGCATGGGCAAGTTCTGCCTGTACATCGACGAGCCCCATTATCCCACCGAGAGCCGATTCGTGGAAAATTCGCTGGTGATCGTGTTTTCAGTGTCCGGCGAGTCCCGCGACACCATCGGCCATGTGATGCGCTTCAAGGAGCAGAACTGCCAGATCCTCAGCGTGACCAACACGGAAAACTGCACCATCGCAAAACTCTCGGACTATAATCTGGCCTATTATGTCACCTACGAGCGGCTGGGAGTCTACGATGTGACGACCCAGCTCCCGGCCATGAGCATTGTGGAGCGGCTGGGCAAAAAGCTCTACCGCTACACCTCCGAGGGCATGTCCACCCTGACCAAGGACAAACAGAGTCTGGAAGCCATGTACCGCAAGGGCTGGCAGGACGCCGAAAAGCTGGTACAGTGGTACCGCGCTGCCAAAGCGGAAGTATAAGCCGAACACAACACGAAAGGGCCTCCCCGGAATGGGGAGGCCCTTTCTATGCGTTTACGACTTGACGTGGATCACGTTGGAAGGGAAAAGCATCAGTGCTTTTCCTTGTACTTGAGGCTGGCGAATGCGCCTACGACCATCAGCAGCATGCCGCTGAATGCCATGCCCAGAGCGGCCATCCAGTTCACGCCGGTCTGCGGCAGTGCATCCTGCACAGCGGGCAGGACCGCGTCAGACGGCAGGACCGGAGCGTCCGGGGTGGCGTCCTGCACGGGCGGCAGCTCAGGGGTCTCCGGGGTCACGACTTCGTTCGGGGTCTCGTCCTCCACGGGCGTTTCCGGCGGGGTGACGGGCGGGGTGACGGGCGGGACGATGACCGTCTCTTCGCCGTTCACGGTGACCGTGCGGGTCTCGATGGAGGTATAGTTGTAGCCCACATGGGCGGCGGTGGTGGTCACGGTCTCCTTGGACACTGGCGTGGTGTTCACCTTGTCCGTGGTGCGGTGGGTGTAGGAAACTTTGCCCTCATCGTAGCTGGTCTCGCCCTTGCCGGAGAACTTCTCCTTCAGCAGCTGGGTAAAGGTCTTGTACTTGCCGGTGCCGGTACCCTTGACGCCCTGGTTGCAGTTGTCGGCGTAGGTATCGGTATGCGTGTAGGAAACGTCGTAGGTGAAGCTGCCCTTCTCCTCGTAGCCGCTGCCAAGGTTCACCGGGTCAGTGGTCACAGGGGTGCTGGTTTGCTTGGTGTTCAGCTGCAGGCTCTTGTTCTCCAGGCTCTGGGTGGAGCGGATAGCCAAGGGTGCCCAAAGGGACTTGATGCTGGACTGGGTCTGGCCCACCACCTGGCCCTCGCTGACCTGCACCAGGTCGCTGATCATCAGATCGTAGCCGCCCGCATAGTCCCATTCACTGGTAAACCACGAGTCTTCGTACTGGCGGCTAAAGGTGGCGTTGACGCAGGTGTTGGCGTCCCGGGTCATGTAGCCGTAGGAGGTCATCTCGGCAGTCTTTTTGTAGACCTGGTAGGTGGGGAAGGGAGAGGAGGAATAGAGAGGCACTACATAGGTGCCGAGGATCTCGTTCCTTTGCTTCTGGGTGAGGGTCCAGTAGCTTTCGTTAGTGCGTCCAACAGCCTTTAAGTAGTCATTGACGGCCTCTTCCTCAGCAAACAAACCGGAGAAGGTCTTGACCTGGCCGGTCTTTTCGTCCTTCACAGCGTCATAGGCCACGGTGCCGGTGAGCTTGTAGAAGGCACTCTTGTTGGGGTTGTTGTTATCCCCGCTGCGGTTATACTCGTAGTGATAGTTCCCCTTGCCGTCCTCCTTATCCTTGGAGATATAGTCCTGCAGGCCCACCGTCGTGTTGCTGCTGTCGCCCTTTACCAGTTTATCAGCGTCGTAGTTCCATTCCAGCTTCTGGTTCTTGGCAAGGAGCACGCAGTCGGTCTGGGTCACGGTGCCGTCTTTATCCGGCAGCTTGTCCATCTTGGCACCGGAGGCCAGGTCCAGGTGGGTGATGTTGTCTCCCTTCCCCGGCGTTCCGTACTTGGGAGGATCCTTGGGGTTGTGCTGGAGGTTCTTATCGCCGGAGTAGTAGTTTTTCAGCGTCTCCTCATACTTGGTGCCCTTGTTCACGACCACCGTTTGATTTTTTGCCTCGTCGGCCTGGGCGTTCAGGGCGGCGATGAGGGCCTGCTGGGACATATTTTCGTGGGACACAGCCGTGGTAAAGTGCTTGATGATCTCCGTTTTCTGCTTGTCGATGTCCTTGATCTCCAGGTCGCCGATGTAGAGTTTCTCGCCCTCCTTCAGCGTAGGCTTAATGGCGTCTACCTTCTTCTTCAGCTCCTGGTACAGCTTTTCCTGTGCGGCCTCTAGGGCTGCCTTGTCACCGTCCTTTATGGTCTCTGTCACGGAGACGGCCTCGCTGACCGACTTGTCGATCTTCAGGGTCTTTTTGCTCAGGTTGCTGTAGTCGATGGTAACGGTGGTTTCGCCGTCCTTGTAGGTGGCCTTGCCGTCCTTCAGTTCAATGGCATCGACACTGACATTGAACTCCTTAGCCAGCATAGCCTTGATGGTATCGTCGTCCAGGTCCGTTTCTTTTCCAAGGGTGAAGGTGTAGGTGACGGTCTTGCCGCCCTCCTCCTTGGTGGCGGTGTAGGTGCCGTCAGAGTTCTGCTTCAGGCCAGTGTAGGTTTCGCCGCCCTTGATCTTGAGGGTAGTGCCCTCCAGGGTCCAGGTGTCGTCTACTAGAGTTTGGTTAAGGGTTTTCTCCGTCGTCTCGGTCTTGTGGGTCCTGGTCTCCACGGTCCAGGAGGTTTTGGTGACAGTGCCAAAGTTGATATCAGTGATGGTGTAGCCCTCGGCTTGCAGCGTCGCAACAGACTTGCCAGTGGAGGCGGCAAGAGCCTCCCAAGCGGCCTGTCTCTCCTCGGGAGAACCAATGGAGACGAATGCTTTTCTAAAGGTGTAGATGGTCTCGGTGGTGCTGCCGTCGGGGTTCTGGGTGGTCACGGTGTAGACCCTGTCACCATTGGCATTGGTGGATTCCACTGCGCCTTCGGGGATAGTGGGCTTAGAAGCAATGTGGTTGTCACCGGGCTTGAGGGTCCCGGAGGCCGTATAGTTGCCCTTCTCGTCCTGCTTGGACCAGGAGATGGTGCCGCTGGTGACGTAGGCGGTGCCGGTCACGGTGGTCTCCCTCACGTCCTCGGCGTCCTTGCCGTCCACGTTGGTCTCGCCAGTGGCGGTGGGAGTAGAATATTCGACACCTGCCTCAGTATAGTGGAAAGTATACTTCTTGCCATCCCGGGTAACGACCAGGTCGCCGCCTGTAAGGTCAATGCCCTTCAGTTCATCCTCAGTGAGCTCAATGTGATTCTGCTGGGCAGCTTTCCGCAGAGCGTTCTTGATGGCCTCGGTCTTGGCGGCGGTTTCGGCTTCGTCCTTTCCGCTCACCTGGTCGAAGGTCTTGTGGGTCTCCTTGATCTGGACCTGATAGCTCAGGGCGTGACGCTGGGCCTCCATCTGCTCAAAGGACAGTTTTTCGCCCTTGTAGTATACGCTGTCCTGGTCGCCGGTAAAGTCCTCGCCCAGACGTGCGGCCAGTTCCTCAGGGGTAAGGTCCCGGGCCTTATCGGTCTTGGTGATGGTGTACTCCCGGATGGTGATGGTACCGTCCGCATTGTGGATGGTCTCAGTATAGGTGTAGGTGCCGTCGTCCTTTTTAACGGTGGTGGGGTCGTCGAGGATGCTTTCCAGCTTCCCGGAGGGGAGAAGGACTTCAGCATTCTCATCCTTAATGTCCGGCTGCTGGGTCGGGGTGCTCAGATCCTGATCCTTCTTCGTTTCGGTGCCCTTTTCCACCTTGAGCTTCAGCGTGGTCTCAGTGGTGGTCTCGACCGTATTGCCGGTGATCTTGTAGTAGGTGACGCGGGTGACGGTGTTGCCGTTCTCGTCGGTGGAAATCTCTTCCTTTTTCAGGGTGTAGGTGGTCTTGGGGTTGCCCTCTTCGTCCAGCTCTTCCTTCTTCTCCACGCCGCCCTCGGGGACATCCAGCAGCTTGGCAACGTCCTCAGCGGACATTTCCTTCGTTTCGGAATCGCTGGTCTTTTTCAGGGTCAGGGTCTTGGAGTTGGGGTCGCCCTTGGTGTCTTCGACCTCTTTCACGGTGTAATCGCCCAGTTTGTCTTCGGCCTTGGTTTCCCAAGTCGGTTCCTCAACCTTACCGTCCTTGTTCTTGAGCTCCTCGTTCAGGTCGATCTGGTCGCCCTTCTTGGTGTCGGTGATGGTGGTGGAGGAATCGGCCTTGCCGGTGCCGGTGGTGGTCGTAGTCTCGGTGCCGGTGGTCTCGGTGGGAGTGGTGATGGTGGTGTTGCCGTCCTCATCCTTGCCCACCACGGGGTCACCCTTCTTCACTTCGGCGTCAGGGTCCACAACGGTGGTGCTGGAAGAGCTGTCGGGGGTCTCTTCCTTGGTGGCCTCGCCGATCTTGCCGTCCTTGCCGGTGGCTTCGTCCTTCTTGCTGTTGTCGATCACGTCACCCTTCACATAGGTGCCGTCGGGGTTCTCAGTCTCGTCCGTCTCGCCGGAGCCCTCAGAGCCGTCGGCTTCACCGTCCTCACCGGATTTGCCGGGCTCTTCCGGCTTCTCAGCAGGTTTATAGTCAATGGTGATGTCATCGGTCTTGGTGCCGGGGCCGAACGCGGGAGCCTGATCATCTTTCTTGGCCTCATCGTTCTCCGGGGGAACAAACTCTTCCTGCTTTTCCTCTTCGCCCTCGACCTCGCCTTCTGCGGTCTTACCTTCCACAGGAGCGGGCTCGGCCTGCGGGGCAGCGTTATCCTCGGCAGGGTCGGGGCCTTCCACAGCATGGGCAGCCATGGGCTGTGCAGCGACACAGGCGGTCAGGGCTACGGACATGGCAGCGAGTTTCAGCTTTTTATTCGTCATGATTGATGGCTCCTTTCAAATGGTGTCAAGTCTTTTACGCATTACAACTGTCCCATAGGATGGACATATTTCGAGGCTTACTATCCTGCTTCCTTTATACCATTTTCCGGTGTAGGTTGTCAAGAAAAAATGTGTAGAAACGCATGATTTGTGAAAACATTCCAAAGTCTGAATTGGATATTTTGCACAAATCACAAGAATTTATTGCAGAAAAAAGAGAAACTGTTGCGGACGTGAAATGATGCGGTTGCGGTACTGGTGCAGAGTGTGCGGATTGTTGCGGAAAACCACTTTTTGAGGGACGGAATTTCTGGCAAAGAACCGGATGGAATTTCTCCTGCCGCCCTGCTGCAGACGAAAAAGGCCCCCGGAAACCTGCGTCTCCGGGGGCCTTGCCCTCTTACCTTATATAGGGCAGTCGGCGATCACTGCTTCTGCTTCAGCCGGGCCAGGTAGCTGTCGGCGGCCACGGCGGCAGCGGTGAAGCTGTTGTTCTTCCACCAGCTGATGAGCGCGGCCACGGTGGTGATGCCGGCGGTCACCAGCTGCTCCACAGTGGTGCTCTCGATGGGCAGCACGGGCTTGCCCATTGCGCTCAGCACCTGATTGGTCAGGGCCAGCAGGAGCACAGCGGTGCGGGCCAGGGTAGCGGCGGAGATCTTGTTGCTCAGTTCCATAAATCAGTTCCTCTCTTTCATTCGTTCATGGTTCTCAAGGTCGGCGATGCGGTGGTTGGCCACCTTCATCTGCTCTTCCAGAATGGGCACGCGGCGGGCGAAATTGTTGTGCTCGCGCACCTCGCGGGTCAGTTCTTCCAGTTTGGTGTCGGTCACGGCCTGACTGCGGCTGTTGGCGATCAGCACCCCGATCAGGGTCACGGCACCGGCGATCAGGGCGGACAGGATGCTTTCCATTGGGTTCACCTCCTTCTTAACCTGTCCAGCGGCTTTTGGCGGGGCGGGTGTCAACATGGACCCAGCCCACAGCCCGTCCGGCCCGGGGCGGGTACCGGCCGATGCCGCCGGTGCCGGGCAGGCAGGTCTCTGCATAGGCGGCCAGCTGCTCCACCGGGATGCCCTGCACCCGGATGTCGGCAGCGCGC